>Ga0123338_10002572_pt1 | contig 16881 bp, 14 predicted proteins | sample grotaG_FD_89793 | JGI IMG/M metagenome (GOLD analysis project Ga0123338, IMG submission 89793) | Glacier valley bacterial and archeal communities from Borup Fiord, Nunavut, Canada, to study Microbial Dark Matter (Phase II) -... | ecosystem: Environmental > Aquatic > Freshwater > Ice > Glacier ...
CACCGGTTTATCAAACAATTTCCTGATGGATCATCAGGATTGTGTCAGTGATTTTTAAACAAGCTAGCTATAAAGGCCACCAATTTCTGACACTGGATCAGATAAAGAGTGTTCCCACTTTGGGGAATATATTGCCCGTTTAATTGATCGGTTCTATTTTGAATCTGCAAATCAGGTTTATCCTGCGGCTTAATTATTGAAGCATATAGCGCATATAATTAACATCTGCCTGGCTGGCTTTCGTCCGGGTGAATTCCTTTTAACCTCTGGATTAACTCTGAACAATGAAGCTCTACGTTAAATACATGGTTAGTCTTCGTTGCAAATTGATTGTTAAAGAACAACTTGAGAAATTGGGTTTGCATCCTACTGCTATTGAATTAGGGCAGGTTGCAACATTGGAAGATTTGTCAGATGCACAACGGGAGCAATTAAAAGAACATCTCAGCAAGTCCGGGTTGGAGTTAATGGATGACAAGAAGAGTATTCTTATTGATAGGATCAAAACATTGATCATTGAAATGATTCACTATTCTGATGATTTGCCTAAAATGAATTATTCAGATTATCTAAGTGAGAAGCTGAATTACGACTATACTTACCTCTCAAATATTTTCTCTGAGGTTAAGGGAATTACAATTCAGCACTTTATCATTGCACATAAAATTGAAAAAGTGAAAGAGCTGTTGTTATACGACGAACTTAATCTTTCAGAAATTTCCTATAAACTGCACTATAGCAGTGCCGCTCACTTATCGAATCAATTTAAAAAAATTACTGGTTTTTCTCCATCGTATTATAAAAAGCTTAGGCAAAAGCGTCAGGGTCATCTTGAGAATCTTGAAAATGGATGATGTGAAAAGCGTTTTTAAGGAATGGAATTGTGTTGTATGCGTCCAGAGATTACAAATGAAAGGTCGTATGGTAACGCATTGGAACAAATCACAGAAAGACAAACAATAAATTTTTACGCTTCCGTTAATTCATTCTTCATAGAATACGACCAAATTGGAATATTTGAATTTTCAGTCACTTCTTCCGATACGCTACCATTGATCAAATGAGCAATACCATTTTTTCCATGTGTTCCAATGGCAATCAGATCGCCATTTATGTTTTTGGTGAATTCACGGATGCCTTTGGCTTTATCAATATCACTGTAAATGTTCAATGTATAATTTTTAAGGTCATAATGATTCGCAAATTTTTCCAATTTGGCATGGGTTAGTCCATCAGCAATGAAGTTGGCGGGCGTATTAATGAAGACGATGTGTAACCTGGCGTCAAGAAGTTTCTGGAGTGCCTTTACTTCCGCTACTAGTTTTTCCTGATGTTCCATTTCCAATGCGTTGGGAAATACGATGTTCTTAATCTCCTTTGTATTAGCATTTTTAATTATAAACACTGGCACGCTTGCCTTGCGAACAACTTTTGTAGTGACCGAGCCCATAAAAAATTCCGTCAATCCATTCATTCCCTGTGAACCCATTACTACTACGTCCATCGCTTCCGTTAAAATCCTTGCCAGGATGATGGTTGCTGGTGGTCCGAATTCTGTTGTGGAAACAATATGAACACCCTTGGACTTGAATGTCTCTACTATTTTTAGTAATTCTTTATCCGTCTTTTCGCGAAGGTCTTTATGAAAAGATGTTTCGTAGTCATACTGCGGAATGAGTGTAGGTCCGTTGATCATCGGCAGTTCAATCACGTGTAACAAGTTGACACGTGCATTTGCTTTGACTGCCATTTTTAACGCAAAACCGAGAGCGTTTTTGGCATGATTGGAGAAGTCGAACGGCACCAGTATGTTCTTCATAATTACAGCTTTTTTGTAATTGCAAAGGTCATTCTGCTATTATCAGATTAGTTACATAAGCTTTGAAATATCTTATATCATTCACTGATTGGTATCGGAAATCGGTCATTTATCAAATATGTGAAGGATGTAATTAATTATAGAGATCGTGTAAGGCTATTCAGCCAGCATTGATCCACTTTTGATTTTAAGATTGATTTTGGATGGTGGCGTAATGCTAAATAAATATGAAAAAACTACCATTGGCAAAGTGCCTTGAGAAGCGATACAAGAAGATGGAGATTGCTTTTAAAAAAGTTACGCAGGACTTTGATGAAAGTGCTATTCATTCATTCCGCAGGGAGGTGAAAAAAATTGGATCCCTTCTTCAACTGGCCAATGCTTCGCGAAGCCAATCCTCGAAGTTTTTTATACTTCACATACTTGACTCATTTTATAAGCGGATAGGAATTATGCGAAGTCTACAGCTTCAGACTGCCAAGGTGAAAGAATTGGATTTTATAAAGTATCCGATGTTGCCATCAGTGTATCTGTTATTTCTTCAGCAATCGGTTGGGGAAGTTAAAGAGTCTTTAGTAAAAACTATTGCGAAAAGAAATCCGTTTGAAACTGAAAAGAAAAAACTCTTTCACAAATTGCCACGTACGACAGGACGAAAAACTGTTCAAAAGTTTGTTGACGAAAGAATCGTAAGAATGAGCAGATTATATCAGATGGCATCATTTTCAGATAAATCGCTACATATGATTCGGAAAATTTTAAAAGATATTCTCGTGATCGCTTCAGAGACAAAGAACTTTACAGGAGTTTTATCGGATGTGTCCTTTGGTAGAAAAGCCATCAAGTCGCTGACGCAGGTATTAGGGAAATTCCACGACCAGTGTGTCAGCCTTGATTTATTACATCAACATTATAAGGAGCAATCTATTAATGAAGGTGAAAGGGAAGCGTGGCTTCATCTCTACAATGATTGGTGGGATGAAAAAGAACGCAACCGCATGAAATTGGAATCAATCTTTCAAAAAATATTTCCTCATCTACTTGCATCAATGCCATTGCTTGATAAGCATGACGTTGCGTTGCTATCCCAATGGGTAGAGACTGACTAGGTGAAAATAACTGAGAATTTTCATACTCTATTCGGGTATTTGTCAATGATCTCGCTTAGTGCGTTTCCAGAAAGCTTTATACGTCTGGATTAGTAGTAATGGGATAATGCCAGCGATCAATGAGACGATCCATACCTTCGTTGACAAAACTGACAAGTTTAAAACCGACCGCATAAGTGAGGAAGCGAATACCAGCGCTAACAATCCTGTACAAAGAGCGATGGCAATCCAGACGAATTTATTACGACTGATTTCGTTTATCAGGAATGGTGAACGCAATGAAGACATGTTGAATACATGAAATAGCTGAACAAACGTGAGTGTGATAAAGCCAATATTGTTAATGATTTTTTCATCCGTTGAAATGTATCGCCGGCAAAAGACAACAGCTGCAATTACCGCCAGGCTCATGATCACGGCATAAATGGTTATAATAACCCAGTCTCTTTTTGAGACAATGTCTTTCTTTGAATCACGTGGTTGTTTTAGCATCACTGTCTTGTCTCCCTTGCCGAGCCCGAGCGCTAATGCAGGAAAGACATCGGTGATCATATTTAAGAACAGAATCTGCAACGGTAACAGCGTCGAGGCCGGCGCCATGAATCCTAACGTCGTAACAATTAGTATTTCGCTGAGATTACACGATACCAGGTAGATCACAAACTTTTGAATATTCTGAAAAATTTCTCTGCCATGCTCAACGGCTTCAGCAATTGATTTAAAAGAATCATCTTTTAAAATTATACTGGCCGTTTCTTTTGCTACCGATGTTCCTCTTAATCCCATCGCAATACCTACGTCCGCTTTTTTTAAGGCAGGCGCATCATTGACTCCATCTCCGGTCATCGCAACAATGTTTCCTGCTTTTTGATAGACGTCGGCGATATCAAGCTTTTGTTTTGGTGTTGCACGGGCAAATACGGAAGTTGACAGGATCTTATTTCTCCATTCTTCCGATAGAGAATCAATGGGTGGGATCTCATTACCAGTCATTACATTTATTTCGGATGTATCGACCAGGCCAGTTTGTCGTGCGATATTTAATGCAGTCATTGGGTGATCACCTGTGATCATAACGACTCGTATTCCTGCTTTTCGACAGGAGAGAATAGCTCCTTTTATATCCAGGCGTGGAGGATCAAGAAATCCTATCATTCCAACATACACCAGCTCGTTTAGATAATTCTCGGAGCTGAATGATCCTTCTTTATAACTAAACGCCAGCACCCGAAGTCCTTGAGAAGACATTCTCTCGGACTCTTTTAAAATCGCTTTTTTTTCTTCTCCCTTCCATTCAGTAATGGATGCTCCTGATTGGCTCCTGCTACATTTTTCCAGTACATGTTCCACTGAACCTTTTGCGGCAACAAAATTTCCTTGTTTCCCTTTGTGAAAGGTTGCCATCATTTTTGTTTCTGAACTGAACGGCGTTTCATCAAGCCGCAAATAATCTGTTGTAAGTTCTTCGATCACTTCTCCGGAGGCGACTGTCAATTGAAGAAGTGCTATCTCAATCGGATCACCGGAAGACTTCTTTCTCTCTTCATTGTTCCTGAGTGAAGCATCATTGCAGAGAGTACCGATCAAGGTGAGTTTTTCAAAGTTCTCTTTGCTTCGCTTGATCTCTCCGTTTGTAAAATGCAACACACCCTTCTCGATCTTAACCTGGATCTCTTCGCCTGGAAATGATAATGCTTCGACGTAAATTTTATTTTCTGTTAGTGTGCCAGTTTTATCGGTGAGGATTACACTTGTACTCCCCAGTGTCTCCACCGCTGATAGTTTTTTGACAATAACATTTCTGCGGGCCATGAGCAGCATTCCATAGGCAAGGGCAACCGTTGCAACGATTGGTAATCCTTCCGGTATCGCTGCGATAGCCAGGGCAATAGAAGTTTCGATGATCAGTATCCATGATTTTCCCTGTATAAACGCAGTGACGGCAAATAGGATAGTCATTACAAGGGTAACGCCAATGAGTTTTTTTGTGAGAGTGTTTAACTTTTTATCCAAGGGAGTTTCAGTCGAAGTTGCACTTTCAACCAGTGAAGTGATAGTGCCAAGCTGAGTTTGAGAAGCAATTCCGGTCACAACTGCTTTTCCATTGCCATTCATAACTGAAGCTCCTTTAAATACCATATTGTGCTGATCACCAAGGGTGGTGTTACGTGGAAGAGGATCCGTATTTTTTGTCGTTGGAAGCGATTCACCTGTCAGCGAGGACTCATCGCACTGCAATTGATTTACTTCGATCAGGCGTCCATCACCGGGTATGATATCGCCGGCTCCCAATACAACAATGTCTCCTGGCGCAATTTTTTCCGAAGGAATTTCTACAACCTTTCCATCGCGAATTACATTTGAAACGATTACTTCCATTTCACGCAATGCGTTCATCGACGTGCGGGCCTGTACCTCCATCAGAAAGCCGATCATTGCATTGATGAAGATCACGGCAAGAATTGCAATAGCTTCGATGGTATCTTTAAAATAAAAGGATACCGCCACGCCGAACATCAGTAAATAAACAATCGGGTTTTTGAACTGGTCAAGAAGAATCATCCAGATGCTCTTTTGTTTTTGAGCCTGGTAAATATTCAATCCAAATTTAGTGGAGCGTTGCCTGGCTTCTTCGGATGTTATTCCAGTTGCAGCATTGGTCTCGAAAGAATTTAAAATTTCATCGGTGGATAACGCATGAACGTCGCTGATCGGATATTGAATGCTCATGTAATTATTTCGGTTTATAATGGTCGGGCATTATTTGACAATGTCCATTTCCAATCTCTTATTTCAGGCAGGTCTTCCCCATGCTCTTGTATATAGGTTTTGTGCTCCAGTAGCTTTCCTTGTAAGAACTGTTTGAAATAAGCGCCGCGTGATCCCAACGATGGCAGGCGATCAATTGCGTCGCCGGCCAGATGATAACGATCAAGGTCATTCAGTACCACCATGTCAAACGGGGTTGTCGTTGTTCCCTCACCTTTATATCCGCGTACATGGAGATTATGGTGATTTGTTCTGCGATAGGTGAGACGGTGAATCAGTAACGGATACCCGTGAAAAGCGAATATGACAGGTTTATTTTTTGTGAACAACATATCAAAATCGATATCATTCCAGCCGTGAGGATGCTCGCTATGCGGCTGCAGACTCATTAAGTCTACCACATTGATAACGCGAATTTTGAGTTCTGGAAGATGTTCTCTTATTAGCTGGACAGCAGCCATCATTTCGAGTGTCGGCACATCACCTGCCGAAGCCATCACCACGTCCGGTTCGCTGCCTTCATCATTGCTTGCCCATTCCCAGATGCCAAGACCTGCCGTGCAATGTTTTATTGCTGAAGTCATATCCATCCATTGTAATTCCGGTTGCTTTCCTGCAACAATGACATTAATGTAATCACGGCTGCGCAAACAATGGTCTGTAACAGATAAAAGAGAGTTGGTATCCGGTGGGAGATAGATTCGAACGATATCTGATGTTTTATTGGCAACAACATCAAGAAATCCAGGATCCTGATGACTGTTTCCGTTATGATCTTGTCTCCATACATGGGATGTAAGAAGATAATTGAGCGATGCAATGGACCGTCGCCAGGATAATTTACGTGATACGTTGAGCCACTTCGCATGTTGATTGAACATTGAATCAACAATGTGAATGAACGCTTCATAACATGAGAATAGTCCATGCCGGCCTGTTAATAAATATCCCTCGAGCCATCCCTGGCATAAATGTTCACTTAATACTTCCATCACACGACCATCGGGTGAAATGTGATCGTCACTTTTTATTATCTCCGCGGTGGACGTGCGCTCGGTCACTTCAAACACTTTTGACAAACGGTTAGAAGAAGTTTCATCAGGACCGAATAATCTGAAATTTCTTTTCTCCCAGTTAAGCTTTATGATGTCACGCAAGAATGCTCCTAATACTGCCGTTGCCTCTGCAAGCTGTGTGCCTGGAGCGATCACTTCCACTGCATGCTTTTTGAAATCAGGCATTTGAAGTTCTTGCAATACCATACCGCCGTTGGCATGAGGGTTGGCACCCATCCTTCGATTACCACTCGGAGCGAGTGCTGCTAATTCAGGAATCAATTTCCCTTCGTTGTCGAAAAGTTCTTCCGGTTTATAGCTTTTCATCCATTGCTCCAGAAGTTTAATATGATCAGGCTTGTTGGCAAGCTCTGCCAATGGTACCTGATGAGCACGCCACGTATTTTCAATCTGGATCCCGTCAACAATTTTGGGTCCTGTCCAGCCTTTGGGAGTTCGAAAAATAATCATTGGCCATTGTGGACGTTTTTTAAATCCGTTGGCGCGAATGTCCTGTTGTATTTTCTTTATATCTTTTATTACAATGTCCAGTGTTGCTGCTAACTTTTGATGTATTTGCTCCGGTACATCGCCACTGACAAGATATGGCTTATAACCATAGCCAATAAAAAGTTGTTCTAACTCTTCTTCCGGAATTCGGGCCAGCACGGTGGGATTAGCAATTTTATAACCATTTAGATGAAGAATAGGAAGCACCGCGCCATCGTGCAGAGGATTTAAAAATTTATTGGAGTGCCAGCTTGCAGCCAATGCACCTGTTTCGGCTTCTCCGTCGCCAATCACACATGTGGCAATGAGATCGGGATTGTCGAATACAGCACCAAAGGCATGCACGAGCGAATATCCCAACTCTCCACCTTCATTGATAGAACCTGGTGTTTCCGGCGCAACATGACTTGGTATACCTCCCGGAAAGGAAAACTGCTTGAAAAGTTTTTTCATGCCACCTTCATCAGCAGTGATGTTAGGATAAACTTCTGAGTAGGTTCCTTCCAGGTAGGTGTTCGCTACCAGGCCTGGTCCACCGTGACCGGGGCCGGTGACATAGATCATATTAAGGTCATATTGTTTGATGATCCTGTTGAGATGCGCATAAATAAAATTCAGACCTGGTGTTGTTCCCCAATGACCAAGAAGTCGTGGTTTAATATGTTCAATGAGCAAAGGTTTTTTCAGTAAAGGATTATCATATAGATAGATTTGTCCTACCGACAAATAATTTGCTGCGCGCCAGTAAGCGTTGATCTTTTCAACTTCTTCATTGGAAAGCGTTTTCTGTTCTGATACTACTGTTTCTCGTTGCGACATTCTATTTGATTTATTACTGTTTTAAAAACTGATAGACTAACCTGGCAATCATCAATTGTTCGTTGGTCCTGATGACACGAACGCAGACACGACTGGAGTCAGAAGAAATAATTCCTTCATGCTTTACATTCCTTGATTCGTCGAGTGTTATTCCTAAAAACTCAAGGTCACTACAAATGCTGGCCCTTATTTGAGATGCATTTTCCCCGATGCCACCCGAAAATATTAATGTGTCGACTCCTCCAAGAGCAGCGGCGAAAGATCCAATCCATTTTTTTGTTTGATAATTGAATACATCAATTGCTTCGGCAGCCCGGCTGTCGTTAGCTTGATCCTTTAATAATTCACGCATATCAGAACTCATCCCGGATATTCCCAGCAAACCTGATTCATGATTGATCAGGTGATTGAATTGTTGAAGATTTAATTTTTCTGCCTGCAGCAAATAAAATGCTACCCCCGGATCAAGATCACCGGTCCGTGTTCCCATTAATAGTCCGCCCGTGGGAGTGAAGCCCATACTGGTATCTATACTTTTTCCATTTTTTACGGCGGCAAGACTTGCACCATTTCCCAGATGCGCCATAATAATTCTTCCGTTGGCGGATTCACTACCTGCCAGGCGGTTTAATTCTTCCAGCAAGTACGAATAGGAAAGTCCATGGAAACCATATCGTTGAACGCCCTGTGCTTTGAATCGCCTGGGTACCGGTATCCATTTGGCAACTTCCGGCATCATTGTATGAAAGGAAGTATCAAAGCAGGCAACGTGTATTTCATCGGGATACTTTTTCATTAAAATTTCTATCAATGCAACTTCGCCGGGTACATGTTCTGGATCGTAAAGACTTAACGACTTAATTTCATCTATGAGCTCATTAGTTATTTTCTGTGGAGCTGTATGTTTCATGCCGTGAACAATGCGATGGCCGATTGCTTTAATTGGCCCAAGATCTTTAATAACATCACGGATTACATTGACAGCTTCCTTGTAATCCGTTATATTTTTTTTGATTATTTTTGGCGTACCATTACGTGTATTGAAATAATGGACCACAGATTCTTTTGCCCCGATGCCTTCTATTTCTCCGACCAGAACTTCAAAGGGTGGCCATTCAATTTCATACACTGCGAATTTGATGCTGGATGATCCGCTGTTAATTGTAAGGATGGAGGACACAGGTGTGCTCGTCATATTATTTAATAAGTTTATTTTTCTGCTGCCGAATAAATGTGGCGTCAGGTGTTTCCTATGGAGTTTATCAATGTCTGTAAGCTAGGTCTAATAATCGGGTTAGAGCCGGTAATATGTGAACGATGCAACTTTTAGCAATTTATATGTAAGTATTCACCGCCACGATAGAATGAATTTTATGGTCGGGATGGAGTTGGTTTAAAAAGCAAATACATCCAGTATCTTTTTCTGAAGAACCTCTTGGGGAAATTTTATAAGGAGATGTTTGTACGTGCGTAAGCGATTTAACGGACTCTTTAAAGCTCATACCATGGAAAATTCAGATATTGAGAAAGGGAAGGCGTTTATAATTGTAGAAATTATTGAATATGTTCCAAATTCAGTGTTGATAAAAACGATCATTCGCAAGACAACGGGTAACGTTAGTGCTGTATCATTTGATTCAGGAGAGGCGATGACGGAGAAAGTTTCGCCATTTGATACATTTATCCAGATCATTGAAGGAAGAGCAGAGGTTTTTATAAATGACAAATTGACCATACTGGATACCGGGCAATCCATCATTATACCGGCCCACTCACGTAATTCCATCAAAGCGAATGAACGTTTCAAAATGATCTCTACTATCATTAAGAGCGGATATGAAGAAATTAGCTTATAAATTACTATAAGTAAGCTACATGTTCAATCTCTAGGTTTGGTTTGAGATGGTAGTTCCGTGGAATGCCGGTGAGAATGTTCACAAGCGCGATGGCGACTGGATCAATTTTTTCAAGGTACATCATTAGAGCTCGTAGGCTGTTTCCGTGTGCCACGATGATACTATTATGCTGGCTTCGTAATCCCGGTTCAACATCAGATTTAAAAAAAGGTATGACACGGTTGTAGGTATCTTCCAGACTCTCACCATCAGGAGGCCGTGTATGATAGCTTCGCCGCCAAAGATCTACCTGCTCTGCGCCATATCGTTCTATGGTTTCTTCTTTGTTCATTCCCTGGAGACTGCCATACATTCGCTCATTCAGCGCAACTGTTTTGACCACCGGTACATTCCCTTCATTTATTTCAGCAAGAATGATTCGCATTGTTTCCTGCGCGCGATGGAGCATAGACGTATAACCGGTTGAATAATGAATGCCACACAGTTTTTTTCCTGCCTCATGCGCTTCTTTTTCTCCCAGAGGAGTAAGCCCTATGTCAAGACTTCCGGTGAATCGATTCTCCAGGTTATAGATCGATTGTCCATGACGAACCAGGGTGAGTATGGGCATATAATTTCAAGATAACGCTTTATCCAATGGTACCTGGCAAGGTGTATAAAGTTTAGCGCGTGATAGATGAAAATGCGTGAACGATGTAACTCTTTTTAAAAAGAATGTAAGGCTCTGCGGTGCCACAGAACACACTTTTGTAATTGTATTGGAGAAGGTCATTTTAACGAAAGCTCATATCATCAAAAGATCGTTGCCGGATGGATCAGTTGAAAGGTACCGGGTATTTGCCCGGGTTAAGAATGATCTCTTGATTCATTTGGATAATAAAAATTTTACCTAACACAACAAGGATGAATAAGTTAAAGAATAAGACCGTATTTATCACCGGAGGCTTGTCAGGTATCGGAAAAGCCTGTGCAATAGCCGCTGCCAAAGAAGGAGCCAATATTGTGATTGGTGATATGAAGTCACCAACATCGGATGCGTCGATAGCGGAAATACAAAAAGTGAATGCGGCAGCGATCTTTCTGGAGTGTAATGTGTCCATATTTTCAGATGTCGAAAAAGTAATTCAGGTTGCTTACAGCACGTTTGGCAGTTTGGATGTTGCTCTTAACAATGCAGGTATTGGCGGAGAAGCACAAAAAATAGGAGACATGTCTGAACAGGCCTGGCTCAAGGTGATCGGGGTAAATTTGAATGGAGTATTCAACTGTATGCATCATGAGCTGGCAGGCATGTCGAAACAAAAAAGCGGGGTGATTATTAATATGGCTTCCATTCTCGGGCGCGTAGGATTTGCATCATCTTCGCATTACGTAGCTGCCAAACATGGTGTCATCGGTCTGACGCAAACTGCTGCTTTGGAATACGCAACGGAAGGGATCAGGGTCAATGCTATCTGCCCGGGATTTATTGATACACCATTGCTAACAACAGGCGGTATCACCGAACATTCTGATGCTAAAAAAATAATTGTAGGACTGCATCCTATGAAGCGGTTAGGAACTTCCGAAGAGATCGCCGCTGCATTTATTTTTTTGGCGTCTTCCGAAAGCTCTTTCATTACGGGAACAGCGATAGAAGTCGATGGAGGATACCTCGCGCAATAAAAAATTTATTTTTTGAACATGAATCAAACAGGACTATTAGAAATTTTAAAGCGATTTAATATGAAAAGAAATAAATCTGCGGACCAAACGAAATGGACGCTTGACTCGGCGCACAGCGAAATTAATTTTAAAGTAAAGCACCTCATGATCTCCAGTGTGAAAGGGAAGTTTACAACATTTGATGCGAGCATCTACACATTCGGTAAAGATTTTAACACTGCCGAAGTGGATCTATGGATCGATACATCATCATTATCCACAGGTGACGCAAAACGTGATGAACATGTAACGGGTGCTGATTTCTTTGATGTTGTAAAGCATAAGCAAATCACGTTTGCTTCCAGTACTATGGGCAAAGCAGGCAAAGATGGTATTTCAGAACTATGGGGCGAGCTTACCATGGTGGGTATTACAAAGAACATCAAACTGGATGTTAGTTTCGGGGGGATGGTGAAAGATCCCTGGGGAAATGAAAAAGCAGGATTTGCCATTACCGGCACATTCAATCGCAAGGATTGGGAGTTAGAATGGAATAGCGCACTGGAAGCTGGCGGAGTCATGATAGGAGATGAGATAACGATTTCGGCTGATATCGAGCTTATTAATTCTGGTAAAAGGGACCTCACGATGGAGCTTGAACCCAGTGATACAAGGAAAGATCTTTTCTAGTGTTTATTTATTAAAAATGTTTATATGAAACCAGAGATAGGAATATCAGAGAAGTATTTATTAAAAAGTACAGCATTACTTTCCAGGGTGCTGGCGGATGAGATGACGTTGTATATTAAAACAAGGAAATTTCACTGGAATGTAGCAGGTGAAAGTTTTATGGAGCTTCACAAATTATTTGAAGGACAATACAAGCAGCTGGAGGAATCTATTGATGCAGTTGCTGAGCGGATTGGAAAGCTTGGTAACGCTACTATCGGTACCATGAACGAATTTCAAAAGTACACTTCACTGAAAGAGCATCCTGGTAAATACAATTCTTCAAAGGAATGCATTCATGAGTTACTTGGCGATCATGAGACAGTAATAATCGAACTCCGGAAAGGGATCGAGTCAATTGATAAAAAAAGTAAAGACGCCGGCACAATTGATTTTCTTACCGGACTGATGGAAGAGCATGAAACCACCGCATGGATATTGAGACGATATCTTAAATGATACACTAACTTGATGACATGAGAACAACAACTTCATCCGTTATCAAAAAGTTGTTGATCGTATTCCTTGTTATATCGGGGCTATACTTTGCAAAATCATTTTTGATGCCATTGGCTATTGGAGGTGTATTGGCAACATTATTCCAGCCTCTCTGTAAATGGCTGCAGCAAAAGAGAATACCGAAGGCGATTGCCGTCACGCTATGCCTGGTGATCTTCCTTTCGGTGGTTGCCGGTGTGATTGCGCTTTTAAGTTGGCAAATATCCTCCTTAACGGATGACTTCTTATTACTGAAGCAACGGGTAGTTGAAACGGGAGATCGCCTTCAGGAATATATTTTTGATCACCTGGGTGTATCTGCAAAAAAGCAAACGCAGATATTGATCGACGAGCAGCCTTCGGTTACAGGCATCGTACAGATCATGGCAGGTTCGGTCACATACGTTCTTGCCAATTTTATTTTAGTGATAGCCTATATTTTCCTATTGCTGTATTACCGCGGACATCTCCGCAGTTTCTTTTTAAAGCTTATTCCACCATCGGATCGATCCGAGATGGCCGATGTACTTGGTAAGATCACGCATGTGTCGCAGCAATATCTTGTAGGTCTTTCCAAAATGATTGGGTTATTGTGGGTTATGTATGCAATAGGATTTAGCTTACTTGGTGTGAAGAATGCTTTATTTTTTGCGGTGCTATGCGGCCTGCTGGAAATTGTCCCGTTTATCGGGAACATCACCGGAACTTCATTGACCGTAGTGGTATCTGCTGTTGAAGGTGCGAGTACGCCAATGTTAATAGGAATTATTGGCACCTACATTTTCATTCAATTAGTACAAGGGTGGATTCTTGAGCCGATCATTCTTGGACCGCAAGTGAAGATCAATCCATTTACAACCATCCTTGTGCTGGTGCTTGGGGAACTACTATGGGGAATTCCGGGAATATTTTTAGCAATTCCTCTTGTTGCCATGTTCAAGATTGTGTGTGATCATGTTGAAACGCTCAAGCCTTATGGCTTTTTAATTGGAGAGATTGAATCGGAAAAGAATGTTATCCAATTCCTTAAAAAGAAGAACGTTATCAAAAAATCCCATGAACTATAAAGTAATTGTTTCCTTGTTAAGGTATTGATGTTATTCTTGCGTTCTGCTAATGTTTAAAAGAGACAACTACGCAAGAGAATGCAATGATCCAATATGAAAATAGCAGGATGGATCAGTGAATTATGCAAACGTTTCCCATAATTATGTAAGTCGTGGTCAATTGGATCAACATAGTTTTGTTATCGATTATGGATAATATCTTTATTGCATAAATAAAGATACATATTTCACTAACACTAAAGGAATAGTAAATGAGCGCTACTAAAAAACTAGGTATATGGATGGATCATTCCACCGCACATCTTATTGAGTTTCCAGCGAAGCCTGCTGAAATAAAAACTATTGAATCGAAATTTAACCACCAGGCGAAAGAGCGTATACTTCATCAGGGTGAAAATCGGATGCATACGAAGGAGCAGCATCAGCAGGAGGAATTCTACAAAGAGATAGGAGAGATGATTAAAAATTATGTGTCTGTCGTTTTATTTGGGCCAACGGATGCCAAGGTTGAGTTATATAATATACTCATGAAGGATAACCTTTTTGCAAAGATTAAAATCGAAGTGAAGCAGGCCGATAAAATGACAGAGAATCAGCAACACGCTTTTGTTAAACATCATTTCACATCTCATTAAATCTAATCTGCTCCTTGCCTCTGCACATTTCTTTTTATTTGAACTTGTCAATTGTGTGCCGTTATTTCTGATTTGGATTTATAGAATGCTAATATCAAGAGATTTTATTCTGTAGACAAACTTAATATTCAGTGTAATTTCACGCCCTTACTTTTGCGCCTGAAATTACAAATCCTGTAAATTTATTTCTTTGCATACTTCCAACGGAACCCTTTCCATTGAGAATACCTTCCTTTTGCAACTGAAATTATTTCTTTTTCCCCGATCCCCGTTTTTTCAGAAGCTTCCGTGATGCTTTTATATTTTGCAATAAGCTTCCCTTTTAGATCATATTGCTCCATTGGTTTCCTTCTTGAATAATTCTTTTTCCATGTTGAGCGATCAATCGTTTTAAGGATGCTAAAATCAACCCGGCCACGTGCAATCGCCCTATGCTGTTTGTAAGATTTTGTTATAAGCTGGAGATTTGTGCTGCTGCAGTCGAAACCATCACCATTTTTATTGATCACATAAAGGCCATCTTTTTGGTAATCAATTTCTTTTATGAACGTAGAATAAATTATTCTCCTTGTATTGAAATAGTATTGCGCATTGTCTTTTGCAAGGGTGACTCTTAAATCAATTGAAGCCTCACCCGTAAGAATATTTTTATTCCTGGCGATGGATTGGCTCAGGATTTGTCCTTTTACAAATTGCTTATGTAAACGTGGATGAGGGATTTCACGGTCCAGTGATCGTATGCGACCATAATTAGATGCTTCATAGTAACCCTCGAAGCCAGAGATGTCCTTCCATTTTTCACCTTTCATGGTGATCAGGGATTTATTCTGATATGGATATATTTTGGTGCTCACTGCTCAGTATTAGTAATAAATATAGGTCAAAATAGTAACTAGTTTTTGGGAATACCGCCAGATTGAAACCGTTTTCATTCCCATATCGTTGGACTGCTCGCTACTTAAGAATTTTATGCTGTAATGAAAGCAAATTTGTAATCAAATTGCTTCACTATTGCCAAATAGCAAACAGAGATTGTTTATGAGCCAGAGTACTATGGCTTGGATTCAGCTATAGATTATTACGAGAGCGGAAAGGGATTTATAAATATTAGTTATCTAAGATTACGTTTGATTTATGTTACAAAATGTTTCATGAACGCAGGATTATAAATCAGCCTACGTATTTATAGTTGTGTATTGTCGGGATTGCAAATCAGACCAATTTTATGTAATGTAATTTTGATAAAAAATGGGGAGTTGTCGGGTGGTGAGGGAGGCATATCCGGACTAACTTGGGGTTTACCGTTTGAGATGAATTTTGTGGAACGGTGGTCAAGCTGCTCATGATCTTTTACAACAATATCTGAAGAATAGCTATGACCTTAGGAATATATTAAGGCTCTTTTGGGCCATGAGAACTTCAGGAGGACTGCGCGCTATACTGATATGACATAAACTGGATCTCGAAGGCCTTTAAGTTCTTTCGATGCTATTGCGACCAAGCATAACTTCAATTTTAATAAAGGTGCATAGGCCATAAATTGAGCATCTATGGCCTAGAGCCAGACGTTGGGGCGCATACCTGTTCCTGACCAAAAAGTGAAGACTTTTTTGTATTTTCAACCCATGACTTTAAAGAATAGATTAAGGAACAATTTGATAAGAAAGATTCAGCAGTTGTCCACAGACAAGCTGACTGAAATAAACAACTTATAGGGTAAACTTGAAAACCAATTTAAGTCAAAAGATAAAACATTAAAGTTAGCTGGATCATGGAAGGATCTCGGTGACGACTTCCTTGTCGACCTGACTGAAAAACTTCATGGCAACAGAGCTAACGACCGTCAAATTAATTAAACTGTGACGGAGGCTATTGTATAAACCGACATCCTATCGTTCTATTTCCAAGTAAGAAAGAGCCTTTCTGTCTGAAATTCTCATTGCATAAACTATGCTACTGGAGAAAAGGTGGAGAACTCGGTCCAATTGACCATGTTATTCTGAACCAAACCTCTACACTTTTTTATGTATCAACAAAAATGCATTTTTAGGTATCCTTGAAGAATTAGCTAAGTGATAGATACAGACAATTCTATTCTCCAATTCACTCAACACTACTCACCAGGTTTTGCTATTACTGGAGAAACGCTGAATGAACTTTCGCGTCACTTATCGCTCGTTAAGTATACAAAACATAAACTACTGCTGCACGAGAATCAAAAACACGATTTTGCCTACCACGTTATCAAAGGGATGGCCAGAAGTTACTATTTGAAAGATGGCACGGAGGTGAACACATGGTTTGCCTTTGAAAACGATTTGATTGGTTCGTTCCATAACTACCGCAACCTGCCATCGCGCGAAACAGTAGA
>Ga0123338_10002573_pt1 | contig 16880 bp, 12 predicted proteins | sample grotaG_FD_89793 | JGI IMG/M metagenome (GOLD analysis project Ga0123338, IMG submission 89793) | Glacier valley bacterial and archeal communities from Borup Fiord, Nunavut, Canada, to study Microbial Dark Matter (Phase II) -... | ecosystem: Environmental > Aquatic > Freshwater > Ice > Glacier ...
AGTTTCGCACTCGGTACGATCTTCGCAATCGAACAGCCGGTCGATCGCGCGTGGCTCTACGATCTCGTCGACCGCAAATTACTCGACACCTCGATCGCGCTCTCCTCGCTCGAATGGGCGGTCGCGCGAACGATCGGGCCTGCGCTCGGCGGAGCGGCCGTCGCATTCATCGGTATCGCCGCCGGCTATGTCGCGTTCGCCGTGCTGGTCATGCCGCTCACCGTGCTCGCGCTTGTCCTTGCCAAGCGTCATGCTCGCGCGCCGGAAGCTGCAGCATCGGATGACCGGAATGCGAATCGCGAGCGTGCGATCGTCGTATTTTCTGCCTTCATCGCCACGTTCTCGATCGGCGTGACGCCGTACATCACCCTGCTGCCGGAAATCGCGAAGCATACGTTCGGCGCCGACGCGCGAGGTTTCGGAGCGCTTGCGGCAGCCGGTGGCGTCGGCGCGATCCTCAGTGCCGTCACGCTTGCGCTCGCTGGCGACTTGCGACACCGCGGCCGGATAACGGCGATTTGCGCGCTCGTGGGCGCGCTGTTGCTCGTTGCCTTCACGCGCGTTCACCGATTCGACGTCGCGCTCGTTTTGCTCGCGGCGATGGGCGCGGTCGATACGCTGATGTATGCGCTTGCGAACACGTACGTGCAAGCCATCGCGAGTGCCGCGCGTCGAGGGTGGGCAAACGCCGTGTTCTCGCTCGCGTTTCTGGGCGGGATGCCAATCGGTAGCGTTCTGTTAGGCAGCCTCGCGCAGCGCTTCGGTTCCGCGTCGGTGCTCGCGCTTTCAGGCTGCTTGGTGGCGCTCTCGGCGATCGGCTTCTTGACATTTGCGCCGCGTGCGAGGGATGCCGCGTGAGGCCGCTCGCTCGCCCCGATATCGCGCGCCGCGACAAGCCCGACGCCCTGCAAACCTTGCTACCCGCGGACGGGTCAAAACAGTGATGATCGCGCCGGACCGAATCGACCTCGTCCTCGAAGATCTACGCTTCGACAATCGCTTTGCCCGGCTCGGCGAGGGGTACTTCGAGCGGCGCTCACCCACGCCGTTACCGGATCCACGCTTGGTTGCGTTTAATCCGGATGCCGCAGCGCTGATCGAATTGCGGCCCGGCGAAGAGTCGCGCCCCGCATTCTTGGCGCTTGCGGCAGGCAACGCCATCGTCCGCGGGATGGAGCCGGTGGCTGCCATCTATGCCGGGCACCAGTTCGGCGGTTTTTCCGCGCAGTTGGGCGACGGCCGCGCGATCCTGCTCGGTGATGTGATCAACGCGCGCGGGGAACGTTGGGAGCTGCAACTAAAAGGCGGCGGACTCACGGCATTTTCGCGCTTCGGCGATGGTCGCGCCGTTCTACGTTCGACGATTCGCGAGTATCTCGCGAGCGAAGCAATCGCCGCGCTGGGCATTCCAACCACGCGCGCGCTCTCGATCGCCGGCAGCGACGAGCCCGTCGCGCGCGAACGACTTGAAACGGCCGCCGTCTTGATTCGTATGGCGCCGACGTTCGTGCGATTTGGTTCCTTCGAATACTTTCACTATCAGCGCCGACCCGAAATGGTGCGCGAACTCGCCCAGTACGTGCTCGAAACGTCGTTCCCGATGCTTACCGGTGAGGATCGATTCGCGCAGCTCTTCGCTCACGTCGTTCGCGATACGGCAACGTTGATGGCTGCGTGGCAATCGGTCGGCTTCGCACACGGCGTGATGAACACGGATAATTTTTCGATCGCCGGTCTCACACTCGACTACGGGCCGTACGGCTTTCTCGAGGCCTACGACCCGGGCTTCGTCTGCAATCACTCCGATGATGGCGGGCGCTACGCATTCGATCGCCAGCCGAGCATCGGCCGCTGGAATTGCTTGGCGCTGGCAAACGCCCTTACGACGCTCGTCGAACGAGATGAACTCTCCGCGATCCTCAGCACGTACGACGAGATCTATCGCACCGCATATCTCGCACGCATGCGTGCGAAACTCGGTCTTGCGATCGAGAGCGATTCCGACGCCGCGTTAATCGAGGATATCCTCGCGCTCATGGCCGCCGCTCGCGCGGACATGACGCGTACGTTTCGCGCGTTTGGAAACGTTGACGTGCTCGCCACCGCTGGCGATGATGCCTTCGTCGCGCCATTCAACGACCGCGACGGCATCTACGCCTGGCTGAATCGCTATCGCTTGCGACTCGCAAGCGAAGCGACGACCGCCGACGAGCGCCGTGCGCAGAAGAACGCGACCAACCCGAAATACATCCTCCGCAATTACCTCGCCCAAAACGCGATCGAACGTGCGGAACGCGGTGACTTCACGGAAATCGCGATACTCCACGACCTTTTACGCCGCCCCTTCGACGAGCAACCGGAGCGAGAAGCCTATGCCGCGTTACCACCTGATTGGGCCGCAACACTCAGCGTGAGCTGTTCGAGCTAACCTCTCGCCCGTACGATGCGCGCGACGCGTGCGTTCGTGCGCTGCGTTCGTCGTTGCGGCTTTTTCGAGGAGAGAACGTACGGCAACGCGATCGCCGGAACGAACGCGCAGATGGTAATAGCCAAGCCGTAACCGCCGTGCGTCGCCGAAACGACCGCAGCGACGATCGCCCCCGATGCCGAACCCAAACTGAACGCGAAATTATACGCACCCATCGCAGCGCCGCGCGTGCGCGGCGAACTCTTCTCAAAAAACAAGCCGAGCCCGATTGGAACCACGGCCGACCAGGCAACGCCGAGCGAAACTCCGGCGATGATGACCTCGATCGGCGTTGCGGCGCGTGCAGCGATCAGACACCCGACGGCTTGTGCGAGCGCGGCCGGAATCGCCACGAGTCGCGGACCGAAGCGATCGACGAGCCGGCCCGCGGGATAGCGAAGCGCAAACGTGGTCGTCGCGATGGCGGTGAAGATCAGCGCGCCGTTGATGACACCGCGCTCGTGAAAGGTGATCACCGCGAGCGCTGCATTGACGCCGCCCTGCAACGTCGTCGAAACGAGAAACACGATCGCTGGAAGCCAGGCCGAGCGCATGAAGATTTTCCGACTGCGCCGTTGCTTGGGCAATTCGTGCGTCTTCGGTAAGACGAAGAGGATGGCAACGCCCAGCGCGCCGAGGATCAACGCCCAGAGATACTGTTCTCGCCCGACGCCATGCTGCCAAAGCCAAACGGAAAGCGCGGGCGATGTCGCAAAGGCGATGTTCCCGATCATCCCGAGCGTGCCGACGGCCGATGCGGAACGTTCGGGGGCGACGAGGGCGCTTGCGTACGCAAATTCGGCCGTCGTATACGCGACGAACGCCAAACTCCGGAGCGCCATCACCAAACCCGTCGGTAGTTCGCCATGCACGAACGCCAGCAAAGCGAGGGCAACAAGCGAGACCCCGCCTGCCCAGCGGATGATGGGAAGTCGTCCGAAGCGGTCGACGAGGCCGCCGATCGGCACGCTGCCGCCGAGTGCGGCCGCAAGACCGAAGCCGATGACGATCGAGATGCCGAACGGTGAGACCCCGTCGTCGTGAAGGGAAAGCGGCAGCGAACCCGTCGGAAGATTGATCGTGAAATCCAAAAGAAGCGTGCTCACGACCAAGATCGCGTAGGCCATCCGACTATTCTAGCAAACAGAGCGAAGGATTTCGCCGGAATCTGCCACTTAGGTACGCGAGTCTTGGCATTTCCGGCGTCTATAGTAATGGTTGCCTGGCGTGCATGCCGGCATCTTGTGAGGGATTCAGATGGGCCACGCAGTTTCATACGAGGATGACGGCACGCCGCAAGAGCAAAGCCGTCGTAAGTTCATGGTCAACATGGTCGTTGGTCTGAGCGGCGTCATCGGGCTCGTGCTCGGGATTCCGCTTGTCGCAACGATGATCCCGGATTCGAAGACCGGCGGGGCAACTTGGTCGCCGCTCTCGGATGACGAGATGAAGAAGCTTCAGGCCGCGACAGAAAAGCCGATCAAGGTCACCTTCAATGTACACACCGTCGACGGGTACTTGACGCCTGCCGATGACGAGCAGTTCGTTTGGGCGATCAAGACGACCGATGCAAAAATGCGTGCGGCACGGCCCGAACTCTTCGATGGCAAAACAAAGCTGACATATCCCGTTATCAACATGGGCTTTGTGCTCTTCAGCCCCATCTGCCCGCACCTCGGCTGCCGCTACGTGCTCGACACCGACGGTAAGTTTCTGTGCCATTGCCACGGTTCGCGTTACGACGACCTTGGCGTCCACATCGCGGGCCCTGCTCAACGGGGGCTCGACCCGTTGCCGCTTCGCGAACACGACGGCAAAGGCGAAGTGACGTGGATTCACTACAAAGGCAACGAGCCCGACCACGTCATTCTTTCCTACACGTAATCACTAGAAGCGCAGGAGTTATTCGATGCTGACCTGGCTTGACCAGCGCACCGGGGTTGTTACCGCTACGAAGGATTTCCTCACTGAGGATGTCCCCGGTGGCGCGAGTTATTGGTACGCGTTCGGAAGCGCGACCGTCTTTGCCATGATCATCCAGATCGTGACGGGGATGTTCCTCACGCTGTATTACTCGCCATCGGCGAGCACGGCGTGGGCATCGACCTATTACATCTATTCGAAGGTCCCGTTCGGTAAATTCATCATCAGCACGCACTACTGGGGCGCGTCGGCCATGATTGCGTTCATGGCCCTCCATTTGCTTCAAGTGCTCATCTGGGGTGCGTATAAAAAGCCGCGGGAACTCCAATGGATCGTCGGCGTCGTTCTCTTCCTGCTGACCATCGTGCTCGGCCTGACAGGCTATCTGCTTCCGTGGGATCAGAACGCGTTTCTGGCATCGCAGGTCGCAATCCAAATCGCGGGGTCGGTGCCGATCGTCGGTAATGCAACCGTTGCCTTCTTACAAGATGGCGCGACGTTAGGTACTCTGACGATCAATCGCTTTTTCGGCATTCACGTCTGGCTCGTGCCGGCCGTGCTGATCGGCCTTGTCGGTGCACATCTTGCGATCTTCCGCTGGAACGGCGCGGCCGGTCCGCCGGTCGACGAAGCTCCCAAACTCAAAGCTGGACGCTTCTGGCCCGACCAGATGTTTATGGATATCGTCGTCTCGTTCGCGATGTTCGTTGTGATCGTCGTACTCGCGATCGTCGCACCTCCGATTCTCGACGGGCGGGCCGACCCGAACAATAATGCGTTCATCGCCTACCCGGCATGGTATTTCTTGGCGCTCTTCGATCTGCTCAGCATCGTCGGGACATTCCCCGACGCGATCGTGCCGACGCTCGATCTGGTTGCCACCGTGATCTTCCCGGGCTTGCTCGTGGGCGTACTCGTTCTCTTGCCGTTCCTCGACCGCAATCCAAGTCGTCGTATTTCACGTCGTCCGTGGATCCTCGGAGTAACGGCGCTGACCATGGCCGGCGCCATCGGCCTCTCGCTCCACGGTCAAGTCGGCATCCAAGTTGCTCAAGCAGCCATCAAATACCAGGCTCCAAACGATGCCGAGCTCGAGAAGCTGAATGAGTCGTATAATTCAGCACCCGCAAGCACCGGCTCTGCTGCCGTTGTGGGCGCTGTGGCAGCCCTTCCCGGCATGAAAGAAGGCGCCGCTGTCTACACCGCAAACTGCTCGGGCTGCCACGCGGCAACCGGCCTGGGTCAGACGGGCGTCTTTCCGCCGCTTGCCAAAAACGATTATGTAACGGGTGATACCAAAGCGCTCATCCACACCTTGAACTACGGCCTCCAGGGCCCGATCAAGGTCAACGGCGCCGCCTACAACGGCCAGATGCCCGCGTGGAAAGGTCAGCTCAAGGACGAAGAAATCGCCCAAGTGCTCACCTACATCCGCAATTCGTGGGGTAACAAAGGCTCGGCGATCACCGCAAAAGACGTCGCGGCCGTCGCAAAATAGCGCAAACCCGTCCCGCGTAGAAAAGGCCGTCGCTTGCGACGGTCTTTTTCGTACCCGATACATTTGCTCGGGCTGCGCAACGCTCGCGGTCGCCACCAGCGCGAAATAGTGCGTTCTGACAAAAGTGGGTATAGGGAAGGTACGGCCACCTCAACTTGAGGAGGCCGGATGCCGAACGTACTCTTTGAGGCCTTATGTCGAATACCACATCGATTTCCGCACCCGTACCTACCTCGTCGAGCTCGACGACGGCGCACTCGCACGCCACGCTAACCAATCTCACCGCAATCATCGATTCGAAGACGGCAACGGTCCGCGAACAGCAAGTTGCGACCGGCCAGCGGATCGGGCGTGAATTTCAAGCGTACGGGTATCTTTCGGCGCGAGCCAACGTCAGCGGCGACCCGCGTGCATATTTGAAGGCCTACCTCACCTATTACGATTCGCTCTCGCCCGAAGAGCAGCAGACCGCGCGCTATCGCGGCACGCGCGAAGGCGCACTCAAGGGTCTTGCCGACACGGCTTCACTTGCGCAAAATGCGCCGTCGGCGCAAGCGCCGCTGCCGGAGATTCCGACGATCGGTTCGACCTCCGATCGCACCGCCAGCATCTTTCCCAGTACGAATTTACTCAGCGGGCTACGTTCGCTGCTCGGGATCATCGAGAAGGCCCGCCATCCCGGTCCCATCGCCCTCAAACCGATTTCGAACTTCGACTTCAAAGCCTAGCGTCGATCGGCTAGCGTCGAACGCACGCTCCGCCATCGATGTGGACGAGCGCGTCTTTGAGGGCGACGCCCACGAGCACAACGTTGCGATGCGCGACGCGCGCGACGTCGATCAGATGCGAAACATCATCGCGTTTGGTTACCATGAACGTCGGTCCGCTCGCGCATAAGAACGATGTAAACGCCGCGTCGTTCTCGTTTCGTTCGCTCACGCTCTCGAGCGTCTTCACGCCGGGCGTCGTGTAAAAGACGAGCGCATTTCCGCCACTCACGCCGCGAATCGCGACCGCATCGACCGGAGTTCGTTTCTGCTGGATCAGCGCGGCGAGCGGTGGCACCGGTTTGAGCGGCTCTGCGGCGGGCTCCGCGATGAAGGCGATAAAGAGCACCAGCGCCGCGGAGGAACACGCGAGCACGAACGGTGCCGCAATTGCGGTGGATCGCCGCGCGATTACCACGACCGTCGCAAGCGACCCGATGAAGATGCCGATCCCGAGCGTCACGAGTTGCTGCAAAACGATGCGGATATCGCCATCGAGCCGATTGATATGGCCGAAAAAGTAGATGGCAATCGCGATGCAACCGATCGTCAACGGCACCGCAAGCGACCACAAAATCGCGGCGCGCCGATCGTCTCCGCGACTGACGCGCGCGAACCAGAGTGCAACGAGAATCGCGAGCGCCGGCCATTCGAGTGCGATGTAGTTCGGCAGCTTCGTCTGCGCGATACTGAAGAACACGAACGGGAAGATCGCCCACACGAGCGCGAGCCGCGCGAGCGATCCCTCCGGCCGATTCGCACTTTTCCATTCGATCGTAAGCGCGCGCGGGAGAAACGCGACCCACGGAAAGAATCCAAGAATGAGCACCGGCAGATAGTAGTAGAACGGCCCGCGCTGATTTTCGATCACGCCGGTATAGCGACCGAAGGTGTAGTGCCCGATCATGTCGCCGAGCGCCGGCAATCCGGCACTTGCGCCGAGCAACACGAACCAGGGCAGTGCGATGCCGAGAAACGCAACGGTCGCGACGACGAGCGTCGTGACGCGCGGCGCGATGACGACTTCGCCGCGGCGCCATTGCCACGCAATCCAAATCGCAATAACGGCAACGGAAATTACCAGCGCGACCGGGCCCTTCGCCAAGATGCCGAAGGCCACGGCTATCGCGCCGAAGATAAACGCAAGCGAACGTTTGCGCTCGTCGATTGCCGCTTCCGGCGCGCCGTCACGCGGCGGGTCGAGCGCGCGGAACCACCAGAGAATCGTCGCTGCAACCGAGAGATCCAAGAGCGCATCCATGATCGCCAATCGCCCGACGATCGCTTGCATCAAACTCGAGCTGAGGATGATTGCGGCATAGAGACCCGCGCGCGTTCCCGCAATGCGCGCGGTTGCGTACCCGACGGCGCCGCTCATTGCGATCGTTGCGAGTGCCGAGGGAAGGCGCAAAGCAAACGACGTGACGCCGAAGAGTTTTGCGAACAGCGCCGCAAGCCAGAAGTAGAGCGGCGGCTGAACGTACCACGCCGCACCGTTGAGATGCATGACGATCGGGTCGTGCGTGAGCAGAATCTCGCGCGCGACTTCGCCGTAGGCCGTCTCGCTATTGTCCCACAGCGTTCCGGTCCCAAGCCCCGGCAGGGTCACGAGCGTGGCGAATGCCGCACCGATAAGCGCGGCGCGGGCGGGGACGAGGCGCATCGGATCACGGAGTTTGGTTGCCGTCTGCGAAAACCCTCAAACGTGTTCCCAATTTTACTCAATGTGCGTGGTCGCCACGCCGTCGTCGTCGGCGGCGGCGCGGTCGCCGAGCGCAAAATTCGCGGGCTGCTCGATGCCGGCGCCGCCGTCAGCGTCATCAGCCCCGCCCTTACACCGGAATTGCAGCAGCGAGCGCACGCCGGCGAATTGACCTGGCACGAACGGTGCTACGCCGCAAGCGATCTGGCCGATGCGTTCCTCGTCTTTTCGGCGACCAGCGACGATGTCGTCAATGCGGCGGTCACCCGTGACGCCCACGAGAGGGGGCTCCTGGTCAACGACGCCGGGGACGCCGAGCGCGGCGATTTTGCGACCCCGGCGACGCACCGCTCCGGCCCGTTGACCGTGACGGTCGATTCCTCGGGACTCTCGCCGTCGTTCACGAAGCGTATTCGCGATGAACTCGCGCTGCAATTCGACGCCCGCTATGGGCGCGCGGCAGCGACCTTGGGGAGCTTACGCGAACACGTGGCGGCCGTCGTGCCGCTCGCGCGACGGGCGGCCGTGATGCGCAAGCTCGCGGAGCGCGACATCGATGACCTGGCCGCGATGCCCCGCGGCGATATCGAACACGAAGTGGAGCGAACGGTGACCGAACTCGACGCGGTAGAGACCGCGGTGCCCGCGACCCTGATCTGTGCCTCGCGCGCCAGTGCCCTGGCGATGACGCAGACCCGGATGATGATGGCAAAACTCGCCGAGAGTGGGATCGCCTCGACCGTTCTCAACATCACGACCAAAGGTGATGCCGTCCAGGATCGGTCCCTTGCGGCCATCGGCACCGACTCGCTCTTCGTCAAAGAACTCGAGAACGCGCTGCGCGACCGCCGGGCCGACTACGCCGTTCACTCGTGCAAAGATCTGCCGAGCACCATGCCCGAGGACATGCAGCTCGCCGCGATCACCAAACGTGAGGATCCACGCGATGCGTATTGCAGCGAAAAATATCCGAACCTCGCCGCGCTTCCGCCCGGTGCCCGGGTCGGGACCTCGTCGCCACGCCGCCGCGCGCAGCTCCAGGCACTACGCGGGGACCTCGTGTACGACGACATCCGCGGCAACGTGGATACCCGCCTACGCAAATTGCGCGACGGCGACTACGACGCAATCGTACTCGCGGCGGCGGGGATGAATCGGCTCGGCCTGCGCGCCACCTACACCGTGCCCTTCGATCCAAATGAGGTGCTCCCAGCCGTTGGCCAAGGGGCGCTGGCGTTGGAAACGCGCCTCGGCGACGTCGTCGCGGCGACGATCGACCGGCTCGTCGGCGATCGCGACACGACGCTTGCGGTTTCCGCCGAACGCGCCTACCTGCGCACGCTGCGCGGCGGTTGCCAAGCGCCGGTCGGCGCCCATGGCGTCATCGCGGACGGCCGCCTGTTCCTCCGCGGCGCAATTGCCGCGCTCGATGGGTCAACCGTGATCCGCGGCGAGCGATCAGCCGCCGTCACGACGATCGCCGATGCCGAGGCGGTGGGATCGACCCTGGCCCGCGAGCTGCTCGAACGGGGCGGCGACGCGATTCTCGCGACCCTCATCAAAAACGACGATGCGCGACCCGAAGGTCCGCTCTCCGGACGGCTCTTCGTCTTACCTCGTACGCAAGACCGGCCGAGCCGGATTTCTCCAGCCCTGCGCGATCAGGGAGCAGAGGTCGTCGAGGCGGGCGATAGTGCAACGCTGAGCGCGCTGCTCGGCGAGCGCATTCCCGATGTCATCCTTTTCCCGTCCTCGGGGTCCGTGATAGCTATCACCGAGTACCTCGCGCGCCTGCGGGAGAATGTCTCACGACCGGTCGTCGCCGCGATGGGGCCCGCTTCATCTGAGGCGGCCCTTGCGTGCGGTTTTCCGCCCGACGTGATCGCGCCCAGTGCTGAGATCGGGTCGTTCGTTCAGACCGTGACGCGTTTTGTACTGGAGAGGGACTCGTGAATCTCGCAGACCTCGTTCGATCCGGGATCGACACGAGCGGTATGGTCGAACGACCGCGCCGTCTGCGCCGAAGCGCGGCCTTGCGTGCCCTGGTGCGCGAAACGCACATCAATCGCGATGGTCTCGTGCAGCCGCTCTTCATCGTCGAGGGCGAGAACGTGTGCACGCCGATCTCGAGCATGCCGGGAGTCAACCGCTGGTCGGTCGATCGCGCGGTCGATGAGTGTCGCGAACTCGATGCGCTCGGTATCAAAGCGGTCTTACTCTTCGGCATTCCTGATTTCAAAGATGCCGTCGCCACCTCCGCACACGATCCGAATGGCGTCGTGCAGCAAGCGATTCGCGCGATCAAACGTGCGTTGCCACACCTGCTCGTGATTGCCGACTTGTGTAACTGCGAATATACCGACCACGGCCACTGCGGTATCATCGATGCGAATGGCGATGTCGACAACGACCAAACGCTCGAACTGCTCGCGAAGACGGCGCTGACGTATGCGCGCGCGGGCGTCGATGTGATCGCGCCGAGTGACATGATGGACGGCCGCATCGGCCTCCTGCGGCGCACGCTCGATAGCGAAGGCTTCACCAACGTGCTGCTGATGTCGTACGCCGTGAAATATGCATCCGCATATTACGGCCCGTTTCGCGAAGCGGCGGATTCTGCGCCGTCGTTCGGCGATCGACGCACGTATCAGATGGATGCGGCCAACGCCCGCGAAGCGCTGCGCGAACTGCGGCTCGACGTCGCCGAAGGTGCCGACATGATCATCGTCAAGCCGGCCCTCGCGTATCTCGACATCGTACGGCAGACGCGCGATGCGATGGAGTTGCCGGTCGCGGTGTATAACGTAAGCGGCGAATACGCGATGGTCAAAGCGGCGGCCGAGCGCGGCTGGATCGATGAAGAGCGCATCGTCGATGAGACGCTCGGCTCGTTTGCTCGTGCGGGCGCCGACATCATCATCACGTACTTTGCCAAAGACTACGCCCGCAGGCATCCGATTTGATCGAAATCGGCGTCGTCATTCTCGCCGGTGGTGAGGCGACGCGCCTGCCGGGCAAACTCGCACTCGCCGCAGGCGACGTGCCGATGATCGTACGCGTGTACGGAAACGTCGCGCCGGGCCGCACGACCTACGTATCGTGCAAGGAGACCTTCGCGCCGGAGATCGACGCGCTCTTGCCGTGTCCGATGGTCGTCGATCGCTGGTCGCTGCGCGGCCCGCTCGCCGGCCTCATCACGACGATGTCGCAAATGCGTACGCCGTACGTGTTTGCCGTCGCCGGCGACGCACCGTTCGTCGATGCGGCCTTCATCGACCGCCTCGCCGCCCAGTATCATGATGGCGATCAAGCGATCGTTCCGCAACATCGCGTCGATCGTGACGAGCGGATCGAACCGCTTGCGGCCATCTACGATCGCATCGCCTTCATCAACGCCGGCTTACCGATCTTGCGTTCGGGCAAAGGCGCGCTGCGCACGGTGATCGAGAAACTCAAGACGCGCTACGTCAACGTGCAAGACGATGCCGTATTCGCAAACGTCAACACACCGCAAGACTATCAAACGTTTCGGGAAAGATCCGCATGAACCGCGCCAAATCCGTCGCCGCCTTCGATCGTGCGAAAAGCGTCATTCCGGGCGGCGTCAATTCGCCCGTGCGCGCCTTTCGCGGCGTCGGTGGAACGCCCGTCTTCATCGATTCAGCCAGCGGCTGCACGCTCCGCGATCTCGACGGCAACGACTACATCGACTACGTGATGTCGTGGGGCCCGATGATCTTGGGTCATGCGTATCCCGCGATCGTCGAGGCCGTGCGCGAAGCGGCGCTGCGCGGGACGTCGTACGGCACACCGACGGAAGCCGAGAGCGAACTCGCCGAACTCGTCATCGATATGGTGCCCTCGATCGAAAAAGTGCGGTTCGTCTCGAGCGGGACCGAAGCGACGATGAGCGCTTTGCGCCTCGCACGCGGCTTCACGGGCCGCGCGAAGCTCATCAAGTTTGCGGGCTGCTATCACGGACACGGCGATTCGTTTTTGATTTCCGCCGGCAGCGGCGCCCTGACGAACGGGGTGCCGGATTCGCCCGGTGTCACCGAAGGCGTCTCGCGCGATACGATCGTCGTCGAATACAACGATCTCGATGCGGTGCGCGCGGCATTCGCCGCAAACCCAAAACAGGTCGCGGCGATCATCGTCGAACCGTACGTCGGCAACATGGGACTGGTGCTACCGAAGCCCGGCTTTCTGCAAGGCCTGCGCGCTGCGGCAACCGCCGCTGGCGCACTGCTGATTTTCGATGAAGTGATGACCGGCTTTCGGGTGGCCCGCGGCGGTGCGCAAGGCCGCGAGAACGTTACTCCCGATCTCACGACGCTCGGGAAGATCATCGGCGGCGGACTGCCGGTCGGCGCATTCGGCGGACGGCGCGACGTGATGGCGCAGCTCTCACCCGAAGGCCCCGTCTACCAAGCCGGCACGCTTTCGGGCAATCCGCTCGCGATGGCGGCGGGCCTTGCCACCTTGCGCGCATTGCGTACGACCGATCCGTATCCGTACCTCGATCGCATCGGCGCCCGCTTCATCGAGGGCATGAGCGCCGTTTTTAAAAAACACGGCGTCGCCCATGTGGCCGACCGCCGCGGCTCGATGGTCGGGTTTTTCTTCACCGCCGGGCCCGTGAGCGATCTCACGAGTGCCAAGACCGCAGATACCAAGCTGTACGCGAGCTTCTTCCACGCGATGCTCGATCGCGGCGTCTACCTTGCGCCCTCGCAGTTCGAGGCGGGATTTCTCTCGACCGCACACACCGACGCCCACATCGACCGAACCCTCGCCGCGGCCGACGACGCGCTCGCCGCGATTGTGACCGGAGCGCACGTATGACCCGCGCGCGCTTGCGACTTTCATCGCAGCGCGCGAAGTCACCGCGCAACCGTGCCGCCTTGCGTAAGGTCAAACGAGGCGACACCATGCAACCCGCCGCCGTCGCTCAATCCGCGCTCGTGCGCGTTCCCGTTCAACTCCACGCGCGCGAGGTTTCCGCATGCCGTTAGTGTGTCTTGGTCTCTCTCATAATACGGCGACGGTCGAAGTTCGAGAGCAACACGCCTTCCCGGCCCATAAGATGGGCGAAGCGCTCGTGGCCCTGCGCGACTACGGTGCCGTCCGCGAAGCAATGATGCTCGCGACGTGCAATCGCCTGGAGATCTACGCCGAGCTCGAAGATTACGAAGCGGGCGTCGGACAACTCAAAGAGTTTTTGAAGAATTTCCGCCACGGCGATGTCGGCGACATGGATTCCTACATGTACACGCTGCTCGGATCGCAGGCGATCGACCATCTCTTCCGCGTGAGCACGGGCCTCGATTCGATGCTCATCGGTGAAGCCGAGATCCTCGGTCAAGTCAAAGACGCCTACATTCAAGCGCAGCGCGCGCACTCGCTCGGCAAGACGCTGCACAATTTAGCACGTGAAGCGCTCAACGCCGGCAAAGCCGCGCGCTCGCAAACGCCGATCGGCGGCGAATCGACCTCCGTTGCAACCGCTGCGATCGACCTTGCAAAACAGCACGTCGGATCGCTTGCCGGAAAGACCGTGCTCGTGGTCGGCGCGGGGAAGATGGGCACGCTTGCCGCACGCCGCCTCAAACAAGAAGGTGCGGGCGAGATCGTCGTCCTCAATCGCAGTCACCAGCGCGCGCGCGATGTCGTTGCCGAACTCGGCGTCGGTCGCGCCGCCGAAATGCCGGGCATCGTCGAAGCGATGGCCGGGGCCGATGTCGTCGTCACCTCGACCGGTGCATCGCACTTCATCTTGACGCCGGGCAACGTTGCCGAGGCGATGCTCAACCGCCCCGATCGTCCGCTCTTCGTGATCGACATCGCCGTTCCACGCGACACCGATCCCGACGTGGCACGCATCCCCGGCGTAAAAGTCATCGACATCGACGGCCTCAAGCACGTGATCGACATCAGCCTGGAACATCGCCGCGAAGCGATTCCGCTCGTCGAAGAGATCATCTCCGAGCACGCCGAACGTTTTCAACAGTGGTATCAGTCGCGGGTCGCGGTTCCCGTGATCGCATCGCTCGTCCAGAAAGCCGAAACGCTGCGCGAAGCCGAAGTGGAGCGTCTCTTCGGCCGCTGCCCCGAGCTCAGCGAACGCGAACGCATGCTCATCACCGGCATGTCGCTCACGCTCATCTCGAAATTACTGCACCATCCCGTCACGAAGATCCGCGACAAAGCGATCGAAAATCGGGCCGAGGCGATGACGCACGCGATGATGCTCGACGAACTCTTCGACTTACAGGTCCGCTCGTTCGAACTTGCCGCCATCGCGAACACGGGAGCGATCGACACGGACGGAATCGACTAGGATGGCGAAGCGCGGAAAAGTGTGGCTCGTCGGCGCGGGGCCTGGCGATCCCGGTCTCTTGACGATGAAAGCGGCGCGCGCGCTCGCGCAGTGCGACACGCTCGTCTACGACTATCTCGCGTCCTCGGCGATCGTGAACCTCGCGCCACCGGATTGCGAAAAAATTTACGTCGGCAAGAAAGCCGGCGCGCATACGCTCAAGCAAGAAGAGATCACCGCGCTGATCGTCAAGCTCGGCCTGGAAGGGAAACGCGTCGTGCGGCTCAAGGGCGGCGATGTGTTCGTGTTCGCGCGCGGCGGCGAAGAAGCGCAAGAATTGCGTGAAGCGGGCGTCGCCTTTGAGATCATTCCCGGTATCACCTCGGCGATCGCGGCTCCCGCGTATGCGGGTATCCCGGTGACGCATCGCGATCATAACACGTCGTTCACGATTTCGACCGGGCACGAAGATCCGACCAAAGGCTACTCGTCGCTCGATTTCACGAAGCTCGCGAATCCGAAGGCGACGACGATTTTCCTCATGGCGATGCAGAATCTCGCCGGCATCATGGCCGAACTGAAAAAGAACGGCGTGCCCGGTGATATGCCCGTGGGCATCGTGCGCGAAGGTACGAAACCGACGCAAGAAACGCTGATCGGGACGCTCGATACGATCGTCGCCGAAGTCGAGCGCACGAAATTCGCCGCACCCGCAATCGTCGTCGTCGGCCACGTGGTCGGTGAACGCGAGAACATCCGCTGGTTCGACAACGGCCCGCTCTTCGGCCAGCGCGTGCTCGTCACGCGACCCGCCGCGCAGTCCGATGAATTCGCGGCGCAACTGTGGGAACTCGGCGCAGAACCTCTGCTCGCACCCACGATCGCCATCGGTCCGCCAAACGATGTGGAAGCCGCGCGCAAAGCGGTCGAACGAGCGCGCTCCTACGCATGGATCGTCTTCACGAGCCGCAACGGTGTGGACGCGTTTTTCGATCATCTCTCCGAAATGGGCCGCGACGCACGCGCCTTCGGCGATGCAAAAGTCGCGGCGATCGGACCGAAGACGGCCGAAGCCCTCTTGCATCATGGCATCCGCGTCGACCTGATGCCGGCAAAGTTCATCAACGAAGCCGTCGCATCCGATCTGATCTCGCAGAGCAAAACCGACGATGCCATCTTGCTCTTTCGCGCGAGCGAAGCGCGCGACGTCCTACCGGAAACACTCCGCAACGGCAACCGCCGCGTCGACGACATCGCCGCGTACCAGACGACGATCGTCCGCGATGCAACGATCGCCGAACACGCCGCGAACGCGACCATCGTAACGTTTGCAAGTGCGAGCTCCGTCAACGGGTTCGTCGCCAACGTCGGCGACGTCGGCGAAGCGATCAGCGGAAAAGTGGTGGCGTGCATCGGTCCGGTAACGGCCGAAGCGGCTCGCAAAGCCGGCCTACACGTCGACGTCGTCGCCGATGACTATACCGTCGACGGACTCGTCGAAGCCCTCGAACGACGCCTCACGCCCGCCTGACGCGGGATGAACACCACCCAACTTCTCATCGGCGCATCATGCGCCGCGCTGATCGCAGCAGCAGCCGAACGCGCCCACGCTCTTACGCGAAGCGGCGCCTACGCCGCGCTCGCCGTCGGAACGCTTACCTTCGGCTTCGGAGGCTGGCCGCTGACGTTGGTCTTGCTCGCCTTCTTCATCTCTTCGGTAGCCTTGAGCCGGCTCGGTCGCCGCAAAAAGAAAACGTTGACGGACATCGGCAAAGCGGGTCCACGAGATGCCTTGCAAGTGTTAGCGAACGGTGGAATAGCAACAGCGGTAGGCACGCTTTGGCTCCTACCCTTGGCAGCGATCGGAACCGCCCCGATCGCAGACTACAGCTCAATCGAGGCAAACGTATTCGGCACGAGCGTGCCGATCATCGCAATCGTATGCGCCTACGCAGGCGCATACGCAGCAGCAACGGCCGACACGTGGGGAACCGAAATCGGCACGCTGGCAAGACAACGACCTCGCTCGATCCTCACGCTCCGTCCGATAGCAACCGGCCTCTCCGGCGGTATATCCGCAGCCGGAACGCTCGCCGAACTAGCCGGCGCAGCGTTCATCGCAGGCGTAAGCGTATTCGCAATCCGTCAGCTTCCGTTTGCACAAACGAGCCAGTACGCGGAGCCGCTCCACGTCTTCATCGCAA
>Ga0123338_10002575_pt1 | contig 16876 bp, 17 predicted proteins | sample grotaG_FD_89793 | JGI IMG/M metagenome (GOLD analysis project Ga0123338, IMG submission 89793) | Glacier valley bacterial and archeal communities from Borup Fiord, Nunavut, Canada, to study Microbial Dark Matter (Phase II) -... | ecosystem: Environmental > Aquatic > Freshwater > Ice > Glacier ...
GGACTCGTCGTTGATGGGATTGGCAGCCTGGATGAGACCGCACTTCACGATGCGCGACATGGGGTTTGCCTCTCGCTGAGCTGGCTGAAGGGGTCTAGTAAACGCTGGAAGTACGCTTGGTCCCGGTATAGTCGACATATACCGACTTCCACTCACTGAAGAATTCGATGGCGGTGCGACCCATCTCCCGACCGCCGACACCGGTCGACTTGAGCCCGCCAAACGGCATCTGCGCCTCGCCGCCCACCGTCGGAGAATTGACGTGGGTGATCCCGGTCTCGATCTGGTCGAGATACTGGAACACGCGACCGACATCGTTGGTGAAGATGGACGAGGTCAGGCCAAAGCGCACGCCGTTGGCGATGGCCATGGCGTCCTCGAAATCAGCAGCCTCGATGATCGACAAAACGGGCCCAAAGATCTCTTCCTGGGCAATGCGGGCATCGCGCTTCACGTGGGTGAACACCGTCGGCGACACGAAAAAGCCCGTGGTCCCAACGCGCTCGCCGCCAAGCGCCAGCGTCGCCTCTTTCTTGCCGATGTCGATGTACTCGAGCACCGTCTTGAACTGCGACTCATCGACGCACGGACCGACATGCGTCTCCGGGTTGATGCCGTCACCGACCTTCAAAGCGCGCGTCTTTTCGATCACCAAACGCGTAAACTCGGCCAACGCTTCTTTGACCACGATGGCGCGCGAGGTCGCCGTGCAGCGCTGACCGGTCGAGCCAAATGCGCCCTGTACCGTCGCTGTCGCCGCCAGATCGAGATCGGCATCGGCCAATACGATCACCGGATTCTTGCCGCCCATCTCCGCCTGCACCTTCTTCAAGTGCCGCGCAGCGTCGGAATACAGCTTGGTCCCAATCTCGTTGGAGCCGGTGAAGCTGATCGCCGCGACATCGGGATGATTGACCAACGTATCGCCCACCGACGAGCCCGGCCCGAAGATCACGTTGAACACGCCCTTCGGCAACCCCGCCGTCTCGAAGATCTCGGCCAAGATCTTGGCGCACCAGGGCGTGATCGAAGCCGGCTTCAACACCACCGTATTTCCTGCCACCAGCGCCGGCCCGAGCTTCCAGGCCGGAATGGCGACGGGAAAATTCCACGGCGTCACCAGCGCCACGACGCCGAGCGGCTCGCGCTGGGTCCAGCAAAAATTTGCCGGCAATTCCGACGGAATGGTCTCGCCATTGAGACGCCGACCTTCGCCGGCCGAAAACTCGATGCAATTGATGGCGCGCTGCACCTCGCCGCCAGCCTCGGTCAACGTCTTGCCCTCTTCGAGCGTCAACGCGCGGGCCAGCTCGTCCTTGCGCCGCAACATCTCGTCGGCCGCCTTGGCCAAGATCGCGCCGCGTTTTGGCGCCGTGGTCCGCTTCCAACCGGGATAAGCCGCCTTGGCCGCAGCGACGGCAGCTTCGGCATCTTCACGCCCCGAAACCACCACTTCGCCGATCGACTCCAGCGTCGCCGGGTTGATGTTCTTCAGCGTCTTGGTTCCGCTCTTGGGGGAAATCCATTCGCCGCCGATATAATTCTTGATGAGCTCGTGGCTATTCATGAATCCTCGTTTGTCCCAAAGTTGTCAATGTCCGTTGGCTGGTCCGAGGTGCGGATGCGCCTTCGGATCTTGGCTGTATTCTTTCCACGTCAGCGGTGGCCGCCCCTCGTCGACGCGGATCATGCTGATGCACCCATCGACCGGGCATACCAAACTGCACAGATTGCAACCCACGCAGGTGTCTTCGATGATGCTGACTTTGGTGCGGCCATGCGCCGCTTCGGCCGCGATCGACTGATGCGCCCCGTCATTGCAGGCGATATAACAAAGCCCGCAACCGATACATTTGTCCTGATCGACGCGGGCAATGACCTTGTAGTTGAGGTCGAGCTCTTCCCAGCGCGACACCGACGGCAACGAACGCCCGACCAGCTCGCGCACCGAGCGAAAGCCCTTCTCGTCGAGATAATTGGAAAGCCCGTCGATCATGTCCTCGACGATGCGGAAGCCATAGTGCATGACCGCGGTACAAACCTGCACGGTGCTGGCGCCGAGCAAAATAAACTCGGCCGCATCACGCCAGTTGGAAATGCCGCCAATTCCGCTGACCGGCAAACGCACTTCTTTGTCCTGTACCACCGCAGCCAACATATTCAGCGCAATCGGCTTCACTGCCGGCCCACAGAACCCACCGTGCGCCGACCGTCCACCGACGTCGGGTCGCGGCGTGAACGTATCCAGATCCACGCCAGTGATCGAATTGATCGTATTGATCAACGAGACCGCATCGGCCCCGCCCTTTTTCGCCGCACGCGCCGGATAGACGATATCGGTGATATTCGGCGTCAGCTTCACGATCACCGGGGTCTTGGCCACTTCTTTGACCCACTCGGTGATCTGACAGGCATATTCCGGCACCTGTCCGACGGCAGAACCCATGCCGCGCTCGCTCATGCCATGCGGACAGCCGAAGTTGAGCTCGAGGCCATCACAGCCGGTATCCTCGGCGCGTTTGACCATCTCGTGCCAGATATCGCGCTTCGATTCGACCATCAACGACGCGATCACCGTGTGTTTCGGATATCGCCGTTTCACCTCGCGCATCTCGCGCAGGTTCACTTCCACCGGCCGATCGGTAATCAGCTCGATATTGTTGAGGCCCATCATCCGCGACTGGCCCATGTCCACCGACGAGTAACGCGACGACACGTTGACGATGGGATCGCCCAGCGTCTTCCATACCGCGCCACCCCAGCCAGCGTCGAAAGCGCGCATGACCTGATCGCCGGTATTGGTCGGCGGTGCCGAAGCGAGCCAGAACGGATTGGGCGTTTCGATACCGGCGAAATTGATTTTCAGATCGGCCATGACTAAGCCTTCCTCGCTTGGCGCTGTAGCTGCTGGAGCTGCGCCGCCATCTGCGTGGCCGCGCGCTTGCCCTCAGCGACGGCATTGACGACTTCTTGTCCGCCCGAGACGCAATCGCCGCCGGCGTAATAACGCGGATTGGACGTCTGCATGGTCCGCTCGTCGACCAGCACTTTGCCGCGATCGAGCTTCACGCCCGGCAAGATATCCAGTAAGGCGCGCGCCTTCTGGCCCGTCGCTGCAATGACCATGTCCACTGGCAACACGAAGGTCTCGCCGTCGATCGGCTCCGGCGTCCGGCGCCCCGATCGATCTGGCTCACCGAGCCGCATCCGCTGCAGCTCGAGGCCCGACACCTGGCCCTCACCGACGACGCGCGACGGATTCACCAAGAAATGGAACCGACAGCTCGCCTGCTTGGCCAGCTCGACCTCGTGGTGATACGCCGGCATTTCCTCCGGCCCACGGCGGTAAATGAGATGCACTTCTTCGGCGCCGAGCCGCTGGGCCTGGGTCACGGCGTCGATGGCCGTGTTGCCGCCACCGACGATCGCGACACGCTTGCCGACCCGTGCCCGCGAGCGTTCCATCTTGAGCTCTTCGATGAAGGCCAAGGCGTCGACCACGCCGTCGAGCCGATCGCCGGAGATGCCGAGCGGCGCAATGCTACCGAGGCCCACGCCGACGAAGACAAAGTCGTGCTTCGACTCCAGCTCGCCGAGCGGCACCGTGATGCCCACCTCGCTGCCGTAGCGCACTTCGACGCCGGCCTCGACGAGCCAGGCGATCTCGCGCAACGAAAACTCCGGTGTCATTTTGTATTCGGCGACGCCGGTGGTGTTCAACCCACCCGGCCGCTCCGACGCCTCGTAGATGACCGCCTCGATGCCGAGCCGCAACAGCTCCGCCGCACAAGCGAGGCCTGCGGGCCCCGCGCCGAGGATGCCCACCGAGCCTGGCTGCTTGGTGCCAGCGACGAAAGGACGCATGCCGTGGCTCATGGCCCAGTCGGTCGCATGACGCTGCAGCTGGCCGATCTTGATGGGCTTGTGGTGCAGATCATTCAGCACGCACGCACCTTCACACAAGACTTCCGTCGGGCACACGCGGGCACACGACGCGCCGAGCACGTTTGCCGACAATATCGTCGCTGCCGAGCCCCGCAGGTTGCCGGAGCCGATCTTCTTGATGAAGGCCGGCACATCGATGTGCGTCGGGCAGGCGCGGGTGCAAGGCGCGTCGTAGCAGTAGAGACAGCGGCTTGCCTCTTCCAAGGCTTCGTCCAGCGCCAGAGCGGGCTTGAGCTCCGCAAACGGATTCATAACCGGGCCTCCTGCTGATTTCATGCCACGTCCACATACACTGAATTCACAGGCTGTGCACAAGGCGGACTGTCGGTTTTCAGGACACCAAACCGTGGGAATCCAGGGTTCTAGTCGTTTCTATCCACAGTTTCAAATAATTAACCAAGATCGTAGCAAGTTCAGTCAGTGCCACCGCGACGAGGCACCTCCAAACACCCCGTTGACATGATGTGACCATACACGTAGCGTAGCGTATAGGGTTGCATGTCGGTGGAGGACCCATGACGCTTCGGACGGTTTCGGACATTTCCAAGTCGCTCGACCCCCTTCGCGCGGTCGTCTCGTCGCTGCAGAAGGCTCGCGATGGCGAAATCCCCGTCGGTCCCGACCGTCGCAAGCTGGTGCGCCTCGTGCGTTCTGCCGCCGGTGCTGCGCTGCCCGCGCTGATGCGCAGCCTCGCTTCGCCGCTCGAGGCCGAATCGAGCTGGGCCTACTACCTGCTCGCCCGGCTCGGTGGTGAGCGCGTCGTTCGCCGTCTCACCGAGCTCCTCGGTGAACGCTCCGCCGCCGACGAGGTCAAGGCCCGCGCCCTCGGCCTGTTGTCCGATCTCAACGCGCCTATCCCGTCGACGGTGTCGCTGCACGATCCGGAAGCCTTGCTCGAGGGCAGCGTGCGCGATCTGTTGCGCTCGCTCGACGAGCCATCCGAGCTCGAACAAGCCGTTCAGCTCATCATGGGCCAGGTGCCGCAGTCTGAGCTCGGCAACTTCGTCGGTGAGGTCCTCCGTCACGGCGGTGGCAAAGCGCTGCCGCTTCTCGAGCAGCTCCTCGGCCGCGACGACCTCGACAGCGCCACCCGCACCACCCTCGAGGGCCTGGTCTCGGACGCCACCGCTTCGCGCGCCGAGCGCATCGCCGACCAAGCACTCGATCGCGGCCTTGCCTATCTGGAATCGGGCCGGCCCGAGGCTGCGCGCCGCAAGCTCGAACGTTTCATCAAGACCCATCCCGAGCATGCCGAAGGCCGTAGTGCCCTCGGGGTGTGCCTCCTGCAACTGCACGAGCCCGAGCTGGCGATCACCGAGCTGCGCAAAGCGGCGCAGCTCGAGCCCGAGGAGCCGCTGCACGCCTGGAACCTCGCTGCCGCCTCCAAGGAAGCCGACCGTCTCGGCGGCGCTTATCTGGCGTTGCGCGACTATCTCAGCCTCGGCACGCGCGACCTCACCGAAGGCTCCGAAGAGCGACGCCTCGAAGCGCGCAGCTTCGTCCGCGCCTATGAGCGCGCGCTCGGCGAATCGAATCCGGGCATTGCGCTGACCGATTTTCTGCGTGGCGAAGAGCTCTTTGCCCGCGCCTATGCCGCGCTCACCGAGGGTGATGCGTCCGACGCAGCCAACGGTTTCGAGGCGGTGCTGGCACTCATGCCGAATCACTATCCGTCGTGGGGCAACCTCGGCGCGGCCTACCTGAAACTGTCGCGCTTCGCCGAATCCAAGCGCGCGCTGCAACGCGCCCTCGAGCTCAACCCGCAATACCATCTGGCCCAAGAAAACCTAGAGCTCCTGGCCAAGGGCCTGCGCAACCAGCTCTAGCTTGCCGGCAGCGTCGGGGGGATGTACATACAACCCATGCTCCCCCCCCTGCTCCCTGAGGACCGTATCGCCGCGGAGTGTCACTGTTTGCCACTGCGCATGCTCCATCGCGCGGTGACTGCAGTCTACGACGACGCACTCCGGCCCTTCGACCTCCGCGCCGCGCAGATGAACGTGCTCGTCACCGTCGCCAAGATGGGCGTGCATGCGACCCCGGCGTTGGTCGTCAAGTACCTCGCCATCGAAAAGTCGACGCTGAGCCGCGATCTCGAGCGCATGGAAGAACGCGGCTGGCTGAAGTCGGAGGCGCGCGGGGCAGGTCGCCGGCTGGAAATGACCGCCAAGGGACGACGCCTCCTCGAACGCGTGCTGCCGGCATGGGAAGCCGCCCAGGCCGAGACCAAGAAGCTCCTCGGCAGCGCCGCGCCCGCCATCGACGCCGCAGCGACGAGACTGAGACTTACGCCGGGGGGAAACAGCGCCCGAAAGCAGCGAGCAACCGCAACCGACCTTTGACCCGCAGCTTTCGGCGCATCAAGGCCCACAGCAAGTTTCGACGGCCGGCCAGATAGCCGAGCCAGGTGTCAGCGTCGGCAAACAGCACCACATCGGCTTTGTCGGTCAGGCCGCGCGAGACGGTGATGCGCCCATCGCGAATGTCGACGGTGGCGTCGATCGTCTCCGAGCCGGTGAAGACAAAATGAAATCGCGCCGCCAGCCCCGCCGATCGTCCCTTCTGAAACACGCTGGGCATGGCGAACAACAACGCCGCGATGGTCGACGCGCCCAGACCACTGCGCACGGTCTTGGTCGTCTTGGCCGGAAAACGCCGTCGCACATGCGCGAGCGCATCCGAGCCGGGCTGGACGTAAACCGTCTCCACCTTGGCCTGCAGCGGCCGCAACACCTCGTCGGTGAAGCGCTTGCGATCGAGTAAAAACGGCGCGATCACCTCGTCGCCCGCCGGACAGACGGCCATACAATACGCAGCTTTGTAATTGGCGCCGAATGACAGGCTCTGCCACATCGACGCCGTCTCGGCGGCGGAGACCTGGTCGCCATAGGCGCGCGCATTCTTGCTCTCGACGACAGTGCCGACCCAGTCCCCAAAGCCGCCGAGAAACTCGCGATAGTTGTGGGTGGCACACGCACCAAAGTCGAAGCGTCCGTCGGGCTCGATGGCGCCGACCGGACATGCGGCCACACACAGGTTGCACCCGAGACACGGGTTGTAGTCGATGGGCTGGCTCTCGCCGACCGACAGCTCCGCGGCAACCAACACCGTCCCCAGGAGAACGAAGTTGCCGAACCGCGGGTGGATGAGGTTGCGGTGCACACCCATCTGGCCCAGGCCGGCAGCGACGGCAATCGGCTTGTGCGAGACGGTCCATACTTTGCCCGGAAAGCGGTCCATCTCCATCGGAAAGCCTGCGCTGGGGTTGAGCGCGTCGACGCCACGGCGCTCGAGCTCATGCACCAGCTGGCGGGCGACGTCGTCGACCATGTGGGTCGTCTGGTGAAACTCGAGGTTGGCGATGGACCGCGCCGGGCTGCGAACGTCTTGCCGGTTCATCCTGACCACGAAGCTGACCAAGGTGCGCGTGCCCGGCAAGAGGCCAACAATGTCTGCCCGCTGCGCGTCCAAGCTCGGGCGGTCGACGGAGACGAAGCCGACATCGTCTGCGCCAGCGTCGAGCAGGAAGGCGCGTAGCCACTCTCCGTCGACGGTATGGGATGTCACCGACTGCGCTGAGGCCCGAAAGCGCTGCACGGTGGGATGCGACTCTAGCTTGGCCATGGGTTGTATATACAACCTAGAGGCTCACCGCGTCAAGATGTGCCCCGTCTTGACAACCCTGCCGTCGGGATGGACCCTTGTAGACGTGCGTCACCTGATTTGCCTCATGTCGTTCGTTTGCCTCTCGGTCGCTCACGCCGAAACCCCCGATCTGGCAACGCCAGGCGCACCGACCTGTCGCTCGGTCTCGGTGCAGTTCAAGCCGGTACCCAACCTGCAGATCGCCGTCTGGGTCGAGGACGCGCTCGGCAACTACGTCGACACCGTCTACGTCACCCGCATGACCGGCAGCCTCGGCCTCGCCAATCGGCCGGGCAAATCGCGCTTCAAGACCGACTTCCGCTTTCCCTACGGTCGACGGGACATGGTTCTGCCCGTCTGGGCCCACAAGCGCAACCACCAGTACGGCAAGCTCATGATGGGCGGCAAATCGGGCGCCTCCATCGCCGCGTGCAACGCCGCGGGCATCGCTGGCACCGACTGCGACGACGACACCATCGGCTACCACTTCATGGTCAGCTCGCCGGAGCCGTTTTACTGCTCTCCGCGCGGCGGCGTGACCATCAAGCAAAACGGCATCGACGTGGTCTCTTGTGCGTCGAGCTTTTATGGCTCGAAAGGCGCCTATGCCGTCGGCGACGCGTCGCTGTACCCGCCGCGCGCGGACCTCACCAGCTTCGTCGCTGACCACGACAGCGACGCCGCACGGGCCTTCGGCGTGGTCAACGATCTCGGCGCCATCTCGGGCGCTACGCCGCCAGGCTATCAGCCGCTGGCCACGCCACTGCGCTGGACGCCGTCGACCTTCGTCGCTGATGGAAAATATGTCATGAAAGTGGAAGCGCATCTCGAGAGCGACTTCAACAGCTTCCACCGCTATCCCAGCGTCGACGACGAGCACCAAGAGCTCAACGGCTACGGCCATGAGTTTCTCGGCCAGCCTTCGGTGGTGTACGCGGTGCCGTTCACGCTCGGCCCCACTCCCGACGAGCAGCGCGGCGCCGACTTCGAAGGCTACAGCGACTGGGACGGCGCCACCGGCACCTTGCATCCCGCGGACACGACCATCTCCACCGACGACGGCACCGGCGCTGGCCGACTGATGTTGGTATCTGGCGCGAGCCCGTACCGGGTCCTCGTGACCACCGAGCCGAGCTGCCCCGATGGCGGCGTGCGGCCGGTCTGTGAGGCTCCGTCGCCGGTGCAAGCGCTGGTGTTGCAGCCCGGTCCGAGCTCGATCACCCTGCAGTTCGCCTCGTCGGCCACCGGTGCGGCCACCGCAGGCTTCGACATCCGCTATCGCGAAGGCGTCACCATCACCGACGATGACTTCGTCAGTGCCATCCCGTCTTCGGACATGGCGCCGGTGGCCGGCACGCCCGGCTCGACGGTGTCGTCGATGATCACCGGCCTGCGCCCGGAGATTAAGTATTTCGTCGCCGTGAGAGCGCGCTCGGCCTGCGAGGCGCCGTCGCCCATTGTCGTCAAGTCGGTCACCACCTCGGTCGCCAGCTTCGTGACCCTGTCCGGCTGTTTCATCGCCACCGCCGCCTACGGCACGCCCATGGCCACCGAGATCGACGGCCTGCGCCGCATCCGCGACCGCTATCTGGTGACCAACCCAGCCGGCCGCCTTCTCGTCGCTGGCTACTATGCGCTCTCGCCGCCGGTCGCCCGCGCCATCGCCGGGGACGACCTGTTGCGAGCCGGCGCACGTCGGTTGTTACGGCCCCTGGTGGACGCCACCTCGTTCATTCGATAGCATGCCGGCGTGCTTCGTCTCTTCTTCGTCTTGGCTGCCGTCGGTGGCGCGGGCTGCGTGCAGGTCAAACCCTATCAGCGCGAGTATCTCTCCGAACGCGTGATGCAGCCCGGTGCCGAGAGCACCGAAGACCGTTTTCGCCAGCACTGGCAAGGCTCACGCGAAGGCTCGATCGGCGGCTTCGGCGCAGCGGGCGGCGGCTGCGGCTGCAACTAGCTTTGCGCTTTCGCCTCGGACTGGTCTTCATCACTCTCTGCTCGTCGCTGGCGCAGGCCGACAGTGTCGTGGTGCGCGGCAACTATTATCGGGATCGCAACACGTCGGTGATCCAGCCCGAAGCCGACCTGTCCAAGGAGCTGCCGTCGGGCACGGTCATCGGCGCGCACTATCTCCTCGATAGCATCACGTCGGCCTCCGTCGCTGCCGGTGCCGTACGCGACCAGCCGTTCACCGAGCTGCGCCACGAAGCCGGTCTGCGCCTCGGGCAACGCTTTGGTCGCGCGCTGGTCACTGCGTCCTACTCCTATTCTAGCGAGTCCGACTACCGCGCCCAGACCGCCACTCTCTCGACGCTGGTGGACCTCTTCCAGAAGAACACCACGCTCGGCCTCACGCTCAGCTACGGCCACAACAATGTCTTCGCCCGCGCCTCGGCCACCAACGCCATCCCCGTCGGTGGCCTCGACACGGTGGCCCTCATCCTCACCTGGTCCCAGGTGCTCACCCAGACGCTGCTCTTCACGCTGTCCTACGATTTCATGGTGAGCGGCTTCGGCTCTCTCGACAACGGCTACCAAGCCAACCCCTATCGCCCGGTCAACCTGGCTGGCTCACCGACGAGAGAAGAGCTGCCATTCCAGCGCCAGCGGAATGCGTTCACGCTCCAGCTCAACTGGATCCTGCCGCTCGACTCGGTCCGCGTGCCCTTCATCGGTGTGCGACCGTCGTATCGGCTCTACATCGACGACTGGGGCATCCTGTCGAGCACCTTCGATCTCCGCCTATCGTTGCCCGTCGACCCCGTCGAGTTTCGCGTCACTGGGCGCTACTACACGCAGAGCGCCGCCAGCTTCTGGAGCGATCAAGGCGACAATGTGGCCTTTTATCAGGGCCAGGGATTGCCGTGCAGCAGTTGTACGCTCGATTCGTCGACGGCACCGGGCAAGCTGTTCTACACCGCCGACCCCAAGCTCTCGGAGTTCCGCACCTACTACATCGAGGCCCGCGTGCTCTTGAAATTGCGCTTCTTCCGTAAAGTCTCGCGCTGGCTTTCGGGCGGCATCGTCGAAGTGTCCTACGGCCGCCTCTTCACCGAGCGCGCGCTACGCAAGACCTTCGGCGACGCCAGCGTAGCCGGCCTGCAATTCGAATTCCCGCTGTAAGCAACGGGTACCGTCGACGCGGCGGAAACCTTCAGGCGCTCTTGCGTGCCGCGAACATTCCGACGGTGAAAACGCCTGCGTGGCGCGCGCGGTCCAGGGCGCGCTTGCCCTCGCGAAACCAGCCTTCGTCTTTTCCCTCGTAGGTCAGCCAGCCTTCGTGCTCCTTGTCGGAGACCGTCCCCCAGCAACGCACGCCTTCGTAGAGGTCTTGGACGAGGAAAATATCGAGCTTTGCATCGGTGATCATTTTTCGATGACCCTCGAGCGTGCCGTGCCAGGGGATGAACGCATTTTCATTCACTGGCCGCATGAACTTCATGATCTGCTCTTCGGTCTGATACTCCCCAAACGGGCGCTGCAGCCAGTCGGTGCCAGCGAAGATCCCGCCCGGTTTCAGAACGCGATACACCTCCCGAAAAAAGATCGCTTTGTCCGTGAGGTGACACACTGCATCATAGGTCGTCACGGCGTCGAAGTGACCGTCGGGGAATGGCAACGCCTGATATCCGGTGTCCTCGATCTCTAGAAACTTAGCGCGGTCCGAGAGGCCCTGGCTGGCGGCATTTTCGTTTGCCGTCGCGGTCAGGCGGGGGTTGTTGGTCACCCCGATAAACGACGCGCCCGATACTTTGGCCATATGTATCGTCGGGCCGCCAATGCCCGAGCCGAAATCGAGGGCGCGTTTGCCAGGCCCGAGCTCGGTCAGCTTGACGATCTTTTCTTCCATCACTTCGCACACGGTGGTCGGCGAAAGTCCCTTGGCCTCAGACTCCGGATCGCCAAAGTGCCACCTGTCGCCCATGATCGAGCGGTAACAGTCGAGCGCCTTGTCGTAGTAGTCACGGACCTTCGTCTCATGCACCATGTCGGCAGCCTCGAATTGGTTGTTCGTCAATTTAACATCGCGGTCGAACTACTCGCACCAAAATTAGATCAATTCGTTCGGTTCGTAAATCACCCGAATCGAAATTGGTTGGCGCCCTGCGCAAGACCTTCTCGGTGTTTGGCCTTCGAGCGGCCATGGACTCGAGCACCTTGCCGTCGACTGCTTTGCTGTTCGTTCCCCGAACGACCAACGCCGGGCAGGTCGACATCATCCGCTCGTTCCAGAAGTCGCCGTTCAGAGCGTTCTTCATCTCGACCAGATCTTCGGGATCGAATGCCAGCGTCCAGCCGTGCGCCGATCTTTTGTTCGAGCGCCTCGCTGGTCGGGTAGACACCGCGCCAGTCCAGCATGAACGTCATTGGCTCATGCTGTTCCGGCGGGCTTTCTTCGACAACCAAAGCAGCAAAGAAGAACGCATTGATGCCGCCCAGCGAATTACCGATAAGAAGCGCGGGTTCGCACGCGCCAAGATGATCTAGCAATGCGGTGATGTCGCCGACGAACGCGGCGCGCGAGTAGTCAGATGAATGGTCGCTGAACCCGTGGCCGCGCTGATCCATGGAGACCACGCGCCACTCAACCATCGACGTGGCGAAGTCCTCGAAACCTACGGTTGGCGCGCGACCGGCTTTGGCTCGCTAGCCAGCGCGACGACGCGCAGATCGCCATGCAACCCAAGCGATCAGCACCCCGAGCGACATCCACGGCACGGTGGCCGGAGCGCGCTCATGTCCGCCGGCGTACCTCCAGCGTCACCAGTCGCCATGTCGCTTGGTCCCATGTCCATGCCGCCGGTGCCCATGCCGCCATCGGGCGGCAACGGGAGCCCGGGTGCCCCGGCTTGCGTGAGGAGCAAGCCTGAGGCAGACGTGTACGTGTACCCGGCGGGCAGACTGAGCTGCAGGTGCGCCGTGCTGCCGAAGTCCGCGGTTGCGGTGTAACCGGGTGTGCCCGTGCCCGCGATCACGATACTGGCCACGAGCGGCGTGGCCTGGCCGATTACCACCATGACCTGCTGCTCGAGCATGAACGCGACACCATCGCTCCCGGTTACGGTGCCGATGGAAGACGGGATGAGCACTGTGGTGTCGGTCTGAGGAGCGGGAGACGTGATAGCCACGTCGCGCTCTGCCGTCCCCGTGATTGGCGCCCCGTTGCCGAGGTTCAGGTTGCTGATCGCGTAGAGCTGCACTGAGCCATTGGTCGAGGTGCCCGTCACGTGGAGGGCGCCGTCGACGATCATGGTTACCTTCACAGCGACCTTCGTGCCCGGCCCCGAGACGGTGATCATGTCGTCGAGCGCCGCGGTGCCCCTTGGCAGCTGCGGGATGGGCACGCCTCCCGACGGCGCCACGCTGCCGCTCCCGGTCGAATAGACGCGAAGAGTGCCGGCGGACACATCGACGGCCGCAGCCACCGACGAGCCCTGTACCAGCGTGGCATTGCTCGAGACCGCGTCTAGCACCCGGCTCAAAGCGTTCGGATCGGCGGCCTTGAGCTGAGCCGATGCGCCGGGATTGCCGTTGACGAGCAGGTCGACCTTCGCGCCAGCCCAAGCTCGCGCCGAGGTCAGGCCGAGCACGATCGTGAACGCGCTGAGCACGACCACAGGGACGGATCGAAGAGTTTGCATCGCGCCACTCTTGCCTGTTGATCCCAGGCACGCAAGCTCAGATAAAGTGCGCGACCCGGTCAGGCGATCGAGCGTTTGGTTCGCGTCTGCTTCGGCCGGATTTGTGCTTAGCGCTTGAGGGGCACGATGGGGAAGACGGAGACGAAGTGGCCGCCTTTGGAGCGCTCGACGCCGACATAGACCGCGCCGACGCGATAGAGCTTCGACGGCAACATCGCCATGTAGTCGGCACCTTTGGGGCCGACGGTGAGAGCGCGACCGGCTTTGGCCCGCTCGCCGTCGAGATAGCCGCCGAGGTCGGCGCTGATGGCGATGGGATCTTTGGAGCCGTTCTTGAGCGCGTTGGCCAGCGCCATGAGGATTGGCAACATCTGCTTCTTCTCGTCTTCGTTGGACGGCTTGAGCGACGTCAGGCGCGCGGTGGTCGGGCCGAGATGCAGGGCGGAGACGCTGGTCGTCTTGAGCAGCGCATCGACGATGCCGGCTCCGTCGGGAACCTCGGTGGAGAGGCCGAGGTAGGTGGTCACGGTCGCTGGCGCCTCGAAGGCCTGGCTGCCGGCCTTGGGGACGGCGCACCAGGCACGGTTGAGGTCCTTGGTGTCGCATTTGATCTCGGCGGCGAAGCGTTTGCCGACGGCGGCGGTCTCGGCATCGGTGATCGCCTGGGCGTGGGCCAGAACCGGGAACAGGGCGAAGGCGGTCAACAACAGTCGGGTCATCATGCGCGGCAACATAGCGCAAGTTTTCTGCTTCTTCGCCTGCGTTCTGGCCATGACAAAACCGTGACAAAAGGTTGGGCGCGGCTGGGGCAAGCTTCATGCGTGATCTCCGACATCGCAGTGCTCGTCAATTTGCGTGCCCGCCGTGGATCCCAGGCGGTGGCGCGTGCTTGCCGGCGTACGTTGCCTGGCGCGCGGGTCTTGGCCTCTCGGTCTCTCGACGAGGCGGTCGATTTCGCCAACGGGTTCGGCAGCTCGCCGCCGAGCCTGCTCATTTCTGCCGGCGGCGACGGCACCGCGGTCACGCTGATCAACGCGCTCCGCGGCCAGCCGGCGGCGCAATCGCCCATCGGCTGCCTGCGCCTCGGCACCGGCAATGCCTGGGCCCGCACCACCGGCTCACCCAACTGGCGCAACGCCGTCGAGAAACTCGGCGTCTTGCAGCACAGCTCGGCCGCGCTGCCGCTGCGTCGCTTCGAGCTCGTCGAGGTCGACGGTGTCCTGGCGCCGTTCGCCGGCACTGGCTGGGACGCCGAGCTCATCGACGATTTCCACGCGCAAAAGTCCGGCTTGGGTCTTTTGCCTGCAGGCGCGCGTAACGGCCTCGGTGGCTATCTGCATGGCCTTGCGACCCGCACCATCCCGCGCCATATGTTTGCCCCGAAGCCCGTCGAGGTCGAGCTGACCAACACCGGCGCCGACGCCATCACGATCGACGAGCGCGGCCAGCCAGTGGCGGTGCCGGGCGGCGGTCACGGCGCTGTGCTCTATCGCGGCCCGGTCAATGTCTGCGCAGCGGGTACGTCGGCGGAGTGGGGCTTCGGCTTTCGCGCCTTTCCGTTTGCCGGCGCAGTGCCGCGTCGTTTCTGCATGCGCGTCTACGGCGCCGGAGTCCTCGAGGCCACCTGGCGGATGCGGTCTTTGTGGCGCGGCGAGCACCCCATGCCCAAGATGCACACCTGGATGCTGACGCGGTGCAAGGCCGTGTTCTCGCACGCGGTGCCCTTTCAGATCGGCGGCGATCGCGTGGGTCGGAAGACCGAGGTCGAGTACACGCTGGCAGATGAAGAAGTGAATCTGTTGGATTGGCGCCAGCTCGCCGCATAGTCTTTTCATTCTCACTAGTTACGTCTAGCGAACTATGAATGTCACAGGGTCGCGCTAGCGTGGTGAGATGTCTGCCCGCGGCTATCTCGTTTTCGACATCGAGACCATCCCCGACCTCGAGCTCTATCAACATCCCGAGGTGGCGGCCGGTCACGAGAGACCGTTCCCGCCGCTGTACGCGCACAAGCCCATCGTGCTCGGCGCGCTCTGGCTCGACGACAACTACGGCTTCAAGCGGCTCGGCGTCATCGGCGAGGACAAGCCCGAGAGCGACATGCTTGGCGACTTTGCCCATTTTGCCGACCAGTATCGGCCGCACCTCGTCACCTACAACGGGCGCAGCTTCGATCTGCCGGTCATCTCCATGCGCTGTCTGCGCCATGGGCTCACGCTCAAGTTTTTCCATCAAGACCGCGACTATCGCTATCGCTTCTCCGACGCTGGCCACATCGATCTGTACGATTTTCTGTCGGAGCATGGTGCGGCGCGGGTGGGCTCGCTCGACGCGGTAGCGCGGGTGATGGGCCTGCCGGGAAAGGTCGGCGTCGACGGCAGTCAGGTCGAGGGCTTGTACAATGCCGGCCAGCTCGACATGATCAAGAAGTACTGCCTCAGCGACGTCACCCAGACTGCCTTCTTGTTTCTACGTTACCGGCTCCTACAGGGCGTTCTCGACGTGAACGGCTATCGTGCGGCAGCCTTGCGACTCTACGAGACCCTGCTGGCCGACGGGCGCGTGTCGGCCGTGCTCGACAGGGTCGACCGCGCGCGCCTGCTCTTGTCGTGAGTTTGCTGAAGCGCCGATTTTTCGCGCGGCCGGTGCTCGAGGTTGCGCCAGAGCTCATCGGGAAATATCTGGTGCATCAAGTGGGCGACGAGACGCTGAGCGCGCGCATCGTCGAGGTGGAGGCCTACGCCGGGCCCGAGGACCAGGCCAGCCATGCGCGGTTCGGTCCCACACCGCGCGCCAAGATCATGTTCGGACCGGCGGGTATGGCCTATGTGTATCTGATCTACGGCATGTACGACTGCTTCAACATCGTCACCGGCACCGATGGAGAAGCCTCTGCAGTGTTGGTGCGTGGAGTGGCCGTCGCCTCCCGCTCTACAGGAAGTGGCTCGTCGCCGCTGCCGGGAAAGACCAATGGCCCAGGCAAGCTCTGTCGCGTGCTCGGCATCACCCGCAAGCACAACGGGCTCGACCTCACCACCGGAGTCCCACTCGGCATCCACGATCGTAAAGAGCCGCCCCCGTCGCTGACGGCCACGCCGCGCATCGGCGTCGACTACGCCGGCGAATGGGCTAGCCGGCCCTGGCGCTGGGTCGAGGCCGGCCCACGCTGACTCTTTTGTGCTAGAAGCTCACCGTGCCGAAGGTGACGTTCGAGCCCGGAGGGGCGACGGTAGACTGCGCGCCCCACGAGAGCGTCTTCGCCGCCGCGCGCCGGCAGGGCATCTTGGTTCCGACGGCGTGCGCCGGCAAAGCCACGTGCGGTCTGTGTCGTGTCAAGATCGTCGCTGGTGCCGAGCATCTCCTGCCCATCGGCCCGAGCGAGACCAAGCATCTTGGCAACACCTACTTCATCACCAAGCTCCGGCTGTCGTGTCAGCTCTACCCGACGGGCGACATCACGGTGCTGATTCCCGATAAGAAGAAATAGCTCGGCGCAGCGCCTGGACGGGCCGTTCGATGAGCAGATAAGACGCTGTCGCAGCGACGGCGACGAGACCGAGATGCAGCGCCAGTGATGACCACGACCCGTTGCGCGCCGGGTTGAGAAACGGTTGCTGCCACAGGTAAATCGAATAGCTGGCAAC
>Ga0123338_10002576_pt1 | contig 16873 bp, 12 predicted proteins | sample grotaG_FD_89793 | JGI IMG/M metagenome (GOLD analysis project Ga0123338, IMG submission 89793) | Glacier valley bacterial and archeal communities from Borup Fiord, Nunavut, Canada, to study Microbial Dark Matter (Phase II) -... | ecosystem: Environmental > Aquatic > Freshwater > Ice > Glacier ...
GCAGTGGAATGGCTGGAAGGCTTTCTGAACAAGTTCAAGGGCGCGGTCCTCGTCGTCAGCCATGACCGCTACTTCATGGATCACGTCGCGAATATAATCTGGGAACTGGATTGGGGACGGCTGGAAAGCTATCACGGCAATTACACGGCTTACGTCCGCCAGCGCGAGGAGCGGCACGCGCACCATTGGGCGGAGTTCGAGACTCAGCAGGAAAAGATCGCGAAGGAAGAGGATTACATTCGCCGCAACATGGCGGGGCAGAATACGCGGCAGGCGAAGGGACGCCTCAAGCGGCTGGACCGCCTCAAACGCGACGAACTGATCACGCGCCCGCGTACAAACAGCGCGATGCGCCTCAAGCTCTCGACCGCAATCCGTAGCGGCGACAAGGTACTGATGGCGCGCGACCTCGCAGTAGGCTACCCGGATATTCACATGCCACTCTTCGCCGTCCCGGATTTGACGCTGTTCCGGGGCGAAGTCGCGGCGCTGATCGGCGGTAACGGGGTCGGCAAGACGACATTCCTCAAGACGATCCTTGAGCAGATTCCACCAAAACATGGCGAGGTGCGCTTTGGCGCGCAGGTCAAAATCGGCTACTTCGCGCAGGCGCACGAACTGCTCAACCCGGCCAATACCGTCCTCGAAGAACTGCTGACCGTGAAACACATGCTCGTCAGCGAGGCGCGCAGCTACCTCGCACCGTTCCTCTTCACCGGGGATGATGTTTACCGCCCGATTGAAACCCTGAGCGGCGGCGAACGCGGACGGGTGGCGCTCGCGAAGCTGGCGCTTGGCGGCGCGAATTTGCTGCTGCTGGACGAACCCTCGAACCACCTGGACATTCCCGCGCAAGAAGTCTTGCAAGCCGTCCTCGCGGAATTTGCCGGGACGATCCTGCTGGTCAGCCATGACCGCTACCTGATCGATGCACTGGCAACGCGCATCTGGCATGTGGAAGCAGGACGCCTGAACGTCTTCGATGGCTCCTACGCGGAATATACACAGGCACGCGATGCCGAATTAGCGGCTGTGAGTTCCGGGCGAGTCGCATCACGCCCGCAAGCCGCGCCGTCGAAACCTGTTACGAAATCAAATGGCAACGGTCGCCCGCTCTCGAAACACGAGCTCGACAAGCGCACTGCTGCTATCGAACAGGAAATTCACCAGCTTGAGATTAAACTCGTCCAGCTTTCCGGCGATCTGGGTACGGCCAGCACTGCTGGGAAAGTGGACAAGGTGCGCGAACTCGGCACGGCCTACGAAGCCGCGCAAGCCGCGCTCGAAACGAAGATGAACGAGTGGGAAGCGCTCCTGACCGTATAGTGGAGAGCGGCGATGCCAGCGTTCAATCCGTTCAATGAGGAGTGGCGGGCGTGCTTGCAGGCACACTACGAACACGTCTTGCGTATTCAGGATGTGGTCACGGAGCCGACCCTCTATCGGGTCTTGCGCAACACCGGGTTCAGTGAAGAACAGATCGCAAAAATCCAGTTTGATGTCATCGGACTCGTTGAAGCCGCGCTGGAACCGCCGCAAATAGTTGCTGATGCGCCACCTGAAAGCATTGCGCTTGAGGAACCCGTCGCGATTGAATACACCGCCAGCGCGGAGTCAATCGCGCAGTTCGAGGAAATGTTCAACGCGCCGCCGAGCCAGTCCGATGTGCAAATGGCGATGAACTTCGATGCGCTCCCGGCAGAAGAACCCGTCGCCGCCCCGAAGCGCAAGGCGAAGAAGCCCGATGTCGAGCAGCCCGCGCTGTTCTAGCGCCGTCCCTGTAAAACGCGCTGTCTGCGTAGGGACGCCATTTCTGGCGTCCGGTTTGCTCAACTGCGTCACATCTTGCTCTATTTTTTTGAATACGAAGCTGCATCTAATCGATACGCCTGCCTCACGAAAATTGACCACACCGCCCGGCTCGTGTAGGATTGTGGCAACAGCCACAGGTGTTTCCGTGTTCTTCACCGACTCGCAACGCAAGCGCATCAGCGTCCCGTTCTTCTTCATCGATATGGTGTTGTTCAGCCTCGCGGTCGGTTTCCTCGATGCGTCTACGGTGCTGCCGGAATTCGTCGGGCAGGCGACCGATAGTAAGGTACTAGTCGGTATCACGGGAATTTTGTTCACGCTCGTCTGGCGCATCCCGCAGCTTGCCGCCGCTCCTGCCGCGAACCGCTCCCGCGACAAACGGCGCTGGATGCTCACCTTCGCGCTGCCGGGGCGCGTGCTGTTCTTCTTCGTCGCGTTCGTGATCGCCGTCTTCGGCAAGAGCAACCCCGGCCTGATGCTGCTCGTCTTCTTCATCGCCTATGCCGCCTTCGCGTTCCTCGATGGCGTGACGGCGCTCGTCTGGGTGGAGCTGATCGGGAGCGCTGTCTCGGATAGCACGCGCGGGATGATGTTTGGCATGGCGCAGGTCGTGACGGGCGTGCTGATCCTCGTCGTGCAGGGCGTCTTGCGCTCGATTTTGGGACCGTCCGGCCTCGGCTACCCAAACAACTACGCGATCATTTTCGTCGTCGCGGCGGTACTGCTCACGGTGAGCGTCTTCTTTCTGGTCAATGTCTACGAAGAGCGCAGCGGCGAAAACAAGGCGCGCACGGTCGAATTGAAGGACTATCTACCGTACCTGCGGCGCATCGCGTGGGACGATCTGCCTTTTCGCAACTTCCTGATCATGCGCTTCTTCCTCGAAGCTGCGTTCTATATGGTCACGCCCTTCTACATCGGCTACGAAACGCAGCGGCTCGGCATCCCCTCCGCGCAGGCCGTCGGCGACTCGCTGGTCGCGGTCACGCTCGGCAGCATCGGCGGCTCGCTGCTCGCGACGTGGCTCTCGCACCGTTACAGCAGCCGGATTGTGATCTGGTTGAGTATTGCCGCCGTCGTCGCGGGTCCGGTGCTGGTCTTCCTGAGCGGCGGGATCGGCTACCCGGCGCTGCTGGTCGCCTTCTTTACCATTGGCGTGGTGATGTCGGCGGGCGCTCCCGGCTGGCTGAACTGGCTGATTGCGTACCCCGAACCCGGCGAGCGCCCGATCTATTCCGGCATCGCGAATACGGTCAGCATCAGCGCCTTGATCGCGCCCGTGATCGGCGGCCTGATCTTGCAAGTTTCCGATTATGCTATCCTCTACGGTGTGGCGCTGCTGCTGGCCGGGGTCGCCGTTTGGCGCGGATTCCATCTCGTCAATCCCTCTATCGCGGGAGTGCTGCCTCTTGAAAAGGCTCCTGTTCCTGATGTCTGATACGGGTGGCGGCCACCGCGCCGCTGCCCGCGCCATCGACGCCGCGCTTTCCGCGCGCTATCCCGGCCAGTTCACGAGCGAGTTGGTAGATTGCTGGAAGGACTACACGCCCTTCCCGCTGAACAACATGCCGGAACTGTATACGCCCTGGATCAATCACAGTCCGTCCAGCTATTCCGCGCTGTTCTGGCTCAACGACTCCGTGCTTTCGGCGCGCAATTCGAGCCGCCTCTACGCGCACCAGATGTTCCCGCGCATGAAGCAGCTTTACGCCGATCACCCGGCGGATGCGGTCGTGTGCGTGCATCCGGTATTCGTGCGGCCAGCGATTTACGCGGCGCGGCGGCTGCGGATGCCGATCCCTTTCATCACCGTGATCACCGATTACGCCTGGCCGACCGTGCTTTGGTATGATCGGCAGGTGGATCGTTGCCTCGTCCCGACCGAACCCGCCTACCAGCGCGGCCTGAAACTCGGCTTGAAGCCGGAGCAAATACGCGTGACAGGAGCGCCCGTCCATCCCAAGTTCACCGAGGTCGATATGACCCGCGCGCAAGCCAAAGCCGCGCTCGGCTGGACGCGCGACCTGCCCGCCGTGCTGCTGATCGGCGGTGGTAACGGCATGGGACCGCTGATCAAAACCGCTCGCGCCATCGACGAGAAGCACCTGAATATTCAAATCGTCGTCGTCACGGGGCGCAACGAGCGCATGAAGGCGCAGTTGGAGGCGATAGATTGGCAAACGCCGACGCGCATCTATGGCTTCGTGGATAATATGGAAGTCTTCATGACCGCCGCCGACCTGCTGATCACGAAGGCCGGACCCGCAACGATTACCGAGGCTGCGCTGGTCGGTCTGCCAATGGTCATCAGCGGTGCGATCCCGTTTCAGGAGTCGCCCAATACGAAATACGTGGTCGAGCAGGGCGCAGCACTTTCCGCGCCGGGTCCGCGCCGCGTCGGGGAAGCAGTCGAGGCCATTTTCAGCGATGATGGGACGCGCTTGCGGGCGTTGACGGAAGGCGTCCGCAGGCTGGCGAAGCCTGATGCGGTCTGGCAAATCGCGGATGAAATTCGTTCGTTCACGGCATGAGGGTGTAGCGTGATGTGTGATGCGTACTGTAATGCGTTCGCGGCGAGTGCAGGGGTGTTTGTTTTTCGGCTGTCTGATGCCATTCGGGTATACAATGCTGATCTTGCTGAATGCAGTACGCTGGTTGCGGCTGACCCGCCGCTGATGGAGCCGGCCTCATGAGCCGCCCCCCACGTTATCTGCGGCGCGTGGTCTTCGGCGCGGCGCGCGTGATGGTGCTGTGGAGTGCAGTAATCGGGATCGGGATCGCCTTCGCCTTCCGCGCCGAAGCGAGCGCGTGCCTGCGCATCCTCGGCTACGATACGGATATGAATTCGCGCAGCGGGCTTTCGGCGTGGCTTGCGGATGTCGGCCACACGCAGATCGTGCGTGAGACGCGCTTCGCGCCGCGCAGCGAAATCGATTACAACCCGGTTGCGGGTCGCGCGCTGTACGTCACCTCCGACGGGGGACCCGATAGCAGCGCACAGGTCATTTTGCAGGCTGGACCGGGACCCTTCTCGAACGATTACGTTTTGCAAAAAAGCATTCTCGATCAACTGGAAGCGGAAGGTCCGCGCCGCACCGTCGCATGGTCGCCGGATGGCGCGCACCTCGTCTTTCTGTGGATGGGTCTTGACGGCGACAGCGGAGCCGAGCTGCAAATCCCGCGGCATCTCTCGCACACACTGGTCAAGGATGGCACGACGCGCAGCGTGACGCTTCCGGCGGGGCTGTGTTGTATCGCGTCCGTCTCGCCCGATGGCACGGTGGTCGCGTTGCGCTCCGATAGCGATGATCGGCTCTACCTGTGGTCGCTGGAGTCGTTCACGCCCGTCGATGACGCGATCCGCTTCACGCTCGGCGCATGGCTCCCGGCGGGGCATACCTTCGTCGGAGTCGATATGGAGACAGCAACGAAGGTGAATTTCCTGCGCTGGGATGGTAATGCCGTGCCGCTGCGCATTCCGTTCACGCAGACGCCGCGCCAGCCATTGCGGGTTTATCTCGCGCCCGACGGATCGGCATTCGCTGTCGAAAATCTGCTGCCGCCATGCAGCCCGACGCAGCCCTGCGCGGACCAGACGACCTTTTATGATCTCTATAGCGCCTCCGGTGAAGTCATTGCGGCTGACCTGCCCGGCCTTTCCACGCGCCTGAGCAGCACCACTGCGCCAGCGCCACAATTCAGCACGGCGGCCACCCCCGATGCACGCGCTCCGGCGGCATGGTCGGCAGATTCGACGCGCTTCCTTTTCTTTCAACCGCAGACAGGCGCGCCGGATTTATCGCGGCTCGTCACCTTCGCGGTGAAGGACAAAGCGATTAGCACGCTTGCCGAGTCGGTGATGGATCGCGCTCTCGATGCGCTGCACTTCCCGACCTACGCGAGCCGCTTCTACGACGCGGACAGCGCGCGTAAGGCACTTGGCGCGGATTACATCATCGTGCCAACTGCACAGGCGGGCAGCGTCTCTGTGAACCTCATGCGCGCTGATGGGTCCGCGCGGATTCCGCTTGTCGAGAATGTGAGCTGGGTTTCCAATACGCAGTCGGGCTATTTCTACGATGGCTCGCGGCTGCTCGGTTGGGGGCTGGATGGGCGCACGATCATCATTCCCTGGGTCAAATTTCGCGGCTCTGCTGGGCAGCAAGCCGGGATCACCTGGTCGCGTGCGGATGGCTCCGACCTGCACACACTCGACGGACATTACGAGATAGACCTCGCGGATGTGATGGTCGATTACACCGCACGCAAGGCGACGCGCTGGCTCGGCTTCATGAGCAGCGACAGGCCGAACAGCTTCCCGGAGAATTTCGAGATGGTCAACCTCGATGATGGGCGGCATTATCAATTCGTGCTACCGGGCGCGGCACGTTCGCGAAGCTGGCTGGCCTGGTTCTCGCGCGATGGCCGCTATGTCGCGCTTGGGTTCAGCTACCGCGCCGCACGCAGCCCCGGCAACGCGCCGATGGCCGTGATCGATTTACAAAACGGAGCGCTGCGCTGGCTGGAAGGCGGCTACGTCGCGGCGTGGGATACGACAGGCAGCCAGACGCTCGCCTACGCGCATAGCGATACTTATAGCGGACCGGAAACGATCTCGTTCTTCAACCCGGAGACGGGCGAAACGCGCACGCTCGCGGTAGACAGCATCGCACAGGTGCGCGTGATGAGCTGGAACCGCTGCTATTGAATACCGTGTAGGGGCGGGGCTTGACCCGCCCTCGAAAAAACAGTCTCAGGCGTAGACCGCTTCGACTGCGCGCCGCACTTTCTCATCTGCGACGCGATCCTGCTGCAAATAATCGCGCCGCAGTACAAGCATCAGCGTCCGCAGTTCGGAAATGGGGACGACCGCGCGCCGCGTCTGCAACTGCACCTGCGAACTGACGAAGACGACGATGCCATACACCGGTATGTCGGTCAGTCCCTTCTTGGCGAGGTAGTTGCGCAGCGCGTAAATATCGGTGACGCATTCGCGCGTATAGTTCTTGCGCGAGAGTTCGTAATCGCGTCCCGGCTTGCGTTCTAGCCAGTCCGCACCCTCGTTCATGAACACGCCCGTGTCGCTCGTCACGCGGAACACCAGCGCGCCCGGCGGTCCGATCAGCAGCGCATCGATATAGCCCAGCCCCGGACGGCTCAGATTGCGGATGAAGACGAAACGCTGATTGAGTTCCTGTCCGAGCAGGTCCCCGACCGCGCGTGCAATTTCATTGTCCTTGCGATAGGTCAGCCCGCGAACGATCAGCCCTACGCCAACCCCGCCGATGACCAGCCCGACGACCATCAAGAACGAGCCGAATACCCCGCTGCTGAACAGCACCAGAATAAAGAATCCGACGGCGAGGACGACCAGACCGCCCATCAGTGAGAGCGCGCCGGAGAGCATCATATCGCGACCGCGCCGCGCGCTGATCCGGGTCGGGTTAAGGTTTTGCATTTTTGGGCGCGACTTTCGGTATTTTCGTGCCTTGTGTGGCAGCTATGGCGGGTGCAGCGAGGCGCGCCTTGCGCTCGACGATGAGCGCGCTCAGGCGGGCGCGTAGTTCGGAGTTATTGGGGAGCGGTTTGTACATCAGCGCGTCGGCCTGTGCCTGCTTTTTGAAGGCGTCCTCGTCGCGCGGCGAGAGGTAATAGGCAGTAATCAGCACAACAACGATGTCCTTCAACTTCGGGCTGGTACGAATGCGCTCGCCAATCGCCGGACCAGAAAACTCTGGCAGGCGAATATCGAGCATCGCCAGCTCCGGCAGTTCGCCTGTGTATTCACCCGCGTCTACGTCCGCGATCCAATCCATCACGTCGCCACCTTCGACGAACGCGATCCCTTGCACGCCCCATAACTCGAACATGGCGAGCAACACATCGTAAATATCAGGTTCGTCTTCGACGACCATCCACGCAGGCAAAAGTCGATCTCCTGTTGAGTAGTACAGTGCTACCTCTAGTTTAATTGGATAACCGCAAACCGCAACCTGAGTTTGAAAAGAGATAGCGACCGCCGTTTGAATTTCACAGTTGCGCGTCTGTGTAGGGGTCGGATGGGTTGGTCAAGCCCGACCCCTACACCGGAAGCGCGAATGTCTGTGTAGGGGCGGGGCTTGACCCGCCCGTCCCCCTCTACACCGGAAACACGAACAGCCGTGTAGGGGCGGGGCTTGACCTACCCGTGAATCGGACACGCCAGAGGATACGGTGAGGTGAGCGGCGATTGCAAACGCGATGCGAACTGCGCTATCGTTGTCTTTGCAATTGTAGAAATTGCGGATTGCTCCGCGCGAAGCCGTACTGGAAGCTGTGTGCATGATTCGTAAACCCCTGCTGTTCATCAGCCTCTTCGTTTTTCTGCTCTCTGTTCAACCGATCAGCCGCGCGACATTCGCCGCGACTGTCCCGCCAACCAATACCAAGCGCCCGACCGCGACCCCCACCGATACCGCGACCGCAACCGATACGCCTTTCGCGCGTCCCACGTTCATCGCGACCCCGATCCCGAACGACGGCTTCAACCCGACCGCGACCCTGCCGCCGCCAACCCCCAGCAGCTATACAGAATTCTTCGTTTTCGGTCGGCCTATCCCGCCCGACGCGGTGAACTACCTCGCGCGCAATTATGCATTCGGCTCGCGTGATGGCGGCGGTCGGCCAACGCATCATGGCGCGGATTTCCAAAACCCGATGGGGACCAGTATTCTCGCGGCGGCGGCGGGGATTGTCGAATATGCGGGCGACGATGTGCGCGTGCTGTTCGGTCCCCAACCGAATTTTTACGGAAACGTGATCGTCATTCGCCACAACATCGTGGATGCCGATCAGCGCCCAGTCTTCACGCTTTACGGCCACCTTTCGCGGATCAGCGTCGCAACCGGGCAGGCGGTCCGTGCGGGGGAGGTAATCGGCCTCGTTGGTTCGGCGGGCGTGGCGGTTGGAGCGCACTTGCACTTCGAGGTACGGATCGGGGAGCCGACCGATTACGCAGCCGTTCACAATCCGGAATTATGGATGCTCCCCTTCACCGGGACGGGCGTCATCGCTGGCCGCGTGATGGATACCTACGGCAATTTGCTCTCCGGCGTGGTCGTCACGATGCAGGGACCCGCACAACGCGAAGCCGAAACGTACTGGGATCGCGGCGTGCAGAGTGATACGCGGCTGCGCGAGAATTTCGCGGTTGGGGACGTGCCTGCGGGGACCTATCAGGTTTTCGTGCGGTCGGTGGATGGCGCGCTCAAGTATCGTAATACGGTGGTGGTGCGTCCGCAGCGCGTGACGATGGTGGAGATGTATATCGCGCCGTAGTCGCGAAAGTGACTTGTGTAGGGGCGGGGCTTGACCCGCCCGCTATGGATTTGAAGATAGGCCGCTCAAGCCCGACCCCTGATCACGTCTCTGCCGTGAACACCTTGAGTTGGCCGCCCGTCGTCGCGTCCCAAATCCGCACCGTGCCATCATAGGACGCGGTGAAGATTCGCTTGTCGTCGGCAAAGAAACCCACCGTGTTGATCAGGCAGAACTGCCCGATGAACTGCACACCTTCGCCGCCTTCCAGCGACCAGAGGCGCGTGATTTGATCGTTGTGCGCGACCAGTACGCGCTGGCTGTCGTGTGAAATGGACAGCGTGTAGGCTGCCGTCGCGGGGCGCGTGCTGGCAAACTTGCGGATTTGCTTGCCTGTCGCGGCGTCCCACACGCGGATCGTCGTGTCGAGCGAGGCTGAGACGATGGTTTTACCGTCCGGCGACCAATCCAGACCGCAAATTACATCGGTATGACCTTTCAGCGTGAACACAGGTGTTTTGGCTGCCCAATCCCAGACGACCGCCTCATTCGCGCCCTTTACCCCTGCGGTTACGAGGCGCGTCCCATCCGGCGAGAAGGCTGCGCCCGCGATGGTCACGCGCTCACCTTCCATGAATGCGGAGAGTTCCTCGCCACTCGTGGCATCCCACACGACGACCGCGCCTGCACCATCGATTGCCGCCAGTTTGCTGCCATCAGCAGAGTAGACGAGCGTGAGTATGCTCGGCAGCGGAATGGACGCGCGGTACGTCTGCCGGACCTTGCTCGTACTCCAATCCACACTCATCACGGATTGTACGTTGTCCCCGAAGAGGAGCGCTTTGCCATCCTTCGCAAAAATCATCGCAATGCTGTAGGCATTCAGGAGCGCCACGCGCGAGCCGCTTTCGACATCCCACACGCGCGTCTTGCCATCCTTGAAGCTGGCCGCAATGGTCCTGTTATCCGGCGAGAGGCTGGCTTGCGCTGCGCCGATGATCGCCTTCGGTTGCGTGCGCGGCTCAGGCGTCGCTGTGATCGGAGCCGCCGACGCGGGGCGGTTGTAGCCAATCGGGATGACGTAGTAGCCGCGCGTCGTATCGCCTTCGGCCAGCCAGCCGGACGCCTTGCCCTTCACGGTCACTTTCCACCAGACATAGTTCTCGACGCAGCGCGGACCGTCGTTCACGCTGAATTGCTCGTTTTCCGGTAGGTTATAGACGACGGCGGCTTTGGTGTTGTAATCATTGCGAATGCGTGCGCTGTTCGGGACCGCCGCACCAGCCTTCGCAGGTCGCACCGTGCCGACTGTACCGACCGCCATGCGCGTTGGCGGCGCGGCGGGGCAAACGACGGCAGCCGCATTCAGCGGATCGAGAAAGTAGTTTTGGGTCGAGCCTTCCGCCGACCAGCCACTAAAGCCGTCGTCGGTCTGGATTTGCCACCAGATGAAGCTATCCAGACATTGCGGACCGCCGATAATGCTCATCTGCGTGCCACTTTGAAGCTGCGCGAGGATAAGCCCCTTGTAGCCCGGACGGTCGCGCACCCGCACAGGCGCAGCGGGTTCGCCCGTCTTGAACGGCCAGACCGCCGCCCGCGCACCGAGACTCAACTGAGTAGGCGGCGCGCCTGCACACGTCACCTGCTGCGCGGCGGGAGTCGTGGTCCCACTCTGTGCAGCGGCGGGCGTAATCAACCCAATCGAGAAGAACAGCGCAAGAGCAATAAACGCAACGGGTCGCCAACAGGCTTTGAAAATGCTTGACATCGATGTGAACCCCCTGTGCAAAACTGTGGACAAGAGGCAGTGTAGCCGATAACAGCCTGTCAGGTTGCGCGGTGGATCGGCGGTCAGCCTACGTGGGTATCAGCGGACCAGCAAATAGCCGCCTGCGAGTAGCAGCCCCACCGCAAGCAGCCGCGTTCCGTCGATGGAGCGCTGTACGACTCCCAACAATCCAAAGTGATCGATGATCACACCTGTGAATAGCTGGCCGACGATGATCAGCATCAACCCGGCGGTTGCGCCGAGACGCGGGAAGGTGTGATTGATCGTTAGATAGAGGATCATCCCGAACAAGCCTGCGCCGAACATCCACCAGGGCAGGCTGCCGATCTCGCGCAGGTTTTCGCCGCCGCGCGCGAAGAGCAGCAGGCCGGAGAATATCGCGCCTGTGAAATGTATGATGAAGCTGCTCGCCGCGCCGCCGACGCGCTGCCCTATGGCGTTTGCGATAGGGGTCTGCACGCCGACCGCAACGCCGCCCATCAGCCCGATCAGGATCGTCAGGATTTGTTCAAGCATCGGATTTTCCTTTTTTGATAATAAGATGTTAGATGGGTCGGTCAAGCCCGACCCCTACGCCGGACAATTGTATGTGTAGGGGCGGGGCTTGACCCGCCCGGCATTTTCCCGACACGGCATCGAAGATGGGTCGGTCAAGCCCGACCCCTACACCAGATCAAGATTGTATGTGTAGGGGCGGGGCTTGACCCGCCCGGTATTTTCCCGACACGACATCGAAGATGGGTCGGTCAAGCCCGACCCCTACACCAGATCAAGATTGTATGTGTAGGGGCGGGGCTTGACCCGCCCGGCATAGACCCGCCCGCTTTATGGCTGCCTTCCGGCCTTCCAGCCCTCTCGCAATTCATCCACTTCAGCGCGCAATTCATCGAGGTCTGCACGCTTTTCAACTTGCGCAAGAATCACCGCCATGCGCGGATTATTCTTCAACTTTGCATAGTTGCGCGCCATGAAATCCCAATACATCACGTTGAACGGACACGCGCCCTCGCCGCGCTTCACATTCGGGTTGTACGCGCATCCGTCGCAGTAACCGCGCGACATCTTCTTGATGTACTGCGCACTGGACACATACGGCTTCGTGGACATCAGCCCGCCATCAGCGAAGAGGCCAAGTCCCAGCACATTCGGCCACATCACCCAGTCGTAAGCGTCGATGTAAACGGAGCGAAACCAGCGCGTCAATGCAGCGGGTTCAACACCCGCGAGGTTCGCCCAATTGGAGATGACCATCAGGCGCGGGATATGATGCGTATAGGCGTTCTGCTGCACATCGTTGATCGTGTGGTGCAGGCAGTTCATTTTCGTCTCGCCGTCCCAGAAGAATTGCGGGAGCGGCAGCGTGTGATTGAAGAAATTCCGCTCGCGATACTCCGGCATGAAGCGCCAGTAGACGCCATGCACATACTCGCGCCAGCCTAGTATCTGCCGGATGTAGCCTTCCGCGCTTTGCAGCGGCACTTTGCCCTCACGGTACGCGAGTTCGACGCGCTGCGCCACATAGAGCGGGTCGAGCAGCCCGATATTGAACAGCATCGCGGTCATGCCGTGAAATAGAAACTGCTGATCGGCGTCCATTGCATCTTCCCAGGGACCGAAGTTCGGCAGACGCTGCTCGATGAAATCATCCAGCCATACGGCGGCTTCTGCGTTCGTGACCGGATAGCGGAAGTCATCCGCCTCGCCCCACGTATCCGGGAAGTGTTTCTCTACGTAATCGATCACGGCGCGCGTGAGGTCATCCGGCGCGGACCAGTTCGGCTCCGGCGCGTGGGGTAGGCTGGCCGCCACTTCGCGGTTGTCGGCGTCGAAGTTCCAGCGCCCGCCGGCGGGTTCCTTACCTTCCATCAGAATATCGAGCCGTGTGCGCTGCCAGCGATAGAAACGTTCGAGCAGTAGCCCGCGTTGATCATTCGCCCAGCGCTCGAAGGCCGCCCGATTACAGGTGAAGTTGACCGTCTCCGGCAAAATCTCGAATTGCACCTGTGGAAAATGCTGCGCCCAGCGCCCGACCGCCTGCATTGCAGCGTATTCGGATGGCTCGACCACGACAATCCGCGTCACGTTGTACTGCGCGATGTGGTCCGCGAGCGCCTCCCGGAAGCGCCCCGCCCCGGCACGGTAATCGACCACGCGCCCGGCAGCACGCAGTTCTGCCGCGTAGTGGCGCATCGCGGAGAGGACGAAGACCAGCTTTTTGCGATGCCAGTACAGTTCGCGCAACTTGGCGTTGCTCTCCACCATCAATATTTGGTCGGCGTTGCACAGCGCGGGATGCTCGCGGTAGAGCTGGTTTCCGAAAACGACGGCAGTTGTGGACATGGGCGCGGGGTCCTCCTGCGCTCAATCTTCGCTGCACAGGTGTTCGACTTGCAAATTGTGCAGAGCTGCACATTGATCAAACGCGCAATCGGTGGTTAAATACTCAGGTTGCGTTTTGCGTGCTGTGCGTCAGTGCGCGGCTTGCAGGTGTTCACCAACAGGAAACACGAATCCATGTCAGCGATATTTTCCGCGAGCAATCTGATTGGTCTTGCGGTCATCTTCTTTGTGGTCGGTATCGGGTTCAAACTCGCGCCGAAAAACGTCTCTGTAGCGGGACACGATGCGGGACAGCTCTTTCTGCTCGCCGCGCTGCCATTGTTCTTTATCGATTTCGGCACGAGCGCCGAATATGCAGCAGGTGAATTGCACCACATTCTGGCTCAATCCGGCTTGCAGGTCTACGCGCCCTACGCAGTCTTCGTGGTCGCGCTGCTGAACGTCGCCTTTGGAGCGCTGTATATTTACGCTCTGGGTGTGTTCCGCGATGGTGGTGGCGCGTATACGGCCTCGTTGCGCTACCTGGGACCGACGATCTCCGTGACCGTCGCATTTTTGCTCCTTGAAGACTATATTCTGACGGTTGTAGTTTCCAGTTTGAGCGGTGCGGATCAACTGCTCTCGGTGGTGAATGCCGTCGAAAGCGCGGGACCGATTCTGCACATCCTGATTGGCGTGGCGATTGCGTGGTTGACCTGCTGGCTGACCTTACGCGGACGGCGTGACGCCTCGCGCGTGACCTTCGTTGTGCTGTGGACGTATGTTGTGCTGATGGTCATCACCTTCATCTCGCTTTCGGTGCAGACGACGAACGGCTCCAAATTGCTGCTCCCGGATGGTGTTGCCGTCGTCCCAATCCCGACGCCGCGCGCCGATCTGCCGATTACGGAAATCGTCGGCGTGATTGCAAACTCCGTGCTGCACGGTCTGGTGGCACTGACGGGTCTCGAAGCCGTCTCGAACGGATTGCCCTTCATCAAAAATGAAGATGCTGCTTATGTGAAGTGGTTCAAGCGGCATATCCCGTCGCTATCCAGCCTGTGGAACGTGCTCTCCGGTCGCGTCGGCGTTGGGCGCACGATCCAATTCGGCTTTCTATTCTACGGCGGTCTGACGCTCGCCTTCAATTCGCACTTCGCGAATGTGTACAACGTCGGTGATGGCACGGAAGGCCGCACGCTGGTCGGCAATCTCGCCTATATCGGGCTTGTGCCAATTGGCGGCGTCTTCCTCTACGTCTTCCGGCAAATATGGTCGTCGCTGACTTTATCATTTGCGAATATGACCGCCTATGAAGATATTCAGTCGACCGCCTACCGTGACGGTTTGAATGGCTTGCTGCCTATCGGACTTGTCTACCGCAGCCCTAACGGGAACTTTCCGCGTCCGGTGCTGATGACCTTTATTGTCGCGACGATCATCATGATTCTAGTACGCGGCAACACGAGCGCAGCAATTCCATTCTATGGGATCGGGGTGTTCGCGCCAATTTCGTTTATGGGCTTGTGCGTCGCGCGTCATCTGCAAATTCGCAAGCCGCGCGGCTACCGTGTGGGTGTCATCTTCGCGAATATCACGGCGCTGCTTTCTGCGACCATTTTCATCAGCCAGATCGTCGGTAAGTTTGAAGAAGGCGGCTGGATACGGCTGATTACATTCAGTTCGCTGTTCGTGATCGGCCACTATCTGCTGCTCTCACGCGGCGGAGAGCGCTTCGACAAGATGGCGAAGTATTTCATCACGGGCGTTTCGCGGATGCACGGCACGATGGCCGAGCTGCTGCTCTGGCAGACGCACACGATGCAGACCTACCGTAGCAACCTGTGGTCGCGCCTGATGCACTGGCATACCGGGGACGAGCGCCCGCTTGCGCTAGCTGAATATCCCCAGTATCAGATGCACTACGACTCGGAAGAACTCAACGGTCCGCACATCCCGATCAAACGACCGACATCCACTCCCCAACCTGATCCGCAGAAAGAGGGAGAGGGTCAAGCATAGCCGGCGCGAGATAGGCAATACACTCGATGGTGTGGGGCTGCCAGCGCGGAAGCTGCACGGCTTCCCACACCTTCGGATTGATCACGGTGAAGTTAATCGCGTCCGTAGTGGTCTTGTCCTGCCCGGCCTTAAAAAGCAGCTCCTGAATCAGGTAATGCACTGCGTCCTGGCAGCCTTCCTTGAACCAAATCCCGTCCACTTCTCCGTAGCGCACCTCGCCACCCTCGTGGATCATCTTGCTCAGGCGGGCGACCAGCACATTGATTGGGCGGCCACTGATCACGCGGCTCTCTACAGATGGATCGTGTTGCGTCAACACTGCGCCGCCGACGATTTCACCCTTGCTCTGCACGACATAGCGATGCCGGAAGGTGATGCCGTCGATGGGCGCTAGGTTGCGATGCAGGCGGTCGGCATCAACCACGCGCGTAAAATCGATGTCGTGGTTGAAGGTGTTCAAGCCACGCACGATAGCCGGGTAATCCTCTTCGCGCGCTTCGTGAATTGCGTAGCTGTCGGGGTTCTTCGGCTCGTCGGCACGCGCGAGCAGGAAGCCCGATTCGCGCGGTTGCGTGAAATCGGTTGCCCACTTCGCGGCAGCCTTGAATGCGGCCATGTTGTTCTGGTCGAGTTCCGCGAAGAGCAGCACGTTTTGCCCAAACGTCTCGCGCGCCCACTGGACTCGCTTCTGAATAAGAGTGGTCGCGATACCCTTGTGGCGGTAATCCGGGTGGACCATCAGGTTGTGCAGGTGGACGGCCTGTACGGGAACGCTCTCGAACCAGACTTTGCGCGGGTCCGCCGCACCGACGCCGACGACGCGGCCTGCATCCAGGTGGCCTGCGGGGACTTCCGCGACAAAGACGGCTTGTTGGCGGCGCTGTGTGAGCAGTTCATAAGGGCTTTGGTCCGGGCGGTAATGGACATCGATGTTAATCCAACCGCGTTCCGGTTCCGCGCGCTGGAGTTCGAGATATTGTTTGTCGTCGCGCGCTTCCATCGGGCGCACGATCCAATCGAAGTGTTCAGAAATTCTTGGGGTTTCGATGGTAGGCCGTGAAAAGGCTCCCATAGTTATTCTCTCCGTGAGTAGATACGCATCATGCAGCCATTCTATCACCAGAATATGAGCCGCTGACGGATTTCTTCTCAGGAAGTTGTACAAATCACGTAAACCTACACTCCGTCTTGTGTAGGGGTTGGGCTTGCCCGACCCATCTTCCAATCCGTCCCGACCAATTGTTCCAATTTTTAATATTGCCCCTTGACATTTCAGAACACATGCTCTGCAATATCTCCTACAAGCGATGCGAGCTCAGCCGATCCGCTCTTACCTCATTCGTTTGTGTAAATCTCTCGTCTCTCGTCTCCTGTATCGTCCCAGATCTCTAGTCCCGTCTCTGTCCTTCTCTGTAATGTCCTTCAGGACCAAATGCCGTATTCTCGGTCTGGAGGTTGGCGCTGGTGCAGCGCGCAGCCCGTGTGTCCTCGGTCGTACTACGACTACGTATCCCCTGGTGTTTGCATAGGCTGGTCTCGGACTGCGGTTGATTCGGTCGATTCTCCGGTGATTGTTTAGTCCTTGCTGTTGGTATGTTCGTGGGTGCTGTGAAGGTGTACGTTCGAGATACC
>Ga0123338_10002578_pt1 | contig 16869 bp, 18 predicted proteins | sample grotaG_FD_89793 | JGI IMG/M metagenome (GOLD analysis project Ga0123338, IMG submission 89793) | Glacier valley bacterial and archeal communities from Borup Fiord, Nunavut, Canada, to study Microbial Dark Matter (Phase II) -... | ecosystem: Environmental > Aquatic > Freshwater > Ice > Glacier ...
GAATCCGTACGATCAACAAAAACGGATTGCATGCCGCATTGAAGAGTGCAAAGGAAAAAGGTTTTATAACAACTATTTAAAGCATTAAGAAATGGCTAAGAAAGGCAGTAGAATTCAGGTAATCATGGAATGTACCGAACAAAAAACCAGTGGGGTTCCCGGAACTTCAAGGTACATTACTACCAAAAACAGGAAGAACACTCCTGAGCGTTTGGAGAAAAAGAAATACAACCCTAACTTAAAGCGAGTTACTGTACACCGCGAAATTAAATAACAAATAGTATGGCAAAGAAAGTAGTTGCATCATTACAAAAAGGTGCCGGTAAAGGTTACGCCAAAGTCGTAAAAATGGTAAGATCAGAAAAGACTGGTGCTTATACGTTTCAGGAAGAAATTATTCCGAATGATACTGTTAAGGATCATTTTAAGAAATAGACCAAATTCTCTTTATAAAAAAAAGCTTTCATCATTGGTGGAGGCTTTTTTTATATACCTTTATGTTACTAAATTGTTGACCTTCAAATAAAGCGAATATGGGCATTTTTGACATTTTTAGCAGCAAGAAGAAAGAAAGTCTTGACCAGGGGCTTGCGAAAACCAAGGAAAATGTTTTCGCAAAGATTAGCCGCTCCATCATTGGAAAAACAACAGTTGATGAAGAGGTGCTCGATAACCTGGAAGAAATTCTGATATCTGCTGACGTGGGTGTTGATACCACTTTGAAAATCATTGACCGCATTGAAAAAAGGGTTGCTGCTGATAAATATTTGGGTACTTCGGAATTGAATTCCATGTTGAAAGAAGAAATTACCAGTTTGCTCGAAGAAAATAACAGCAACGATGTGTCTGATTTCGAACTGCCAACTAGTAAATATCCTTATGTAATTATGGTGGTAGGCGTCAATGGTGTTGGAAAAACCACTACTATCGGAAAGCTTGCTCATCAGTTTAAACATGCCGGAAAGAAAGTGGTGTTAGGAGCTGCCGATACTTTTAGGGCTGCTGCCATCGATCAACTTCAGATATGGGCTGATCGGGTAGGGGTACCATTGGTTCGTCAGGAAATGGGGTCTGATCCTGCCTCGGTTGCCTATGATACTCTTGCCTCTGCTATCGCTCAAGGTGCTGATGTTGTAATTATTGACACAGCTGGTCGCTTACACAACAAGATCAACCTGATGAATGAGTTGAGCAAAATCAAAAAAGTAATGCAGAAAATAATTCCTACGGCTCCTCAAGAGGTATTGCTCGTATTGGATGGCTCTACAGGCCAAAATGCATTTGAACAGGCCAAACAATTTACTTTAGCCACCGAAGTGACCTCATTAGCGCTTACCAAACTCGACGGTACAGCCAAAGGTGGTGTGGTAATCGGCATTTCTGATCAATTTAAAATTCCCGTCAAATATATTGGAATTGGAGAAAAGATGGATGATCTGCAAATTTTCAATCGCCGTGCTTTTGTAGATTCTTTGTTTAGCTAAGATCGACTGGAAATATTTAGAACTGTGATCTGTGAATTGAAATTCGATAATCAGTATATTATAATATATCGATGTTACCAGCATCAAAATGCCAAAATGCCAATTAGTGAAATGGCATTTTGGCATTTTGTCTGAAATATAGCATTGCATTGTTCTTGATCATTGCTTAAATTGAACTCACATTATTCAAAAGAAGTAGCCATTTAAATTTTGGATCTTGATAAAGTATAGGATGATTTAGTTCCTAAATCTAATCAATATTTATCAGAATACCAAATAATTGAACGATTATTTTAACTAATTGTAAGTTCTATAAACTCTAGACTGCCAGACGAATAAGGATTAATATTCAAAAAATAACAAGTATCTGTAAAAAACTTAAGAAAATACTCTTGGATTAGATTCAAAAACCCGGGATGGAACAAAGAATAATGATTGTTTTTTATTATTCGTTTTTTAATTATGAAATAAATAATCCATATTAACTATATGTAAATAAAAATAGATATATTTGATGGTAATTTTTGAATGAATAGATTGTCTAATAGTTTAATCGCTATTAACCCTTTACCAATTGCCTGATATTTGCCTTTAATACCTAAGAATAATGAAAAAGAACCTAAGAATTTGGAGTTGCACGTTGTTGATAAGTGGAATTTTTTTAATCCTTATTGGCAGTTGCAAAAAAGAGGATGTTGAGAATTATACAATGATAGACATTGATGGTAATGTATATCATACAGTTACCATAGGTACACAAGTGTGGACACTCGAAAATCTTGAAACGACCAGATACCTTAACGGTGACACAATTCCCGAAATTATCAGTGTCCATGATTGGAGTAATCAAACAATCGGTGCACAATGCATTTATGACAACAATACTGAACTTGGCTATTCGTATGGACGACTATACAATTGGTATGCAGTGAACGATTCCCGAAAAATAGCCCCTAAAGGATGGCATATACCTACCGAAGTGGAGTGGTCAACACTTGAAAATTATCTGGTCAATCATCTTGGCTATTCTGGTTCTGCCGCCAAAGCTTTAGCTGCTAATACAAATTGGACTCAATTTGATGCGGTAAATGCAGTCGGCAACGATTTATCGAAAAATAATAGTAGTGGATTTACTGCTCTTCCCGGCGGCAATCGTTATTGGACTGGTGAATATGATGATGTTGGAGATATCGGTTGCTGGTGGAGCTCTACAGAAAGCGAACCAACCAGTGCATGGAGCAGGGGTATTTATTTCTATTATGATATTGTAAGCAGGAATAGCAGTAAAAAAGAGTACGGTCTTTCTATCCGTTGCATTAAGGATTAGTAGTTTTTTTTCACATAGAATCTAAGGAATGTAGTTTTAACAATTTCTTACAGATGACACATGATTGCTTTGATAAATAGTGACTTATTGGGTTACATTTTTGAGGCTGTTCCGAAAAATTTAATTCTGCCACTAAGTCTCCAAGTCTCAAAGTTACACTAAGAATATGTTGCAGAAAATCAATACTTTGTGTAACTTAGTTTCTTGGTGTCTTTGTGGCATTTTTATTTTATTGACTTTTCGGAGTGGCCTCATCTTTCAAATATTTACTTCCGCAAAGTCCTAGACTGTCGTTCCATTCAGCTTTTATCAATAGGTCTGGTTATATTTATTAATTTTGCCGTCTTTAGATAAAACCACAGACTTAAACAATGAATATATATTTCTGTTCAGACTTTAAGTTTATGTAGAAGTTATAAATTGAAATGATGAAGAAGGAAAAAATAAATGTAGTGACTTTGGGTTGCTCCAAAAATCTGATGGACTCAGAAGTATTGTTGAAACAGCTTGAAATGGATGGGTTTGAGGTGGTGCACGATTCCAACGATACTGATTCTGATATTGTGGTAATCAATACCTGTGGATTTATTAACGAGGCCAAGGAAGAATCGGTCGATACAATTATGCAGTTTGTAAGTGCCAAAGGCCGTGGTGAAATAGAAAAACTATATGTGATGGGCTGTCTTTCAGAACGCTACAAGACCGATCTGGAAAAGGAAGTACCTGAAGTAGACAAGTTCTTCGGTAAGTTCGATATGAGAGCCTTGGTAACTGAACTGAAAGCAACCTATCGTCCTGAATTTATTTACGAACGAAAAATTACCACTCCTTCTCATTTTGCCTATCTAAAAATTTCGGAAGGATGTAACCGCGTATGTGCCTTTTGCGCTATCCCCGGTATGACAGGAAAGCATCGATCCAAGTCAATGGACGATTTGATGAAAGAGGCCAAATACCTTGCTAAAAACGGCGTTCGTGAGATATTACTTATCGCTCAGGACCTTTCATATTACGGAATTGATTTGTATGGAAAAGGAATGCTGGCTGAGCTGATTCAAAAGATTGCTGAAATTGATGGCATTGAATGGATTCGTCTTCATTATTTGTATCCGACCAAGTTCCCTATGGATATATTGCCGCTTTTCAAAACCGTCGATAAGTTATGTCATTACATCGATATTCCGCTTCAGCATAGCTCCAACAATGTGTTGAAAAAGATGCTCCGTCATGTAACTACCGAAGAGACAGAGGCTTTACTAATGAAAATTAAGGAAGAAGTTCCAGGAATTACAATCCGCACGACTATGTTGGTTGGTCATCCTGGAGAAACAGCTGAGGATTTTGAACAGCTGAAAAGTTTTATTTCCAAGCATCGTTTCGATCGTTTGGGTGCTTTTACCTATTCTCATGAAGAAGGTACCTACGGGTTTAAACAGTATGAAGATGATGTAGCTGAGGAACTAAAACAGGCACGTGCTGATGAGATCATGGGTATCCAGCAGGGAATTTCTGCTCAGTTGAATGCTGAAAAAGTAGGTAGAACCCTTAAAGTGATTATCGATCGGGAAGATGATGAGTTTTTTGTTGGCCGTACCGAATTCGATTCTCCTGAAGTGGATGGTGAAGTGTTGATCGGCAAAGAAACTTTATTGAAGAAAGGTCAATTTTACCAGGTTGAAATAACTGGCTCTGAAGAGTTTGACTTATACGGGAAAGTTGTTTAGGAAAAGTGAGAAGGTGAGAAAATAAAAATGAAAACGTATCAGATTGATATCGACGAAAAATTGTTTCCTGAGTTAAAAAGGATTTTGAATTTATTCCCCCCGAATGGTGTGAAGCTTTTCAATCAAAATGGTCTGGAAATTCAACTTGAGGCCGATGATCTGGAATTAACCGATGAATTCAGAATGGCTGTTGAGGAAGGAATTGAAGAATTGGATAGAGGTGAAGGTATTCCTCATGAAATTATGTTGAATGAATTAAAGGCCAAATATCCTAATCTGAATTTCGGTAAATGAGACAGATAATTTGGTCTATTGGGGATCTGGGGGGCCAATTGGATTGAAAAAGATTTCACTAATTGAAACGAATTTCACGAATTGCCTCTCCGAATATAGTGCAGCGCAATCTCTTATTTCTCCCTTTCTCCCCTTTTCATTTTCTCATCTTCTCAACTTCTCACTTTCCCATTTTCTCATTTTCTCACCTTTCCCATTTTCTCATTTTCCCACCTTCTCACTTTCAATCCCATTTTCTCTTCAGCAAATTGATAGCTAGCTATTTCCACTTCCTTCCATGCTCCAGAGAATAATATACATCCGATGACATGTGTTCCCGCATTTGGAAAAGCTTGTTTTTGCTTTTGGGCAGCGGGAGTTTTAAGTTGATCATACATTTTCAACATTGCATCTACCTTTACTGTAGGGTCTTGATGTGCCTTATCTTTGTAATAATAAGCCAGAAATACAGGTTTGTCAACCTTGGAAAATGTCTCTTTTGTCATAGTTGCATCTACCAATTGCTGTAAGTGCACTGTGGCTTCGAGCCGGTATTTACAATTCCAGTAACGACAATTTTCTGAAGCAAAATTGGTATTTGTAATACTGTAATTCCCTTTGTAGACGGTACGTGCAATCTGCAGTCCCCAAGGTTTACTGAGCAAAAATGCGGCAGGATTATTGATGGCAATATTGGGTGAAAGTAATATCAAACCATCTATCAATTCTGGAAATTCAGAAGCCATTTTTATAGCCAGCGTTCCACCGGTCGAAGTTCCCATTAAGATTACTTTTTCACCCAACAAATGAGCAACTACCAATGCTTCTTTGGCCGATTCATAAAGCCTGTCAGGTGTCATGTCAAGCAAGGCATCAGTAGTATCAATTCCATGAGAGGCGAGAAGGGGTGCATATAAATTCATACCATACCTCCGGGCAAAGTCAATATTAACGGGACTGCCTTCATACCAACATGCGGAGAAACCATGAAGATAGAGTAAACAATAACTAGTTTTGTTTTTAAGACTATCTTTCGCCCAGAAAATCTTACTCTCATTGTCAGGTTTAATTTTCAATCCCGATTCTTTGTTTTTTATATAAGTATCTAGTTCAGCAGTTTCAATTTTAACCACAGGAAGGTCTGAACTTAATGTGGGCTTCGGAAATGTAGGCCCCAAAAGGTATGCTGCAATTAACACAGCAATGATTACAAGCGTTATACGTACAAACCTTTTCATAGCCCAAAGAATTTAATTTACGAAGTTAATGATAATTAAGTTATGAATGAAATCATAATGAATAAAATCACTCTTAAAACTGATTACCCACCTCACTTTTTTATTTAATCTGGTCCTTAAATCATTTATTTTTTGTATATTTGACAATCATCAACTTCTGGAATGAATAAAAAACTGCCCTATTTATTTTCCACTTTAATGTGCTATATTTTCGCTATACCCTCCTGCTACCAACGCTATGGTAAATAGGTAGACAATAGGTAGATCAGGGGTATGCAGACCTATTATCTACCTATTATCTACCTATTGTCTACCAATTATTTGCCTATTATCTACCTATTAACTATAGCCTCGGTATCAGGAGTGTATCACCCCTGTAAGGAATTAAGCTTTCAAAAATGGCAATTCTACTGGTCATTCATTATGCGGTTCTTCGGGTAATTTATTCAGATGGGAAGCAAATCTTAATAAATCAAAAGGCACTTGGTATTTTAGTATTCGATATGTTTCAATTGCTATGCATTGTCCAATAAGTTTTTTAGTATCCAAGTCACTATATCCCAGAGCTTTTAATCTTTCGAATGCTAATTTTGTTTCAGGGGGATCATTGGCCATCATCTGATTGCTGATAACCTGAAAAATCTGTTCTCTTATTCTTTTACTGGATTTCATAAGAAGGTTCTATTATAATATTCATTTTATAAGCGACAGAATCTAAGGTTCTAAAAGAAATTGGACAGTACTGGTAATTATTTTAAGCTCACAAATATAGCATTTCAAGCTCAATAAACCAGAAATTTGAGCCATATTTTATCTTGAAATGAGCTACAATGTTTTGAATCTCAATTAAAGATTGTCATTTAGTAACGGATTTTTTTTAACTATTATAAAGAGGAGAGTGAAGTGGAAGTTGAAAATTCTATGTGAATCCTGTTGATTACTTGTTAAGTCAGTTTTCAAGTCATGTAATTGCCATTCCTTTTGATTTAAACCTCTTTTATGAGTGTATTTTTTTTGGATTAATGAAACAAATGCCACTAGAAACTAACTTCTTGAAATTCACCCTTTAAATGGAATAAAAAACGCTTAGTAATTTCTTTTATAACAAAAAAATACATACCTTTGGTGAAACCAAAGGGCAGGAATATAGGATAATATATTTTCAGTGTATAATCGAAAATAGATATTTATCAGTCAGATAGATTGAATTATCTATAACATTTGCTTTGCTGTATCAACAGTTATTTCCAATACTCTGGTAAGAAAGGAAAACTTATTTTTCATAAAATCATATTCATCCCCGGAACTAATGTATTTGGCTGTACCATTGATAAGAAAACCTGTTCCCTGATAATCTTTATACCCCAAAACATCTTTACTTCCCAAGGTCAATTTCACATTACTGTTGACATTGACATTTTTCTCGGTTTTTCTAAAACCATAAGCAGGTATTAAGATACGCTCATCATCTGTGACTACAAGATAAGAATTCCACGTGTTAACTACATGGGTTTCAATACCCCACGATACAATTGATACAACTCCCTCGTGCTGTAATACTGCAATAAATTTCTCTGATAACTTTTTTCCTTCACTCATATTTGTATTTTTAAATTTCTATCCCTTATTTTATTCAGATTTATTTGGGTTTTAAACATTACAAAATTATCCATAAAAAAGTATAGAAAAATTAAGCTGGTTTAAGAAATCGAAATTACAAATTCTTTTTTCGGAGTTCGCTTACGTATTCTGGTGTAAGACCTAAATAGGAAGCGATCATATATTGTGGAACACGCTGTACAAATTCGGGAAATGAGGTAACAAAATGTATATAGAATTCCTCTTTTGAGAGTTCGCATAAGTATTTGATACGGAGTTGAGAATCGGCCCAGGCTCGTTGCATAATAATTCTAAAATAGCGTTCCATCTGAGGGATTTCTTTGAGCATTTCTTCAAGCGAGAGTATGTCAATTGATATGATCTCTGATTTTTCAACAGTTTGAATATAGTATTCGGAAGGCTTATTGTCTGTAAAACTTTTAAAGTCTGAAATCCACCAATTCTCCAAAGCAAACTGTGTAATTTGTTCTGTACTTTTTTGATTTATAAAAAACATCCTTAAACAACCTTTCTCCACAAAATAAATAGATTTACAAATTTGACCTTCATTCAGCAAAAAGTCTTTCTTTTTATAGAGGTTAGTTTTGAAGTATTTATTTAAAACCTTTATTGAATTGTTATCAAGTTCAATATATTTCCTGATATGATTAATGAAATTTGATTGCATTCGGTAATGTTTATTCTTTGGGAAATTATTTATCCATTAATTGTCGATTTTCTATCTGGCATTCCACATAGCCAATTTTCTATCATTCACTGTTTCAATTTCTTGATGAAGCCGATATAGAAAGTTATCAAAAATAGTATAAAATGTATGAACCCACGAATGAACAAAAATTCTGGTGACATTGAAGTACCCATAAATGGTACTGTAATATGATACCAGGAGAAATACCAGCTTGCTCCGGCTGTAACAAAAAATGCCCCTGACAAAAATTTGCAAACTTCCTTCCAGTTAATTCTTTTCATATAATTAAATTTTATATAATGATTACTCTATGCAGTTTTTAGCTTAATGTCTATCTTAACCTGTATATGTGAATGAGCAATTCCCTCAACCATCTACTAATGAAGCCCTCAACTCGATTAATTTCTGATACTTATTTCTTTACAAATATCTTTTGATACCACAAATTATCTTCCGATGAAACTCTGATTAAATAGGATCCATGTGTTAGTTTGCTTGTACTATAATTATATTCATCTTTATAATCGCTATAAAACAGGTCAACAACAGTTCCTTTCATATCTACAATTTCAATTTTAACTTTATCGTTGATTGACAATCCTTTAATAACAAGTATATCGTCAGTTGGATTGGGATATACGCTTACAATCATTTGATCATTTATGGTTTTTGCAACATTGGTTACATCTGCCTTCCCACATTCCTTTGTCCCTTTCTTATAGTAAAGTAAAATACGATCAATCACTACACTGTGGTCTGGTCCTCCTACCGGGTCAAATTTATAATCGCTAATCATTCCAATACCTTTACCATAAGATCTACGATAGATACTCCCTTCAAATTCAGGATTTGTAACATATTCATAACCATTGGTTAATGTGTTGCAATAATCTTGTCCAAAAATTGTATCCTTAGAAAAGCCATTAGCATAATAGAATAACGAAGAATCCAATTGTGCAATGGTAAGATACCTTATAAATGTTGAAAAAAGATACTCGAGATGGATAGTAGGCGTAAACACTGGTATAGAACTATAAGCATCACAACTTAGTGTATAGAAAATCGTATCATTATTTATAGAATATTTCTTATCTATTATTTTAACCCGATTTCCATTTGGAGGTTGGCCGGCAGAAAGTCCATCTTTGTAATGAAACTCATCATTTATATCATAGTCAAAAACATCTTTTATTTTCATTAATTCTTGTGAATACACAGAACTTATCAAAAAGAATAAAATAAATCCTAAAGTAAATGTTTTCATAATCATTGCTTTAAATCAAAGTTTGTTTCTTGATTTTGTATCAAATGAGTTTTTCTCTCCAAATGTACTGTATTTATTTGATTATCTAACTATATTATGAATATTTAATTGTAATTATTTGACTCTAATTTAAACGAGATTGGATAACTTCAATTTGAATGTATATAATTGTAAATGAGTTTATTAATATAGCAATTAATGAAAATGAATAGGAGTATTTAGGGCCTGATGAAAAACTCATCCCGAGCACTCGGGATCAATTTGAACATAGTGCTTAAATATCAATATAAAAAGAGCTGTTCAGCTGTCCCTAACTATCTTTAGAAATATATTAATGCACCTTCCTATCTACTTTTCAAAATAAGCAATCAATCCTTTATTTCTCCCTCTGTTCCGATGGAATGTGTTGTTGTTTTAAGGTTATCTTCTGATACCTTTCTGATACTTTTCTGATACCTTTCTGTAACCTAGGGTTACAGAAAGGTATCAGAAAAGTATCAGAAAGGTATCAGAAAGGTAGTAGATGGTGGCATGTTAGCGCTGGCATAATTGTAGTTGTACATGCCTGTTATTAATTTTTCATTTCCGGTTCCAAATCCTTGGGGGACATAGAAACCAAAGGTCAAACCTCTTCAAGTGTACAAGCATTTTGGACACTATCTCCTTTTTTTTTTCTGCACTTATTACAATGTGTATTGCTATAAACAGCTATTATTCAGAACAATAAAAGTTTTTCAGCAGACCCTAAGTATATTTATGGTGCGCAGGATTCAAAAGGCAAGATAATCTTATTATAATTAGTTGATATTCAGAGTTGTTCCATTAACTGTTGCGGTATATACTGTCAAAGGTACATTCGTTGGTCCCCCAACAACTGATCCAGTATTGGTAAACGTAGCGCCATGGCATGGACAAACCAACCGTTTGGTAGAGCTGTTATAGGCTAAGGTGCAGCCTTGATGGGTGCATATTCTTGATAAAGCGGAATAGTTAGTGTCACTTGAGCGAATAATGAGTACATTGCCATCGTAAGCAAATCCACCCACAGTTTTTAGGGATGCAAATGCACTCGAATTTAAATCAACGACGGTGTTTCCCAAGGTCCCGGGAGTAGTGGCTTTACTGCAGGAACTAAGAATTGAAGGTGCTGATAATGGTATAATTCCTCCAAAAAGTACTTTGTTGAAAAATTCTTTTCTGTCCATGTTGAATAGTTATTTTAATTAATATATTTTTTTATAAGTTTACATTAAACAAGTTAGCGACTTATTGGTTCAAATGTGGAGCATTAATAAACATTAAAAATGAATGTTTGTTATTAATTGCTTACTTTTAAAAACTGAAATATCAATTATTCAATTATGGATGAATTTACGCAAGTGGGGAACCAGGAAGTTGCTGCCATTGAAGAGTTATATTCCTCGTATTTGATTGATCCTGAATCTTTAGATGCCAGCTGGAAGAATTTCTTTGATGGATTTGAATTTGCCCGTAAGAATTACGCAGAGCAAAGTAATTCGATTCATGATGATAAAATAGACAAAGAATTTGCGGTTTTGAACCTGATTCATGGATATCGTCAGAGGGGGCATTTATTTACAAAAACCAACCCTGTAAGGGCAAGGAGAAAATATTTGCCTACACTGGACATTGAAAATTTTGGTCTTCAGAAATCTGATTTAGAAACCGTTTTCAAAGCGGGCAACAATATAGGTATAGGACCTGCTACGCTAACAGCGATTATTGAACATCTGGAGGGAACTTATTGTCAGACAATAGGTGTAGAGTATGTTTACATGCGGACCCCTGAGCTTATTTATTGGTTGAAAGAGAAAATGGAATCGACCCGTAACTCACAGGTTTTCACTGCGGAACAAAAAAATCATATCTATTACCATTTAAAGATTGCAGTGGGTTTCGAAAGCTTCATCCATAAAAAATTTGTAGGGCAGAAGCGTTTCTCTCTTGAAGGTGGTGAATCTTTGATACCGGCTTTGGATGCGGTTATTGAACATGGCGCTGAACTTGGAATCGGTGAATTCGTAATTGGTATGTCGCACCGTGGAAGGCTCAATGTGCTTACCAATATACTTGAAAAGCCTTATGCACATATATTTAAAGAATATGTGGGTACCGAATATGAACAGGAAATTTCGCTGGGTGATGTGAAATATCACCTCGGATACGAAAATGAAGTTGAAACCGATAATGGCAAGAAAGTTCGGTTGAGCCTGATGCCAAATCCTTCGCACCTTGAAACAGTGGCTGCTTTGGTTCAGGGAATGGCCAGGTCAAGAATTGATACACATTATAATGGTGATTACGATAAAGTGGCTCCTATAGTTATTCATGGCGATGCCGCTGTTGCTGCCCAAGGAATTGTATATGAAGTAATTCAGATGTCGCAGTTGCCGGGATATAAAACCGGGGGAACGATTCATCTTATTGTAAATAACCAGGTTGGATTTACCACCAATTACCTGGAGGCACGTTCGAGTACGTATTGTACAGATGTTGCCAAAGTGACCCGCTCACCCGTATTTCATGTAAATGGCGACGATGTGGAATCCATTATTTTTACTGTAAAACTGGCCATGGAATTCAGGCAAAAGTTTCATGCTGATGTTTTTATTGATATACTGTGTTACCGAAAATATGGCCACAATGAAGGCGATGAACCCCGGTTTACGCAGCCATTGTTGTATAAGGAGATTGAAATGCATCGTAATCCACGCGATATATATGCCGACAAGTTGGCAGAAGAGGGTGTGATGTCTTTAGCGGATACAGCAAAATTGAACCATGAATTTGATTTGTTTCTTGAGGAAAAATACAAGGAATCAGAAAAAATTGAGAAGGTAAAAGTAAAACGTTTTCTGAGTGGTGAATATGTGGATTTCAATAAGCCTGATAAGGTTGATTTGATTCAGCCTGTTAAGACCGGAGTAAAGAAAAGTGAGTTGTTGCGCATCGCCGAAAGTATCAATACACTTCCAGCACATAAGAAGTTTTTTAAGAAGATTAGCCGTATCGTTGAAGACCGACGCATAATGATGTTGGATAACCGTATGGATTGGGCTATGGGTGAATTGCTGGCTTATGGAACATTACTTGAGGAGGGTTATTTGGTAAGGTTGAGTGGTCAAGATACTGAACGGGGAACATTTGCGCACCGTCATTCCGCTTTTGTGGTTGAAGATACAGACGAAAAGTATTTCCCATTGAAGAATATTAGCGAATATCAGGCTCCCTTCCATGTTTTCAATTCACCCTTATCAGAATATGGTGTTCTTGGATTCGAATATGGATATGCATTGGCTAATCCGAAAGGCTTAACCATCTGGGAGGCTCAGTTTGGCGATTTTTTCAATGTTGCACAGGTGATATTTGATCAGTATATTTCATCAGCTTATGAAAAGTGGGGAATGATGAACGGCTTGGTTTTGTATTTGCCGCATGGCTATGAAGGACAGGGACCAGAACATTCGAGTGCACGTATGGAGCGGTTTTTAAACCTTACTGCTGATAATAATATGCAAGTAGTTGTTCCGACAACACCAGCCAGTATGTTTCATTTGCTGCGTCGTCATCTGCATTGGAAAGTACGAATTCCCCTGGTTGTTTTTACTCCTAAAAGTCTGTTGAGGCATCCAATGGTTACTTCATCGGTGGAGGAACTGGCAGATGGAGTATTTCAGGAAATTATTGAAGATGTTGTATTTAAGCCTGAAAAGATCAGGAAAGTGGTGTTTACTTGTGGAAAACTCTATTACGATTTGCATAAACGTCAGGTTGAAGAGGGTATTTCAAATGTTGCAATAGTTCGTATTGAACAATTGTATCCATTGGCAGTTAATCGTATCAAATCAATTATAGCTAAATATCCACATTCTGCAAAGGTGATATGGGCTCAGGATGAACCAGCTAACATGGGTGCATGGCAGCATATTCAACGATTTTTGCACGATGTGCCTTTTGAGTTGATAGCTCGTCCTGCAAGTGCAAGTCCAGCTGTGGGATTGATGTTTCAACACAATTTAGGATTAAATGAAATTCTGGATGGAGTGTTCGGTGCGAAGGTATTGGAAAAGGTAAAGTGAGCAGTGGGGAAGTGGTCAGTGATCAGTATTTAATGAACAGTGGTCAGTGAAAAGTATTTAGTGATCAGTGGTCAGCATTCAGTTGTGGCGAGCAGAGCCCCAAGCTTGTATTTGATAATAAAGAAACTATTATAATAAATGAATCATGGTACTCGAAATTAAAATACCAACTCCCGGTGAATCCATTACTGAGGTTGAAATTGGAAAATGGTTGGTCGAAGATGGAGATATGGTTTCCAAAGATCAGGAAGTAGCTGAAGTTGAATCAGATAAAGCTACTTTGACTTTGGCTGCAAGTGAAGATGGGAAGATCAAAATATTGGTTCAGGAAGGTCAGACTGTTGCAGTTGGAACCATTGCCTGCACCATCGATACGGGTGTTACTTCAGATAAAAAGCCTGATAAAGAGCCAATTGCTTCAGGTGTTTTTGCTGAACCTCAGGAACAAACTGATACGGTACCTGATAAAGTGATTGCAGGTAAAGAACCAATTGCCTCTGAACTTTTTGCAGTACCAAGGGAAGCGGCTGTTCTGGAAGCTGATAAAGTTAGGACTGTTGAAACAATGGTTGGTCCTACAGAATCGAATATAAAAGTGACTCCCGTTGCCCATAAAATGATGGACGATAACCATCTTTCAATGGAAGAAGTCATGAATGGATTACATCGTATCTCAAAAAAGGATATTGAAGCGGTTATCAGCTATCCTAAGGCTGAAAGTATGGATGGTATAACTTATAAGGCATCGTCGTCAAGATCCGAGAAACGGGTTAAAATGACCATGCTGCGACGCAAGTTAAGTGAACGGCTGGTTGCTGTGAAGAATGAAACTGCCATGCTCACTACTTTCAACGAAATAGATATGAGTAAAGTGATGGAAATGCGGACGAAACTACAGACTAAATTTGTAGAAAAGTATGGATTGAAGTTGGGATTTATGTCTATTTTTACAAAAGCTGTGGCTGAAGCGATGCAATATCATCCCTCTATCAATACACAACTCGATGGAGATGAAATCATTTCTTTTGAATTTGTAGATGTAGGTATTGCTGTTCAAACGCCTAAAGGTTTGATGGTCCCGATTGTCAGGAATGCTGAAAGTAAAACAGTTGTACAAATTGAATTGGAAATTAAAGAACTGGCAGAGAAAGCCCGTACCAAGAAAATAAGTGTTGAAGAATTGACTGGTGGAACATTTACGATCACCAATGGAGGTATTTTCGGCTCACTGCTCTCGACTCCCATTATTAATCCTCCTCAATCGGCTATCCTGGGAATGCACAATATCCTAGATCGTCCAATTGCGGTGAATGGGCAAGTAGTCATCAGACCAATGATGTACGTGGCTTTGTCTTATGATCACCGCATCATCGACGGCAAAGATTCTGTTGGCTTTCTTGTAAAGGTGAAAGAAATGATTGAGAACCCTGAAAGATTAGTTACCGGAGGAAAAAGTCCTGAAGAAGTGTTGTTGGGGTTATAAAAAATAGAGCACAGGAATCTGTATTTCAGTTTAATTTGTGTTAAGCCTATATCAGATAATTAATTATTTTTCATTACTTTTATAAAAAAAATGAGCGATATAATAGTAAAATACAACAGGTTAAATAAAACTGCAAGGCAGGAAGTAAATGACTTTATGGATTTTTTACTAAGTAAACAAAAAGCAAATAATCCCAGTTTTTTATCCACTTACAAAAATAAAATCCTAAATGTCTCTGTCTGGACTGATTCCGACTTAAAAATATTTGATCAAAACCAACAATTGTTAAATCAATGGAGAGTACAGGAATTTTTATAATTATTACCTATATTTGAACAATATTATTACATATAGATGGTTGCAGGTCTATCTGCAAAAACTAAGATAAAAACAAAGAGATAAGATATAGAGAGCCGTCCTGATTAAGTTGATGGCTCTTATTTTTTTAAATATAATTATTGATAGAATAAATAAATATGTACAGTTACCTCTTTACCAACGTACCTTTTTGTCCAAATGGAATGGTAAGTCCCAGCCAGGGGATAGCTACAAAAACATCCAAATCGGTTGAAACTGGTACGAAGATCCCAAAGTCAAGTCCTGTTTGTTTGATGATTCTTCTTCCTCCCAAGGACATTAAAACGAGGTACTTTAAAAATATAAAAAAGCCACCCGCATGTGAGGACGAGTGGCTATATCTGTTTGAAAAATATTTAAATCAGTGTTTATAAACGATTAATAATTACTCAGAAACTACTTCGAAAGGCAATTCAACAATTACCTCTTTGTGCAATTTAATTTTTGCAGTATAGTTTCCTATTTCCTTAACACTGTCATCTGAAATCATGATCTGTTTGCGATCAATTTCAAATCCTTTTGCATTGATAGCCTCGGCCAGCATAACGGTATTAACCGAACCGAAGATTTTTCCGGTGGTGCTGGTTTTAGCTCCAATAACAAGTTGAACAGTTTTGAGTTTTTCGGCAACAGCCAAAGCAATATCTTTAAATTTTGCTTCTTTGTGTGCTCTCTGCCTGGTGTTTTCAGCCAATACTTTTTTAGCTGATTCGGTGGCAATTACAGCCATCTTCTGAGGAATCAAATAGTTACGGCCATGACCATTTTTTACGGTAATGACATCATCTTTTGATCCTAAACGTGCAACATCTTGCAATAATATAATTTCCATTTCTATTCAGCTTTAAAAATTATTTCATCATATCAGTTACATAAGGCAGTAATGCGATATGACGGGCTCTTTTAACTGCTTTAGCCACTTTACGTTGATACTTCAATGAAGTTCCTGTTATACGACGAGGTAGAATTTTACCCTGTTCGTTTAAGAACTTTTTCAAGAACTCTCCATCTTTGTAGTCGATGAATTTGATCTTGTTCTTTTTAAAGCGGCAATACTTTTTCTTTTTGATTTCAACCGATGGTGGGGTCAAATATCTGATTTCACTTGAATTTGCAGACATACCTTTAGTTCTCCTTTTCAGTTTTTACTTTTTGTTTACTTCTTCTTTTCTCGCCATAAGCAATGGCATGTTTATCCTTGCTGAATGTAAGGAAGCGGATGATGCGTTCATCGCGTCTGAATTGGGTTTCCAACGTTTTTGCAAACGAAGGGTCGGCAGCAAATTCGAAGAGTTGATAAAACCCTGTCGA
>Ga0123338_10002580_pt1 | contig 16867 bp, 12 predicted proteins | sample grotaG_FD_89793 | JGI IMG/M metagenome (GOLD analysis project Ga0123338, IMG submission 89793) | Glacier valley bacterial and archeal communities from Borup Fiord, Nunavut, Canada, to study Microbial Dark Matter (Phase II) -... | ecosystem: Environmental > Aquatic > Freshwater > Ice > Glacier ...
AGACCACCGGGGTGCCGGCTGTCGTCGTGGCTGCGCCAACCGTTGTCGCCGCAGCTGTTCCAGCAGCGGTGGTCCCCGCTGCGGTCGTTCCAGTCGTCGTCGTCGTACCAGCCGCTGTCGTACCGGCGGCGCCGGTCGTGCCAGGTGCGCCGGTGGTCGCCACCGAGGTCGTCGACTTGCTGCTGCCACACCCGATGAGCATCAGGCCCATGCCGGCGGCGGCACCACCCATCTGCAGAAAACTGCGCCGGCTGAGGGACTGACGGAACGAGTCGTGGGCAAGGATCTTGATTTCATCGGGTTGAGACACGGTGTTGATTTCCTCCGGAATGGTCTGGCTGTAGATCGGGAAAAATGTGGACGAGGGTGCCGGGGACGGCGATCAATGAGCAGCTTCTGCAGGATCGGCCATCACGAGGTCGGCCTGTCTGGCCGAAAAGAAATAGACGTCGTCGGAACTCCACTGGCACCAGGCGTCGTCGCCGGGCGCCAGGCGGATCGCACCGGCACGCGGGCAGAGCACGATCAGATCACGGTTACCGGCACGCACCACGTATTGCAGCGAGTCTCCGAAGTGTGAAACGCCGACGATCTGACCGGCGACGACATTCGTACTCGTTTCTGGTGCGGTGGCTCGCAACTGCACGCTCTCGGGTCGGAGGGCGGCGAGGGCACCCTCGCCGTTGGGCACATGCTCCTCCGGGCGGGTCGCCACGAAGACAGTGCCATCTTCGGCGACGAGGCCGTTGCCGTTGGAGATGCCCTTCCAGAAGTTGTTGCGGCCGATGAAACCGGCGACGAAGGCCGAAGACGGATGCTCGTACACGGTTTCCGGGTCTGCGAGCTGTTCGACATGACCGTCGAGCATGATGGCGATGCGGTCGCTCATGCTCATCGCCTCCTCCTGATCATGGGTGACGAAGATGAAGGTGATGCCGAGTTGGCTCTGTAGCAGTTTCAACTCGATCTGCATCTCCTCACGCAGCTTGCGGTCGAGCGCACCGAGCGGTTCGTCGAGCAGGAGCACGCTGGGGCGATTGACGAGGGCGCGGGCCACGGCGACGCGCTGCTGCTGGCCGCCTGACATCTGGCGTGGTTTGCGATCGGCGAGTTTGGTCATCTTGACCATGCCCAACGCCTCCCGGACCCTGGCGGCGACGTCCGACTTCGGGGTGCGCTTCTGGCGGAGCCCGTAGGCGACGTTCTCGGCGACGGTCATGTGTGGGAACAGCGCGTACTGTTGAAAGACGGTGTTGACATCACGCTTGTACGGCGGAACGCCCTGCACGTACTGGCCGCTGATGCGGATGAAACCTTCGTCCGGCTGCTCGAAGCCGGCGAGCATGCGCAGCGTCGTCGTCTTGCCGCAGCCAGACGGGCCGAGCAGCGACAGGAACTCGCCGGGCTTGACGATGAGATTCAGCGAGTCGACAGCGACCATCGTTCCGAAGCGTTTCGTGACCGATTCGAGTTCGACGGATCCGACCTCGCCGGCACCGGTGGATGGCGTTATCGTGCCGTCTGTCACGCTGATCCTCTGGTAGTGCCGTGCTCTCCCACCGACGCGACTGTAGGCGCGATTCATGGTGCGATCGACACGGACTGTCGAAATGCTTTGTAAACAGTTCGCGCGGCAACGGAATCCGTGCCACCTGGTGAGTCCGACGACGGCCACTCAGGTCGTACTGATGAACACGTTCTTCAATTCGGTGTAGTGGTCGAGCACGTGCATGCTGTGCTCGCGGCCGAGTCCGCTCTGCTTGAAACCACCGAACGGGGTGGCGTATCTCACCGACGAATTGCTGTTGACCGACAGTGCTCCACCTTCGACCGCCCTGGCGACGCGCAATGCCCGACCGATGTCCCGGGACCAGATCGAGCCGGAGAGACCGTAGACGGAATCGTTGGCGATCGCCACGGCCTCCTCCTCGGTGTCGAACGGAATCACGGTGGCGACCGGCCCGAAGATCTCATCGGTCCACAGCGCCGAGGACGGATCGTCCGGAATCACCACCATGCAGGGATGCCAGAATCCGGTACCGCTCGGCGCCTCGCCGGTCCACGTCGCCCGCACGCCGTCGGTATACGACCGCACCTTGGCAAGATGCGCAGCGGTGACGAGCGGACCGATCGCCGTCGCCGGATCCGTAGGATCGCCGACGACGAGTTGGGCAGCGGCAGCTTCGAAACCCTCGACGAAACGGTCGAATACCGAACGTTGTACGAGGACCCTCGATCTGGCACAGCAGTCCTGTCCGGTGTTGTCGAAGACGGCACCAGGGGCCCCAGCAGCCGCAGCATCGACGTCGGCGTCAGCGAAGACGATGTTGGCGCTCTTGCCACCGAGTTCGAGCGTCACCCGTTTCACCTGGTCGGCACAACCCGCCATGATCCTCTTGCCGACGGCGGTCGAGCCGGTGAAGGCGACCTTGCGTACATCGGGATGGGTGACGAAACGCCAGCCGACTTCGGCACCGGTCCCGACGACGACACTGAGCACGCCTTCGGGGATGCCAGCGTCGAGTGCCAGTTCGCCGAGACGCATCGTCGTCAACGGCGTGATCTCGGCAGGCTTGATGACGACGGTGTTGCCGGTCGCCAGGGCCGGACCCAGCTTCCAACTGGCCATGTACATCGGAAAGTTCCACGGGGTGATCAGCCCGACGACACCGAGTGGTTCGTGAAATGTCATGTCGATGCCGCCGGCGACGGGGATCGTCGAGCCGGTGTGTTTGTCGATCGCACCAGCGAAGTAGTGGAGGACATCAGCGACACCGTTGGCGCACCAGCGGCTCGCGCCGATCGGCATACCCATGTTCGCGGTTTCTAGTTGCGCAAGTTCTTCGGCGTTGGCGGCCACCGCTTCGGCAAATCGACGCAGCAGCCTTGCACGGTCTGCGGGCGCAACCATTCGCCATGCGGGTCCTGCTTCCTTCGCTCTGGCAATTGCTTCGTCTGCGTGGTCAACCGTCGCCAGTGCGATGGAAGCGATCACGGTTTCGTTTGCTGGATTGACGATCTGCAGAGTGTCCGGCACAATGTGCGAGGCTACCGATCGACACCGGGCAGCGAGATCGCCCGAGCATATCCAGGCGATCGTCCGGCGATATCGGCTTACGATGATGCCCATGAGCGCAATCCCGCTGATCGCTGTCCCAGGCCGTCTGTCCCCAGAAGCGACGAACGTCCGCGGCGAGGCGTTCGCCGCCGGTCAGCGCTACCTTCGCAGCATCGGTCGTGCGGGCGGCCAGGGCGTGATCCTGCCTCCGATCGTCGATGATCCCGACCCGCTGTCTGGAACCATGTCCGCACAGATGCTCGAGACACTCTCGCGATTCGATGGGATCGTGCTGCACGGCGGCGGCGACATCGATCCGACGCTGTACGGCGAGCAGGCGACGGCGCAGGAGCTATACGGAATCGTCCGCGAGCACGACATCTACGAGTTGGCCGTGCTGCGCGCGGCGATCGAACTCGACCTGCCGGTACTGGCGATCTGTCGCGGAGTGCAACTCCTGAATGTCGCCTTCGGCGGCACGTTGAACCAGGACATCGGCACGGAGACGCATTGGCACACACTCCATCCCGTCGACGTGGTCGCCGATTCGCGCCTCGCAAGCGCGCTCGGCACGACCCGACCGTCGGCGTGCCATTCGGTGCATCATCAGTCACTCAAGGTCGTCGCGCCATGCTTGCGGGTGGTCGCCATGGCAGAAGACGGATTGATCGAGGCGGTCGAACTCGACGCAGCAAGGTGGGTTGTGGGCGTCCAATGGCATCCCGAGGACACAGCCGCCGAGGATGTTGTGCAACAGCGGCTGTTCGATGCCGTCGTCGAGCGAGGCGCCAGCAAAATAGGTCGCTCCGGGTTTCGGACCCACTGCAATTCCTGAAAATTTCATGGGTTGACCACCCGTGGTCGTCGCGCCGCTAAGAATGACGTACGTCACATGTACCGTTCCGCCGCACGAGCTGGTGGCGACGTCGAACGTAAGCATCAATCGTCGACCTCGGCGACAGTTGCGTCCCCTCGCTGTCCGGCTGCCCTACTCTCACCGAATGCATCTGAACGGTCCTCCGCCCGACGGCCGGCGGAATGTCACATGATCCCCCTCCTCTTCGCATCGAGTGCCGCCGTGCTGGCCGTCACCGATTGGGTCGGCGTGACCCACAATGACATGCGGCTCCGTTGGATTGGCAAACCAGGCACGGTGGTCGCGCTCATCTGCGCAGCGCTGCTCGCCCACCATCCGCCCACCGATGTCAGGCTGTGGATCGTCCTCGGCCTGGCGCTGTCATTGGCCGGCGACGTCTTCTTGTTGTTGTCCGACGAGAAGTGGTTCACACCGGGCCTCGCGGCGTTCCTGCTGGCGCATCTTGCCTACATCGTCGCCATGGCGCACCTCCACCTGACGCGCAGCCTCTTCGGCGTTGCGCTCATCGTCCTGGCGCTCGGGATCGGAACGGTGGGTGTCAGAGTGATCGTCGGTGCGAGTCGCACGAACAAATCGCTGCAGATACCGGTCCTCGTCTACGTCTGCGTGATCTCGACGATGGTCGCCTTCGCCGTCGCCACCGAGTCGCCGTGGCTGATCGCTGCTGCAGTCCTGTTCTATGGCTCTGACCTGATGTTGGGGTGGGACCGCTTCGTCGAGGCCCGCGAGTTTTCCGGCCTGGCAGTGATGGTGACCTATCACCTCGCCCAAGCCGGATTTGTCGTTTTCCTGCTCACTCGTTGATTCGCGTGCGAGACTACGAGCCGATGCCCGGCCGCAACCGACTACGACTTGGTCTGCTCGGCCTGTTGATCGTGTTGCTCTCGGCCTGCCGGGTGGACACAAAAGTCGACATCGTCGTCGATCAGCACGGCACCGGAACCATCACGCTGACGACGACAGCCGACGCCGACGTGGTCGCTGCTGCTCCGAACCTCAGCACTGAGCTGCGATTCGACGACGCCAAGGCTGCAGGATGGCGAGTCACAGGGCCAACTCCGCTCGACACGGGCGGTTTGGTGGTCATCCTCACTCACGATTTCACGTCGCTCGACGAGGCCAACGCCCTGCTGACGCAGATCAACGGTGCTGACGGGCCGTTGCATTTCGCCAAGGGTGCCTTCACTTCCAAACAGGACTACGGCCGAACGACGATCAATTTCAATGGAACAATCCTGCTGAGCAACGCCACCGGCGCGTTCGGCGACAGCGCCTTGACGGCGGCGCTCGGTGCCCCTCCGTATCAGCCCGCCTTGGCCGCCAGGGGCTCGACGATCGGGAAATCCTTCGGGTTGACCGTCAATCTGACGATGCCCGGCTCGCAGACACCGGCTTCGTGGTCAGCGGATTTCGACGGTGCGGGATCGACGCCTCCCGGTGTCGAGATGATCGCCAAGACGGTGTACGGCAAAGACACGAGGAACGCCGATCTGCTGCACACCGGACTGCCGTGGGTTGCGGCCGCATGGGCCGTACTGTTCTTCCTCGTCATCGTTCCGGTCGTGCTGTTGATGCGCCGCCGTCGTCGCATCGACGCAGAACTGGAACTCTGAACCCGTCCGTCCCGCCGACGGCGAGCGTTCGCGAGCGAACGGTGCCGAATCCGAGCAATGTTCGGCCATTGTCGAAATCGCTGCTCGCCGTACGTCGTGATTGTGGAGCACCCGCCTCCCCCGGCCCGAAGGACGACAGATGATCACATGGAAAGCGCACGGAGCCGGCAGCACCGGCCGCCAGCACGAGGCACTCGACTCGCCAACCGCGAGGTGGCGGCAATGACCGACCTGATGCCGATGGTTCGCGCAGAACGCCAGACACTGTCGGAGTTCCTCGACACCCTCACCCCCGAGCAGTGGGCCGCTCCAACGGTATGCGACAGATGGAATGTGCAGGATCTGGTTGCCCATCTCGTCGCCGCCGGTCACGTGACGGCGCCACACTTCTTCGTCGGGCTCGTGCGGCACGGCTTCAGCTTCGACCGCTTCGTCGAGAACGACGTCCGCACGTTCAACACCGGAACCACTTCGGAGGTGAAAGCACGCTTCGATCAGACGGTCAACAGCACCCGGAAGCCGCCTGGCCCTGCCTATGTCGCACTCGGCGAAGTGATGGTCCACGGCGAGGATATTCGCAACGCCGTCGGAGTACGCGGACAGTATTCGCCAGAGTATCTCGTCACGCTCGCCGACATGTACAAGAGGGCCGGAGCTCCATTGAGGGCGAAGCAACGTCTGAAGGGCCTGCGTCTGCAAGCGACCGACGTCGATTGGTCGACCGGAGAGGGTCCCGAGATGAGCGGGCCGTGCATGTCGCTCATCCAGGCGATGACCGGACGCCGCTCGGCCCTGGCCGACTGCACCGGCGAGGGCGTGAAGGCGCTGAAAGCCCGCTCCTGAGATTCGACCACTCCCGACTCGGCCGCCCGTTTGTCGGTTTGGCGCGAGGCGGCTCGTCAGAGAATGAAGAGCATCTCCTGGTATGTGGCCATCGGCCACAGGTTGTCGGCGACGAGCGCTTCGAGGCTGGCGGCGTTCGTTGCCAGTTCGGTCTGGTAACAGATCGCCGCCGGCAGGATCACGGTAGTGGCGATCTCCGATGTCAGACGTGCTTCGACGTCGATACTCGGTGCGTACTGCTCGAGGGCGATCTCGTAGCGGCTGTGCATCTCCCGATGGTTGAACACGCCATAGTGGCTGAACAGTTCGAGCGCCTCGTCGGTGATCAGTTCCGGAAGTGCATCGAGTGTTGTGCGATGGTTCGGCAGGTCGCGCGCTGCAGCCTCGGTCTGCCATGCTTCGGAGTAGCCGTCACCGTTGAACACGACCTTGCCGTGAACGGTGATGATCTCCACGAGAATCTTTTGCACGGCAGCGTTGAACTCGGCACCGTCGGCCATCGATGCTTCGATGTCGGTCGCGATGTAGTCGAGCGCCTCGGCGAGGATCGTATTGATCGTCACCATCGGCCCGGCGATCGACTGCAGCGATCCTGGCGCACGGAACTCGAAACGGTTCCCGGTGAAGGCGAATGGACTCGTGCGGTTGCGGTCGCCGGGATCGGTTGGCAGCACCGGCAGCGTGTCGACGCCGATGTTCATGAACCCGCAGTCCTTGGAGTTGGTCACGCCGCCCTTGGCGATCTGATCGAAGACGTCCGTCAGTTGATCGCCGAGGAAGATCGAGATGATCGCCGGCGGTGCCCCGTTCGCTCCGAGGCGATGGTCGTTCGTCGCCGACGCCACCGAGGCACGCAATAGGCCGCCGTACCCGTACACGGAGCGGATGACCGCACCGCAGAAGACAAGGAACTGGGCGTTGTCGGGCGGCGTCGCGCCCGGCAGCAGCAGGTTGCCTTCCGTCGAGTTGCCGACGGAGAAGTTGACGTGCTTGCCGGAACCATTGATCCCGACGAACGGCTTCTCGTACAGCAGGCATTCCATCCCGTGCTTCTGGGCGAAGCGCTCGAGGATGACCATCAGCAGTTGCTGATGGTCGGCGGCGATGTTCGCTTTTTCGAACATCGGTGCCAGTTCGAACTGGCCGGGAGCGACTTCGTTGTGGCGGGTCTTGGCGGGGATGCCGAGCTTGAACAGTTCGCGCTCGGCGTCGAGCATGTAGGCGAGGACGCGCTCGGGGATCGCCCCGAAGTAGTGGTCGTCGAACTCCTGGCCCCTGGGGGCCCTTGGCGCCGAACAGCGTGCGGCCGCAGTTGAGCAGGTCGGTCCGCGACGGGAAGAAGCTGCGGTCGATCAGGAAGTACTCCTGATCGACCACCGGCGAGGAAGCTGGAAGCACCAGGCTCGCCCTGGACGAGGGTCTTCCCCGCGAACTCGGCTATCGAGGAACCGTCGCCTTCCGGTTCGAGGAAGCTGTCGTGCTTCTCGGCTGTCAGCCCGGTGAGCGGGTAGAAGACGTGTACGTAGTGTGTCGCACCTCTTTCCATCGCCCAGGCCTTCATCGCCGAGGCGACGGCGTCGGCAACGGCCAGGTCGAGCGGCTTGGAATGCTCGATGGTCGAGATCACCGACTTGAACACTGCCTTCGGCAGGCGGGCCTGCATCACGGATTTGCTGAAGACGTTCCGACCGAAGATCTTGCCAGGCGCCTCCGGAGACGGGAAGATCTGGGTCGGCGGCGTGTAGTTCTTGACTGACTCGACTGCTTTCAGGCGGGCACTGCTGGCACTCATGACGGCCCCTGTCAAACATTCGGCTGGTGATGTCCGAAAAATCGGCGCGGCGTACACCGCTCGCACGATGTGCACCAGCGGCCCTGGCGAAATGCGATGAGGGGATGTAAATGGGGTCACATGTCACACACATTTCGGTGACGTGAAATCGCCATTCCGAAAATATGAGACGACGCCTTTCGGCAAACTGAAGTCGCAACGGCTTCTCTACGTTGCACGCCGCACGTATCGATCGTCGCACCGGTATGTCGCCGTCGGCAGGGGGGTCGACAACGTTGTGACACCCATTTCGTAGGGTGGCACCATGGCCAAGTTCAGACTCATCTATCGCTGCTCGGAGTGCGGGGCGAACGAGGCGAAGTGGAGTGGCCGCTGTTCGGCATGTGGTGCCTGGAATGCGCTGCAGGAGGAGGTCGAGGATCTCGCCGAAAAGCGCATCGTGGCGCCTTCGCCATCCGGCGTGCGCTCACTCCCGCCGATGCCGATCGACGAAGTTGATACGTCGACGTCGACCCCGGTGCCGACGGGAATCAGCGAACTCGACCGTGTTCTCGGCGGCGGGCTCGTTCCCGGTTCGGTGACGCTGCTCGGCGGGGAGCCGGGGATCGGAAAGTCGACGTTGCTGCTGCAGTTGCTCGGCGGGCAGTCGGCACGGACGCTGTATGTTTCTGCTGAGGAGAGCGCTCAACAGGTCCGTGCGCGGGCAGAACGTCTGCATGCCGTCCGTCCGTCGTTGTGGTTGGTCGCCGAGACCTCGTTGAAGGCAATCGTCGAGGCGATCGATCTGGTCAAGCCCGATCTGGTCGTCATCGACTCGATCCAGGCGATCTCCGATCCCGACATTTCGTCGGCACCGGGGTCGGTGACGCAGGTTCGCGACTGCGCCAATCGGCTCGTCCAGGAAGCCAAGCAACGCACGATCAGCATCGTCCTCGTCGGTCATGTCACGAAGGAGGGCAGCCTTGCAGGACCGCGCGTGCTGGAGCATGTCGTCGACACGGTGCTGTCGTTCGAAGGTGAGCGTCATCATGCGCTGCGGCTGCTGCGAGCTGTCAAGCATCGCTACGGGACGACGAACGAACTCGGACTGTTCGAGATGGAGGAGACGGGGCTCAAGCCCGTCCCCGACCCGAGCCGGCTGTTCCTCGCCGATCGCCGCAACGGGGTTCCCGGCTCGGTCGTGCTGCCATCGCTTGACGGGCAACGGCCGTTGCTGGTCGAGATCCAGGCGCTTGTCGTCAGCGGAAATGTTCCGATGCCTCGGCGGGTGGCCCAGGGTTTCGACCAGACCCGCCTGCCGCTGCTGCTCGCCGTGCTCGCCCAACGTGCTGGGTTCAGTTTTGCCGGTGCCGACGTCTACGTCAGCGTCGTCGGCGGTGTGCGGCTGAACGACCCAGGCGCCGATCTCGCCGTCTGTCTCGCCGCCGCATCGGCACTGATTCAACGCCCGCTCCCCGACGGACTGGTCGTCTGCGGTGAAGTCGGCCTCGGAGGCGAACTCCGCCAGGTCGCCCAGACGCCACGTCGCCTCGCAGAAGCCGCCCGGCTCGGCTTCGATACCGCCCTCGTCGCCGCAACAGCGAACCATCGCGTCGACGGCATGCGCGTCAAACGGATCTCGTCGCTGTCAGAAGCGATCGAACTGCTGATGCCCTCCGAACGAATGCCAGAACGCGTCGCCAGACCGAACCTCGCCGCCATCTGAACCCCGATCACCCAGGGCGGACATGGTCGCAGACGCCCTCGCCTCGCTCGAGCGCAACCATGTTGCACCCCCTCGTCATGATGCATGTGTAGGGGTCGCTATCGACCCACGCTCGTCCTGCGACGACTAGGTTTGGAGAAGCAATGATCGGGAGCCGCCGACGTGCAGACGAACAGTTGAGCTTCGATCTGGGGCTGGGGGTAAACGCTGAGGTGTATCGGATCGACGAGGCCGACGAGCACGGTGAGGTCTTCACTCGCCGTTGGATCGTCGAGCTGATTTTCGATCTCGCCGGTTTTACCGTCGACCGCGATCTTGGGAATCTGGCGGCTGTCGAGCCATCCTGTGGGACCGGTGCATTCCTGGTCCCGATGACCGAGCGGCTGATCGCTTCGTGCAACCTGCATGACCGTCCGCTGACCACATTGGCGGTGCGTTGCGCGCGTTCGATCTGCTGCCGGCCAACGCAGAACTCGCCCAGAAGGCGGTTTTAAAGGCGCTCACTGACGCTGGACTGGATGATGTCAGCGCTGGATCCATCGCCGAGGCATGCGTTCGATGCAGCGATTTTCTGCTGTCTCGCCACGATTTCACCGCAGATTTCGTTCTCGGCAACCCTCCGTATATTCGGTTGGAGGACGTGCCCTCGTCCCGGAGCGCGGTGTACCGGCGGGCATGTCCGACGATGCGCGGGCGAAGTGACATTTCGTCGGATTCATCGAGACCGGGTTGCGGCTGCTCAAGCCGGACGGCGCGCTTGGATTCATTGTTGCCGACCGCTGGATGCACAATCAATACGGCAGTGCGCTCCGAAAGTTTGTCGCCTCCGAGTTCGCAATGGATGTCGTCGTGTCCATGCACGACGTCAATGCCTTCGAGGAACAGGTTTCCGCCTATCCCGCGGTGACAATCATTCGCCGGAGGCAGCAATCAACTGCCATCGTCGCCATCGCGACGAAGCACTTCTCGGAATCGGCAGCGGCATCGTTTCGCTCGTGAACCGGTTCAGGCCGCAAGGCAATTGCCTCCCGGGCGGTGACCGCAGTGAAGCTCTCGACCTGGTTCACGTCGGAGACCTCCTGGCCGTCTGGCAATCCAGCCAATCTTTCACTCATCGCTGACATCGAGAGCCGCCTTCCGCCACTCGAAGATGCTTCGACCGGAACGCGGGTCGGCATCGGCGTCGCAAGCGGCGTCGACGCTGTGTATCTGACCACAGACCCCAGCCTCGTCGAGCCCGACCGCTTGCTCCCCTTACTGATGACCCGCGACACGATCGGCGGTGCGGCCGATTGGTCTGGGACGTATCTCGTCAATCCGTGGGAAAACGGGCGACTCGTCGATCTCGACGACCACCCACGCCTTGGGGCCTATCTCGAGTCCCACTCGTCGGCAGTCAGAGAAAGGCACGTCGCACAGATATCCCCTCAGCACTGGTATCGCACCATCGATCGCGTCGAACCTGGGCTTCTGAAACGGGACAAACTCGTGATACCCGATCTCAAGGCGTTCATCCAGCCGGTGTTGGACCGAAGCCAGACCTACCCGCACCACGGGCTGTACTTCATCACGTCGGATCAGTGGGATCTGGAGGTCCTCGGCGGCGTGCTGCTTTCGGATCTCGCAGAACTTTTCGTCGCGACCTGCTGCGTGAAAATGCGGCGCGACTGTTTCCGATTCCAAGTACAAAAACCGAGGAGAATTCGGGTGCCTGAGATCCTCGTCAGTGCGAAAACGCGATCAGGCTCAACTGCGTCGAGCACTTGCTACCCGAGATCGGGAACAAGCCAGCGCTGTTGTTCGACGGCTGTACGGAGTAGCGCCCGGTGTACCGCTGGCGGCCTCGTAGTGCTGAACGAGATCCCCGACTACGCCGAGAAAGTCCAAGCAACCATTGACTCCTATTGGCACGTTCGCCGTTCTCAGGCCGAACGGTCTCGTGAGGCCGGCGTCGTCAATACTGGGCTCCGAGCCGAAGTCACCGGCGGAAAGCACCTCAACGCCCTGCAGCTGCTGGTGGTCGACGTGATTGTGGACGCCGGAATCCCGGCCGGCAAGCTGCAGGTGAAGACGAGGCCAGTCCCAGGATATTTCGATAACCGAACTGACGAGGCTTTGAGGCAGGCAATCGATGTCTCGAAGGCAGTCGAACGAGGAATCGTCGATTCGCCCTTACGACCATGGCTCGGCTACGTGATGCTGATCGAAGACAACGAGGCGTGGAATCGGACGTCGAAGCCACGAAAGCCGGTGTCGCCGGCAGATCCGGTATTCGACGAGAGCAGTCCGGCAGACCGTGCCGCGATCTTCTTCGATCGCATGGTTCGCGAACGCCTACTCGACGCTGCATGCGTCATGCTTGCCAACCGCACGACCGGCGGCGTGACGTACAAACGCGGGAGCCTGTCGCTTCAATCATTCGCCGCTGCACTGTTCGGACGATGTCTTCAATTCAGGGTCACGAACTCAGACATCGACTGGGACGAATGAACCACTGCGCTGGCAGTCTGGATTCGGTATCGGTCATCCCCGCGCGACGACGAGACCGCTCGACGGCGATTGTGCAACAACCTGCTGCACAATTGCGCTATCAGTCAAGGCGGCGCAACGCTCTCACGTACCGCAGACTTCTCGGAGACAGCCCGTCGGAGTCATCGGGAACCCGATAGCTCAGGAGCGGCGAGTCAGGGTGGGGCGGAGCAGTTCCTGGCGTACGGATTCCATTCGTGCCGACGGCTCTCCGTCGCTCCACGAATCCGCGTGGAGGACGCGCTCATAGGAATCCCACTCGTTGCGCAGACCGGCGAGATCGCCGGCGTGATGGCGGGCACGCATGCGCAGCGCAATCAGATCCTCGTGACCCGGCAGGACCACGAGGCCCCGCCCAGTCGCCCAGAACACACCCTCCAAGTTCTGCAGCTGCAGGTAACGCCGGCCCAGTTCCGTCGCCGCTGCGGTGATCAACAACGTCAGATTGGACAGACTGCCTTCTGCATCGGACCAGAGGTAATTGACGCCGCAGAACGGTACGTCACGCACCAATTGCAGGCCGGGCTGCAGCACGTAGACCGCCTCCTCATCGTCGGCGCATGCCCGCGCATAGTCCAATCGCTGCTGCAGCAGCGAAGCATCCGTGATCACCAGAGGATGCAGCGGCAGCTGTTCCGTCAATGTCCTGGCGATCCATTCCATCCCTTCCGGCGGTGTCACCAGGCGACCGAGCGATCGGCGCGCCTCGGACACGACGTTCGCAAATGTGGCGTCTCGTACCTCGGTGTCCCACATCGCTGAACGGGCACCGCAGCGGGTCGAAGTCTGGCGATGCTCAGCGAGCCAGGCGACGAGTTCTAGCGCCTTCGACTTGGCGATCGTCGCCTGAGTGCCGGATGCGTCGACCACCTCGACCGGGCCGAGGAGGCGCACCATCAGCGACCATGGCTGTTCCTGAAAGGCTGCCTCTTCATCGGCGAGGGGGACCAACGGCACCGGAGCCGGCGCAAGGTCGGCGTCGGCGATCAGTTCATCCAGTTCGATGAGATCGTCCTCCGTCAGACCGAGGGGCTGGATCGTCAGATCGAGCGGTGACAGCCGCCAGCCATCTGCGGTTTCCGTCATCCGCAGGCCGGCACCGGCAACGTCCCGGTCGACCACGCAGACCACACCGCGAGCCGCCGGGGCCGCCGCAAGTGCCGCCACGATCTTGCTGTCGTCGAGATCGCTGCCACACATCGAGATCACGGCGGGTTCCCACGCTTCACCGGAGCTGCGCGTGCGGAAATCGAACATCGTGCCGCTGGAACGATCAACGGACCCGGATGCTCCGGCGAACTCGTTCGCCGCTGAAACCGCATCGGCGACTTCGTCGAAGTGCCGCAGCCTCGGCAATGCACCGGCATGCAACGACATGCCGACGCACGACATCGAGACGGTCTCGGCGAATGGCGACACTGCCAACGAGCCCATCACCCCGTGGACGATGCTCTCAGCCCGTTGTTCGTCGCCGATCACCGCGAGCACACCGAATGCCTCGATGTCGACGAAGATATCGCTGCCTGTCTGGACGCCCACGTGCGCGAGCAACGGGGACGGGAACGCAGCAAAGCGGTTGCCGATCGGAATGTCTTCCGTCGCCACGGTCGCCGGCAATTGCCAGGAGGTCAGGCCGACCTGCAAGAACGGCTCGACCGGTCCGCATGCTCCAGCAACGTCGCCGTCGAGCAGCAGATCGATTTCCCCAGTCGGCGATACGATTGCGCCGGTCATCGTCAAGCCGTTGGCAGTGAGGTGCGGGGCGGCGCAGCGTACGGAAAGGTCGAGGCGCGCCAGTCGCTCAGTGTTACTTCGGTGCCTGAGCTGCATCTCGAAGAGCGCTGCGGCAGGGTCCGGCGGCCCGAGGATGGAGTAGCCGGCTGTTCGCAGACGTCGACGACGGCGAGCCTCGATCAATCCGATCGCCCCACTCGCCAGGACCAGCGCCGAAGCTGGGCCGAGGGGCACACTGCGTTCGGATTGCTGACCACCGATCGCTGTGCCGCGCGACGTGCCACGTGTTGATGTGTCGGTTCGCCCCGTCACGGGTGCGGCACGTGCCGGCGTCAGCTCCACTGCCGGTTCATTGCTGTTGTTCGGAGGCGACAGGCCGACATCCGTCGAAACCTGCACCGGGCCCGGCGACACCCCGGGAGCCGAGGGTGTCACGGCGTCCACCGGAATTCGAGCGGGAGGCACGGGCGAGGTCACCGTCGACAACGACAGAGAAGGCGGTGCGACTTCCGCCACGGCCGGGACATCGGTCGGAGCTGGCATGTCCCCTTGGACCGGGAGTGTCACGACCGGCACGTCCGCTGCGACAGGCACCTCCGCCGCGACAGGCACCTCCGCCGCGACAGGCACCTCCGCCGCGACAGGCTTCGGCAGCCGAGTTGGGACTGCGTTCGGGGTCGAGTCGTCGGGGATCGTCAGCGTCCAACCCGGCAGGATAAGGTTCGGATCCGTGAACGTCCGGTCTCCGAAGTGCCGACCGTTGTTGGCCTGATATAAGGCCGGCCACGCGTCGGGGTCGCCGAACTGCTGCTCGGCGATGCTGCTGAGAGTGTCGCCCCGTTTCACGACGACAGAGCCAACCAGCAGGGAATCCGGCGAAGCGGGCGTCGGCTGGTTCGACGACGCGGACGCAGGAATCAACGGCAGCGAACCGTCCGCAGGTGGTTCCGAGGCGGAGAGTGGAGGAAGTGAGACGATCGTCCCGATCGGAATGGCCGATGGATCCTCGAGATGGTTGACCTCGGCAACACGCCACACGAGGTCTGCGTCGACGTGGCCATAGTGTTCGTCGATGACGTCCCAGAGCGTGTCGCCGAGCACTACTCGATGCTCGCCGGCGGTCGAAACCGGAATCTCAGGGAGCATCGGCACATCAACGGACATCGGTGCAGTGACGCCGGCCGGGGTAGTCGTCAGATTTGCCGCCAACATCTGCGGCTGACGATCTTGGCCCGTCGCTGGAACAGTGAGCAACCAGCCCGAGTCGATGTAGCCCGGATCGTGGAAGACCGATCCGTCGTTCATCTGCCGGCCGAGGTTGGCGTCGAGTATCTGCCTCACCATCGCATGAGTCTGTTCGACATCGCCACCGGCGATGCGGGTCCCGATATCCCAGATCGACTCGCCGGCCTTCACTCGATGCGACCGCCAACCATCTTCGACATCTGCCGCCCGCCGAGGAACTGCTGCGTCAGGCGAACGGGCAAGACCCGGATCTGCGGGTCGATAGCTTTGGGCCGCCACCGGTCTGGCGTCGCGCAACGGAAGCGCTCCGCCCGATGGCAAACCGCTGTGGTGGATCGGGGCAAACGCCAACAGCCCGGCGACGATGCCCGTGGCGATCCGTTGTGACCACCCGAGTCCTCGCACCGTTGGCAGCGCGACACCGTGCCGTAGTTGGCTGACCATCTCGGCGATCGTGGTCAGGATGACGACCGCCAGGCACATCCAAACGATCGCCACGCCGAGTCGGACAAGTACGTCGATCATCGTCGATTCGGTGACGTGGTGAGCGAGTGTCGAACGGATCTGCTTCACCGACCAGCGCCACGGTGGACGGACACCGGCAAGAGGATTGCGCGTTCCGAGCGCTGCACGGCTGACCAACATCATGCCGAGGGGAACACCGCCGATCAACAGGCACAGGCCGATCAGTGCCCCCATCCCTCTGCTGAACGAGCGTGCTCGTGCCATCGTCATGCCTCTCTCGTCGATTGGAGTGCTGGCGGCAGCGGTGTGCAGCGAGCGGGGGTGGTGGTCGAAGGCGAATTCGCTGACGAGCGGCCGATGTTCATGTCCGCTCCGGTCCATTGACGCCGGCACGCGCTCGCGCCGACCCGGTTCCGTGCGCCGTCCGTCCTGCAACGTCGACGACCACGGTGACGGTGACACGATCACCTTCGATGATCACCGCTGCGACGCTGCCGCTCTCACCGAACTTCGCCAGCAGGTTCGAGGTCGTCTGCGAGACGGCAGCCCGAGCCAGATCAGGATCGATCACCGGTGTGCTGTTGTCGAACAATCGGTTCCCCTGTACCTGCTGCGCTCCCGCCCTGGCCGCCTGAAAGGCGATCGAATTGGCGTCGGATCTGGCCTGGTCGGCGCGGTCGACATCACGCGACAACCAGATCAATGCCCCGGCAGTGAAGACGAACATCAGTGTCAGCGCGGCGACGACGCCGGTGCCGCTGTCATCGCTGCGGAATCGCCCCCAGACACGCCGTGACCACGTGTTCGCTGACCCACTCTCCGAAGCGTCGGTATCGGGCCGACTGCACGACGAGCCGACGGTTACCTGGATGCGGGGTTCGTCGGTCACGGTGAACTCGCTCTGAGCGGGTCGACGGTGGCGATCGCTGTTGCCGAGAAGGAGGGCGACGGCGGATGGAGGGGGCCGAGGCCCGCCGTCGAGGGTGTGCAACTGAGCGTCACCGTG
>Ga0123338_10002583_pt1 | contig 16861 bp, 16 predicted proteins | sample grotaG_FD_89793 | JGI IMG/M metagenome (GOLD analysis project Ga0123338, IMG submission 89793) | Glacier valley bacterial and archeal communities from Borup Fiord, Nunavut, Canada, to study Microbial Dark Matter (Phase II) -... | ecosystem: Environmental > Aquatic > Freshwater > Ice > Glacier ...
AAGCAAGCTGAGATAAGCGGGAAGGAAAGCTATGGTTGCAAGCGTAAAATGAGCTGGAAAACTCCACTTATGAGTGGTACAGATTTTGGGGGCACGTCAGATGGGCCAAATCAAACTGCCGAACTGGGCCATTTCAAAATACCGAAATCACGACCACGCCATAACATAAAATCCAACTACTTCTGAGGTTACGGCATTGACCCGCGGGGCCTCCTTGAAGCGGCATTGACATTCCGACGCATGGCGAATCGCCAACGGAACGGGTGACCCTTCGCGCCGTTTACAACATGTCGTGCAATCTGTCGGTGATTCGTGGTTTTACGCGCAAATAGGAAGTTGGATTTTTCCGGGTTAAGTGAACGGACACCCTGATGAGATGTCATTAGATCCGCGCTGACGGCGTACTATTTGTTTGCGCGAACTCGGGCCAGCCTAAACGCTTACCGACTACACAGGATTCGTCCCGAAAGTCGGTTGAACGAGGACTCCCCTGCCACTTTCCGGTAACCGGACATCACAGGCGGAGAGTGGCAGCAGTGTTGTATGCTAACTTCCGACTGGCGCGTCAACCGGGAGCGAACCGGGCCCTCCACTTCTTGCAGACTGTCGATTTATCGGCAAATTCCAATTCTTTGACGGCAGTCTTCAGAGATTTGAATACCGGCGCCGAAAAAGTACCAACCGGAGATATGGCTCACGGTCCTATTCTTCAGCTTAGCGGCTCAACTGCACATTGTTTATCACCGTTGAAGACATAAAGAACAACGCCGGCACTATGCTTGTAACGTGCACTTCGACGCCACCACAAGGCAAGATCTTTGGCCTCAAATCCGTAATCCTTGCTTTGGACGCCTCCAAAGCCTGAGCAAGTGTAGCGGAATTCGGGGCACTAGCCGTTGCCACGCGCACCCAGGCATCACGCGGTGAATCCAAGCCTTGAACCTGCACCCGCAATTCGAAAACTCTATCTTCCGATCGGCCTGATGGTAGAGGGAATGATGGTCACGTATTGCATGGTTTGAAGCTCTCGGTAGATAGTATCGGTGAGGGCTAGCCGGTCAGATGCCGGAATCGTTGCTATCAAAGCCACGACGACGTACGCTTCGATTTTGCTTCTGAACCAAACTCGTTGCTGCACGACGGGCGGTAGCTTTTTACGACCATCGAAGAACCCGTCGAGTCTTTGCGGCGGGTCAATAGAGAGCCCACGGGAACGCCGTCGTCAGGAAAATCGGTGTCCCGTTCAGCTACTGTCGCCAACGACGTCCCATCTTAGGCAGGGAGTATATGCGCAGTTCACTCACGCCGTCAGTTCAATGCTGCCTATCGCTTGACCCTTGCCTCCGGCATGCGGAGTCGGCAGGCTGCTTACGCCGCATCGGGTAGCGGCGCCATTCCGTGCTTGAAATCGTAGCGCCTGGCCATGGCGGTACCTTTCGCGCCGTGTCTACCGTGCGGTTCATTGATGCCCTTTAGGTGTTGCATGCCTTGCCGCCGCGGAGCGGGAGTATCGAGAAAGACAGAACCGGCTATGAAAAAGAAATCGGTCGATGTAAGGCGCAGGCCGGGCAGATTCTTGGAATCGGGCAACCGCACGTCTCGAGTTTGATGCGCGGGCGTTCCGTGACTTTTTCTGTCCGTGACGCTTGGCTGACCACATACAAGAACGTGGGCTACTTCGCCTTTAAAGTAGCCCAGGTCCGACATACCTATTTACCTTCGCAGCTCACGTTGTTATTCCAATCGACGAATGCCCCGCTTGGGTTGTTGCGCCACGCCTAGACGTGAAGTTCGAAGAAGTCGGGCAAATTGTACCGGTTTGGGCTGGCCACTAAATGAAAGGACTGGCCTTCCAGCACGGGCGGCGTGGGGTGATGCGCCAGCCACTTGGCTGCGTCCACGATGAACTCAACGCCTACAAAAGTCATGAAGCCGCCTGGGCCCGTCTCGTAAATCAGCGCTTCCGGTTTCGAGGCATCGATCTCGCCATCGCCAACCAATGTCAGGTTGACATAGTGCGTCCCCATGGCCCCGTGATCCGGACCGCTGACACATCCGAGGAAGGGGTGATAGTCCGCGGCGGTAGCCACGTTGACATCGGTGAACGGCTTCGTCGCCTCGTGGACGATTTGAACCAGTTTGGCCGGAACCGCCTGCTCATGGATGGCATGAGTGTGTTCGGCGTTGGTCTGGGCGCCGGCATTTCCTATGGCGAGAACGCCGCTGAGTAGCGACAGATGCAGAATGCGTCGAACCGATTTGTGAATCGAGTTTGTCAATTGTGTGGGCATAAGTTTTTCCTTTGCAAGAACAATGTTCTTCTGTCGATACCTGCGGACTCGTCGCTTGAAAGTAAACAAAAAAAATTATCGAGCCGAGCTTATCCGCACTCGCGCATCTCTGTAATCCACCGTAATTACAGATCCGGATAGTCCCGGATATCCAAGAATTCCGCAAAGGGTGAGCTGGTGCCGGCGGCTCATCTCCGAGAGATCCATTTCCACGAAAGGGTCTAATGCCAAGGCGTGCATACCGAGGCGCAATGCGACCACCTCAGTGAACCGATGAGAGTGGTGAAGCTCCGCGGCGGCGTCTTTGCTGATCACGTTCACGGCGGCTCCGGTATCCAGAAGAACGTAGCCCGTGTAGCCATTCCGCAATTGCGTTTCGAGGAACAGGAGATGGTTCTGTGGAATTGCCTGAACGAAGTCCGCTGTTGAAGCGGGCGACGCGGAATCAAATGGTTCCAGGCTGAGAGACCTGCCTGGTACATCCAGATGGATTAAGAAACTGGAGAACAAGGAAAGGGGAATCGCGCCATCGATTCCGTCCATCAGCTTTCTTTCTGCGATCACCAACGCACAATCGCGGAAAGTCAGATCTTCAATTTGGACGATCGCTGCTTCCGTACGAAACGCCGCTCCCAGGGACCCTTTAGCACCCATGAAAATAACTGGCGAACCGCCGGTATGCCCTGACCGCGCGGCTGCTTTGCGATTCAGCGTGAGGTGCTCCGCGCCGCTATCGAGAATCAGGCGTAAGGGTGGACCGCCATCCACACGCACCTTCATCAACAGGCCCGTGGATCCCAATCCCGGCGTTTCGAAAAGCGACAGTTTGAAAGCATACGGGCGGATGGGGCTAGCAAGAAATGTTCTCGCCGGCGCAACTACGGAAAGCCCGATAAGCCCGAGACACGCTACAAGTATTGTGTTCATGGTTGTCCCCTAAAAAATCAACTTGAGCGCAAGCTGTACGTAGCGGGGGCCACCATCGCTGAAAGGGTTGCCACTGGCTACGTCGGGAGTGCTGGTAACGGAGCCGAAGGCGGAGCTGTTGACGGTGACATTCGGCAAGGCAAGGTTAGGATGGTTGAGGAGATTGAAAAACTCAGCACGAAATTGCAGGTTGGCGCGTTCGCTAATGCGGGTCGATTTCAGAACGGAAAAATCCACCACATTGGCGCGAGGCCCAATCACCGTGTTGCGCCCGGCACTGCCGAACGTTCCTTTGGGCGCGGCCACAAAAGCTGCCGTGTTGAACCAGGCTTCTCTTTGCTTGGGCCCGTCGTTCGGATTGCCGATCAGATTGGGCCGGTCATTGCTGGTTTCGCCGCTACCGCTAGGGGCCGCTCCATTCCAAAACGGTGTGATCGGGATGCCGCTCGATACGGTGTAGATACCGCTTACCTGCCAACCGGCTGTCAGCCGTGCTGGAAACTTATTGAACACGTGCGTGAGCGCGTTTAGATCGTAGACAAAGTTAAGAGTGAATCGGTGACGCTGATCGAAACTGGAGACCGCCTTTTCGGCGCGCGTGTCAAAACTGTTCTGCGGCAAGGAGACCCCCGCCGTACAGGAGCAGATGCCGTTTGAGGCGTCATCGATGGAGTGCGACCAAACGTGCGATGCAAAAAAAGTGAGGCCATGCGACAGGCGCTGGCGAAAGACCGTTTGCAGAGAGTTGTAGTTCGAGCTTGCGGACGCTTCCAGTTGATAAATGCCCGCGAATTGTGGATAAGCGGCGCTAAAGGGCCGGCGTTGCTGCAAGCCTTCCGCCGGCCCGGGCAGCGCCTGATTGTTATCCCGCACGCGGAACAACTTCGTCCCTTTCGAGGCGACATAACCAACCTGTAAAACGGAGCCTTCGGCGATGGATTGCTGAACATTGAAGTTGTAGCTCTGCACATAGGGCGTCCGCATCCGCCGGTCTACACCGAAGACGGTGAACGGCGGGACGGGCGTGTTGACACCACCAAAGATGTCCACTCCCGGTCCGAACGGAACGGCACCCGTGAAATTGACTGTAAATGTTCCTAAGCCGGGGACTGGGTTAGTACCTACATTGCCATTTGGAAAGCTTTGCAGCAGGAAGAAATCCTGTGACGGCGCATCGTAATAAAAGCCGTAGCCGCCGCGAAGCACTGTCTTGCCGTTTCCGCGCGGGTCGAAGGCGAACCCGAACCGTGGCGCGACATTATTCCAATCGCGTTCATAGAGCCTGTCGAGACCCTGTCCCACGCGGACCAGCCCAAGAGCTGGAATGAAGTTGGAAATTCTATCGTCTTTTTCAGAAAGCGGTCCGTTATATTCGTGCCTTACACCCAGATTCAGAGTGAGGCGCGGACTAATCTTCCAATCCTCCTGAAGGAACGTCCCGAAATTGTTAGTGTACGTATCGCGGCGGGTGCCACCCCGGGCGATACTGGTCGCGGTAGGCGCGGCCACTCCCGCCAGCAAATCGGCCAGCGAGTTGAAGCTCAGACGTCCCCGCGAGAACTGGTCGTTAAAAGAACGGACCAGCGGCCGCCTATAATCTACGCCGGCCTTAAATGTGTGGCTTCCCTTGTTCCAAACCAGAGTGTCCACTAATTGATATGCCTGGCTGACACGCCCCCGCGGTTCATTGGTAGGCGCACCCAGGCTCTCAAACCCGTTGACGACGATGGTGGGCAAGCCGCCTCTGGCTCCGGTAATCAAGCCGATGCCTGCAGGATCGAAGCTGGAATCCAAGGGAGAGAAGACTTGATTGAACCGGTTGAAGCTGATCCTTGTGTCATGGATCAACCGGCTGGTCAAGATCTGCGAAAAATTCAACCCTGCCAGTTGCACCCGGGTGGGAACAACGGTTTGGAACGCGGGCAGCTGCGAGCCTTGCCCCGAATTCAGCGGGAAGGTCTGGTTGCCGTCTCCGAAAACATAGCGGCCGCTTAAGTTGAACCGGTCACTGAAGCGATGATCGAGCTTGACGACGAAGTTATCGCTATCGATAACGTTCGGAAGGCTATACGCGTAGTTGGCCTTGGCTCCGGGAATGTTCTCTTGCGGAAACAAGCCGAGAATCTTGGTGCCCAAAGCGTTCTCCGGCCTTCCTGCCGCGGCGTTGAACGCTCTTGCCGAACCGACGTCGGCCGCTCCGGGCACCGTGACTGCCAGCGAGGAACTTGGCCGACCGCGTTGGCCTTCGAAGGCGGTGAAGAAGAAAGTGCGGTTCGGCATGATAGGTCCGCCCGCGGTGCCGCCGTAATTACTATTCTTAAAAGGACCCTTTTGAGTGCCGGGGAGCGTCTCAAAAAAGTTTCGCGCGTTCAACTTATCGTTTCGCAGAAATTCGTACAGCGTTCCATGTATCTGATTCGTACCGGACTTAAGTACGGCGTTCACTACCGCGCCCGAACTGCGCCCATATTCGGCGGACCCTTGTGTCTGCAAACTGAATTCGGCCAGGGCGTCCACCGGGAAGACGGTCGCCTGTGCGCCGCTCACACCGCCCTGATTGAAGCTGGGTTGATTGCGAAACGAATCGTTATTATCGACGCCATCGATGAGAAAAATATTAGATTTCTCACGCTGCCCGTTCACGGTAAATGAGCCGAGCGAGCCACGCGGGGAACGTGGAGCGGCGCCTGGCACCAGAAACGCCAGTTTTCGGAAGTCGCGGCCATTCAGCGGAAGCTCTTTCACTTGCCGCGAATCCACTACTTCGGCCAGATCGCTCGAATCCCTCTGTAGAATGGGGGCCTGCGCATTTACATCCACGGACTGTTCCAACGTCTGAGCGGATAGCGTTACATCCAGCCGCGTGTCGCCACCTACATCCACTTTCACGTGGCTTCGTTCCGCTTTGTTTAAGCCCGGGGCATCAACCCGTATGGTGTAGTAACCGATTGCCAACTCCGCGGCTACGTAACTTCCATTCACTTCAGTTATCACCCGCCGCCGCGCCCCGGTTCCCTCATTGGTGACAGTAACTGAAGCATGGGATATACCCGCCATGCTGGAGTCCATGGCTACACCAGTGACTCTTCCGTTGAACGATTGCCCGCAAGCCACGACCGCCGATACAAAAACAATACAAAACCGCAACATCCATGAAACGCGACTCATGTTACTCTCCTGTTTGTCGGGAACGCCAGTGACACTTAGCCGCCTGCAACGTCCTACACAAGACCTGCGGACTTTCAGGACAAAACTGAACGGGAAAAGCAAGAAAGCAATTGCCTGCGAACGGAAAGAAACGCATACGGCCGGAAAGACACTACACCTGTTGAAGTGTCTGGTAGACCGAAGAGCTAACAAAACGAATGACGAAGGGTATCGAGGAGCTTTTTCATCGAGTAGCGGATATGACGGCGGAGACGCGTGCCCGCTATTTCGATGAAGCCGGCACCGATTCTTCGCGGCGCGATGAAGTGGAGGCGCTGTTGGCATTCGATTCTACTTCGGGCACCTTGTTGGAGCGAGAGATCGGCCATGCCGCGGAAGGGGCGCTGTCTCAGTTGGAGACGGCCGGCACGCAATGCGGCCCCTATCGATTGACACAACTGCTGGGGCGCGGCGGCATGGGAGCTGTCTACCTGGCCGAACGCGTGGATGGAGAAGTGAATCAGCGCGTTGCCGTGAAGTTGCTGCGGCCCGGTGACGACGACACACAACTGCGCGTCCGCTTTCTAGCGGAGCGGCAAATCCTTGCAACGCTCTCTCATCCCAACATCGCGAGATTGCTCGATGCCGGACATAGGGACGACGGCCAACCGTATCTGGTGATGGAATATGTCGAGGGAAAGGCAATCGATGTGTACGCCAGCGCACTCAGCACCAGACTGAAGATCCGTCTGTTCCTGAAAATGTGTTCCGCCGTCGCTTACCTGCATCGCAACCTGATTGTGCATCGCGATCTGAAACCCGCCAACATTCTTGTGACTGACGAAGGCGAGCCGAAGCTACTCGATTTCGGGATCGCCAAATTGCTTGCGTTGACCGCCGACTCCACGGCCAGCAGCATGTGCATACTCACCCCGGATTACGCCAGCCCCGAACAGGTGAGCGGGGGACCGGTGAGCACGGCGACGGATATTTATTCACTCGGCGCCGTGCTCTACAAACTGTTAACGGGTGCTGCACCGAACCAGTTCGAGGGCGATTCCGCGGCTGCTATCGCGCTGGGAATTTTCAACGGGAAAATCCCCTCGCCTTCCACTCTCAATCCAGGTCTGAAGAATGACCTGGAGTTTATTCTGATGAAGGCGTTGCGGAAAGAGCCGCAGGAGCGCTATTCCACCATCGAGCAGTTGTCTGAAGACCTGGATAACTATCTGAAGCGCCTGCCGATCCGGGCGCGTGAAGAGGACACCTGGTATCGAACACGCAAGTTTGTGCGGCGGCACTGGCTAACGGTTGCGGCGGTGACGCTTGCTGGCACCGGTCTTGCGGGGGGCGCATTGGTGGCCAATCGCCAACGAAGTGTCGCCCAGCGCCGCTTTGACGAAGTCCATCAACTGGCGAATGTATTTCTGTTCGACTTCGAACGTTCCATACGCGATGTGCCCGGCACGCTCGACGCCAGAAACCTGGTCGCATCCACCGGTCAGCGTTATTTGAAACGTCTTGCCGCGGAGTCCCGCTATGATTCCGCTCTGGAGCGGGAGATCGCGGACAGCTACGAAAGGCTGGCGGATATCGAGGATTCGATTCAGTCGGGAGGAGGCGAAGCTCCTAGCGTTACCGATAGCCTGCTGCAATCGCTGGAGATTCATCGGCGTCTCGGTGACGACAAGTCTGGGAATCGGGGGGTGCGACGGAAGTACATTGAACTGGCTTCGCTTCTGGGTTACAGATATCAGGACGAGCGCAACGCGCGTGAAGCCGCAAAGTGGGCGGACGAAGCGACGGGCCTGGCCGAACAATGGGTGACCGGCGAACCGCAAAACGTTGACGCGCTGGCTGCTGGTACGGCGGCATTCATGCGCGCGGGGACAACCAAAGAGGTGGCGGGCAGGACGGCCGATGCACTTCGGGTGCTTGAAAAAGCGGATGAGTTTAGCCAACGCGCGGTGGCGGCGGCGCCCGACGATGACAAGGTTCTTCTTCTGGCGTCGCAGACCCAACGGATCTACAGCCAATTTTTATCGACCCTTCGAAACTATGATGGCGCTCTCCTCCATGGGCACCGCGCCTTTCGGTTGATCGAAACCTGGTGGCCGAATCATAGGACGGACCCTGCTTGGCGCACGGCGGTGCTGCAAGCCAACAATTCCATCGGTACCGCTGAGCACCGGCTTGGTGAAGCCGATCCCAAACATCTCGAATTGGGGCTTCCCTATCTTCAGCGCGCTGTAACTTTGGCGGACGAGGCGATCAGCGCCGATCCGAGAGACGTTCGTAGTAAAGCAACGTATGTGGCCAGTTCGTCACGGTTGTGCAGTCTGTTGGTTACGATGAAAAAGTTCGATGCCGCCAACGGTCTTTACGAAAGAGCGAGTGAAGTAACCAGGGAGTTGACGGCTCTCAATCCGAAAAGCCGGCGCAGTTGGTATTTGCTGGGAAAAACGCAACTCGACATTGGAGAATTATATTTTCAACGCAAGAATTTTATGAAGGCCCGTGAATTCCTGCTTGCGTCCAATGAAGGATTTGAGCGCGCGTTGGCCATCGATCCGACCGATACCGTTGTTCTTTCTTGCCGCACCACTCAATTCACGAACCTGGCCCAGTTAGCTCTGGCCACCGGCGATAAGAGGGAGGCACGGCAATGGATGCAGAAGTCTCTCGATGTAATGACCGGGATGCTCAAACGCGATCCATCGGTCAAGGCCTACATCTTTCAGTACGCAGCCAAGCTGAAGTTTGCGCGGGAACTCGGAATGTCGACCGAGAGTCTGGGTTAACTTTCTTGAAAAAACGATTATGGAACTAACTATTTTTCTAAAGCGACTGCACGGCGGTGACCGGAATGCGTTACACGCGCTGATCCCGCTGGTCTATGAGGAACTCAAGAAGTTGGCGCGGTGGCAGTTGCGTCGTGAAACCAACGTGGGTTTTTCGCAGACCACGGCTCTGGTTCACGAGGCCTTCCTGAGGCTGTCCGGAAGCCGGCATCCGCTCTTTGAGAATCGGTCGCACTTCTACGGCATTGCTTCCCGGTTGATGCGGCAGGTTCTGGTGGATATGGCTCGCGCCAGATTTGCGGAAAAGCGCGGGGCCGGTAAGGAGTTGCAATTTGCGCAATTGCCGGAGTGGGTCGAGCGCCCGGACAAATCCATATTGGCGATAGACGACGCGTTGAAACAGCTTCAACGAGTGGACCCACTGAAGGGTCAGCTGATCGAAATGCGGTATTTCGGCGGCATGACGGCGGAGGAACTATCCACAGCGGTGTCGAAGCCGGTACATGTCGTGAGGCGGGAACTTCGCCTGGCACAGGCTTGGCTGCGCAAGGAAATGTCCGCCACGCCTGCCTAGATTAGCGGGCGACATAGATTAGCGGGCACTTGGCCCAACAATCGCAACTTTTTAGAATCGAAGCTTTGCGACAAATTCAAAATCTCCAGGATTTCCCGCACTCGTGATGGTTCCAAATGCGGCGCTGCCGAAGGATCCGTTACCGCGCGACGCGTATAACCGAACGGGCCTGGTTCAGCGTGCCCGGCGACAAGGCCCAATCGTACTCTCAGGCAACACCGTCCCCCCGTGTAACGGCATGTCCGGTAACGCCAGAGGTAAGGTTTCCGCTGCCTTCAGGAAGAAAGGTGACCGGGCTATCGTCGTCGCGAAGGTGCGCATAGCGCACAAAGGCGCGGTGCTTGGAATTGAATAGCTGGTCGATGCGGCCTTCGAACTGATCCTGAGCATCGGGTTCCACCGCTATTCGGGTGTGGTTGTTGGCTCCGGCCACATTCGGTAGCGGAAAATACCGCAGAACTTGAAGTTCCAGGGAATCGAAGCGGCTGAACGGGCTTGAATTGCCAGGAAAAGCGGTGCGCGGTGAGGCCAAACGATGGTCTGGCTCCGCACATTTTCATTATTGTTCGACATTCCGTAATCCAGCGTCTGGCTGAGAAGCAGCGTCCCCGGGGAGTTGCTCGCCGATACTCCCGTTGGCTGCATCCGCGAGTTCACGGACCACGTTTCGGATTCATTGTTACCGAAGTTGGTGTACCACAGAGCACCGCTCTGCCGATAGCCCGCGTCTCAGTGTAAAGCTTCGAATCCGCCAAGTTGTAGACCTGCGAGGTTCGCCCCGCTCCGTCAACCAATGCAGCTACCGTTCGCCCTGAAGGATAGGTCTCGGAAATTAACCAGAGAAGGCTTCGCGCTGGCGCAATCGCTACCTGGACGGTGGCATCCAGGCACTTGAGAAGGATGCGTCGCGACCCGGTAGACCGCGCACCATTAACGAAGCTCGCACGGCTGAAGTGGTTCGCAAAACAACGCAGGAGAAGCCCCTCAATGCCACGCACTGGAGCACGCGTACAATGGCTTCCGCTAACGGGTTGAGCGAAGCCACGATACGGCGTTTCTAGCATGCCAACGGTCTTAAGCCGCACCTGATTGATTTGTCCGTTCCGGGACATAGGTAACAGAACGTTCCGGAGACATGGGTTACACTTTTTCCCCTGGAAGGGGGGAAGGGGATGCCCTGGAAGGAGAGTTCTGTGATGGACGAACGAATGCGATTTGTGATTCGACTCAAAGATGCGAGAGCATGGCCTTGCTTTGCCGGGAGTTTTGTATTTCGAGAAAGACCGGCTACAAGATCTTCGAGCGCTACGAAGAAGGTGGTCTGGAGGGGTCAGTGACCGAACGCGCCGGCCAGTCCGGTACGCCAACCAGCTGCCCGAGCAAATTGAAGCGGCAATCGTGGTAGCCAAGCGAGAGAAGCCACACTGGGGTGCACGAAAGATTCGCGAACGTCTGCTGCGCCGTTTGCTGCACGGCGTGAAGATCCCCGCTTGCAGCACGATTCACACTGTTCTGGACCGCCACGGCCTGGTGACGCATCCGGGGCTATCAAGAACGCGTACGGAGGCAACGTCCTTGTCGGAAGTGCGAACTCCGAATGAGCTGTGGTGCACCGAAGTTTGCCTTCACAGCGTTCGAGCGGCTCTTTCAGGAGCGCGGCTTACCAAGAGCGATTCGGTCCGATAATGGCGTTCCGTTCGCCTCCCCCCACGGCCTGTCCAACTTGTCGCGGCTTTCCGTCTGGTGGTTACGGCTCGGTATCGCCATTGAGCGCATCCGGCCCGGTCCCCGCAGCAGAACGGGCGGCATGAGCGAATGCACCTCACACTGAAAAAAAGAAGCCACACGGCCGCACGGCGCCAACATTCTTCAACAACAAGCAAAGTTTGATGACTTTATTGAAGAGTTTAACCACCAACATCCTCACGAGATCGGTAATTAAGATGTGGAGCGGCTATTTTTCTGCTTCTACCCTCGCGATGGAAATGGCGTGAGCTCCTGACCGCTCGTAGGTCTTGCCAATCACGACTACGCGCTTGCCGGCAAATGGGATTAGGCGCGGATTCTGGCTCGAAGATGGCATCTTTTCCGATACCGGCAGGTAAATCGTTCCATTATCGGACTGAATGACAAGAGGAGAGCCCTTCCGGGCGCAGGCGACCGCGCATTCGGTGCTGATGGGTTTATCGAGCTGTTTTGTAAAAGTACACGCCGAATCTATAACCCAGCCTTTGATCGTTGTATTGGAATCCGCGGCCCAAGCAAAACTGCCGGCGAGGAACAGTGCCCATGCTTTCATCTTTACTCTCCTGAAGTCGCGGGTTAAAATCCCGTCGCGATCAAGTCAGAGTATACGCGTCGGGAAGGGTCGTCAATAGTCGAAGTACATTAGATTCCCATCAACCGTGCAGTTTGGGCGGCGCCCGGTATTCGGGATCGCACAGCTCAAACGCTAACAGCTTTCAACTATTGTCACCGGCTCCGTCGAGACAATAAACTCTGGTCTAACAACTTCAGACAACCGGATGAAAACACTTCTTTCGTTTTTTGCATTTTGCGTTTTGGCCGCTGGGCAGGATACGACCGCTACGCTTGAGGGCCGCATTACCGATCCATCGAAACGGGCGGTGGCCGATGTTCAAGTGCGAGTTACCGAAGCCGCTACCGGGTACATGCAAACCCAGAAAAGTTCCGCTTCCGGCAGTTTCCGGTTCTCCGTTCCGGTAGGCGAGTACACACTGACGGTCGCTGCCCAACACTTCGGCCGTTACACGCGAACCGGCATTGGATTAAATATCAGTCAGACGGTTCGCATCGACGTTCCTCTAACGCTTGTCCGGGAGACCGATACCGTCACAGTGGACTCGGAATCACCTCTGTTGGACCGAAGCTCAAATGAAATAGGCAATGTGGTGACCAGCCGGGAGCTGGTTGACTTGCCGCTCGACGGGCGCAACTTTACACAGCTTGGGCTGCTCCAACCGGTTGTCGCGCCGATCACCGCCGGATTGTTCGCGGCAGGCGGATCGCTACGCGGCGGGCAGGCGTACGCCGTCAATGGCCAACGTCCGGAGTCGAACAACTACCTGCTCGATGGAGTTACAAACGTAAATCGCGTGGACGGAGGCTACGCCTTGCGAACTCCCGTGGATGCGATTCAGGAATTTCGCATCCTGACGCAAACAGCTCCGGCCGAGTACGGGGGAACCAGCGGCGCTACAACGACCGTTGTCACTCGCTCTGGGACAAATGCGATCCACGGCGTTCTGTATGAATTTCTTCGCAACGATGCGCTGGACGCTCGGAACTTTTTCGCGAGTCAAGTTGAACCGTTGAAGCAGAATCAGTTTGGCGGAACCATTGGCGGCCCGCTGCGCAAGAACAAGGATTTCGCGTTCGGTTTTTACGAAGGTTTTCGCAATGTGCAGGGCGTCACGCAATCGGCAACGGTACCAAGCGACGCTGAACGCAGGGGCGACTTTTCCGGACTGCGCGACCCCCAAACGGGTGCGCCGCAACCGCTAATTAATTATTTCACCGGGCAGCCCTTTCCACAGAATCAGGTTCCTATGCAGGCGATCAACCCGGTCGCGCTCAAGCTGGTGCAGTTCTACCCGCATGCTAACGCCGGACCAAACCTATTTGTGACGACGGAGAACCGGCGCAACCAGACTGACCAGGGCGGTCTTCGCTACGACCACCTGTTCCGAGAAGCCGACCAGTTTGCCTTTCGCTACGCGCAATCTTCGAGCACAAATGTCGATCCGCTTTCGGTCGCGGGGGCGAATGTCCCGGGATTTCCCGTGGGCGAGGATATCCGAACGCATTCAGCTTCGGTTTCAGAAACGCATGTGTTCGGCGGGTCGGCAGTGAACATCTTCCGGGCCGGCTTTTTTCGCAACGGATTCAACACGGATAAACCTCTGAATCGCACGTCTGCGCGCTCATTGGGCTTCAATTACGACAGTTCGCTTGCGGGCGCGGCCGGAACGCCGTTCTTCATCGTGAGCGGATATGCAAGCGTAGGTGACCCAATTACCGGCCCGCGCGAGACAACACAGAACACATATGAGGTGCACGATTCGTTTGCGAAAACATCCGGCTCGCACAGCGTTAAGCTGGGCCTGGAGTTCCGCCGCAACCAGATCAATCTAACCGAAGGAATTGCGGCAAATGGCTTTTTCGTGTTCGCGCCGTTCCCGGCATCCGATGCGTTCGCAAGCTTCCTGCTGGGCTTTCCGGTGGTTTTCTTCCAAGGCGGCGGCGACTTCAATCGCGGCCTGCGCAACGTTGACATGGCGACTTATGCACAAGATGAGTGGCGCCTTACGCCCCATCTGACAGTTAATTGCGGGCTGCGATGGGAAGTAAGCACGCCCTTTACGGAAGTTCGTAATCGTTTGAACTCCTGGTCGCCCGGGAAACAATCTACCGTGTACCCGAACGCGCCGAATGGCATTCTGTTTCCCGGCGACCCCGGTGTGCCGGATGGCATTGCGCCCGTGTATTGGAAATCGCTGATGCCGCGATTGGGCCTTGCTTGGGACCCGACCGGTTCGGGCAAGACTTCCATTCGTGCGGCCTACGGAATCTTCTACGATTCGTTTACGAACGGAGTTGGCGGGCCGCTACAAGCTCCACTGAGCGCCGTGCCCTGGACGCAAGCCCAACAACTCAGTGCGCCCATCGACTTCACGGATCCCTGGCATGGGCAGAACCCGTTTTCCGCCAATTCGTTTCCACAGCCGACTACAATTCTGACGATAGAAAATGGTGCCCGGCCCGCTTATGCGCAAAATTGGAACTTCTCCGTTCAGCGTTCGCTCGCTTCGGAGTTTCTGCTCGATTTGCGATATATCGGAAACAAGGGAACCCGGTTGCCGCGCTTCGTCGAAGCGAATCCCGCGATCTATGGATCGGGCGCAACTTCCGACAACGCGGACCAGCGCCGCCGCTATGCTGGATGCCATGGCTCCCAAGGCCCGTGCGATTTCGCCTCCGTCGGACTGATTACCAATTCCACCAACTCGACATATCATGCAGCGCAAGCGGCGCTCTCCCGGCGCTTTTCGAATGGATTGGGATTTCTTGCTTCTTACACTTATTCGAAGACGCTGGATTATGTCTCGACCTTCAATGTTTCCGGTTCCGCGCCGAGGCTTGTCGCAGGGGAGAACGATTTGGCGCAAAATCCGTTCGATTTGAAAGCGGAGCATGGGCCGTCGATACTCGATGCGCGGCACCGATTCGTTCTGAGCGGTACTTATGCATTTCCTACTCCGCGATCCCTTAACGCTTTGTTGAAAACCGCGCTCGCCGGGTGGCAGATGAACACCATTGCGAACTTCTCATCCGGCACGCCGTTCACCGTGTATGACAGCGCGAACGTTGCACTGCAGGGCACCTCGCCTGAGATCACGGGCTTCTATTCCAGCCGCCCGAATCTGGTTGAAAACCCGAACAACGGGCCACACACGCCGGACCGGTGGGTGAGCCGCTCGGCCTTTCAGCGGCTCAATCCGGCAACGCAAGCCGGCCAGTTCGGCAACGAAGGCCGCAACGCAATTCGCGGACCTGGGGTACGAAACGTGGATCTGTCACTATTCAAGAGTTTCGTGATAGCAGAATCTGCCAAGCTGCAATTCCGGGTCGAGTGCTTCAACGTGGCGAACCACGCTAATTTCGGCCTGCCTGAAAATGACCTGGCGTCGCCTAATTTCGGGCGAGTGCTGGAAGCAAGCTCGCCCCGTGTGATCCAGTTCGGCGTGAAATTGGTGTATTGATGAACAACAACTCTGATATAAAGCGCGGACCCGGCATGAAGCCGATGTTTCTTCCCGATGTGGAGCAGAGCGACAAACCATCGCCCTACAACAGCCTGATTCGCTGTATGCGGGATGCCGGCCAGGAATACCCTCAGATCTGGCACATGCTGGGTTATCTGCCGAAAGCGGCGGAGCATCTGAGCAAGTTTACGCAGGACATTCTGCGAGGCCCGGCTCCGCTGAGCCCTGGCTTGCGCGAACTGATTGCGGCCTATACCTCCTACCGGAATGACTGCCCATTTTGAACGAAGAGCCACGCCGCAGTTGCGGCGGAATTGTTGGGCAGCGAGGAACTGGTATGGGGTGTGTTGCGCGATCTGGAAACATCGGGTTTCGACCAGAAGCACAAGGTGCTGTTCCGGTTCGTGCAGAAGGTGAATGAGGCTTCGCCCCGAATTACCGCTGACGATATGACGCCCTTACACGAGGCCGGGTGGGATGACGAAGCGATTTATTTCGCCATCACCGTGTGCGCCCTGTTCAACTTTTACAATCGCTGGATTGACGCGAGCGGCGTTCACGCGTTATCCGAAGAAGCGCACCGCGAAGGAGGCAAGAGGTCTGCCGTTCATGGCTACGCGCGCAGTTAGCTCTACCGACCCTGCCAAGGAGACGGCTGAAGGCTGGCGCGTTTTGCTAGCCGCTTATTTTGGCGTCATGGTCAGCTTCGGGTCGTTGCTGGTGTATAGCTTCGGCACTTTTTTGAAGCCGCTGACGGGGGAGTTTGGCTGGACTAGGGAAGCCGTTTCAGCGTCCTTTGGATTCGCAGCGCTGACGGTTGCGGTCTGCTCCCCATTTCTGGGGCAGCTGCTGGATCGCTATGGCCCACGGCGGATCATCCTGCCGTGCATGACGGTGTTCGGCTTAGCCTTCGCGTCGCTCGGTCTGGTGACGGCGCACATCTGGCACCTGTATGCCACGTTCGTGTTGTTGGGAATTGTGGGGAATGGAACCACGCAAATGGGCTATTCGCGCGCGGTATCGACGTGGTTTGTCAGGCGGCGCGGCTTGGCCTTATCGCTAGTGATGGCGGGGTCGGGAACCGGCGCGATGATCTTTCCGCCGCTGGCACAATATCTGATCAGCGGTTATGGATGGCGAAGCGCGTACTTTGCGCTGGGCGGAATGGTGCTGCTGTTCGGGCTGCCATTAACGGCTTTGTTTGTACGGGAGCGTGCGGCGATAGATGCGCCTGGCAAGCCGGTGCAAGTGGGTGCCACTCTTCGCGAGGGACTGCGCTCGCCGGCGTTCTGGCTCCTCATCGGAACACTCTTCTTAGGCTCGCTTAGCGTGAAC
>Ga0123338_10002587_pt1 | contig 16846 bp, 13 predicted proteins | sample grotaG_FD_89793 | JGI IMG/M metagenome (GOLD analysis project Ga0123338, IMG submission 89793) | Glacier valley bacterial and archeal communities from Borup Fiord, Nunavut, Canada, to study Microbial Dark Matter (Phase II) -... | ecosystem: Environmental > Aquatic > Freshwater > Ice > Glacier ...
CCAACGGCAAGGACTACGAAATAATGGATTTCGCGCGCCGGACCGCGAGCGGTGCGCAAAACGTGCGCGGCGTTGACCAACTGCTCTACGGCGAGATCGTGGAACTCATCCGGCGTACTGTGCTGGGTATGGAACGGCGCGGCCTGCACTACAGCGGGTTACTCGGCGCGCATTTGATGCTGCTGAAAGACGGTCCGAAAGTGTTGGAATACAGCGTCACCTTCGGGGACCCGGAGACGCAGACGATTTTGCCCGCGCTGCGCTTCGATATTGTGGAACTGATGCTGCAATGCGCAGGCGTCTTCGCGGGAATGGGAACTGTTGACCCGATTTATAGGACAGGCGCGTTATCTGCTGCGACAATTGGACTCGACGCAGAAAGCCCGGAGGAGTTGATCACCGGGATCGAGGCGGCGGAGAAGGCTGGGGCGCTCGTCTTCCATGAGGCGACGCGCAAGAATGGCAGCCTCCTGAGCGCAGCGGGCAAGCGCACACTCTACCTGAGCGCCACCGGACCGACACCCGAAGCCGCACACGATAAGGCGACCGCTGCCGCAAACATAATCACGCACCGCGCCGCGCAGGGCGGCTAAACGTACACAGGAGCGACATTTTGGATACGCAAGGGCTGAATAAATTCTACGATAACAGCGGGGTCCGCAAGCTGGCCGTGCTGCTTTCCAGCGAAGGGACGCATTTGCACGCAATCCTCGATGCGATTGCGCACGGCAAGCTGAACGCGCAGGTCGCGGTCGTCGCCTCCAATAAAGCAGACGCCGAAGGGCTGGCCGTCGCACGCGAGGCAGGTATCCCGGTCGTCGTTGCGCCCGCCGGAGAGAGCGACGCCGAACGCGAAGCGCGCGATGCAGACCTGGCGGCGCAAGTCGGCCAATACGCGCCGGATTTGATCGTCCTGACCGCCTTCACGGAAATCCTGACGCGCGCCTTTCTGAGTAAATTTCCGGGGCGTGTGATCAACCTGCACGCCTCGCTGCCGGAAGAATTCCCCGGCCTGCACCCGATTCACCGCGCATTCGAGGCGTGGCAGCGCGGCGAACTCACGATGTCCGGTTGCGTAGTGCGCTATGTCACGCCCGATCTGGAACGCGGCTCGCTGATCGCGCAACGTGAGGTCCCCTTTCAGGACGGGGACACGCTCGACCTGTACACGCGCCGGATGCACGCTGCGGAGCAGGAACTGCTCATCGATTCGATCTCGCGCGTGCTGGATGGATAGCTGATTGCACTCAACTCGTCCGGCCAAATAATTGGTCGGACCGGTCCACTAAGTTTACTTGGGTTCGTACTTTGCCAGGCGCTTGTCATCGTCTGGCATCGCACCATCTTCAAGCCACCCCAATACTGTACCATCATCTGGATGGACCCAAATCACTGATGCGAGGTGGTCATCTCTGTCACAGCACACGGCAAAAATGCCTCGTATCGTATCATCCAGAGACAAAACTATCCAATCAGTTTCGATAGCTGCCTCAATGAGGTGAAAGTCTTTTTTTGCGGCCTCTTGATGTGAAGCTGATTGTATATGCTCATCTAAAATAAGCTGACGAAGTGAAGGTCTTTCAGTAGCTACTATACGAATTACTTTGCCTCGTTTCTGCATAGCCGAACGCCATTGAACAATGTATTTTGAACGATGGTTCTCCCATTCGATATTCAATGCTTCACTCACGACAGCTTTGTGGCAAATACGAAGTACCGACTCCAGAACGTTTCTACAATTTCGGGATGTTGGTACAATCCCATCCTGACCACCAGAAGCCATGACAAGAACGCTTGTGTCTATCACAAGGCGGCGTTTATAGCTCAAAGCAATCTGCTTTGTTGATTAACACGGGCTTCAACAGCATCTAAATAGCTTCCCTCTGTTGTTAACACAACTTCGTCGAAGTCTTCCGGCCAATCGCCAAACGCGCCTGTCTCATCCAGATTTGCAGACTGAATATGGGTCTCACCACCTTCATCGCGTGTAAACCAGTGCAGTTTCACTTGGTCCGGTGGAAGTTCGTTATTTGCAACCAATGTTTGAACACCAGTGAGCAGCAACGAACTATGTGTTTCTGCGATTACACGAACACCGCGTTTCGCGGCATCTGCTAAAATCGCCGCCATTGCCACTTGGGCGCGCGGATGTAAATGTATTTCAGGTTGCTCAAGGTAGACAACCTGACCAGGCCGTGCTACCAATAGCGCCACCACCACAGGTAAGGTTTGCGAAACTCCAAAACCCACATCAGCGACACTTACCATATCCCCAGCACCTCCGCGTGTAGGTTTAGTAGTGCGTCCTACGCGAAGTTCAACTTTGGTATCATCCACACGCCGAGACTCAACTTTCCAAGTCAATCCCAATTGTTCTAAATATTGACCTAGAAACTGAAGATTTTTGGATTTGTCATTTTGCCATTTGGCTATAACGCTTGCCGTATAATTATCGAACGTTCCGGGAAATACTGCTCCAACCGCGCTGACTGGATAATCACGCGCAGGATTTCCGCGCAGACCTGGCACATGAATAATTGAACCTATCGCCTCCGCAATTTCGTAATTACGCAACACACCTGTAATTCCTCGAACGCCAATATCAAGAAAACAGCGGTCACGGATAATGCTGTAATCACCGGCTTTTAATCCATCCCTGAACAGTGCAGTTGAAACCCGTAATCTACGGGTCAAAGACTCAGAGGAAAGAACGCTTTTGATTTCTTCTTCGGTCATTTGGGCGGTCAATTTGATGGAGAAATTAGGCCCATTTTGATCCATTTGAACAAGCTGTAATCCAGACTTTTCACCTCTGTTGTAATACATAACGTAGCGGATATTGCCAACCTCAATCCCGACGTGGAATTGTCTTTCATTACTCCCTCTCCCCTTAAAGAAAAGTTGAGAGGCTTTGCTGAATTTTGCATTCGGACCATCCAACAATAAAGGACCCGGATCGTAGGCTTTTTCAAGAGTTTGTTTTAGTAGCAGCACCGCTTGCATTATGCTGGATTTACCGGAGCTATTTGCGCCTGCCAAAAGAGTTAGAGGACGCAGTTCAATGGACTGTTCATCTCGAATAGATTTATATCCACTTACGGTTATCTCGTTGATTGGGGGAACAGCAAGTCTTCGTGGTCGCGATGATTGTTCGCTCATATTCAACACACCTATCGTCTTAAATCGGAAAATGCTACTACTCTGCACACGACTTCTCGCAACAGAACGCCGCTAATTATAGCGGAGATTCCCAGCAGGGTGACTAGGCCTAATCAAAAGGACTAGGCCATCCCGATGTCTTTGGTTAGAACCGTACAGGCAGGCTCGATATACCGCGCACGACCATGTTTCCACGCCAAACGAGGTCTCCCGGCGCAATATCCAGCCGCAGATTGGGGAGGCGGCGCAGCAGCGCTCCAAACGCGATTTGCCCTTCCAGCCGGGCGAGCGGCGCACCGAGGCAGAAATGCACGCCATGCCCGAACGCGAGATGGCGCTCGATCCGGCGCGCGACATCGACCGCATCCGGGTCTGTGAACTGCCCCGCATCGCGGTCTGCCGAACCGAGAATGATGTTCACCGCCTCGCCCGCATGGATGACCTGCCCGCCGATCTCGACATCTTCAAGCGCGGTGCGCGGCGTGGTCGCGAAGGCTGGACCGCAAAAGCGCAGCAGTTCTTCCACCGCATTCGGGACGAGCGACGGGTCGGCTTTCAGCTTTTCAAACTGCTCTGGCTGCGTGAGTAGCGCGAGGAAACCATTCCCGATCAGGTTGGAAGTCGTCTCGTGTCCGGCGAAAATGAGCAGCGTCATCATGCCGACCAGTTCCCCTTCGGAGAGGCGATCCTCGTCGCCCGTGAACGCGACAAGGCTGCTCACAAGGTCCTGCGCCGGGTTGCTGCGCTTTTCCGCAATGAGCGCGCGAATATATTTCGCGAATTGATCCAGCTTCTGAAAGCGCTGCGGGTCAACCGAGGTCTGATCGATGATTGCATTCGACCACTCGCGGATGAGTTCCTGATCTTTTTGCGGCACGCCCATCATTTCGGAGATGACGTTGATCGGCAACGCATACGCAAAATCGGCCATCAAATCCGCTGCGCCCTTCGGCTGCATCTGGTCGATCAGCGCTTCGGTAAGCGCTTCGATACGCGGGCGCAGTCCTTCGATGAAGCGCGGCGTGAAGCCCTTCGAGACGAGCGCACGCAACCGCGTATGATCCATCCCATCCGCGAAGATCATGGATTTTTCCAGGCCAAGCGGCGAGACATTGCTATCACGTGGACCGCCGAACGCGCGGTACATATCCGATGAGAAGCGCGCGTCACGCAGGACCTGCACCGCTTCCTCGAAGCGTGTGACGAACCACATCGCGCGACCATTCGGAGCATCGAATTTGAAGACGGGCGCAGAGGCACGCAGGAACGCAAGCATTGGGAAGGGGTCGGCCAGAAACGCCGGGTCGAAGAAGTTCATGCCCGCCGCTGGAGAATTCGTCATATTTGTTACATCTCACTATGTGAAAAACGGATTGTATCCCAACGGCAGGGTTCGTGGTGAAGAATAAGGAAACAAAACGCCGCACAGAGATTACATCCGCGCGGCGCTTTATCTTCAAAAAAGTCGAAATTTACGGCGTCACGTCGTCCTTGATGGCGAGTACCTGCACGCCCTTATGGAAGCCGCAAGTCGGGCAGACGTGGTGCGATTGGTGGTATGCGCCGCAATTGGTGCATTTGACGAGGTGCTGCAATGTCAGCTTGTCATGGTTACGGCGATTCAGCTTGCGCCGACGCGACATCTTGCGTTTAGGTAGTGGACCCACGAGACAACTCCCGGCCTAGTTTGTCATAGATCGCCCGGTACAGTTGCCAGGCAGCGGACGGATTATAGCAGTCGGTGGGAGGGTGGTCAAGGCGCGGCGAGTGGCAGTGCGCGATCTACAGTTAACGCACGGGGTGAATCCGTCGCACTCCTACGGTGATTTTTTTAAACAACCTGCGCTGCACAGGCCGTAATAGCGGGTTCATTCATGCCGGGCGGCTTTGCCCACATGTTGTTCCTTGCTGCATGATTGTTGTACAGCATTCCATCTACGTAGAAGTACGTATCTGACGGGTGGCTCCTCGGCTGATAGGATTTGTATAGGTCTACAATCGCTAGAATTTTGAGCATGTGCAGCGAGCGCGCACAACAACGCCCGCCCGCGCAACTCCGTCCAAAAGCGATGTGGAGACCGTAATGAATAAAAGTTTGAGAGATAGGATCGCGCTGATCAGCCGCCGTGATATGCTCAAGGCAACAGGCGCGCTCGTCGGGACCGCGCTGGTTCCCGGTGCGCTTGGGTTATCTGCCACGAGCGCCGCTGCCGCCCCGCAGAGCGCCCCGGCAGCACAGCAATTTGTCGGCAAGCGTTATGGAATTGGTTTCGTCCTATCCAATGAGCAGTGGCCGATTCAGGCGTTGGTCGATCAGGCGGTGGCCGCCGAAGCTGCCGGGTTCGATCTGGTCTGGTCGAGCGACCACTTTCACCCCTGGCAGGATAATGAAGGTCATGCCGGACATGCCTGGGTGCTGCTCGGTGCGGTCAGCCAGCGCACAAAAAATGTGACGTTTGGCACGGGTGTCACCGCGCCGACATATCGCCATCGCCCGGCAATCGTCGCGCAGGCCTTCGCCTCGCTCGGCATCCTCGCGCCGGGGCGCGTCTTCCTCGGTGTCGGGACGGGTGAAGCGCTCAACGAGCAGGCATCCGGCAATGGTTGGGGACGCTATCAGGAACGCGCCGAAAAGCTGACCGAAGCCGCGCAGATTATCAAGCAATTATGGTCGGGTGAATGGGTCCGCTTCGAGGGCAAGCATTACCAAATTCCGAAAGCGAAGCTGTACGATATTCCAAAAATTCCCGTACCGCTCTACATCGCCGCATCAGGACCCAAAAGCTTCGCGATCTCCGGGACCTATGGTGACGGCTGGATCACGGAGCCGAAGAACGCAATTAATCCGCAATCGCGTGGTATCTGGGAATTCGCGGCACGCGGCACGGGCAAAGAGCCGAACACGATGCCGATCCTGACGGAACTGTTCGTCTTCGTCGGCAACAAGGCCGACCCCGAATTGCTGCCCGCTGCCGAGCTGTGGCGCTTCCTGCCGAAGGCGTGGACGAAGTTCGTCAACAATCCTGACCCGGTGGCGATCTATCAGGAAGCAGACAAGATCGTACCGATTGAGGAAGTTGTAAGCAATTGGATCGTCAGCGAAGACCCGCAGGAATACGCCGCTCGCATTCAGGCGCTGTTCGATGGCGGCGTGACGCAAATCATTATCCACAGTGCGCAGAAGGACCAGCAGAAGGTTATCGAATTCTTCGGCAAACAGGTTTTGCCGCTGGTTCGCAGCAAAATTTCCGCGCTGAACGGCGTACTGGAAAGAGGTTAGACATGAAAACCAGAATTTTTGCGACGTTCACAGCAATTGTCCTCGGACTGTTCTTCGCGATGAGCGGGATCAACACCCGTACAGCGGCGCAGGGCGCAACACAGGGTCCAACCGTCCCGGTGGCGACGGTGCGTGACGCGCCCGCGACCGTCCCGCCGCTGCTGCGCGGTCCGACGAAGGGCGGCTATGTGCGCCTCGTCCACGCCTCCGCCGATGCGGGGCAGGTCGATGTCTATGTGAATGGGCAGGTTTTGCTCAGTAACGTCAAGTATCTGGACCTGACCGACTTCCTGCCGCTGCCTTCCGCAACCTACGTCTTCGCGCTGCGCAAGGCCAACTCCGGCGCGCAGAGCCAGATTTTGGCCGGGGCGCAAGTCGTGCTGCCGCCAGGTGTCTCCACGACGGTCGTAGCGTTGGGTTCACCACAGGGTGACGGTGAGAAGCGCTTGCAAATCAAAGCATTTGTGACCGAACGCGCGCCCACCAAAGGCGGCGTACGGTTCGACGTAATTCATGCCGCACAGGATGCGCCGACGGTCGATGTCCTCGCGGGCGGCAGGCCGATCCTGACCGCGATTCGCTTCGGTTACGTTTCCGACGCGGCATTGAACCTCGACCCCGGTTCGTATGCGCTGGCAGTCGTGAAGAGTGGACAGATTACGCCGACGCTATATGATCTCTCGATTGATCTCAAAGCGGATACGATCTATACGGCGGTTGCGGTCCGTGACCCGGCTACCGGCAAGACCAAGCTGCTGACGCTGATCACGACGCCGGAAACGGCTGCGGTCGCTGCGCCGCCGCCGATGCTGACGCCCCCCTCAGGCGCGGCGACGATGGCCGCGACGCCCGCTCGATAACACGCATCAGGGTCGGCTTGACCGACCCCTACACAAGACCATAGTAGCGTGGTGGATTTATCCCCGCGCTTTTCATGTACAAAATACACCTCAAGCATTCCTATCAAACTTAATTGCAATCTGCCACAGATTGAACGCTGCCTTGTGGACGCTGCTATATTTGGTGTGAATACTAAAGGAAACGCGCATGACGACCGAAGAACAGCGTCCGACCGCCGATGAAATTCCCGGCGAACAACTGCCATACCCCGCCAAACAGAGCGATATGACCCCCGCCCCCGATAGCGACCTTTCCAACTACAAGCCAGCGGGCAAGCTGGCTGGCAAGGTTGCGTTCATCACAGGCGGGGATAGCGGCATCGGTCGCGCGGTCGCCGTCGCCTATGCAATGGAAGGCGCGGATGTCGCGATCCTCTACAACGAGAACGACTCCGACGCCGCGACCACGCGCAAAATGGTCGAAGCAAAGGGCAAGCGCTGCCTCGTCATCAAGAGCGACGTGCGCGACTCCGCGAAATGCCGCGAAGCAGTGCAGCACACGATTCGCGAGCTCGGCAAGCTGAATATCCTCGTCAACAACGCGGCCTTTCAGAAGGCGCAGAAAAAGTTCGAGGATGTGACCGAAGAGCAGTTCCGGCGCACCTTCGAGACCAATATTTTTGGCTATTTTTTCATGGTCAAGGCCGCGCTTCCATACCTGCGCAAAGGCGACACGATCATCAATACGGGCAGCATTGTTGGGCTGGTTGGCAATGAAATTCTGGTCGATTACAGCGCGTCGAAGGGAGCGATCCACGCTTTCACCAAATCGCTCGCGCTCAACCTCGCGGAGCGCGGCATTCGCGTCAACTGCGTTGCACCGGGTCCAGTCTGGACGCCGAACATCCCCGGCACGATGCCCATCGACGAGGTGAAAAACTTCGGTCACGAAGTCGCGCTGGAGCGTCCCGGCCAGCCGGAAGAACTCGCGCCTGCGTATGTGTTCCTCGCGACGGAAGACTCAAGCTTCATTACGGGTAGCATCATCGAAGTAACGGGCGGTAAACTGTCCAGCGGTTGAAAACAAGCGTGCGGTGCGTAGCGCGGGACTGAATCTACCGCGCTATTACGGACCGTTGCGACCTGCTCCATTTATGGCCGGGCGATGTGCAGTTTCGTATGCAAATCATCAGTCAAACAGCAAGTTACCCACATGGCACAACCACCTTACCCAACCGGAACCCTTCGCGCGCTGCTCGATACCGATCTTGTAACGGAACCGACGCGCGTGGCACTCTCTGAACGCCTTGGCGCTCCCCCGGCTATCTACACGCCGCATCTCGATGCAGAGCGCTACGCAACGCTCACGTCGATCTGCAATCGGCTCCTGCCGCGTGCGCAGCAACACAACCTCGACCTCGCGCGGCTGCTCGATCTGCGGCTCGCTTCCGGTGAGGGCAACGGCTGGCGCTACGACGCGCTCCCACCCGATGCGGAAGCCTACCGCCGTGCGTTGGTCGCACTGGATAGGACCGCGCGTGTGCAATTTGCTAAAGCGTTCGTTGAACTCACGGGCGAGCAGCAGGATACCCTCTTGCACTCCGTCGCGAGTGGTGCGATTGAATGGGATGGACCGCCCGCCGCACGCTGGTTCGAGGAACTCCTCGCGGAACTGGTTGAATATTTTTACAGTGATCCGCGTGCATTGGAAGAAATCGGCTATGCCGGGTTTGCGGATGCGCGCGGCTGGTCGCGTATTCAGTTGAACGAGCTGGAAGCGTGGGAGCCGCGCCCCGGCGCTACGCTGCCTACGCTCCTGCCCCGCCGCGAGACCGCACCCGTTCGTCGGACCGCGCTCGAACTCCCGCCGATGCGACGTTATAATTTGAATGAACCCATAGATGCGGTGGTGATCGGGACGGGTGCGGGCGGTGCGCCCCTGCTCGCGCGGTTGGCAAGCGCGGGGCTGCGCGTTGTCGCGTTGGAAGCCGGGCAGTTCTGGAACCCGCTAACCGACTTCGCGACTGATGAACGCGCACAATCGAAATTGTACTGGAACGATGAACGCCTCAGCGCGGGCGCGGACCCACTCGCCTTCGGAAACAACAATTCTGGGATAGGAGTCGGTGGCTCGACGCTGCACTATACCGCCTATGTGCCGCGCGTCCAGCCAGACGATTTGCGTATCTATTCGGAGTTCGGCGTCGGCGCGGATTGGCCGCTCACTTACGCAGACCTCGAACCCTATTATACCGAATTGGAGCGTTTCCTCGGCGTCTCCGGTCCGACCCCCTATGCGTGGGGACCGCCGCGCGGCTCCGGCTATGTACTCCCACCGCTGCCGCTCAACGGCGCAGCGCAGTTGATGCAACGAGGCTGCGCGCCGCTCGGCATCCGCACCTCACCCGCGCCGAATGCCGCCGTCTCGCAGCCGTATTATCAACCCGGTGTCGGGTGGCGCGCGGCGTGTACCAATCGCGGCTTTTGTCAGGCGGGGTGCAGTGTCGGCGCGAAAGCGAGCATGGATGTCACGTATATTCCGCTCGCGCTGAACGCAGGCGCGGAAGTCCGCGCGGAGTGCTTCGCGACGCGGCTTGAGAAGGATCGCGACGGCAATATCTGCGCCGTAATTTATACGCAAAATGGCGTTGAGCAACGGCAGGCGTGCCGCAATGTCTTTTTATGTGCCGGGGCAATCGAGACGCCGCGCCTGCTCCTGATCAATGATCTGGCGAATAGCAGCGGCGAGATCGGGCGCAACTTCATGGCGCATGTCGGCGTGCAGGTCTGGGGGCAGTTCGATGAAGACGTGCGTCCCTACAAGGGCATACCGGGCGCGCTCATCTCCGAAGACACGCACCGTCCCGCTGCTGCTGATTTTGTGGGTGGCTACCTCTTGCAGAGCATCGGCGTGATGCCCGTCACATATAGCTCGCAGTATGCGCGCGGGACGAAAACATGGGGCGATTCGCTGCACACGCATATGGATGGTTACAACCACGTCGCCGGGATCAATGTCCTCGGTGATTGTTTGCCTTATGCTGGCAATTTCCTCGAACTTTCCGATGAAGTGGATGCGCGTGGACTGCTCAAGCCGCGCATCCACTTCACGAATGGCGAGAACGAGAAGCGCATGGCCGCGCACGCCGAACGCCTGATGCGAGAAATTTGGGCGAATGCAGGCGCGCGGGACGTGTGGACCTTCCAGCGCAGCGCGCATATCATCGGGACTTGTCGCATGGGGACGGACCCAGCGCGCTCGGTCGTGAATGCGGACGGGCGCAGCCACGATATTCCGAACCTGTACATCGTCGATAATTCCGTGTTCCCAAGCGCGCTGAGTGCCAACCCCGCCCTGACGATCATGGCGCTCGCGCTGCGCACCGCAGACAAATTCATCCAAAACAGCAAAGAGGCACGGTAATCACTATGGCACAGGGCTTTCTGGACATCATCAAGCGCGAACTCGGCGACGGCGACTATGCCGGGGATGAGTTTGGCGGCGCGAAGGGCAAGGATGGCAGCGGCCTTCCGACCGGATCGGCGCGCAATTTCATGTTCGCGACCGGAATCGAGTGTTCCTACCCGACCATCAAAAATGGAAAGGTGCGCCGCGACGAGCTGGCCGAATGTGGTCACTACGAGCGTTGGCGCGAAGACTTTGCGCTCGTCAAGGACCTGGGGCTACGGGTGCTACGCTACGGGCTGCCCTACTTCTCGGTGCATCAGGGCCCCGGCAAATATGATTGGAGTTTCGCGGATGAGGTCATGCGCGAGATGCAGCGGCTCGAAATTATGCCGATTCTCGATTTGCTGCACTTCGGCCTGCCGGATTGGATCGGCAATTTCCAGAACCCGGAACTGCCGATCCTCTTCGCGCAATACGCGGAAGCCGTCGCGAAGCGCTATCCCTGGGTGCGCTATTACACGCCGATCAACGAGATGTACGTCACGGCGCGAGCCAGCGCGAAGGATGGCCTCTGGAACGAGCAGTTGAAGACCGATCAGGCGTTCGTCACGGCGGTCAAGCACATCGTCGCGGCCAGCAAATTGGCCTGCCAGAGCATCGCCCTCAACCGCCCGGATGCGATCATGATTTTCAGCGAGAGCGCCGAATATACGCACGAGGTCGCGGCAGTTCCTTCGGAAAAGACCAAACTGATCAATAAGCTGCGCTTCCTTTCGTTGGATTTGCTCTATGCGCACCCGATGGACTCCGACATCTGTATGTACCTGCTCGATAACGGCCTGACGCGCGAGGAGTACGAGTGGATGGTGGCGGGCGAGCCACCCGGCTATCAGATTCTCGGCATGGATTATTACGGTCACAATGAAAAGATCATCTGCCCGGATGGGACCCGTTTTCAGGCCGAGGACGTGCTTGGCTGGTCGCAGATTGCTCGCCAATATTATGACCGCTATCTCAAACCGATAATGCACACCGAAACCAACGTTTTGGATGCCGACCTTGCGCCGAACTGGATGTGGAAGCAGTGGGTCAACGTCCTGAATATCCGGCGCTCCGGCGTGCCTGTTCTCGGCTTCACGTGGTACAGCCTGACCGACCAGATCGATTGGGACATCGAACTTGCGGAGAAGAAGGGGACTGTCAACGCTTGTGGCCTGTACGACCTCGACCGCAAGCCGCGCCCGGTCGCGAAGGAGTTCCGTACCCTGCTGGAAACATTTGGACAGATTGCAATTATTCCGCATGGGGAGTTGTTCGAGGTGACGGGCTTGCCCGCGCAGCTTAAAACCGAGGTGTAGGGGGTTGGGTTTTATTTGGTTTGGTCAAGCCGCGACGCCCACACAATCCGCGCTCTGGTGTAGGGGCGGGGCTTGACCCGCCCAACACACGGTCAATATTTCATCTTACACTATGGAAACGCAATGGGCGCATCCCGTTCAATGTAACGAGCAGCGACACCCCTACATCCGCGAGGATCGCGAGCCATAACGATGCGCCACCTTCAATTGCCAGTACGAGGAACAGCGCCTTCATCGCAAACGCGACGGCGACGTTTTGCCGGATCAGGTTGCGCGTGAAACGTGCGAGGCGTACCGCGTCGGGAAGCTGCCGCAGCCCATCGGCCATCAGAATAACATCGGCGGTCTCCATTGCCTGAGCGCTGCCGACGCCACCCATCGCGACCCCGACTGTTGCCGCCGCGAGCGCGGGTGTATCGTTGATGCCATCGCCAATCATCGCAACCTTGCCGTAATGGGCCAAGAGGTCGCGCACCGCGTCCACCTTCTGCGCGGGGAGCAGCCCGGCGCGCACTGTATCCACGCCGACCGCCGCGCCGACCGCCGCCGCTACCGTTGGATTGTCGCCCGTGAGCATCACGCTATCGACGCCGAGCGCTTTCAACGCCTGAACCACTTCGCGGCTCTCTGGCCGGATGCTATCCGCAAGCGTAATATAACCGCGCACGTCGCGCTCCTGCGCAAGCAGCATTGTCGTTTGCCCTGCGGCTTCGGCATGGTTGATCTGCTCGTGCAGTTCAGCGGTGTGCGGATATTCCGCGTCGAAAAGCGGATGGCTGCCAACCGTGACGAGTTCGCCGCCAACCAAACCGCGCACGCCACGCCCGGCCAAATTCTCGACCTGCTCCGCTGCGCCATAGCGCGCCGCAATACCGCGATCCGTTGCCGCGCGCGTGACGGCCTGTGCCAGCGGATGTGTGCTGCGCGTTTCCACCGCCGAGGCCAGCGCGAGGACATCATCACAATATTCGCAGCGCACGTCGTCGGTGCAACTCGCGGTACGAACGCCCGTGACGGCAGGCTGTCCGCGCGTGAGTGTCCCCGTTTTATCAAAGGCGAACGCGCGCACCTGTGCCAGCGCTTCGAGATGCGCGCCGCCCTTGATCAGAACCCCGCGCCGTGCCGCTGCCGTGATCCCGCTGATCACAGTCACCGGGGCGCTGATTACGAGCGCGCACGGACACGCGATCACTAGCAGCGAGAGCGCGCGGTAGAGCCAGCCGTGCGCTTGCCCGACCACATCCGCGAAGGGCGCTCCGAAAAGTAGCGGCGGCAGGGTCGCGATCAGCAGCGCGATCAGCACGACGGCGGGCGTATACACCTTTGCAAATTGATCAATGAATTGCTGGCTTGGTGCGCGGACGCTCTGCGCCTGTTCGACCAGCGCGATAATGCGGTTGAGCGTGTTGTCCGCGGCAAGGTGCGTCACGCGAATTTTGAGCATCCCACCGCCATTAATCGACCCGGCGTAGACTTCCGCGCCGCGCGTCTTGTAAACCGGGATGCTTTCGCCCGTGATTGGAGCCTGGTTCACATCGCTCTCACCGGAGTCGATACGGCCATCCATCGGCACGCGCTCGCCCGGCTTGACGAGGACCAGATCATCGATTCGCAGTGCGTCCACCGCGACGGTTTCTTCAACAATATCATGCAGCACTCGGATCGCCGTCGCGGGCGCGAGGTCGATCAATGAGCGCAGGCTGTCCCGCGCGCGGTCTGCGGTGTAGCCTTCCAGCGCTTCGCCAATCGCGAACAAGAAGACGACAACCGCGCCTTCCCACAATTCACCGATCAGCACCGCGCCGACTGCCGCAATAACCATCAGGAGATCGATGCTGAATTCGCGGTTGATGAACAGTGTATTGATCCCGCTGCGCGCCGCCGGGAATGCCGCGACTAGCATCGCGAGGACGAGCGTTCCAGCGCGTAACGCGGGCGGCAGATTGGCGACGGTCAGCAGCAGCGCGACAAGCATCAACGCGCCGCCAAGCAGTGCCATTTGCGTCTCAAAGTGCGCGAACAAATATGCTATGAAGTCGCGCATGCCACTGGCTCGCACGACGCGCGCTTGCTTCGGCGCATCCACTTCGAGGCCATAGCCGAGCGCCTGTACACGCTGGCGCAGCGCGCTTTCATCCGCGTGTCCGGTTACGGTGAGTTTCGTCGTCATCAAATCGACATGAGCATCCGTGACGCCTGCGAGCCGCCGCACGCCCGTTTGCACTTTCGACGCGCATTCGGCACAGTCCATGCCCGTCACGCGATAGGTCTGTGTTTCCATGTTCGGCACTTCCTTATTCATGCTGGATGTGTTCAATCGCGCGTTCGATCAGGCCGCGCACATGCTCGTCGTCCAAATCGTAGTAGATATACTTACCTTCTTTTTCGGCGCGTATAATCCGGGTGAGGCGCAGCAGCCGCAAATGATGCGAGACGGCAGGCTGCGACATCGCGACGGCAGCACAAATTTCACTCACGCTCTGGCGTCCGTCCAGCAGCAACGCGAGGATACGCAGGCGGGTTGTGTCGCCAAGCGCGGTGAAGATAGCTGCGGCTCGGCTGGCGGTTTCAATGCTGATTGCTTCGTTCCGTAGAATATTCATGAGACTATGTATCAATCATATAAACGATTGCTTATATATTATACCATAAATGATGTGTGATTGGATAGGACGGGTAGCGACATCGGTCCGCTTCCAATCGGGCTGTGTCGGTCAAGCCCGACCGCAACCGCGCAATGTCTTATTGAATTAACATGCCCCACTCTGTACACTTGACGCGCAGAGGAACCGAAATGTTGCGAACCACCCGTGCGCCGCGTGGGACCGAACTTAGCTGCAAGGGTTGGCTGCAAGAGGCCGCGCTGCGGATGCTCATGAATAACCTCGACCCCGAAGTGGCCGAAGACCCGGAAAACCTGATTGTCTATGGCGGGCGTGGGCGTGCGGCGCGCAACTGGGAAGCGTTCGACGCGATAGTCGAGTCGCTGCGCAAGCTGGAAGACGACGAAACGCTGCTCGTGCAATCCGGCAAGCCCGTCGCGGTCTTCCGCACGCACGCCGACGCACCGCGTGTCCTGATTGCCAATTCCAATCTCGTCCCGCACTGGGCTACGCAGGAAATTTTCGATGATCTGGAACGGCGCGGCCTGATGATGTACGGCCAGATGACCGCCGGAAGCTGGATATACATCGGCTCGCAGGGCATTGTGCAGGGAACCTATGAGACGCTCGCCTCACTCGCCATACAGCAGGGTTGGGCGTCGCTGCGCGGAAAATTTGTGCTGACAGCGGGACTCGGCGGGATGGGTGGTGCGCAACCGCTCGCCGTGACGATGAATGAGGGCGTCGCGCTCGTCGTCGAGGTGGACCGCCACCGCGCACAGCGTCGCGTTGATTCGCGCTATCTGGATGAGATCAGCGACGACCTTGAGGACGCGATGTTGAAGGTCGAAGCGGCGCTGGCGGCGGGCGAGCCGCGTTCGATTGGCCTGATCGGAAACGCGGCAGAGGTCTACGCACGGCTGTTTGCGCTCGGTGTGCGCCCCGATGTCGTGACCGATCAGACGCCCGCGCATGATCCGCTCGCCTATGCGCCACTCGGCATGAACCCCTACGATGCCGCCGAACTGCGCGAGCGCGAACCCGCACTATTCGCCAAACTAGGAGCGCAGGCGATGGCGCAGCAATGCCGCGCGATGCTCGATTTCCAGAAGGCGGGCGCGGTCGTCTTCGATTATGGGAACAACCTGCGGCAGCGCGCGTTCGACGCGGGTGTGACAAACGCTTTCGATTATCCCGGCTTCGTCCCGGCCTATATTCGCCCGCTGTTCTGTGAGGGCAAGGGTCCCTTTCGCTGGGTGGCTCTCTCCGGCGATCCGCAGGATATTTACCGGACCGATGAGGAAGTGCTGCGCCTCTTCCCGGAGGATGCGAACCTCGCGCGCTGGATTCGCCTCGCGCGGGAGCGGATCGCGTTTCAGGGCTTGCCCGCGCGGATTTGCTGGCTTGGCTATGGCGACCGCGCAAAGGCCGGGCTTGCGTTCAACGAACTGGTGCGCAGCGGCGCGGTCAAAGCACCCATCGTGATCGGGCGCGACCATCTGGACGCGGGTTCGGTCGCCAGCCCCAACCGTGAAACGGAAGCGATGCGCGACGGGACCGACGCCGTTTCCGATTGGCCGATCCTGAACGCGCTGGTGAATGCCATCGGCGGCGCGACGTGGGTCAGCTTCCATCACGGCGGCGGGGTCGGGATCGGCTACAGCCAGCACGCCGGGCAGGTCATCGTCGCGGATGGGACCGCCGCCGCCGCGCGCCGTTTGGAGCGCGTGCTGACCACTGATCCCGGTATGGGCATCGTCCGGCACGCAGACGCGGGCTACCCGGAAGCCATCGCAGCGGCAGAGCGCGGCGGCATACAAATCCCGATGCTGCACAAGCCTTAATCTTCTCTCGTAAGCAATACCACTTCTGGTGAGTGTCGGTTGTCTTGGACCGAATATTCTGAAAGCGCAAGAGAGGCGTAGCCGGGAGGCCGGAAGGCGTGTTATGCAATTGGTAAGGTGCGCAAGACGGGAGAAATGCGTCAGCGGGAGGCACGATGCGGCGCGCTACGGGGGACTTGCCGTAAGTAGTGGCAGATGTCTCGCGCCAGGGAGCGCTCCTCCCTCGTGGCGACCGGGCAAGCCTCACAGACGTTGATCTTGACAGTGTGCAGATGCAGAACCCCACATCGGAAGGTATCCCGAACGTACACCTTCACAGCACCCACGAACATACCAACAGCAAGGACTAAACAA
>Ga0123338_10002591_pt1 | contig 16824 bp, 15 predicted proteins | sample grotaG_FD_89793 | JGI IMG/M metagenome (GOLD analysis project Ga0123338, IMG submission 89793) | Glacier valley bacterial and archeal communities from Borup Fiord, Nunavut, Canada, to study Microbial Dark Matter (Phase II) -... | ecosystem: Environmental > Aquatic > Freshwater > Ice > Glacier ...
ACGGCACCTGGCCGGCGCGCGTGGTGGACCGTTCGGTCCCGGCGGCAGGGACGGTATTGCGGGTGGTGGGTCTGGACGGGACGACGCTGCTGGTGCGGGGGGACGCGGGCTAACCCAGCACCCGCGCCCGGATCGTCCCCTCGATCGCGCACAGCGCCCCCAGCACCTCGCCGCACAGGGACGGCGGCCCCTCGGCATCCACCATCACATACCCAAGCTCCCCATCCGTTTGCAGCGACTCCGCCGCCACGTTCAGGTTGCGGGTGCTGAACACCGTGTTCAGCCGGCCCATCACGCCGGGCACGTTGTGGTGGACGTGCAGGTAGCGGCTGTGCCCGGCCAGGCGCGGCTGCTCGATCCGCGGGAAGTTCACGGCGCCGCCGGTGGAGCCGGTTTGCAGGAAGCCCAGCAGCTTCCGCGCCACCTCCTCCCCGATGCGCTCCTGCGCCTCCTCGGTGGAACCCCCGATGTGCGGCGTCAGGATCACGTTCGGCAGGCCCTGCAACGGGGTCACGAAGGCATCGGACCCCGACTTCGGCTCGTGCGGGAACACGTCTATCGCCGCGCCGGCCAGGTGTCCGCGCCGTAGCGCATCCGCCAGGGCGTGCAGGTCCACGACGCTGCCGCGGCTGTTGTTGATCAGGCAGGTGCCGGGCTTCATGGCCGCGATCTCGGCCGCGCCGATCATGCCCTGCGTAAAGGGCGTGTCGGGCACGTGCAGGCTCACCACGTCCGACACTGCCAGCAGCCCGGCCAGGGACGGCAGCACCGTCGTGTTGCCGGTGCGCAGCTTGTCCGTGCGGTCGTAATAGACGACGCGCATGCCCATCGCCTCAGCCAAGGTGCCCAACTGGCTGCCTATGTTGCCGTAGCCGACGATCCCCAGCGTCTTGCCGCGCACCTCGTAGCTGCCGCTGGCGGACTTGTCCCAGCCGCCGCGGTGCGCGCTCTCGCTTCGGGGCAGGATGCGGCGCAGCAGCATGACGATCTCGCCGATGGTCAACTCGGCGACGCTGCGGGTGTTGCTGAACGGGGCATTCAGGACGGGGATGCCCAGGGTGCGGGCGGCGTGCAGGTCCACCTGGTCCGTGCCGATGCAGAAGCAGCCCACCGCCATCAGCGGCCCGGCGGCGGCCAGGACCTCGGCCGTCAGTTGCGTGCGGCTGCGGATGCCCAGGACGTAGGCGCCGCGCACGGCGTCCAGCAACGCCGCACCCTCCAGCGCCTTGGTGTGGCGCACGATGTCGGTGTAGCCGGCATCCTGGAACAGGCCGACGGCGGTGGGGCTGACGCCCTCCATCAGCACGATGCGCGTGCCGTCCGGCGTGAAGGGCGGCGTTGCGGCCAAGTGAGCGGCGGCTAGTCCATCCATGATCCACCTTGCTGGTTGGGCACGCGGTCTGGCGCGCCCGGGGTTGCGGCGCTGCAGTCCCGGCAGCGCCGAGCGCCTCGTCAGGCCGGAACGCCCGGCATGGGCCGCGCCGCGCCATCGTAGGTGTGGGTTCGTCGCGGCGGCAGGCTCCGTTGTCAAGCCTTGAAGGAACACGCCAGCATCCCGCTGCTGCGGCGCCGTGGCCAAGCCCTGGACGCGCCCCAGCCCGTCCGGCACGCCGCGGATTGCACGATGGCCCACTGGCGGCGCAGCGTGTGCAAAACCGCCAGGGAGGGCGCATCCATGACCGACTACCTCGTGATCGGCGGCGGCACCGCCGGCTGCATCCTGGCTGCGCGCCTGTCCGAGGACCCCGGCGTCCGCGTCACCCTGCTGGAAGCCGGGCCGGAGGACCGCGACCCCTGGATCCACATCCCCGCCGGCTATGCCCGGCTGTTCGCCAGCGGGCGCTACGACTGGCGTTTTGCGACCGAGCCGGAGCCGGAGCTGGGCGGGCGCAGCGTCAACTGGCCGCGCGGGCGCGTGCTGGGCGGGTCCGGATCGGTGAACGGCTTGGTCTATCTCCGCGGCTCCCCGCACGACTACGACCGCTGGGCGCAGGCCGGCGCACGCGGCTGGTCGCACGACGACGTGCTGCCGGCCTTCCGCCGGATCGAGCACTGGGATGGCGATCCCGGCGACACCCGCGCCAAAGGCGGCCCTGTCACCGTCAGCGAACCGCACGGCCTGTCCGTGGGCGCTGCCGCCTTCATCGAGGCCGCCGCCGCCCTGGGCTTCCCGCGCCACCGCGACATCAACGACGGCCCCATCGAGGGCGTGGCGCCCATCCAGATGAACGTCCGCCGGGGCCGCCGGGCCAGCACCGCCCAGGCCTACCTGCGCCCGGCCCGGCACCGGCCCAACCTGCAGGTGCTGACCGGCGTCACCGTCCAGCACCTGCTGGTGCGGGACGGCCGCGTGCTGGGCTGCACCGCCCGCCGGGCGGAGGGGCCGCCGTTCGAAGTCCATGCCGCGCGGGAGGTCGTGCTGTGCGCGGGTGCGATCCTGTCGCCGCACCTTCTGATGCTGTCCGGCATCGGCGACGGCGCGGCGCTGCAAGCCCTGGGCCTCCCCGTCCTGCTGCACCGCCCGGCGGTGGGCGCCAACCTGCAGGATCACTTTATCACCCGCTTTGGCTTCCGCACCCGGCCTGCGGGCACCCTGAACGAGATCACCGCGAGCCGGCTGCGGACGGGCGCGATGGCGCTGGGCTACGCGCTGCGCCGCCGCGGGCCGATGGCGGTGGGTGCGACGGAGGCCACCTTGTTCGCCCGCGTGACGCCCGGCGCGGAGGAGGCGGAGGTGCAGTTCCAGTTCATCAACTTCAGCCTCGCGCCCGGCGGCGGCTACGTGCTGCCCAAGCATCCCGGCTTCATGTTCAACTTCGGCCAGTGCCGCCCGGACAGCCGCGGGTCGCTGGCGCTGCGGAACGCGGACCCAGACAGCAAGCCCGTGATCCGCGCCAACTACCTGTCGGCCCCCGGCGACCAGCGGGTCGTGCTGCTGGCAGCCGGGCTGGCCCGCACGCTGGGGCGCACGGCGCCGTTCCGGGACTTGGTGCTGGAGGAACTCGCGCCGCCGCCGGACGTGGCGGGCGACGACGCGATGCTGGACTACATCCGCGCGACCGGCACCACCGTGTATCACCCTTGCGGCACCTGCCGGATGGGATCGGACGATGGCGCGGTGGTGGACCCGCTGCTTCGGCTGCGCGGGCTGGATGGCTTGCGCGTGGCCGACGCCTCGGTGATGCCGCTGATCCCCTCCGGCAACATCCAGCCCGCGGTGATGATGGTGGCGGAGCGGGCGGCGGAGTTCATACGGGGCTGATCCACCGCAGCGCGGCCCCCTGCGTCACCAGTCCATGCGCCGCGTGGCGACCAGGCTTGGCGGCGGCCATTGCGCGGGCGCTGCTGGCACGGATGGCCACGGCGCAACAGGGGCGTGCGGCGCCGTAGCCATCAGCCGGCCATCCTGCCACACCGCGGCACCGGACCGCAGCATCTCCTGTAGCAGGACAGGCACGAAAGCCTCCGGCGAGGTCCGGAACGCGCCTGCCGCGTGGTCGCGGAACCAGGGCGCGCCCAACAGCGCTGCCGGGATGCCGGCGTCGGTCAGGCCGCCGCACACCATCAGGTTGTGGCTGAAGATGCGCTTGCAGGCGTGCCATCCAACCTGCTCGGGATCGTCGCGCCAGCGGGCCAGGCGGCGCCGGGCGCGGTCAAGCGCCGCCGGCAGGTCGGTGATGGCCGGGCCGTGCCCAGATAGGCCGAGGGTGGCCGGCAGGGCCGCCAGGCGCTCGATCGTCTCCGCCGCGCGGTCCAGTGAGTCCGCGCCTTCCCGGTAGGGGTTCAGCCAGCCCAGGTCGGCGTCATGCAGGGCGTCGCCCAGGACCAGGATGCCGTGCTCGGCCGAATAGAGGCTGAGGTGCCCGGCCGTGTGGCCCGGCGTGCCGACGACCAGCCAGGACGTGCCCCCGGCGCCCACGGTGTCGCCGCCCTGCAGCGGACGCGTGACCTGGTACGGCTCGATCGGCTGCTGCAACCAGGCGGCCCGGCACGCATCGGGGTCGCGGGCGTTGACCAGGGCGGCCTCCTCCACCTGCGCAGCAATGGGGATGCCGAACCCGGCCTCGAACAGGTGGTTGCCGCCGGCGTGGTCGGAGTGGAAATGGGTGTTCACGATCAGGGCCAAATCCCGTCCGCCCAGGCCCTGGCCGCAAAGCCAGGACAGCAGCGCCGGGGCGTCCGCGCCGAAGCCCGTGTCCACCAGCACCGGGCGGCGCCCGCGCAGCAAGACGGAGTTGGCGCTGGGGTAGGGGCGGCGGAAGAAGGCGACGGGCAACGCTAGGCCAATGGGCAAGGCTCTGCGGGAGTGCCGGCCGGCACCGCGCCGGACGGCCCCGCAGGGGCGTGACTCATGTCCTTGGTTAGCACAACCTAACTGCTCCTCAACCTTTCCGGGCGCGCCTTGGCACGAAAGCATGACAGGAATATTATGGCCTGGACCGGATCGGCGTCCAAACTGCTCGCGGCCGACCCAGCGGACGTGGCAGTCCACCTGCAACGCCCGGCGCAGACGGTTGCGGGCGCAACACGCGCAATCGCCATGTTGCAGGATGGACTGCGGCAGGCAGGTGGAACAGGCTGGCACGCGGTGATCGGCTTGCGCCTGCTGCGCCTGGCCCGCACGGTTGACGCCGTGCTGGTCCGGGACGGCGCGGTCCTGGCGCTGCGGCTGCGCCCGGACCTGCGGGCGTCCCAAGCGGCCGACCGTGCGGCGGCGGAGGATGCGGCGCTCGACCTCGTTGACTTCCATGCGGGGTGCTGCGGGCTGCCGGTCATCCCGGTGCTCGTGCTGGCTACCGGCCACGTGCGGGCTGGCCGGCCCTTGCCGCTGCCCGGCGCCGCCCCGGTGATCGAGACGACCCGGCTGCTGCTGCCCGGGCTGTTGCGGGACCTGGCCGTCCTGTGCCCGCCCTGCGGCAACGATCCCGATGCTTGGTCCGCGGCGCCGTACCGCCCGGTCCCGTCGCTGATTGCGGCGGCGTGCGCCCTGTATGCGCGCCACGACGTGCTGGCGCTGCTGCTGGCACAGGCGGGCCAGGGCGGCTTGTCCGCGGCAGCCGACGCCGTGGGGCGCGCCGTGCAGCGGGCGCAGCGGGACGGGTCGCACGCCGTCGTCTTCGTGACCGGGGCGCCCGGGGCCGGCAAGACGTTGCTGGGCCTCAACCTGGCCTTCGCCGGGCCGGGCGCGGCCTTCCTGACCGGCAATCCGTCCCTGGTCCATGTGCTGCGGGAGGCGCTGGTGCGCGACTCGGTGGCGCGCGGCGGGGACCGCCGGGCGGCGCAGCAGCGCGTGGCGGGCGTGGTGCAGGCGCTGCCCGCCTTCCGCGACCACCACATCGTCCATCCCGGCCCGCCGCCGGAGCGCCTGATCGTGGTGGACGAGGCGCAGCGCTGCTGGGCCGCCACCCACGCCGTCAGCAAGACCCGGAACCGCCCGGTGCCCTTGCAGGACTCGGAGCCGGGACACCTGCTGGACGCGATGGCCCGGCACGACGGCTGGGCCGTGGTCGTCTGCCTGGTCGGCGGCGGCCAGGAAATCCATGACGGCGAGGGCGGGCTGGCCGCTTGGGGCGCCGCGCTGGCGCTGCGCCCGGCATGGACGGTGGCCGCACCGCCGGGTGGGACCGCCGACCCGCGGCAGCAATTGGGGGTGCCCTGTGCGGACCCCGACCCCCGCCTGCACCTGGCGGCCCCGGTCCGCGCGATCCGGACGCCGCAGGCAGCGGCGTGGGTGGATGCGGTGCTGGCGGGCGACGCCCTAGTTGCCCGTGCGATCGCCCATGGAGTCGCGCAAGGGACGGGCGGGGCACCGTTCCAGGTCACCCGCTCCCTCGACGCCATGCGCCTGGCGCTGCGGGGTTCCCTACGAGGAGGCCAGGGGACGCGCCGTGCCGGGCTGGCCGGCAGCTCCGGCGCGCGGCGGCTGCGGGCGGAGGGGCTGGGCGCGGTGCTGGCCCACCAGGACGATGATGCGGTGGCCCGCTGGTTTCTGGACACCTGGCCCGACGTGCGCAGCTCGGACGCGCTGGAGGTGATCGGCACCGAGTTCAGCGTACAGGGGCTGGAGCTGGACCGGGTGGGGGTGTGCTGGGATCTGGACCTCGTGCGGGCCGGCGGCGCATGGCAGGCGCGCAGCTTCCGCGCCAGCGCCTGGACCCTGGCGCGCACGGCGGAGGCGCGCAGCAACCGCATCAACGCCTACCGCGTGCTGCTGACCCGGGCGCGGCACGGCACGGTGATTTGGGTGCCGCGCGGCGACGCCCGCGACCCGACGCGCGACCCCGCGCTGTATGACGCGGTCGCCGAATACCTGCTGGCGTGCGGCGCGGCTCCGCTGGACGCGGACGCCGCCGCAGCCGAAGCTATGCCGGTCCTTGACCCGGTGCTGCTATGATCCGCCTGTTAGTGTGTGCCCTGCTGCTGACCGGCCCAGCCGCTGCTGCCGACCTGCCCGCTGCCCCCGACTTGAAGGTCGCGACCTGGAACCTGGAATGGCTGACCGAACGCCCGCCCGGCGATCCCGGACTGCCCAAGGACGTGCAGCCCAAGCGGGCCGAGGATATCGAAACATTGCGGCGCTACGCCTTGCTGCTGGACGCCGATGTCGTGGCCTTCCAGGAGGTTGACGGGGCAGCCGTAGTCGCACGAGTCTTCCCGCCGGATCTCTACCGCATCCTGATCACTGGGGACCGGGTGACGCAGCGCGTCGGCTTCGCCGTGCGCCGTGGGCTGCGGGTGGTGCAGAACCCGGACTTGGCGGCGCTGGACGTAGCGGAGCCTGGCCGCAACCGGCTGCGGAGCGGCGCGGACATCACGCTCGACCTGCCCGGCGGGAGGCTGCGGCTGCTGGCCGTCCACCTCAAGACCGGGTGCCACGAGGCGCGGCTGTCCACGCCCACCCGGAACTGCGAGGCGCTGCGGCTGCAAGTCGCGCCGTTGCAAGGCTGGATCGCGCAGCGGCGGGAGGAGGGCGTGCCCTTCGTGCTGCTGGGCGACCTGAACCGCCGCATGGACAAACGCGACGAGTTGCTGGAGGCCCTGAATGCATCGGCGCCGCTGCTGCGCGCGACGGAGGGCCGTGGTAGCCCGTGCTGGGGCGGCGGCAGCTTCATTGACCACATCCTGGCCGGCGGCGCGGCGCGCGGCTGGATGCAGCCGGACACCTTGCGGGTCCTGGTCTACCGCGAGACCGACAAGGAGGCCAAGGAACGCCTGTCCGACCACTGCCCGGTATCCGTCCGCTTCCGCCTGCCCGGCGATGGCTCTACACTGGCCCACCGCACCGAGGAGACCCCATGAGCCTGACCCTGCTTGTCACCGGCGCGACCGCCGGGTTTGGTGACGCCATCACCCGCCGGGCCGTGCGCGACGGCCACCGGGTGATCGCCGCCGGGCGCCGGGCGGACCGCCTGCAGGCGCTGCACCGGGAGTTGGGCGACGCCGTGCTGCCGTTCGTGCTGGACGTGACGGATGCCGCCGCCGTGTCCGCCCTGCCCGGCAGCCTGCCGGCAGGCTGGCAGGAGGTGGACGTGCTGGTGAACAACGCCGGCCTCGCCCTTGGCATCAGCACGGCGCAGCAGGCCAGCCTGTCCGACTGGGACACGATGCTCGCAACCAATGTGACCGGCCTGGTCCACCTGACCCATGCGCTGCTGCCGGGCATGGTGGCGCGGGACCGCGGCCACGTCGTGAACGTCAGCAGCACCGCTGCCACCTTCCCCTACCCCGGCGGCAACGTGTACGGCGCCAGCAAGGCCTTCGTCAGCCACTTCACCGACAACCTGAAATCGGACCTGGTCGGCACCGGCGTGCGCGTGACCAGCATCGAGCCGGGGCTGGTCGGCGGCAGCGAGTTCAGCCAGGTCCGCTTCGGCGACCCGGCCAAGGCCGCGGCGGTCTATGCCGGCACGACCCCGCTGACGCCGGAGGACGTGGCCGAGACCGTCGCCTGGGTGATCGGCCTGCCGGCCCACGTGAACATCAACCGGGTGCAGATGATGCCGACCTGCCAAGCCCCGGGGCCGCTGGTCATCAAGCGCCAGGCATGACGCCGGCCGAACTGGCGGCGCGCTGCCGGGTTGCCCCCGGCACGGCCGTGCGGCTGGACGACTGGGACCCGACGGACCGGCTGGGACTGTCCAAGGCAGACGCGGAAGCCATGCTGGACGGCAACGCCGCCCGGCTGGGGGCGCTGCACGAACGCCTCTATGCCAGCCGCACCTGGGCCGTCCTGCTGCTGCTGCAGGGCATGGACGCCAGCGGCAAGGACGGTGCCATTAAGCGGCTGGCCGGCGGGCTGAACCCGCAGGGCCTGAGCGTCAACTCGTTCGCGGCGCCGAGCAGCCTGGAGCTGTCGCACGACTTCCTGTGGCGCATCCACGCCGCCCTGCCCGCACGCGGGCACGTCGGCGTGTTCAACCGCAGCCACTACGAGGATGTCGTGGCGCCCCGCGCCAACCCGCTGCTGCTGCCGCGTCTGGGATTGCCGCCGGAGCTGGTGGGGCCGGGCATCTGGACGCAGCGCCTGGCCGCAATCGCCGCGTTCGAAACCCACCTGGCGCAGCAGGGCATGGCGCTGGCCAAGGTGTTCCTGAACGTGTCCCGCGGCGAGCAACGGAAGCGGCTGCTGGCCCGGTTGGACGATCCCGCCAAGGAGTGGAAGTTCGACCCTTCTGACCTGGCCGCCCGGGATTTGTGGGCCGAACACCGGACGGCTTACGAGGCCGCCTTCGCCGCGACGGCCACGGCTGCGGCACCTTGGTACATCGTCCCCGCCGACAGCAAGACGGTTGCCCGCGCCCTGGTGCAGAGCATCCTGATCGCCACGATGGAGTCACTGAACCTGGACCGCCCTGCCCCGACGCCGGACCAGGTGGCCGCCATGGCTGCGGCGCGGAAGGCGCTTACGGCGTGACGGACACACCTTTCCAAAACGCGACGCGACCAGCGATGTTGGCCGCGGCCTGCTTCGGCTCCGGGTAGTACCAAACCGCGTCCTTGTTGGTCTGGCCGCCCACGGCGAGGCTGTAGTACTGCGCCGTGCCCTTCCAGCCGCAGACGCTTGTGTGGCTGCTAGGCTGCACCAATTCCTGGCGCAAACTGCTAGCTGGGAAGTAGGCGTTGCCCTCGACAGTGACGATATCGTCGCTCTCTGCGACGACTTGGCCGTTCCATGTTGCTTTCATCATGCCCTCAAAGAAGAAGGGCCAGGCAACGTGCCCGGCCCCAATCTGGTATCAGTGAGCCGTCTCAGGCTCCCGCTCCGACCCGCCCTCGTCGCCCTCGCCTTCCGGCTTGACCAACTCCGGCGCGGGCGGAGCCTCGGTGTACTCGAACTCCAGCTTATCGTCCTTGAGCGCCACCTTGACCGACCCGCCGCGAACCAGCTTGCCGAACAGCAGCTCCTCCGCCAGCGGCTTCTTGATCCACTCCTGAATGACGCGGCCCAACGGACGCGCGCCATACAGCCGGTCGTAGCCCCGCTCCGCCAGCCACTCCTTGGCCGCCGAGGACAGCTCGATCGTCACGTTGCGGTCGGCCAACTGGGCCTCAAGCTGCATGACGAACTTCTCGACCACCCGGCCCACGATCTCCTGCGTCAGCCCGGCGAAGGTGATCACCGCATCCAGACGATTGCGGAACTCGGGCGTAAACAGCCGCTTGATCGCCTCGGTGTCCTCGCCCTCGCGCTCCGTCCGCCCGAAGCCGATGCTCTCCTTCGCCATGTCGCTGGCGCCCGCGTTCGTCGTCATAATCAGGATGACGTTGCGGAAGTCCACGGCCTTGCCGTTGTGGTCGGTCAGCTTGCCGTGGTCCATCACCTGCAACAGGATGTTGAACAGGTCCGGGTGCGCCTTCTCGATCTCGTCCAGCAACAGGACGCAATGCGGATGCTGGTCAATCGCATCCGTCAGCATCCCGCCCTGGTCGAAGCCGACATAGCCCGGCGGCGCGCCGATCAGCCGGCTGATGCTGTGCCGCTCCATGTACTCGCTCATGTCGAAGCGGGTCAGCTCGATCCCCAGCGTGCTGGCCAACTGCCGCGCGACCTCGGTCTTGCCGACGCCGGTGGGGCCGCTGAACAGGTAGTTGCCGATGGGCTTTTCCGCCTCACGCAACCCGGCGCGGGACAACTTGATCGCGGCCGACAGCGCATCAATGGCCTTGTCCTGGCCGAACACCATCGCCTTCAGGTCGCGCTCTAGGTTGCGGAGCGTCTCCTTGTCGTCCGCGCTGACGCTCTTGGGCGGGATGCGGGCGATCTTGGCGACGATCTCCTCCACGTCCTTGAGCGTCACCAGCTTGCGGCGCTTCGCCTCGGGCACGAGCATCCGGCTGGCGCCGACCTCGTCAATCACGTCAATCGCCTTGTCCGGCAGCTTGCGGTCGTTGATGTACTTCGACGACAGCTCCACCGCGCCGCGGATCGCCTCGTCCGAGTATGTCACCTTGTGGTGCTTCTCGTAGTTGGTCTTGAGGCCGCGGAGGATCTTGATCGCGTCCTCCTGCGACGGCTCGTTCACGTCAATCTTCTGGAACCGCCGAACCAGCGCCCGGTCCTTCTCGAAGTAGTTGCGGTACTCCTTGTACGTCGTGCTGCCGACGCAACGCAGCGACCCCGCGGCCAGCGCAGGCTTCAACAGGTTGGAGGCGTCCATCGCCCCGCCGCTGGTTGCGCCGGCGCCGATCACCGTATGGATCTCGTCAATGAACAGGATGCTGCCGGCGTGCGCCTCCAGCTCCGTCACGACCGCCTTCAACCGCTCCTCGAAGTCGCCGCGATAACGAGTCCCGGCCAGCAACGCGCCCATGTCCAGCGCGAAGATCGTGGACTTGAGCAAGACCTCCGGCACGTCGCCCTCGACGATCCGCTTGGCCAGGCCCTCGGCGATGGCGGTCTTGCCCACGCCGGGATCACCGACATACAGCGGGTTGTTCTTGGTACGGCGGCACAGGATCTGGATCGTCCGCTCGATCTCGGTGTCGCGGCCGATCAGCGGATCAATCTTGCCGTTCGTGGCCTTCTTGTTCAGGTTGACGCAATAGTTGCTGAGCGCGTCCTGGGCCTTGCGGCCGCCGGGCTTGTCCTCGCGCTCGTTCCCCTCGCCACCGCCCTCTTCCTTGGAGCCTGCGACCGGCCGCTGCGTCGCGCGGCCCGGCGCCTTGGCGATGCCGTGGCTGATGAAGTTCACCGCATCCAGCCGGGTCATGTCCTGCAATTGCAGGAAGTACACGGCGTGGCTCTCGCGCTCGCTGAACAGGGCGACCAGGACGTTCGCGCCCGTCACCTCGTCGCGCCCGCTGCTCTGCACGTGGATGGCCGCGCGCTGCACCACGCGCTGGAACCCGGCGGTGGGCTTGGGGTCGCCGGGCCGGTCGGTGGCCAGGCCGGACAGGTCCTTGTCCAGGAACTCGCCCAGGTCGGCGCGGAGCTTGTCGAGGTCAACGCCGCAGGCGCGCAGCACCGTCGCGGCGTCGCTGTCGTCGGCCAGGCCGAGCAGCAGGTGTTCCAGGGTCGCATACTCGTGCCGGCGCTCGCTCGCCAGGGAAAGCGCGCGATGCAGCGTCTGTTCAAGGTTGCGTGACAACATAACCGGAAACGCTCCTTCGCGTGGGGACGGGTGGTAGCTGGCTTCGGACGGCAGCGCCGCCCGTCTCTCGCCTGGTCCGTCGTCCCCAGGACTGGTGTCGAATTTGTAAGATGGGCAGGGTTCCGCCCAATAGCAGGTTCACTCTTTCTCGATGGTGCATTGTAGCGGGTGCTGGTTCTGGCGGGCCAGGTCCATCACCTGCGTGACCTTGGTTTCTGCGACCTCATAGGTGAAGGCGCCGCATACGCCGACGCCGCGGCGGTGGACGTGCATCATGATGCGCGTCGCCTCCTCCCGCGTCTTCTGGAAAAAGCGTTCCAGGACGTGGACGACGAACTCCATCGGCGTGTAGTCGTCGTTCAGCATCAGAACCTTGTACATGGCGGGCTTGCGGGTCTTGGGACGGGGCTTGACAACCACCCCGGTGCTCGGCCCATCGCCTGTTCCGCCACGCCTGTCGTTGTCGCTCATTGCCTTGCCATCCTGACGGCCACGCCCTCCTGGCAGGGCCGGCGCACACGCCGGTGCCCTGTCCCTGCCATGTCACCGCATATCGGGGCGCAGTGCCACGGGAAAAGTGCCGCACGGTGTCCTACCGGACATCTGGCGGGGCGGCGGGCATGAAAAAGGCCCGGAGGCGTTGCCTCCGGGCCTTGTCCCGCACGATGCCGAGGCGGCGCCGCCGGATCAGGCGGCCTTGAAGGACTCGGCCGCCAGCGTGATGCGGCCAGTGATCGGCTCCATCGCCTGCTCTGCCAGCTTGAAGGAGGTCTCGGCAACGTGGGTGGTGCCGGACATCGCCTTCTCGACCGTGGTCCGGGCGAGGCTGGTCTGCAACTCGACCGCCTGCTGGAAGGTCCGCACGCCGGTCATGGCGCGGAAGGCGGCCATCGCCTCCTCCATCGAGGCCTGCGCGGTTGCTGCCATCTGCTTGGTCAAGTCCTGCATGCCTGTGGCAAGGATCTGGCCGGACTTGGCGAACGCCTCGACGTTGCCCTGGCCGAAGGCGACGAAATCTTGTGCAGTCTTCATGATCGTTTCCCCAGAAGTGCCAGGGCCAACCCCGGCAGGTGACAGGTGCCGCTCAAAGTCGGCCCGGCAGGCTGACCTGCCGACGCAAGCAGCGCACAACCCAAATGGTGCGGTGCAGCATAGTGCAGGTGTGGTTGTGGGCAGCGGGATGCAAGCGGCGTTGTGCATTGCACAACCGCATGGCCCCCTTGCAATATCGGGTGTCGTTCAGGTGCTCCCCTCGTGAAGCATCATGGCGGTGTGGCAAGCAGTTGTTGAGGTTCCTCCTTGAACAGTCCTGCGTCACGCTGGACAGCGGCGCTTTCAGCCACGTAAGGTTGGACGACTTACCTTGGAGACGGGTCGGCATGCCCAGGTTTACGTTGCGTATGCGGTGGTTGTCGGCCCTTGCCGCTAGTGTGCTGGCCTTAGGTGGAGCGGCTCCGGCCCGGGCGCAGGTCGGGTCCGACCGGTATGCGTCGGTCGTGATGGACGCCGGCAGCGGTGCCGTCCTGTCCGCCGCCAGTGCGGACGAGCCTCGCTATCCCGCCAGCCTGACCAAGATGATGACGCTCTATATGCTGTTCGAGGCGATGCGGGACCGCCGGGTCTCCCTAGACCAGTTGGTGCCGGTGTCGCCCTGGGCGGCCTCCATGTCCCCGACCAAGCTGGGCCTGACGCCGGGCAGCGCGATCACGGTCGAGCAGGCGATCCTCGGCCTGGTCACCAAGTCCGCCAACGACGCCGCGGCGGCGCTGGGGGAAATGCTGGGCGGCGACGAGGAGCGGTTCGCGCAGATGATGACGTTGCGCGCCCGCGCCCTGGGCATGGCGCGCACGACGTTCCGCAACGCCTCCGGCCTGCCGGACCCCGACCAGTTGACGACCGCGCGGGACATGGCGGTGCTGGCGCGCCGGCTGGTCCAGGACTTCCCGGTGCAGTACCGCTACTTCAGCACGCCGTCGTTCGTGTTCCGTGGGCGCACGATCCTGAACCATCAGCGCATGCTGGAAACCTACCCCGGCGCGGACGGCCTGAAGACAGGCTGGATCAGGGACTCCGGCCACAACCTGGTGACCTCGGCCCTGCACGGGAACGTCCGGATGATCGGCGTCGTGCTGGGCGCCGGCAGCAGCATGGAGCGGGACGAGCACATGGCGATGCTGCTGGACGCCGGGTTCGAGCAAGCCGGGGCGCCGATGGTGCTGGCCCGGACGCAGCCGGCGCCAGCATTCCGGATGCCGTCCATCATCACGGCGGCGCAGGCCGCGCCGTCGTATGGGCCGGCGCCGCTCTACTCCGCGCCCTACAGCGATGCTCCGCCGCCGGGCCGGTATGGGTCGGGATATGCCGCGCCGGCCGCCGCCATGCGCTTCGCCGCAGCACCGCCGCTGCGGAGCTATGCCGCTCCGGCTGCAATGCCGTTCGCCCCTGCACCCCCGCCGCTGCGGGGCTACGCCGTCTCGGCCGCCGCCATGCCGTTTGCCCCGCCGCCCCCGCCGCCCCCGCGGGGCTACGCTGTCCGGCTTGCGAACGTACGCGGCGGCATGACCCAGGCGCGCGTGCCAGTGGTGGAGCCGGAGTGGCGCCGGATGCCCGAGCGTGCGTCGTGGCGTGAGCCGGCGCTGCGCCGGATGGACCGCGCCGACCTGCGCGAGCCAGTGGCGCCGCGTGCCGACCGCTTCCGCTTCCAGCCGATCATGGTTGCGCCGCGGGCAGCGCCGGCCCGGCCGGCTGAGCCGCGCCGGGACGTCCGGGCGGCCCGTGCCGCCTGGCAGACTGGCCGCTACCCCGGCTAACCAGCCCGTCCCTGCGGCTCTGCGCGTGGTTGCCCGGCAACGCAGCCCGGGCACTCGCTGTCGTGCCCGGGCTGCTGCGCCCAGGTGTTTTCTCGAATAGGCTGGCCTGTGCCCCCTCGGCACGGCCTGGGCGGCAAGGCACTGGCACGGACACCCGGCCCCTTGCGCCCCGCCAGGCCTGGCCGCATTTTAGGGGACGCGGGGCGCTTGGCCCGGCGCCAGCGGGAACCTGCAGCATATGGACGGCGGAGCGGACTCAAGACGGATCACCATCCATGCTCCGGAGGACTTTGCCGGGATGCGGGCCGCCGGGCAGCTTGCCGCCGAGGCCCTGGACATGATCACCGCCCACGTCCGGCCCGGCGTCACGACGGCGGAGCTGGACCAGGCCTGCCACGACTTCATGGTGGCGCGCGGCGCAGTGCCGGCCACCCTGGGCTACCGCGGCTACCAGCACAGCAGCTGCACCAGCATCAACCACGTCGTCTGCCACGGCATCCCCGGGGACCGCCGCCTGGTCGAGGGCGACGTGCTGAACATAGACGTGACCGCCATCCTGGACGGCTGGCACGGCGACAGCAGCCGGATGTACGTCGCCGGCACCCCCAGCACCAAGGCCGCCAAGCTGATGGACGTGACGTATGAGGCGCTGATGCGCGGCGTCGCCGCCGTGCGCCCCGGCGCGACCTTGGGCGACCTGGGCTATGCCATACAGTCCTTCGTCGAATCCAACCGTTTCAGCGTCGTGCGCGACTTCTGCGGCCACGGCATCGGCCGCCGCTTCCACGAGGCGCCGAACATCCTGCACTTCGGCAAGCCCGGCGAAGGCCCCGTCATGCGCCCCGGCATGTTCTTCACCGTCGAGCCGATGGTGAACGCTGGCCGCCCGGAGGTGAAGGTGCTGGACGACGGCTGGACAGCAGTGACCCGCGACCGCAGCCTGTCCGCGCAGTTCGAGCACATGGTGGGCGTCACGGAAACCGGGGTGGAAGTGTTCACGGTGTCTCCCGCCGGGCTGCACAAGCCACCCTACGGGCAATGAGCGGCGCGGCCTTCGCCACCACGCACCGCCTGAGGTTCAACGACACGGACCGGCTGGGCCACGTCAACAACGCCGTCTTCGCCGTCATGCTGGAGCAAGGCCGCTCCGAGCTTGCCATCGCGGCGGGCTTGCCGGTCGAGGCCGGGCCGGACGGCGAGGGCCAAGCCCTGGTGATCGTGCGGCTGGAACTCGACTTCCTTCAGGAGATGGCCTGGCCCGGCGACGTGCTGATCGAAACGGAGGTGGCGCGGCTGGGCAACCGGTCGTTCCACATGCGGCAGCGCCTGGTGTCAGGCGGGGCGCTGTGCGCGCGGGCGGTGACGGTGCTGGTCGTCATGGACCGCGCCACCCGCAAGGCCGTGCCGCTTGCGGCGGCGTGGCGTGCGTCGCTGTCGCGCTGGCTGGTGCCCGACCCGCCGGACCCGCCCCCCTCCTGATGGCGAAGCGGGAGGACGACCCGTTGCGGCAGCTTGAGGGCCTGGCGGAGACCGTCCGCATGGCAGCTCCCCGCCCCCCTGCGCCCTACCGTCCGCCGCAACCCTCCCTGCCCTTGACCCCGCGCCGGCCGTCCACCCTCCCGCCGCTGCCTGCGCCGTCCCCGCCGTCGCAACCTCCACAGCCTGCTGCCGCGGCCAAGCCCGCCCCTCCGGTCCCGCCCGATCCTACCCCCGGCGCCCCCATGAGTGCGGAGGGTCACCGCGTCCGGATGCGCGCCCGCCTGCTGCAAGCCGGACCGGACAGCGTAGCCGACCACGAGTTGCTGGAGATGATGCTGTTCCTGGCCCTTCCCCGGCGCGACACCAAGCCCATCGCCCGCGCCCTGCTGACCCGGTTCGGCACCTTCGCCAACGCCGTGTCCGCGCCCGTTCCCGATCTTCGGCGCATCGAGGGGTTGGGCGACGCCGGCATCGCCGCGCTGAAGACGATCCAGGCCGCCGCGTTGCGCCTGTCCCGGTCGGAGGTGCTTGACCGCCCGGTGCTGGACAATTGGGACCGGCTGATGGCCTACCTGCAAGCCGTGCTGGGGCGGGAGCAGGTGGAGCACTTCCGCATCCTGTTCCTGGACAACCGCAACCGCCTGCTGGCCGACGAGGCCCAGGCCCGCGGCACCGTGAACCACACGCCGGTTTACCCGCGGGAGGTCGTGAAGCGCGCCCTGGAGCTGCACGCGACCGCCCTGATCCTGGTCCACAACCACCCCAGCGGCGACCCCAGCCCGTCCCGCGACGACGTGGAGATGACACGGCTGATCGCCGCCGCAGCGGGCGCCTTGGATACTGCGCTGCACGAGCACATCAGAGTCGTCAACGGCCGCTGGTTCAGCTTCTGCCGGGAAGGGAGGCTGTGACCTTATCCCTGGACAAAGCCAGACCGCCCCCCG
>Ga0123338_10002592_pt1 | contig 16824 bp, 12 predicted proteins | sample grotaG_FD_89793 | JGI IMG/M metagenome (GOLD analysis project Ga0123338, IMG submission 89793) | Glacier valley bacterial and archeal communities from Borup Fiord, Nunavut, Canada, to study Microbial Dark Matter (Phase II) -... | ecosystem: Environmental > Aquatic > Freshwater > Ice > Glacier ...
CATCCCGGCATCATCAAGATCCTCGACTTTGGCCAGACTCCCGACGGTGCGCTCTACCTGGTCATGGAGCTTCTCGACGGGCTGAGCCTGGGCGACGCCATTGCCGCCGCCAATGGCTTTGCCGAGCCCGAGCTGGTGCGACTCGGCAGCCAGATGTGCGATGCGCTCGAGGCGGCACATGCCCTTGGCATCGTTCACCGCGATCTCAAGCCGGACAATATCTTCATCTTGCGCAATGGCGACGTGAAGATTCTCGACTTCGGTATCGCCAAGGTGGCGTCCTCGGGGAATTCCACCAAGACCGGCTCACTGATGGGCACGCCGTCTTACATGGCGCCCGAGCAGTGTCGCGATTCGAAGCTGGTGGGTCCGCAGACCGATGTCTACGCCATGGGCGTCATCTTGTTCGAGATGGCCACGGCGCAGCGGCCGTTTCAGGGCGAGCTGGCCGAGGTGCTGGCCAAGCATCTGTTCGAGCCGCCACCGGCGCCGTCGTCGCTGCGGGCCGACATTTCGCCGGAGCTCGAGCGGCTGATTCTGCAGTGCATGGAGAAACTGCCGGCTGATCGGCCTGCGGGTATGGGTAGCCTGCGCGATCGGTTGCGTGGACTGTCGACGCAGCACATGGATCCAGGCGCGGCACGGCACACCCTGGCGGCGGCGAAGGCCTTGGGCGCTGGGCTGTCGTCGGCGTCGTCGGCGTCGTCGGTGTCGTTGGTGTCGCCGCCACGCAGCCGGGGTCTCCTCGGCGCGGTGGTGGCGGCGGTGGTGTTGCTCGGTGGCGGCCTTGCCGCCTGGCAGCTCTCCCGTCACAAGACAGCAGCGCCGATCGCAGCAACGACCCCGGCGCCCAAGGCCGAGATCCCGCCCAAGGTCGAGCTGCCGCCCAAGGTCGAGGTTGCTCCGGTGCCCGTCGCTGCAGTCGAGCCAGTCAAGGCCGAAGCGGTCAAAGCCGAGGCTGCGTCCACGAAGCTCGTCATCCGCACCGAGCCTGCTGGCGCACACGTCACCATCGCCGGAAAAGATCGGGGTCGCAGCCCGCTGGTCATCGACGACGCGCTTCCCGTCGAGGTCACGCTATCGCTGTCCGGTTACAAGACCTCGCGCGAAGTGGTGACCACCCACGGCGAGTCCATCTTTCACCTGGTGGCTGATCGGCATTCCAGACCCGTCGGCGCGCCCGTCGCTGCCAAGCCGGCGGCGGCGCGCGAAGGGCTGGAATAGGACACGGCCACCAGGCTCGTCCGAGCCAGTCGCGCACGCCGACCGCCGGCGCGCATTTCTTTCGGCTGCTCATCCGACGCACGCAAAAAGTGCGAGGAGGGACAACCTGTCGCGGTCGGCTAGCGAGGGGCAGCAACGGATTGGCTCGCCGCTTGGCCTAACTGTGGCGCTGATCGTGCTAGGTGCTGGGGAATGACAACGGCAACCGACCCGGTCTGTGGCATGACCGTCGACGCTGATCAGCCGGGTGGCGGGTCGCATCGGCACGAGGGTCGGCGCTACAATTTCTGTAGCGATTCCTGCAGGAAGAAGTTCATCGCCGAACCCGGCCGCTATTTGCAGTCCGAGGTCCAAGTCGCCAAACCCACGTCGCCGACGGCCGAGTGGACGTGCCCCATGCACCCCGAAGTGGTGCGACCCGGCCCGGGCAGCTGCCCCATCTGCGGGATGGCGCTCGAGCCGCGTAACGTCGTCGTCGGTGACCAGCCAAACCCCGAGCTTGCGTCGATGACGCGTCGACTGTGGGTGAGTGCACCGCTCGCGGCAGCGACACTCTTTCTGGCGATGTCGGAGATGATTCCGGGCGCGCCGGTGCAACACGCGCTCGGCATGCGGCTCTCTTTGTGGCTGCAGCTCGGTCTCTCGACGCCGGTGGTGCTGTGGGGCGCCTGGCCGTTCTTCGTGCGCGGCGCGACCTCGGTGGTCCGAAGACGGCTCAACATGTTCACGCTGATCGCTCTCGGCACCGCTGCCGCCTACGGCTTCAGCGTCGTGGCGTTGCTCTTTCCGTCGCTGCTCCCGCAGGCTTTTCTGGGACACGGTGGCATGCCGCCGGTCTATTTCGAGGCATCCGCGGTCATCGTTGCGCTGGTTCTCGTCGGGCAGGTCCTCGAGTTGCGCGCGCGCAGCCAGACCTCGGGAGCGATCCGCGCGCTCCTCGGTCTGACGCCGACCATCGCCCATCGGCTGACCCCGGATGGAGAGCAAGATGTGCCGCTGGCCGAGGTCACCGTCGGCGACCAGCTTCGCGTGCGGCCAGGAGAACGGGTGCCCGTCGACGGAGCTCTGGAGGAGGGACACAGCTCCATCGACGAGTCGATGCTCACCGGAGAGCCGATCCCCGTCGAGAAGAACGTCGGCGACAGGCTCACGGGCGGGACCGTCAACGGCACCGGGACCTTCGTGCTGCATGCCGACCGTGTTGGCCAGGACACGGTGCTGGCGCGGATCGTGGCCATGGTGAGCCAGGCCCAGCGCAGTCGGGCGCCGATCCAGGGGCTGGCAGATCGGGTGGCGTCATATTTCGTGCCCGCCGTGCTGGTGGCTTCGGTGCTGACGTTCGTCGCCTGGGCCGTGCTCGGGCCCGAGCCCCGCCTCGCGCACGCGCTGGTCAACGCCATCGCGGTCCTCATCATCGCCTGCCCCTGCGCGCTCGGCCTGGCCACACCTATGTCCATCATGGTGGCGACGGGACGCGGTGCTGCAGCCGGCGTGCTCATCAAGGACGCAGCAGCGCTCGAAACCCTCTCGCACGTCGACACGCTGGTGGTTGACAAGACCGGAACGCTGACCGAAGGCCGTCCGTCCGTCGCTGCCGTCAAAGCGTACCAAGGCTCCGAGCACGAGGTCCTGGCGCTGGCCGCCAGCCTGGAGTCGTCGAGTGAGCATCCCCTGGCGCGCGCCATCGTCGCCGAGGCGCACACGCGCAGCGTCGAGCTACGTCCCGTGGTCGGATTCGAATCAGTCACCGGGCAAGGCTTGCGAGGCACCATCGGCGGCGAGCTCATCCTCGTCGGCAACGAGCAACTCCTTGGGGATGCGGCCGCCGTCGAACAGGCGCGCGCAGACGCGGACACCCTCCGGCTCAACGGCCACACGGTGATCCTCGTCGGCGCATCTGGGCGCCTCGTCGGCCTCATCGCGCTCGCCGACAAAGTGAAACCCGAAGCGCGTGCTGCCGTCGACGAGCTGCATCGCGCGGGCCTGCGCCTGGTCATGTTGACCGGCGATCACCCCGCCACCGCCGACGCCGTAGCCCACGCGCTCGGTATCGACGAGGTCCACGCCGAGGTCCAGCCCAGCGGCAAAGCCGCCGCCATCAAGCGTCTTCAGGAGGCCGGTCACATCGTCGCCATGGCGGGCGACGGGATCAACGACGCCCCTGCGCTTTCGCAAGCCAACGTGGGCATCGCCATGGGCACTGGCACCGACGTGGCGATCGAGAGCGCCGGCCTCACGCTGCTCCGGGGCGAGCTGACCGCGCTGGTGCGCGCGCGCCGACTGTCGACGGCCACCCTACGCAACATTCGGCAGAACCTCTGGTTCGCCTTTCTGTACAACGTGCTTGGTATCCCGATTGCTGCAGGGGTGCTCTATCCCTTGTTCGGGATGCTACTCAGTCCGATGCTGGCGAGTGCGGCGATGAGCCTCAGCTCGGTGTCGGTCATCGGCAATGCCCTCAGGCTTCGACGCACGCGTCTCTAAACGGCGACGCTGACCTCTGCGGCACGGATCAAGGTTGCGCGCGCGGAGCCCCCGCGCGCCGAACGAACTCCGCCATACCGCGCACGCGGGCCTGAATGTCATCGCGAATGGTGCGCACCTCTTCGAGAGGCTTGCCCTTTGGATCATTGAGCGGCCAATCTTCGCGTAATGCACCCGGCACAATCGGGCATTCGTCACCACAGCCCATGGTGACGAGGGCCTGAGCGCCGTGGGCAAGCTCTGCGGTCAACCGCTGCGGACGAACCTCCGCCAGGTCGATCCCGACCTCGCGCATGACCGTCACGACTTCAGGATGGACACGTTCGCGTGGGTGAGTGCCCGCGGAGACCGCGCGCGCCACGTCGAGCGCAAACGTCGCGTTGAAGAACGCCGCCGCCATTTGCGAACGACCAGCGTTGTGAACACAAGCAAAGATGACCTTGACCATCATATCTCCTGCGACCACGGTTCGATGCACACCCGCGCCGTCGTCGTCTGGACTTCCTCGATCAGCGGAAGCTCACGCGACCGCATCGATCTCAGGATCGGATTGCTGACGTCGAGAGTGGCGAGGAGGACAGATTGAACCGCTCGACGCTGACCCCTTGGTCGGTGAGCCAGGCCAGGTCTGCGCTGAAGCGCGCAAGGTCTGGATCGACCGCCGGACCGCAAACGCCCGTCGGGCAACACATCGGGGGATCAAAAACACGAATCGTGACGGCCATGACGTTCTCCTTCTGAACCTAGGTTCGGAGGTGGTGATCTTTCGAAGGCTTCCCACGAGGCGGCTTCGCTGACCGCGTATTGCCGGCAGCAATGGCCTTTGGTGGACAGGGGGGCCCGAGCGAACGGGTGACCCGGTCGACGAGCCGCGACAGCTCGGGGTCGGCATTGAACTGCTTGACCATCGAAGCGAGAAGGTCCGCACACATGGAGTCGGTCTGTGCGGCCAGTCGGTAGTAAACCCACTGACCTTGCCGTCGCGCTTCGACGATGGCAGCCGCCCGCAAGATACCGAGATGGCGTGAGGTGACGGACTGCGCCACCGCCGTCGCCGTCTCGATATGACACACGCAGAGCTCACCGTGCGCCAACAGCGCCACAATCCGGACGCGGGTCTCGTCGCCCATCGCCTTGAGCCACCGAGTAACGTGCTGAATGTCGGCCGAGCGAGACATGTAGATATCTACATATCATACTTTGCGGACAGTTCAAGCTCGGTCCTGAAGACAAGGCAGCAACTTGCAGCGCGAATGGACCGACTCGCGCTGGTTCTCGAAGCGATGGTCAAAGGCGATCGCGTGCGCTCCAGCGTAGGTACAGCGCTGGTAGGACCGCCAGCGTGAGCAAGGTCGAGCTTATGAGGCCGCCTATGACCACTGTCGCCAAAGGCCTTTGAACCTCAGCGCCTGCACCAGTGGCAAGCGCCATCGGCAGAAATCCCAAAGAGGCGACCAGTGCAGTGGTCAATACGGGTCGCAATCGGCGCAGTGCACCCTGGTGGACCGCTTCGTCGGCCGCGACGCCCGTTTGGCGAAGATGTCGAATCTGGCTCAGCAGCACGAGCCCATTGAGCACCGCGACGCCGAATAGTGCCACCAGTCCGACCGCAGCGGAGATCGAAAAGGGCAAGCCACGCACCACAAGACCTACAAGTCCTCCGGCCGCCGCGAACGGAACGTTGGCCAGGATCAATAGCGACGGCATGATCGCCCGAAACGTCACATACAGAAGGACGATGATGAGCAGGAGTGCGAGGGGAACCACCAGCAAGAGCCGAGAGCGGGCATGTCGCAGATTCTCGAACTGGCCTCCCCACTCGAGATGGTAGCCCGACGGAAAATGCACTTCTTTGGCGACTGACGCCTGCGCTTCGTCCGCAAAGCTGCCAAGGTCGCGCCCGCGCACATTGACCTGAACGATGAGGCGGCGCTCTGCACCCTCGCGATTGATGACCAGTGGCTCGTCGTCTATCGCCAGTTCGGCCAGATCGGCCAGCGGCGAAAACGTCTCGCCAGTGCGCACCGGCAAACGCTCGATGGTGGCGAGGTCATTGCGTAGCTCGGGCGCGAGACGTACGCGAAGCGCGAAACGGCGCCGGCCCTCCAATACTTCACCGACGGTGCGGCCGCCGATGGTCTCGATGGCGTCGAGCACGTCCGAGGCATTGCTGCCGAAGCGGGCAACGGCCAGCCGGTCCACATGCGCGCGCAACACCGGCAAGCCGGCAACACGATCGGCTTTCAGGTCTTGTGCGCCCTGGATGCGGGCCAGCACACGGGCGATCTGTGCGCCGAGACGCCCAAGCACCTCCAGATCCTCGCCGTACACCTTGACCGCGACATCCGACCGCACACCGCTCACCAGCTCATTCATGCGCATCTCGATGGGCTGAGAGAAGCTGAAAGCCACGCCGGGCACGGCACTGCTCATTGCCGCAGACATGCGCTCGATCAGCGCTTCGTGACTGCGGGATCCCGGCCATTCTTGAGGCGGCTTGAGAATCGCGTAGACGTCGGATTGCTCCACACCCATGGGGTCATTGGCGATCTCCGGGCGGCCGGTCTTGACCACCACTGTCTTGACCTCGGGGAATTTGCCAAGCACGCGCTCGAGAATTGTCGCTTGCCTGAGCGACTCCTCCAGCGAGGTCGAGGGGGGCCGATTGGCTTCAATGATGAAGGCGCCTTCGTCGAGACGCGGCACGAACTCGGACCCCATTTGAGCGCTGAGCACCAGGCTCCCTATCAAGAGGATGGCGGCAACCAGTGCGGTCCACATCGGATGGCGGGTGGTGCGACGCAGAAGTGGCTCGTAGAGGCGCCGCGCGACCTCGACGATTGGACTCGGCCGATCTGCAACTTTGCGCGACAAGAGCCACGAGGCTGCGGCCGGGACGAAGGTGAGTGACAGCACGAACGCACCGGCGAGCGCAAACACGACGGTGAGCGCCATCGGCCGGAACATCTTTCCCTCGACTCCCTGGAGCGTCAGGATCGGAAGATAGACGAGCGCAATGATAAGCTCGCCGAACGCAGTCGCGCCACGCACCTCCAGCGCCGACTTCAGAACTGTGGCATCGCGCTCGTCTGGCTCCAGAGCCCTGCCCAGACGCGCACGCTCTTCGCCGATATGATGAATGGCGTTTTCCAACAGAATAATGGCGCCGTCGACGACCAGGCCGAAATCGATGGCTCCCAGCGACATCAGATTTCCGCTCAACCCGGCTTCCCGCATGCCGACGAATGCGACCATCATGGCCAAAGGAATCATGGTTGCGGCGATGAGACCGGCGCGCAGATTGCGCAGCATCAGAAACAGAATCACGATGACCAACACGCCGCCCTCGGCGAGGTTGGTGGCGACGGTGTGAATGGTCTGGTTGACCAAGATTGTGCGGTCGTAGAAGGGCTCGATGTGGACGCCGGTCGGCAGCGTCGGGTTGATGCGGTCCACCTCCGCTTGTACCGCTCGGGCCACCTGGCGTGAGTTCTCGCCGATGAGCATCATCGTCATCCCAGCGACGATCTCACCTCGACCATCTCGGGTCGTTGCGCCTTGACGCAGCATGGGCGCGAAGCGGACCTCGCCGAGTTGCCGGACATAGATGGGCACCCCCTTGCGCGACGTCACGACGATGCTGCCGAGATCCTCGAGCGACGAAACCAGCGCGTCTCCGCGGACCAGCAGCCCCTCGGGCCCGCGCAGGATGGATCCGCCGCCCGCCGACCGATTGTTGCGCCGGAGGGCTTCGAAGACGTCGGACAGAGAGAGGCGTGCAGCGACGAGGAGCGCCGGGTCGATCGAGACCTCGTAAGTCTTGAGCTCGCCGCCCAAGGCGTTGACCTCGACGACGCCCGGCACCATCCGCAGACGCGGCGCGATGTGCCAGTCGAGAAGCGAGCGCAGCTCCATGGGTGACTTACCGTCGCCACGCACCTCGAACTGATAGATCTCGCCAAGACCGGTCGACATGGGACCGAGCTCGGGAATGCCGTACTCCGACGGTACTGCATCGCGCGCACGTGGCATGCGCTCGCCCACGAGCTGGCGCGCAAAATAGGGATCGACCCCGTCGTGAAAGACGATGGTGACCGCCGACGTGCCATAGCGTGAGATGGAGCGGATTTCCGTGGTATTCGGCAGGCCGGTCATGGCGCGCTCGATGGGCGTCGAGACCAACCGTTCGACGTCGATGGGTGCCAGCGCCGGTGCGCTCGTCAGCACCTGGACCTGCACGTTGGTCAGATCGGGGACCGCGTCGATGGGCAGCGCCATGAATGCGCGGGCGCCGAAAAAGACGAGCGCAATGGTTCCGCCGAGGACCAGCGCGCGATGACGGATGCTGCCACGAACAATGGCCTCGAGCATGCTACTCCTCGAGCGCGGCGCGTTCGAGCTCGCCACGCAAGGCCAGAGATCCGTGCGTGACCACATCGCTGCCGGCAGAGATCCCCCGGCGCACCGGTACGAAGCCGCCACGCTCGGCGCCCACGGCAATCCGACGCGGCTCGAAGCGGCGCTCGCCAACGCGGACGAAGACGGTCGGCTCGCCCTCGGCCTTTTGTACGGCCTCGATCGGCAACCAGAGCGCGCCGCTCACGGCCCGTTCGGTGATGAACGCCGTCGCTGTCATCCCCGGCCTGAGCGGGCCCGGCTCTTCCAGCGCCGCCCGTGCCGGCACCGTACGCGTCACCGGATCGATCAGGTCCCCAACGAAGGTCAGGGTTCCGAAGACCGCGCGATCTGGATACGCAGGCACCCGAACCTCGACTCGACTGCCACGCACCACGAGGGCCAAGTCGCGCTCGTAGATCCGCAGATCGACCCATAGCTTGTCAACCTGCGCGACGGTGACGATGTCTTCGTTTCCGAGCAGCACCTGGCCGATGGATACGTCGAGCGCGGCCACCTGGCCGTCGATGGGCGCACGCACGATGCTGTGCTCGGCGTGCTCGCCTGGGCTGCCGGCGCGCTGGACGTCTCTATCGGAAAACCCCAAGAAACGAAGGTGCTCACGGGCCTCGTGGAGGGCGGCGCTGGCGGCCGTCGCTTCTGCTTCTGCGCGCCGAAGGTCTTGCTCTGCGCCGACTCGCTCGGCGAGCAGGAGCTTTTGCCGCGCCAGCGCGTCATTGGCCGCTATCGAGCGGGCTTGCGCAGTGGCCAGATCGAGCGTGACCTGATGGGTTTCGGCGGCATCGAGCTCGACGAGCGCTTGTCCCTTTTTGACGCGGTCACCGAGGGAGACATTGACCTTTGCGACGCGCCCAGGGACACGCGAGCCGATGCGGGCGATGCTCTTGGAATCGCCACTGATGGTCGCTGTCGTGCGCAGTCGGGGTGAGAACGTACCCGGCTGTAGCTGGGTCGTCTTCACCTCGGCGTTGACCATGGCTTCCGGTGTCAAGACCACGACACGCGCACCAGCGTCGAGCATGGCGGGAGCCGTGGACGTCTTCTCGTGACATCCCATGACTGCGATCGAAAGCAACAGGGCCCATCGGCTCATTGGTCCGCTCCGGCAGCGGCATCGAGAGCGACCCGCAGATGGGCAAGCAGGATTTTCGCGTCGAGGTGTGCCGCGCGTGCATTCGAAGTCTCCCGGCGCGCGACGACGAGGTTGGCCAAGGTCGTCTGGCCTAGCTCATAGGAGCGCTGGGCAAGGTGTTCGGCGTCGGTCATCGACGACGTGGCGGCATCCAGCGTCGCGAACGCGCGTCGCGCCGCAACGTACGTGGCATGAGCGCCACGTAGCTCGGCCTCGGTCGACATCACGCCGATAACGCGTGCGATCGCGGCCGTCGTCTGGTGCGCGTTGGCGACCGCCAGCGCAGTCTGGTTGCGCTGATAGACAGGTAGCGGCAGGTCGACTCCAAGCCGGACGAACAGCTCGCTGTCGCGTCCGCCCGTCGCTGTCAAGCGAGGAGCAGGTGTCCCCAGCCGACGCTGCAGCACAGCGTCGGTGTCCGCAACGCCCACGTTGAGCTCAGCAGCAACCCGATCTGGACGGCGTGCGAGGCTGGTGAGCAACGCGTCCAGCGTCGGTGCCGGATCGGCGCCGAGTGTCCCGACCACGCGTACGGGCTCGGTCAATGACAGTCCTAGCCGTGCGCACAAAGAGATGATGGCAGCCTCGTGTGCGCCCTCTGCACGCTGGAGGCGCGCCCGGCCATCGGCTCTCAGGACCGATGCGAGCTGAAGGTCGAACTCACCGATCGTGCCTGCTTCACGACGCGCACGGGCCGACGTCCACAGCGCCTCGTCGAGCCGCACGCGTTCGATTTCGAGCCCAACTCTTTCTCGGGAGCCGAGCACTGCCACCCAGCCGTCGAGCGCGTCGGCGATGGCGAGTCGCCGTGCATTGTCGGTTTCGGCCTCGGCCACGCGCGCTCTCTGGTCGGCTTCTCGCGCGCGCATGCCAGACGCTCCAGACAGGTCGAGCGGAATGACCAGCGAGCCCACCACGTCAACAATCGTACCGGTCGGCAGCGCACGAGGACCTACGGAAATGCCGATTTCGGGATTGGGCGCTGTCGGCGTGCGCGCACCGACGCGTAGCGCGAGAGTTTCGCCCGCACGCGCTACGGCCAACCGCACCATGGGAGATTGCAGCCGGGCAAGCTCAATGACGCGCGCGCGGTCCAGCGTTTCGGCAGACACAGGACCGTAGACAAAGAGAATCAGGATCGACAAACACCGACGCAGAATCGGTCTTTCGGGCAGGCGCTGCCGAGAAGATAGACAGTGCATGGTCAGCGAGTGACGAGGCCGAGAAGTGTTTCGGTCAGGTGATGGAGGGGGCTAGCCATCGCCAGCGCCGCCACGCTGATGACCGTGATTTTGGCGAACGCGAAGCGCGTCCGCTGCAGGGGCAAGGGCGGTGCGAGCAGCGACTGGACACGCGCTTCGATGCCGCAATCGCCGAACGCGGCGACTGGCCGCGGGCAATGCGGGAGCAAGCGCTCGAACGCGACGATGGTTTCGGCGACGAGAAGGCGATCCCCGACCGCAACCGCGGCTGCTTCGTCGCATGTCTGCTCACACGCGAGCGCATGCTCGTCGACCAGCTTCTTTCGCAGCGTCGGCCAGTGTGCCAGCGAAAAGACCTCGGCCAACAGGCGCCAGAAAAGATCACGTCGCTGGACGTGGGCGCCTTCGTGGGCGAGCACGACGTCGAGCTGCCGCGACGAGAGGACGGCGCGCAAGCCTCGGCTGATGACGACTCTCGGCCGCAGGCGGCCAATCGTTGCCGCAAACGGAATCCGCGAATCGATCTCGACGAGCGCACTGGTGGCACGATCGATCTGGCGCGAAAGCGGACCGAGCCAGGCCCGACGGCGTAGCTCGCGGACCACCATGCCCAGCAACAACACGGTGAGCAACCCGAGTGCCAGCGGTTCGACGGTACCACGCAGCGCCGGGTGGTGAACCAGGCAGAAATGCAGATGGTCGTCGTCGTGGTGCAAGCAGTGGTCCTGCCCAAGCCCGACGAAGCTCGCCACGCTCGGCACGAAGCAAAGCGCCGTCGCAGACAATCCAGCGACCAGCGGAGCGGCCGCGAGCCAGAAGGCCACGCGCGCCCGATCAGCCGGCGCTCGCTTGGCACTACGGCGCAAGATCCGCGGCGCAACCAGCAAGCTGACGGCAGAGCCGATGACCGCAAAGAACAATGACGAGAGCGCAGCCAGCGCCAGGGTGCCGATGAGCGCGGTCACTTTTTTCTCTTGCTGTCTTGCGACCGCCGCTTTGAAATGAGTTTTTCCAAACGCGCCAAGGTGGAGTCGCCGGCGCGCGCCGCCACGTCGACGAAGGCGGCCAGCATGGCGTCGGTCTTGCCCTGCACCAGCCGCTCGACGACATCCGAAACCACCGTCGCCGTCACTTGCTCGCGACTGCGGACGGCGGAATACACATAGGCGTGGCTGACCTTCTCACGCGCCAGCATGCCCTTTCGATAGAGCCGCTCGAGTGTGGACTGGACCGTGTTCGACGTGATCTGCCGGGGCGCACCGACCGCACGGTGCACGGTCTTGACGTCGCAAGAGCGCGTCGCCCACACATATTCCATCACTGCCATTTCCAGCTCGCCAAGTGACGATGACACGTTGGGGACCCCGGATTCCACCGTAGGCCTGCAAAACCGATTGTCAATCGGTTTTGCCGGTGGGACCGTGAATCCCATGATCTGGCGAAATGGCACCTTTCGGCTCCTGTTCGGAGCGCAGGTCATTTCGCTTCTAGGAAGTGGCGTCACGACGGTCGGCCTCGCGCTCTACGCTTATCGGCTCACTGGAGGCGTCGCAGCGACGGCAGTACTGGGAAATGCGCTGATGCTGCGGATCCTCGCCTTCCTGATCTTTTCGCAACCCGCGGGCGTGTTGGCCGATCGCATCGACCGCAAACGCATCCTTGTTGCGGCGGACCTTCTTCGATTTGGATTGGTGGCGCTTTTTCCGTTCGTCACCTCGGTCTGGCAGATCTACGCGATGGTCTTTGTCGTCAATGCCATCACTGCATTTTTTACTCCCACGTTTGAAGCCACCCTGCCAAGCGTCGTCGGCAATGATGGCTATGTCAAAGCGCTAGCGTGGTCGCGGGTAGCGACCGACGTCGAAGCCGTCGGCGCGCCTGCTCTCGCGGCGATCCTGGTGGCATCGTCAGGTGTCCGGTGGCTTTTCTGGTTCGACGCGGCCACATACCTCGCTTCGGCGGCATTGGTGGTCAGTGCGTCGTTTCCGGGCGTCGCTGCAAATCCTCAGCCGTTTTCGGCAAGGGCGTTTTTGAGCGATTTGACCCACGGCACGCGGATTCTCTTTCGGGAGCCGTCGCTCCGCCAAGCGCTCTTGATGAGTATTGCGGAGGCCACGGCAGGTTCGTGCGCCATCGTGCTCACTGTTGGCTACGCACGCGACGTATTGGAACGTGGCGAGACAGCGGCCGCGTTGCTGATGGCCACCGTTGGAGTGGGTTCGACCGCCGCAGCGCTGGTGCTCGGCCGTGCCACAGGCCGCTACGAAATGGGCACGCGAGATCCCGCCGTTTTGCATGGGCGGCGCCATCGCTGGTCGCGGGCCGGGCTCATCGGCGGCGGCGCGCTGCTCTCTGTCTCGCTCCTTCCGGGAGCGCTGCAGCCCGCGCTGGTAGCGTTCGCCGTGCTGTGGCTGCTGAACGGCACTGGGCAAGCACTCATCGCCATTCCGTCGTCGACGCTCCTTGCCGAGCACGCAGGCGAAACGGAGCGCGGGCGCGCCTACGCCGCGCATTTTGCGTGGACACACGCCTTTTGGCTGGCCAGCTATCCGGCCATCGGACATGCCGCGGCTCGGTGGGGCGTACCTCGAACCCTCACCGGTGCGGGCTGTGCGTGCGCGGTCGTAGTTCTCGTGGCCACGTTGGTAGGCCGTGGTGCAGCGACGAACCATCTTCATGGACGAGACCAAGGTGCAGAATCCACGCCACTCAGGTGAGGAGCATGGCGCGCCACTGATTTCAGGGCTTCGCCGGGGCGCTTTTGTAGTTGACGCGCCCCTGGTAAAATTCGGCGTCCGGACTGCGCGGAACAATTCCGATCATGCTGAATGCCAGCTTCGTCATATCCATTTCATGTTGGTGCATCTTCATCGCCGGCTGGCGCGTAAAGCCACCGTTACCACCCACGCACCACTGGTAGTACTTCTGCATGGTCCAGTTGTACGTGCCGGACATGACAGTCTGGTTGAACTGCTGCTCGAAGATGTTTCGCGCCGGGGCCAGCTTCCAATATATCTCCATCGCGGCTTTGACTTTGTTCTCGCGCAGGAGCTTGAAGTACTCGACCAGATATGGCTGCTCTGGCGACTGGAACACCTCATAACAGCCCGCGCCCATCCACTGCTGTCCGTAGGCCAAGACCGTATTCGGCAGATAGCGCTCGACGGGATGGTTGATGAGGAGCTTGTCACCGACCCTGCTGAAGCACTCCGCATACAACGCAAACTCGCCTGCCTTGATCGAAACCACGTTTGGGATATCGGCCACTTGGGGAAGGATATCGAGCGGATAACCACTCGGATGCAGCCGTTCGAAATTGAAATGCGGGCTCGGATAGATCACCACCGCCAGGTCGGTGAGGGAACAGAGCTCGCGGGTTTTTGCCAAGACCTCCTCGGCGGTCAGCGGATACCAGTTGGCAGGGAATCCGAGCAGAAGCGTCTGGCAACCGGCCTTGCCGGCATGCTCGATCATGTCGACCGCATGCTCGAAGTTGTCGAACAGAATGCTCGTGGACACGCCAATCCGGCCTTTGGCAGCGTCGGCTACGATGGACACGAAGCGTTTCTGCTCTTCGAAGGTCAATCCTGTCTCGGTGGCCACGAGGGTGGAGAAAAAACCGTGCCGGATTGCCTGTTCGACATCATGGCGAATGCCCCGCTCGTCGAGATGCATGAGGTCGGGAGAGAACGACGGAATCGTCGTGTTTTCGACGCCAACCATATGGGCTTTGGCCCACTTCTTCAGATCCGACTTGGACATCTTCACCGCCTTCGGGTCGAGGATACGCCGAGATCACGAGTAAGCGCTTCTTCGCGATCAATTGCACCCTCGCAAAGTTCCCGTCGCCGAATGCTCATTTTACCTTCCACCGCAGAGGGTCTACAATCATCGAGCGGAGGCCCAGATGCACGGGACGATGGGGAAGATGGCGGTGCTGGCGGGTTTGTGCGGCTTTCTCGCCTGCAGGCGTCCGGTCGAGATCGGACTGCACTACAAGATCGACATCGCCTCCACCGACGTGGTGCGCATCGAGACCAAGGTCAGTGTCGCCGCTCCCGACGACCGCATGTTTTTTGCCGACCAGCCCTATCGTGCCGTGGCGCAGGGCATCGGCTATGAAGTGCGAGATTTTACCGGCGAGGGCCATCGGGCGTTGCTCATCACCCACGACGCGACCATCGGATTTTCGCCGTCGCCGCAATTCGTGTTCACCTTGCTGCCGCCCATTGGGCCCACGCCACCCCAGCTCAACATCTCCGCCCAAGTCTTCGGCACAGACGCGCTACTCGGCAAAAGCGAGGTGGTGAGCGCGGCTTTTGCGGCGGGCGCATTCGTCGAGGTGGTGGTCAACGACGCTCGTTGTGGCGGACGAACCTGTACCAGCGACGAGGTCTGCTGTGCCGGCAGCTGTGTGACCATGGGCAGCGATCGCGCGCATTGCGGCGGCTGCGATGTGGCGTGCGCCGCCACCGAGACCTGCTCGGGCGGGATCTGTCGCTGCGAGGGAGGCTCGGGGTGCGCGGCCGGCTCGGCGTGCTGCCCGGGGACTGGCTGTCTGAATCTCGCCTCCGATGCGTTCAACTGTGGTGCGTGCGGAAACGCCTGTAACCCTGGCGAGTCGTGCCTGGCGGGACAATGCGTGTGTCCGAGCAACCCCGGTGGCGCTGCCTGTTCCCCTGGCGGGCTCTGTTGCTCGACGTCGGGTTGCACCGCGAGCGGTAGCTGCCAGTGCAATAATCTGCCATGCGCCACGCCCAACGTTTGCTGCAACGACACGAGCTGCCTCGATCTGGCCAACGATCACGACAACTGCGGAAGCTGCGGCAACGCCTGCGCGTCCGGGCTTGTTTGTGATCACGGCCAATGCAAATGTGGCACCTCGGTCTGCAGTGCCTCCGATGTCTGTTGTCCCGGCAGCGGCTGCAAAAACACGCAGAATGATCCGACCAACTGCGGCGGTTGCGGGATTGCGTGCGGAAACGGACAAGTGTGCTCAAACGCAACATGCGAGTGCGGCACCAGTGGTCTATCGTGCGACACGCAAAAGCCGCTCTGCTGCGCCAGCGTGTCGCAGTGTGTGAATCCGGCCAATGACCATGATAACTGCGGCGCTTGCGGCAAGAGTTGCAAGACGTTGGAGGTATGTACATCGAGTGTTTGCAAATGCAACGGCGGCGCCGCTTGTGGCACGGGAAACCGCTGCTGCCCCGACACCGGCGGTTGCGTCGACGTGGCGAGCAATCAGCAAAACTGCGGTGGCTGCGGCATCCCGTGCGCAGGCAACGAGACCTGTGTGAGTGGAAAATGTACGCCCTCCACCATCTGCAACTGCCTCGTCGGCAGCATGTGTTGCGGAGGAACTTGTATCAACATTCAGACCGACGTTGCCAACTGCGGTGGATGCGGACAAGCGTGTGCCTCAGGCCAGCTGTGCTGCCAGGGCAAGTGTCGCGATCAGGACGAGAACAACTGCGGCAGCTGTGACAATGTCTGCACCCTGGGTGCCCCCAAAGGATGGGGCTCGTATTGTTGCCTCAATTGCGATCCCCACCCCACGGGTCGATGTGTTTCGAACACCGTGTCGTGTTTGACGTGCATCGGGCCGCCGAACTGACCGCCAGCTCCGATCAGCCGGAGGAATCGCCGGCTTGCGGAGACGCCGGCTCCCGACGTCGTGGTGTGGGCCGCCTCGGTGCCATCTAAAAACCAATCACGTCCTCCGGCGTGAGGACCTTCACGTTCATACCACTCGTTCCATTGCCGACTTGCCCGTAGTCATTGCCCCCCCAACACTTCACTCTGCCGGCGGTCGTCAACGCACAAGCGCTCGTCTTGCCTTCGCTGATGGTCGCAGGCTGCCAAGGTAGCCCTGAGATCGTGATCGGGGTGTTGCTGTTGGTCGTCGTGCCATTGCCAAATTGGCCGTATGCATTCCAGCCGCAGCATTTCAGCGTACCGCCGATATCCAGCGCGCAGGTGACGTAGCCGCCATGCGACATTGCGGTCACGCCAGAAGAAAGACCCATCACAGCGACGGGAGTGGTCGAAAAAGTTTCGTTACCATTACCGAGCTGTCCAAAGTCATTGTTGCCCCAGCACTTGAGCCCGCCATTCATCGTCATTGCACAAGTGTGCACGACATTCGCGCTCATTGCGGTCACGCCAGAAGTCAACCCTTGGACGTTACTCCAGAAGGTGGCCATGCTGGTGGTGCTGTTTCCGAGTTGGCCTGCAGTGTTCGATCCCCAGCATCGCACCCCACCTCCTGTCGTCAAGACACAGGTGTGATACGCGCCCGCCGAAAGGGAAGCCACGCCAGATGAAAGGTTCCCGACGTCGGAAGGTGTCTTGTATGTCACGCCA
>Ga0123338_10002593_pt1 | contig 16821 bp, 18 predicted proteins | sample grotaG_FD_89793 | JGI IMG/M metagenome (GOLD analysis project Ga0123338, IMG submission 89793) | Glacier valley bacterial and archeal communities from Borup Fiord, Nunavut, Canada, to study Microbial Dark Matter (Phase II) -... | ecosystem: Environmental > Aquatic > Freshwater > Ice > Glacier ...
GCCGCCGGTCAGCAACACGCCGACGAGCGCAACGTGGAGCACGGTGGCGAGCCCGAGCGCGACGGGACGCGTCGGACGGTTCATCCGGCAAATCGGGAGGCAGGCAGCGCGGCGGTCATTGCCGTGGAGAAACGGTTGTACCGCCCCGACGGTTTCACCCGATGACGACGCTGTCCGCAATCACCACCGCGTCAGTCGCGGCAGGACCAGCCGCGCGAGCCACGCAACGATGCCGATCGCGACCGCGAACCACAAAGCGACGTACAGCGGATCGTCGTGCGGGCAGGCGAGGACGAACACCGCGCCGCCCCATGCCGCCGCCGTCAGGCCGACTGCCGACGCGGTCCCGCCGGGGTCGGTCGGCGCACCGCGGCGCATCAGCAGCCCGAGCGCGAGCAATACGGGAACGCTGAGGACCACGACCGCGAAGACGCAGTCGAGCCCCTCGCGCCAGTCGAGCCGCGCGATGAGGGGGCCGACCCCGGCGCTCGCCGCGTCGATTCCCCAGCCGGCGACGATCGCCACCGCCGCCGCGACCGCGAAGCCGCGCAGGCCGCGCCGCGGCGACCGTGTCGGGTCGAACGCGGCGAGCGCGGTGACGCCGCCGATCAGCGCGAGCACGGCGAGGCTTGCCGCCTTCCACCAGAAGGCCATCAGGCCCATCGCCATCGGCATGTCGGGCCGCATCCCGCCACGCAGCACGAGGTAGATGACGATCTCGGCGATGCCGAGCAGGCCGAGGACCGCGGCGTCGCGCAGCGGCACCCGCCGCCGGACCGGACGGAGCTCGCCCGCGAGCCGATCGATCAACAGGTCGTTGGGTTCACTCGCCATCTTCGCGTCCTTCGATCGATTCGTCGGCGACCCGCTTGGCGAGGCGCGCGAGGCCGCGGTGAATGTTGACCTTGACAAGGCTCGGCGATTGGCCGGTTCGCGCCGCCGTCTCCTCGATGCTCAGCCCCGACAGCTTGACCAGCCGGATGACCTCGGCCTGCGCCGGTTTCAGCTCGGCGAGCAAGGCGGTCAGCACCGTCGCGCTCGTGACCGCCGATTCGTGGTCGCCGACCGACAGATCGTCGGGAAGCGCGTCGGCGGCGCTCCGTTTCATCGCGCGCAGCCGGTCGATCCACTTGTACCGGGCGATCGCCGCGAGCCACGGACCGAACGGACGATCGGGGTCGTAGGTGTGGCGCTTTGTGTGGAGCGCGATCATCGCTTCCTGCACTGCGTCGTCGACCAACCCGGGGGGCAGCCTGCGCGCATAATAGCGCAGCAGCCACGGTCGGATCTCGGCGAGCAGCCGCCGGTACGCGCCGCCGTTGCCGGCCTGCGTCGCCAGCATCAGCGACCCCCATTCCTCCACACGCGACTCCCGCCGGACGCGATCGACCATGTTTGGCGCCAGACCGTACACGATTGCACGGGCCACGCCCGAGGCAGCTGGTGCGGGCATGTGCGCTTGTTCGTGCGGCGGGCGGCGGTGGTTACAGCGGCGGCAAAGCGTGCGACGGAGCGGGGATGGTCGCGCCTCCGCCCTCGCTGTTCGCCGTGCTGCTCGGCGTGGTCGGTGCGGTCGCCGGCAGTTTCGTCGCGCTGGTCGCGATCCGGCTTCCCGCCGGGCGGCCGATCGCGCTGGCGCGGTCGGCGTGCGCGGCGTGCGGGGCGGTGCTCGGACCGGGCGAACTGATCCCGCTCATCAGCTTCGCGGTGCAGCGCGGGCAGTGCCGCCGGTGCGGCGCGGCGATCTCGTGGCGTGATCCGGCGGTCGAGGCGGCGGCGGTGGCGATCGGCGTAGTTGCGGCGCTCGCCGTCGCCGATCCCCGTATGGCGGCGGCGGTGGCGGTCCTCGGCTGGGCGCTGCTGCTGCTGGCGTTGCTCGACGCCGACCATTTCTGGCTGCCGTCGGCGGTGACGTTGCCGCTTGTCATCGCCGGACTCGCCGTCGCCGCGTGGCTCGCGCCTGCCGACCTCGCCGATCGGGCGATCGGCGCAGTCGCGGGCTATCTCTGCCTTGCCGGGGTAGCGGCGGCGTACAAGGCGGTACGCGGCCGCGTCGGGCTCGGCGGCGGCGACGCGAAACTGTTCGCCGCGAGCGGGGCATGGCTCGGCTGGGCGGCGCTGCCGGTCGTGCTGCTGGCGGCGGCGCTGTCGGGGATCGTCGTCGCGCTGCTGCTGTGGCGGCGCGGGATCACCGCGACGACGCGGCTGCCGTTCGGCGTGTTCCTCGCGGCGGCGACGTGGGTCGTCGCGGTGGCGGGATAGCCGCAAATCGGCGCTGTCCTACGCCCCGCCGGATTTGCCATATGGGGCCGTGGAGGTCGAGGCTCGAAGTGCACCGCAGGGAAGCGACAGAGCTTGAAACGTAAGAAAATTGCATAGAACAATGAATCAGAGCAAGAAACTAGATGCAACTCGTGTGCAGGTTGCGAACTTAGCCTTACCAAACAGTTAATTCTCGCGTTGTCCGGTCCAGCGTCCGATCGCCGTCACCACCGGAATCCGGCCCCCTCGCCGTTCGAGCAGGCTCGTCAGCGTTCGCGTCGTGCCGCCGATCGTCACCGTCGTCGTGACGACGAAATGGTCCGAGGTGAAGCCCGCGCCACTTGGCAGCCGCAGCCCGGTCGCGGCGAAGTCGGCGGGGGTCAGCAGCCCGGCGCGGTCGCGTCGGTCGCCGAGGATCCGTCCCCCGACGGGATCGCCGACGAGCACCGCGAGCAGTTCGGGTGGCGCGGCGTTGACGTTGATCTCGGCGCTTCCCGGCAGCGCGGTGACGAGCGGACGCAGCCGCGCGATCGTCGCCGGGTCGATCTCGGCGCGGCTCAGCTGGCCGAGATCGGCGATCCGCCCGCGCTCGGCGATCGACTTGGCGATCCGGCTGGCGATGTCGGGGTCGAGCCGCAACGCGGTGGTGATGGCGGCAAGCACCGGCTCGCCCGACCCCGCCGCCGCGTTGACGTTGAACCGCCCCTGCGCGTCGGCGATCGTCAGGGTGAAGCTGCCGCCTTCGATCGCCGTCTTCGCCTGCGCGATCCTGGCCCAGCCTTCGGTCCGGTTGTCGGTTTCCGGGGCGGCGACCATGTCGCGGCGGAGCGCGGCAATCGCCGACAGCTCGCCGCCGCGGGCGACCGTCAATGCCTGTGCCGCCTCGCGCAGGCGGATCGCGCGGTCAAGCGCGGGGTCCTCGGTGCCGAGCATCAGCATCACTGCCGCGACCGCGACCGCGACCATGGCGAGGACGTTGAGCAGGATCATGGCGGCAAGATCATGGGAGGGCGACCGCGCCGGGCGGGAGCGGGCGGACGGGCAGGTCGACGACCCGGCGGAGCGTGCCGCCGAGCCCCGGTCCGGCCAGATCGACCTCGACCGCGACCGCGACCGGCCAGCCGCGCGCCTGGACGACGGTCGCCGGCCAGCGGTCCTGCCACCCGCCGGGGGCCGCGTAATAACGCCAGCGGACGCCGGCGACATGGTCGAGGACCACCTGCGTCCGGCCGTTGGCGATGCGTTCTAACACCTCCCCGTCGAGCCGGTAGGTGACGCCGATCGCGCCGCCGCCGCCGGCGTGGCGGTCGAACCCGATGCTCGCCGCGCCCCCGGCGAGCGGCGCGTCGGCGATCTCGGTGACGTCGCGGCCGATGACGACCATCGCCCGGCTGAGGTCGCCGACCCGGTCGAGACGCCCCGCGGTCCGCGCCTGCGCGTCGAGGACGGTGTTGACCAGCGCGACCCCGGCAGCAGCGATGATCGCGAACAGCGCGAGCGCGACGACGACCTCAATCAGCGTGAAGCCTGCGCTGTCGGGGGTCGGCCTCACGTCTGGCTGTGCGCGACCGTGCGGAACTCGCCGCCCTCGGCGACGAGGATCGCCAGCTCGCGCGTCGCGCTGCCGTCGGCGCGGAAGCGGACCGCGCCGGTGACACCGGGGAAGCCCGCCGACCCGGTCAGCCCGTCGCGGTCGAGATGGCCGCCGGTGCGCAGCGTCCGGGCGATGCCGACCGCGTCGTAGACGAGACCTGCGATCACGCCGGGCGGGTTGCCGTACGCGCCCTCGAACGCCCGTGCGAAGCCGGCGAAGCCGTCGGGGTCGGGGGCAGCGCGCCACGCGCCGTCGATCGCCGCGAGCCCCGCCCCTGACCGGGCGAGCGCCTGATAGGTGCCGAGCAGCTGGACCCCGCTACCCTGAAGCTCGCGCGCGGCGGCCGCAAGCGCGTCGGCGTCGCCGGTGACGAGAACCGCGTCGGGCGTCGCGCCGGGGGCGAAGTCGGTCACCGTCAGCCCGAGATTGCCCGCCTCCCGCCGCGCCGCCGCGCCGGCGAGCGCCTCCCACCGGGTCGCGCCGCCGGCCACGGCGACGCGCCGGACCCCGCGCGAGCGGGCGTAGCCGAGGATCGCGCCGACGGTCTGCGCCGGGGTGATGCCCAGGACGAAGCTCGCCGTCCCTGCGGCGTCGTTCGACAGGGCGACTACCGGCACCCCATGCGCCGCCGCGACGACCGGAGCGACCTGTGCCGCGAACATCGGCCCGACGATCAGCGGCACGCCGCGCCGGACCGCCTGCGCCGCCGCCGCCGCCGCCCCGTCGGGGGTCGAGCCGGTATCGAACGTCAATAGCGTATTGTTCGTCGCCCCCGGCGGTTGCGCGAGGGCGGCGGCGTGTTGCATGCTGCGCGCGAGATCGGCGTTGGGGCCGCTCAGCGGGAGCAGCAGCGCGGCGAGGGGGCGGTCGTCGCCCTTCGCCTTCGCGCATACCGGGGGACACGCCGATGCCAGCGTCGCGAGCCATGCCGATCGAAGCAGATGCCGGCGTGCGATCATCGCGGTTTCCCCTGTGGCTCGCCGCGCTCGGCGTGGCGACCTATGCCCTGGCGCTCGCCGCTACGCTGCCGGTGCGGGTCGTCCTGCCGAAGGCGATCGACGCGGTCGGAACGGTTTGGCGCGGCGAGGCGGCGCTCGGCGACAGCCATGTCGCCGCGTGGCACGCATCGTTGCTCGATTCGCTCGGTCGTGCCGCCTTGGCGGGACGCTGGACCATCGATGGTCCCGGCAGCGCGCTTCAAGGTGGGGCCCGCTGGCGTCCGTTCGCCGGGACCGCGCTCGATACCGTTACCGGTCGCGCGGCGTGGCCGCTGGTCGCGCTCGCCGCCCCGTCGCTGCCGTTCACCTGCGATCTCGCAGTGCATGTCGCGCTCGACCGGGTCGATTTTGCCGCGAAGCAGCAGGGCGTCGCCGGAAGCATCACGAGCGACCCGGGATCGTGCACCACCCGCGCATCGGGCGCGCCGCGCGCGGTGCCGCGCCTCATCGCCGACTTCGCCGACCCGGACGCGCGGACGACCGGGACCGTCGCACCATGGGCGAACCGCGCGCTCCACCTCGCCGACCTGACCATCGAAAACGGTGTGTTGCGGCTGCATGTCGCGCCGACCGGGGCGGCACTGATCCCCGGCGCGGGCGTGCCCGCCGACCTCGACGTCGAGCTTTAGCCGCGTCACTGGCCAGCCAGGTTGTTGAGATCGATGATCGGCAGCAGGATCGACAGGACCATCAGCAGGACGATGCCGCCCATCGACAGCAGGACGGCAGGCTCGATCAGCCCCATCAGCGTCGCGACCAGCGCATCGAGATCGCGGTCTAGATCGACCCCGGCGCGCGCCAGCACCGGGCCGAGCCTGCCACTGCTCTCCCCGCTCGCGACGATCGCGACCAGCATCGGCGGGAAGACGCGCGCCTCGTCCATCGCCCGGTGCAGGCTGGTCCCCTCGCGCACCCGCGTCGCCACTTCGAGCGCCTTCGACCGGACGAACAGGTTCGGCGTCACCGCGGCGGCGGTCGCGATCGCATCGACGAGCGGCACGTCGCTCTGGACGAGCGTCGCAAGGCTACCGGCGAAGCGCGCGGCGTTGAGCTGGCGGCTGATGCCCGAGAATGGCCGCGTCGTGGCGACGAACCGGTGGAAGCGGAGCCGGTTGGCGGGAACGGCGAGCCAGCGGCGCGCGACGACGACCGCCCCGGCGATGACGACCGCCGCGATCAGGCCACAGCTCGACACCGCGTCGCTCAGGCCGATCAGCGCGCGCGTCAGGAACGGCAGCGCCGCTCCCCGGGCGATGAATACGCGCGTAATGTCGGGGACGACATAGATCAGCAGCAGCGTCATCATACCGAGCGACACCGCGCCGAGCAGCGCCGGATAGAGCAGGGCGAGCTGGAGCTTGTTCGCCGCGCGGTAGCGGCTGTCGACGAAGTCGGCGAGGTGGCTCAGCACCTGCGACAGCTTGCCCGACTGCTCGCCGGCGGCGACCGAGGCGCGGTAGAATTCGGGGAAGACCGCCGGATGCTCGGCGAGCGCCTGCGCGAAGCTGCCGCCGTCGAGGATGCGCCCGCGGACGTTGAGCAGCAGCTCGGCGACCTGGCTTGCAGCCGCCTGCGCCGCGACGAGCCGCAGCGCCTCCTCGACGCGGATGTCGGTGCCGACCAGCGTCGCGAGCTGGCGCGTCAGCGTCGACAACGCCTTGGCGCCGATCTTCTTGCCGAACAGCGCCCCGCGCGGGGTCGCTGCCGCCGCCTTCGTCGCCTCGACCGAAACCGGGAGCAGGCTGCGGTCGCGCAGCAGCCGCCGCGCGCTCGCCGCGCTGCTTGCCTCGACCACCCCTCGCTGGGTCTGGCCGAGCCCGTCGACCGCGCGGAAGACGAACGCCGCCATCAGCTAGCCGTCATCGCGGACGACGCGGGCGACTTCCTCGACCGACGTCATGCCGGACGCGATCTTCGCCGCGCCATCGTCGATCAGCGCGGGGCCGGCACGGCGAGCGTCGGCGACAAGGTCGGCCTCCGACACGCCGTCGTGGATCAGCCCCTGCAGCCCTGCGTCGACCTCGATCATCTCGTAGATCGCGCCGCGTCCGCGGTAGCCTTCGTCGTTGCACGCGGTGCAGCCGGCCGCGCGGAAGATCGGCGCCCCCTCGGCGATCGCCCCGCTCAGCATCGCGCTCTCGATCGCGGTCGCGTGACCCGGCGCGCGGCACGCCGGGCAGAGCGTCCGCACCAGCCGCTGCGCGATCAGCCCGGCGACCATCGGCGCGAGCAGATAGCGTTCGACCCCCATGTCGACCAGCCGCGTGATGCTGCCGACGGCGGTATTGGTGTGGAGCGTCGACAGGACAAAATGCCCGGTCATGCTCGACCGCACCGCCATCTCGGCGGTCTCGTGGTCGCGGATCTCGCCGACCATGATGACGTCGGGGTCCTGCCGCAGGATCGCGCGCAGGCCGCGGGCGAAATCGAGGTCGATGCGCGGGTTGACCTGCATCTGGCCGATCCCTTCGAGTTCGTACTCGATCGGGTCCTCGACCGTCATGATGTTGCGCTTGCGGTCGTTCAATCGGTTGAGTGCGGCGTAGAGTGTCGTTGTCTTGCCCGATCCGGTCGGGCCGGTGACGAGGACCATGCCGTTCGGGCGCGCCAGCAGCCGCTCGAAAACGCCCATGTCGCGCGCGCTCATGCCGAGACGCGACAGGTCGAGATCGGTCGCGTCGCGGTCGAGCAGGCGGAGGACGACGCGCTCGCCGTGCTGCGCGGGCAGCGTCGAAACGCGGACGTCGATCTCGTGGCCGCCGACGCGGAGCGTCACCCGCCCGTCCTGCGGCACGCGCTTTTCGGCGATGTCGAGCCGCGCCATGACCTTGATCCGGCTCGTCAGCAGCGGGGCGAGCGCCCGCGCCGGCTCGACCATGTCGCGCAACACGCCGTCGACGCGAAAGCGGACGACGCAGCGCTTTTCCTGCGTCTCGAAATGGATGTCGGACGCGCCCTGGCGGACGGCTTCGAGCAGCAGCGCGTTGATCAGGCGAATGACGGGCGAGTCGTCGCGGCTGTCGAGCAAGTCGTCGAGACTTGCTGCGGTGTCGGCGAGCGCGGCGAGGTCGGTGTCGGCGGCGGCGAAGTCGGCGGCATCGCTGGCATTGTCGCGGTACAACGCACGCAGCCGCACCTCGAACGTCGCCTCGTCGACCGGCTCGTAGGCCAGATCGCCGAAGCGCCGCTGGACCTCCATCAACGCTTCGAGTCCCGCCCCCGGCCGGTGGCTGCAGATCCCGGTCGCGGTCGCGACGACGACGCCGTGCCGCCGCGCGAAAGCGTAGGGCAGCGCCGCCGCGGTAACCGGGGGCAGATCGATGTCGTCGGTCATGGCGTCGATCATGATGTGGCCAGCGTGACTTGCGCCGAGACGACGCCGGGATCGGGTCGGCGTTCGAGCTTGATATCAACGACGCGCATGCCGGCGTCGCGTTCGAGCCCGGCGAGCCAGCCAACCAATGCATCGAACCCCGCCGTGTCGAGCGTCACGCCGATGTTCGCCCCCTGCGGCTCGATCCGCTGGATCGTCAGCCCGGCCTTCGCCGCGCTCTCGGTGATCGTCGTCGACGGCGTGCCTGCGCGCGCCACCGCCATCCGCGCGACATCGGGACCGGCGCCGCGAAGGCGGGCGGCGATTCGGTCGTAGCGGTCGATGTCGGCGAGCGCCGCGGCATGGGCCGCCTCGATCGGCCGCCAAACGAGCGTGACGAACAACGCCACCGCCGCGACCAGCGCGAGCCCGGCGAGCAACCCGCGTTCGCGTGGGCTTCGCGCATCGATCCAGCGCGCCATGCCCGATCGCAGCGGGGCGATCGCCGGCAGCGGCAGCCCGCGCAGGCTGGGGAGGCGGCGAACGCCGACGGGCAGGCGGATTGCGCCGAGTTGCATCCTCACGAAGCGCTGCTCCGGACCACGATATCGCCGTCGGCGCGCCCCGCTGTCGCGGTCGCCGCGCCGCTGACCGGGCTCAACCCTGCTGCAACGAGCGCCGCCTGTGCCCGCTGCAGCCCGCCGATATCGGCCGCCTCGACGCCCAGCGTCAGCGCGCCATCGGTGTCCGCATAGCTCAACTTGGCGAGCGTCAGCCCGCCGACCGGCGCGAGCGCGGCCGATGCGCGGGTCAGGAGCGGCAGGAAGCGCCCGCGCCCCGCCGCCCCGCTTGGCAGCATCCGGTCGAGGTCGGCGGTCAGCGGCGTGCCGGGCAACATCTGGCGGACCAGCGCCTCGGCGGTCGTCCGTTTCGTCGCGGCGATACCGCGCAGCTTGAGCGTGTCGGCAGCGGCGATCGCGGTGTGCGCGAGCAGCCCGGCAGCAAGGACGATACCGAGTCGTCGCAGGGCGGCGGGAACGGGCCGTGCCACCGCGGCATAGCGGCCCTGCCGCAGATCGAGGCTAGGTGCGAGCAACCGCCGCGACACCGCATCGGGCGCGCCGGCGCTGCTCATCGGCAGGTCGAACGGCAGCGGCGCGCCGTAGACGACGCAGGGGAGCGAACCCCCCGCCGCCCAGATCGCCGGGAAGCGGTCGACGGCGACGGCGAATCCGGCCGTATCGCTCCGAACGACGATCCGACCGAGCGCGGCTTCGACGCTCCACGACCCCGGCACCGGAACCGGGAGCAGCAGCGCGTCGGGAACGATCGCGGCGTGTTCCAGACCCGCTGCCGCCGTTATCGCCACCCAGTCGGCCATGACCGATTGCCGGACGACCCCGGCGAGATACGATCCCGGCGCAACCTCGACCCCCAGCGCGACATGAACCAGGTCGAGCGGATCGGCGATTCGGTCCTCGACTGCGAAGGGCAGTGCCGCAAGGCGCTGCGCGGCGCGCGCCAGCGGCAGCTCGACCGCGAGCAGCAACACCGCCTCGGTCGGCACGAGCACGGTCGCGGGACCGACGTCCCAGCGTTCGAGCGCGACCGGCACGCCGCCGGCCAGCGTCCAGATGCCCCCGGTGGGCGCGGCGATATCGGCAACGTCGCGGTTCATTCCGGCCCAGTTCGGTCGTTTACTATCGGCGGGCCGATAGCGTTTGGCTTCGTCCATTCTATAAGACGGTATGACGGTGCACACAATTTACCCAATGGTTCGACCTTGGGGCGATCCGGATGCTGAAGATCCGGTGCCCCGGGCGGACGCCGGATCGGTGCTGCCCCCGGCGGATGCCGGGCTGACCTTGATCGAAATGATCGTCGTGCTGGCGATCATCGCCCTCGTCGCCGCGCTGATCGTGCCGAGCGTCATCGGCCGGCCGGATCAGGCCCGGGTAACGGTGGCGCAGGCCGACCTCAAGTCGATTGGCGCGGCGCTCAAGATGTACCGCCTCGACAACGGTAACTATCCGACCACCGAACAGGGACTTGCCGCATTGGTGACGAAGCCTTCGACCGGCCCGGCCGCGACGAACTTCGCCGCCGACGCCTATCTCGCGCAGGCGCCTGCCGACCCATGGGGCCATCCCTACGTCTATCGCAGCCCCGGCGAAGCGGGGAGCGGCTTCGACTTGTTGTCGTTCGGGCGCGACGGCAAGCCGGGCGGCGAGGGAATCGACGCCGACCTGCAGGACAAGGGACATTGAGCTCGTTCGCTGCCGCGAGGCCGACCGTCGCGTCGGCGGAGGCCGGGCTGACCCTGCTCGAAATGCTCGTCGTACTCGCGATCATCGGCATCGCGTCGGGAGCGACGGTGATGTCGCTGTCGAGCCACGGCCCGGCGGCGGAAGTCGAGGCGCGGCGGCTTGCGGGCACGATGCAGGCGGCGGCCGATGGGGCGCTGCTCGGCGGCACGCCGGCCGCCCTCTACGCCGATGCGCGCGGCTACCGGATCGGCGGCGACCGCCATGCGCTCCCCGACGGAATGCGGCTCGAGGGTGTGCCGACGACCGTCGCCCCGCTCGCGCTCGACGACACGTCGGCGGTCGACCTGACGCTCGTTCGCGGCGACGAGGCCTGGAGCGTACGCTTCGACGGACTGCGCGCCAGCGCGTCGCGGGCGCTGCCCTCCCGATGACCGCGCGCGACGCCGGTTTCACGCTGATCGAGGCGCTCGTCGCGATGGCGGTTCTCGCGATCGCGTCGGCGGGGCTGATCCGGGCGACGAGCGCGCATATCGACCTGATCCGCGGCGTCGAGGCGCGGTCGATCGCCGGCTGGGTCGCCGAGAACCGCCTCGTCGAGGCGACGCTGCCGGGCTATCCGCCGCTGCCAGCGACCGTGACGATGCTCGGCCGTCGATGGACGGTCACCAGCACCGACAAGCCGAGCGACGACCCCGATCTTGCCGCCGTCACCGTGACCGTCGCGCCCGCCGGATCCACACGCCCGCTCGCGACCCTGCGTGGCTTCCGCGACCTTCGGGCCGTCTCGCCGTGACGCCGCGAACAATCGACCGGGGCGTCGCGCTGATCGCGGCCGGGGTCGTCGCTTCGGTCGCGGTTGCGCTTGCCGGGGTGACGTGGCGGCTGACCGGGGCCGACGACGGCCGCGCGCACGTCGCCGCGGTCAGCGCCGCGCCGCCGCCGCCGCCGCTCGACCTGTCGCCGATCACGCGCTTCGCGCCCTTTGGGCAGGTCGTCGCGGTGGGCGGCGCGACCGGCGATCCGACCGCGCTCGGGCTGCAGCTGCGCGGGATCATGCTGGCGCACCCGCAGTCGGCGTCGAGTGCGCTGATCGCGGCGGCGGGCGGTCCGGCGAGGGCATTCGTGGTCGGTGAGACGCTGCCCGGCGGCGCGATCCTCGACGCGGTCGAATTCGATCTTGTCGTGTTGCGCGTCAACGGTCAGCTCCAGACGCTCGCCTTCCCGCTCCGATCCGGCGCGACGGGCGCGGCCGCTCCCACCCCCGCCACGGCCCCCGGACCGCAAATGGAGGTCGGCAATCCCGCGCCGATCGAGGCGTATCGGGCGCGCGCCGCCGACCCCCTGTCGCTGCTCGGCAGCCTCGGCGCAACGGCGACACCCGAAGGGTACCGGGTCGGCGCGACCCCGTCCGACGACATGCGCCGCGCCGGACTGCTGCCGGGGGACGTCGTCGAAAAGGTCAACGGTCAGGCGGTCGGCGACCCGGCCCGCGACCGCGCGCTGTTCGATGAGGCGGTCTTGTCGGGGCGCGTCCGCGTCGAGGTCGTTCGCGACGGCAAGCGCATCGCCATGTCGTTTCCATTGCGCTAGGGGGCCTGACTGTGGGTGGGATCAAGCAGCTGGCCGCGATCGGCCTCCTCGCGTTGCCGAGCATCGCCGCGGGACAGGCGGCGTCGCCGGTGCCGGCGCGGGTCCGGGCGAACGACGTGATCGTCAACATGCGCGACGTCGAGATCGCCCAGGTCGCCGAGCAGGTGTCGCGGATCACCGGGCGCACGCTGATTCTCGATCCCGCCGTCAAGGGTGTCGTCAACGTCGTGTCGGCCGAACCGCTATCGGCCAACGGCGTCTGGGACCTGTTCCGCTCGGTCCTGCGCGTCTACGGCTTCGCCGCGGTCAAGTCGGGGGCGGCGTGGCGGATCGTGCCACAGGCCTCGGCGATTCAAGGCGGCGCGACGGCGGCGTCGGGGCGTAACGTCGCCCGCTCGCAGGACGTGGTCACCCGCGTCATCCCCTTGCGCAATTTGCCGTCCGACGCGGCGGTCCGCGTATTCCGCCCGTTGATCGCGTCGTTCGGCAGCATCGAGGCGCTCGCCAGCCCGAATTCGATCGTCGTCACCGACTACGCCGAGAACGTCCGCCGCGTCGAACGCCTGGCGCAGGATCTCGACGCGGGCGGCGGCGCGTCGTTCGAAAGCCTGCCGCTCAAATTCGCCTCGGCCAAGGACGTCGGCGCAGCCCTTGCCCGCCTCCTCGGCGACGGCAGTGGGCCGGGGTCGCCAAAGATCGCGGTCGACGAGCGCAGCAACATCATCCTCGTTCGCGGCGACGCGCGGAGCCTGTCGGAGGCGCGGCGAATGGCGGCGCTGCTCGACAAGGCGGGCGGTGCCGCCCCGACGACGCGGGTGTTCCGGCTCAATTTCGCCGATGCCGAGAGCGTGACAAACGTCCTTCGCGGGCTGACCGGCGGCGGCAACCAGCCGGCGGCGGCGACCAACCCGGTCGCGCGGACGCTGTCGCGATCGCGGTCGGGCACCGGCGCGGGATCGACCTTCGGCTCGCCTGGATCAGCCAATGGCGGGCTGGGCGGCGGCTCGGGCGGCAGCTACGGCGCGCTCGGCGGGCAGGGCGGGTTGAACGGCGGCGGTTCGACACTCGGCGGCCAGATCGCGGCGCTGACCAATCCGACGGCGAGGTCCGCGACCCCCGTGCAAGGCATCCAGACCGACGACCTGTCGATCCAGCCCGCGCCCGAATTGAATGCGATTGTCGTTCGCGGCACCCCGGCGGCGATCGCGGCGATCGCGACGCTCATCGACGAGCTCGACGTCCGGCGGCCGCAGGTGCTGATCGAGGCGGCGATCGCCGAAGTCACCGGCGATGCCGCCGAAGCGCTCGGCGTTCAGTTCGCTGCCGGCAGCGCGGCGGTCATCAGCGGCGGCACCGGCGGCACGTCGTTCGCCAACACCGGCGTATCGCTCGGCTCGATCATCTCGGCGCTCGTGCCGGGCGGGGTCGGGCTCGTCGGGCAGGGCTTGTCGATCATCGGCGGCAGCAAGGGTAATTTCAACGTTCTCGTCCAGGCGCTCGGCAGCTCGACCAAGGCGAACCTGCTGTCGACCCCGTCGATCACGACGCTCGACAACGAGCCCGCCGAGATCGTCGTCGGCCAGAACGTGCCGTTCCGCACCGGCAGCTTTAGCACGGCGGGTAACACCTTGACTCCGTTCACGACTATCGAGCGGCAGGATGTCGGCATCACGCTCCGCGTCGTGCCGCGGATCCATGAGGGGGACAGCATCCGGCTCGAGGTCAGCCAGGAGGTGTCCTCGCTCGTCGCCGGGGTCACCGGAGCGGCCGATCTGATCACCAACCGGCGCAGCATCCAGACGACGGTGCTCGCCGACAACGGCGACACGATCGTCCTCGGCGGGCTGATCACCGACGACCGGACCAACACCAAGAGCCAGGTGCCGCTGCTCGGCGACATCCCGGTGCTCGGCAACCTGTTCAAATCGCGGCAACAAGCGCAGACCAAGCGGACGCTGTTCGTGTTCCTGCGCCCGACGATCCTGCGCGACCGGGCGTCGGTCGTCGCGGCGGCGAAGGTGAAGTACGACCGGCTGCGGGCGCAGGAACTCGGCGATCCCGACCGCAGCATCCTGCTCCACCCGCCCGCGCCGCGCCTGCCGCTCGAGATTCCGGGGATCTACTGACCCTCGAAGACACCGCCGCACGGCGACCGCACCACTTGTCGCACGACGCGAAACCAGTCGCCGACATTCGCGCCCGAAAACGTGCACACCGGCCGCGAGCGCGGCGCGCCTTGGCCCCTAGAACGGGACGTCGTCGTCGAGGTCGTCGCTGAAGCTACCGCCGCCGAACGCGGGCTTCTTCGCCGGGGCCCCGCCGCCGAAGCCCGACTCGCGGCCTGGCTCGCGCCCGCCGCTATAGCCGCCGCCGTTGTCGCGCGCCCCGCCGCCATAGCCGCCGCCGCCGCCGCCGTCGCCTCCGCCCTCACGCCCGTCGAGCAGCGTCAGGTTGCTGTTGAAGTTCTGCAGCACGACCTCGGTGGTGTACTTGTCGGCCCCCGACTGGTCCTGCCACTTGCGCGTCTGAAGCGAGCCCTCAAGATAGACCTTGCTGCCCTTCTTAAGATATTGGCTGGCGACCTTGCCGATGCCTTCGTTGAAGATCACGACATTGTGCCACTCGGTCTTTTCCTTGCGCTCGCCCGAGCCCTTGTCGCGCCAGGTTTCCGACGTCGCGAGGCTGAACTTGACGACTCGCCCGCCGTTGCCGAATTCCTTGGTCTCGGGGTCCTTGCCCAGATTACCGACGAGGATGACCTTGTTGACGCCCGCCATGATTTTCTCCCTTGCGATCCAACAGAACGTATCGTGAACGACTAACGCCATGGCCGACGCGAGTCGAGTTGGAAATCTAGCGCCTCATGCTTGAAAAGGCGACTGTCTTACGCCAGCATGACGGCTGCGGCGGGATGGGGACGGACCGATGGCGGGCGAGATCGAGGCGATTGGCGCGTTCACGACGGCGGGCCTTGCCGCGTCGACGCTCGATGGCCCGCCCGGCCGGGCGCATCCCGCGAAGCGCGGGGCCAAGGCGCGCCCGATCGACGGCGCGGCCGGGTTGCACAGCGACCCGCACGACCTCGCCCACGGTGCCTGCGCCAATTGCGCGACCCCGCTGACCGGCAACTTCTGCCACGCCTGCGGACAATCGGCGCACGTCCACCGCAGCGTCGGGCATATCTTCGAGGAGTTCCTCCACGGCATCTGGCATTTCGACAGCAAGGCGTGGCGCACGCTGCCGCGCCTCGCCTTCGCGCCGGGACGGCTGACCCGCGACTATGTGTACGGCAAACGCGCGGGTTATATCGCCCCGCTCGCGCTGTTCCTGTTCTCGATCTTCCTGATGTTCTTCGTCTTCGGGATGATCGGCGGGCCCGATATCAATGGTGCGCTCGACGCGGCGGGGGACAGGCCGGTCGCCGAGGCGCGGAGCAACGTCGCCGATGCCAAGTCCGAGGTCGCCGATGCCGAGAACGAGATTTCGGAGGCGAAGTCCGACAGCGACACGACGCCGGCCGAGTTGGCCAAGCTGAACGCGACGCGGGCCACCGACCGGACGAAGCTCGCATCTGCCGAAAAGGCGCTCGCCACGGTCAAGGTGGACATGCCTGCCGCAGTGGACGCCGGGGGCAAGACGACGTGGCAGGAACAGACCGCCGCGGCGGCGCGATCGGACAGGTTATCGATCAACACCGGCAGCGCGACGATCGACGCGCGCATTCGCGAGGCGCTCAAGAACCCCGACTTCGCGCTCTACAAGGTCGAGCAGAAGGCATATAAGCTCAGCTTCCTGCTGATCCCGCTGTCGCTGCCGGTGTTGTGGCTGATGTTCGTCTTCCGCCGCGACGTGCACACCTACGATCACGTCGTCTTCGCGCTCTACTCGCTGTCGTTCATGTCGCTGCTGTTCGTCGTTATCGCGCTATTGACCAAGTTCGACCCGACCAGCGGGGCGCATCTCGACGGTACCAATACCGAGATCAAGAGCGGGCTCGCGGGCACGCTGATCCTCGCGGTCCCGGTGCATATGTTCGTGCAACTCAAGGGCGCGTACCGCCTCGGCTTCGGCGGCGCGCTGTGGCGGACGATCGTCCTGTCGATCGCGTCGCTGATCACGCTGGGGATGTTCGCCGCGCTGATCGTCGTCGTCGGGCTGGCGGACTGAGCCAAAGGGATCGAGGTGTTCGCGGCCTGACCACCTTAATCCTCCCCGGGACGGGGAGGGGGACCATCGCTCTTGCGATGGTGGAGGGGCGGTCGAGCGGGCTCGATCTGCGCGGGCGCTCGACCGCCCCTCTACCCTAGCAAGGGCGCGCCACCTCCCCGCAAGCGGGGAGGATCATTCGGATGGTGAAGCCGAGGCCTTCCGACGCATCTGCTGCGCCCCGCTACCCCAGCGCCCGCGCGATCCAGTACGTCGCCCCGGCGCCGACGTACGCCATAGCGAACAAATAGGCGAACATGAACCCTGGCCATTTCCAGCCGCCCGTCTCGCGCCGCGTCACCGCGAGCGTCGACAGGCATTGCGGCGCGAAGACGTACCACGCGAGGAAGGCGAGCGCGGTCGGCAGCGTCCAGGCGCTGCGCAGCCGCGCGACGAGGCCCTGCGGATGGTCGGGGTCGGCGTCGAGCGAATAGACCGTGCCGAGCGCGCTGACCGCGACCTCGCGCGCCGCCATGCCGGGGACGAGCGCGAGCGCGATCTCCTTGTTGAAGCCGATCGGGCGGAACACGGGCTCGAGCGCCGCGCCGATGTGCCCGGCGACCGAATAGTCGATCGCGGGCTGCGTCGCGC
>Ga0123338_10002594_pt1 | contig 16819 bp, 10 predicted proteins | sample grotaG_FD_89793 | JGI IMG/M metagenome (GOLD analysis project Ga0123338, IMG submission 89793) | Glacier valley bacterial and archeal communities from Borup Fiord, Nunavut, Canada, to study Microbial Dark Matter (Phase II) -... | ecosystem: Environmental > Aquatic > Freshwater > Ice > Glacier ...
AACATTCGCGGCCGTAGCGACGGCATTCGCGCACGTTGCAAAAGCATTGGTTTTTGTTGCATGGCCCCAATAGCCCCGCTGACAACCTGGCCAATAGCCCCGCCGACGCTGATTTTCGGGCGGGCAGCGAGGACCGGATTTAAGGTGGCTGATAATCCGTACATTTGGTTGGCCCAGCCCGCCCGTTGCCAGGTCCTTAGCCATCCCCGTCAATGCTCACTCCTCGTCTTTCGCACCTGGTTAGCTGGCTGCTAAGCGCGGGCCTAAGCTTGGGCCTAAGCTTGGGGTTGGGGTTGGGCCTTAGCTTGGGCGACCCATCCGCCGCCCGCGCCCAGGCCGCGCCGCCGCCGCCGTCCGGGCCGTCAGCCGCCGCCGAAGCCGCCCGCCCGGCGCTGCTGCTCACGGCCGCGCGGGCCGATGGCCGGCACCCGCTCGGCGCTGGCCCGCACGCTGACGCGGGCCGCTGGCGCTACCAACCCGGCTCGCCGCCCGGCTGGGCCGCCCCTGCCCTCGCCGATGGCCGCTGGCCGGCCGCCGACCCCGACTTCGCCTTTGGCCAGGGGCCGCCCGGCTGGGCCGGCACGGGCTGCTTCCGGCTACGGTTTCGGCTCGATAGCACCCTGGCCGGGCGGGCGCTGGCCCTAACGCTGACCCACGAGGGCGCGTCGGAGGTGTACCTCGACGGGCGGCTGCTGGGGCGCTTCGGGCGGCTGGGCACCACGGCCGCCAACACCCGCGGCTACTACCCGCGCTACCGGGCGCTGCCCTTCACGCTGGCCGGAGCCGGGCCGCACGTGCTGGCCGTGCGCTACGCCCAGTTTGGGGCCGGGCTGCTGCCGGGCGGAGGGTTCGCCGCGTTCGTGGGGCCGGCCGAAACCGTGGCCGCCGACCAGCTCGGCTGGCTTAAGCTGCACTCCTACAACCTGCTCAACGTAGCGGGGGCGAGCGTGCTGGCCTTGCTGCACCTGTTCCTGTTTTTGTATTACCGGCCTCAGCGAGCCAACCTTTATTATAGCCTCTACCTGGCGGGGGCCGCCGGCACGGGGGCGTTTATCTACTTGTGGTCCACGAACATGGACGGCCATTTTCGGTGGCTGACTTACCTGGGCTACCAGGTGAGTGCCACGCTGGCGCTGCTGCTGCTGCTGGCCTTCGTGTACGCGGCTTGCCAGCGGCGGCTGCCCCGGCCCTGGCTGCTGGGCCTGGGCGCGGCGGGCGCGGCGCTGACGGCCATCGCCCTGGCCCAACCTACTCAGAACCTGGCCAATTGGTTCGCCGGGCTGTATTTGCTGGCCTGGCTCGATACGTTGCGGGTGTTGGGCCGGGCCATGCGGCTGCGGCAACCGGGCATCTGGCTGCTGGCCCTGGGCATGGTGGGCACGCTGCTCACGTATTTTCTGGTGGCCCTTGATGTGTTCGACCTCTGGCACGGCTACGAGCAGGCTCAGCAGCTGACCATGCAGCTCGGGCTGCTGCTGCTGCCGGTGTGCTCGTCGGGCTACCTGGCCCGCGATTTCGCCGTCACGCGCCGCGCCCTGGAAGCCCAGCTGCGGCAGGTCGGGCGGCTCTCGGCCCAAACCCTGGCCCAGGAAGTGGAGCGGCGCGCGCTCATCAGCCGCCAAAATGAGCGCCTGGAGGCCACCGTGCAGGCCCGCACCGACGAAATCAGCCACCAGAACCTGGCCCTGGCCGCCCAGCGCGACGAGATACTCGCCCAGGCCGAGCGGCTGCGCACGCTGGACGAGCTGAAAACGCGGTTTTTCACCAACATCACCCACGAGTTCCGCACCCCGCTCACGCTGCTGCTGGGGCCGGCCGCCGACATCGCCGCCCACACCCAGGAGCCGGCCACCCGCCAGCAGGCCGAGCTGATGCAGCGCCACGCCCTCCGCCTGCTCCACCTCATCAACCAGCTCCTCGACCTGGGCCGCCTCGAAGCCGGCCAGCAGCCGTTGCGCCCCGCCCCGGCCGACGTGGTGGGCTTCGTGCGGGGGCTGACCAGCGCCTTCGAGTCGCTGGCCCAGCAGCGCGGCATCGCCTGCTCGTTCGAGGCCGCCTGGCCGACGCTCGACCTGTGCTTCGATGCCGACAAGCTGGAAAAAGTGCTGGTCAATCTGCTTTCCAACGCCTTCAAGTTCACGCCCAGCGCCGGCCAGGTGCGGGTGTATCTGCGGCCGGCGGCGGCGCTGGCTCCTGCTGAAGCTGTCGGCGAAGCTGGCCCCAAAGCCGGCAGCAGCGCCACCACCAGAACCGCTTCCGAGACTGATGACCTGGTCCCGGAATCAACCCCAGAACCAGCCCTGAAACCGAACAACACCCCCACCCTTAACCCAGCATCGGGCGAGCCGGCCTTGTTCGGCGTGGAGCTGACGGTGGCCGACACCGGGCGTGGTATCGCCCCCGAGCACCTGCCCCACGTATTCGACCGCTTTTACCAGGCCGACCCCTCCGACACGCGCGAGCAGGAAGGCTCCGGCATCGGCCTGGCGCTGACGCGCGAGCTGGTCGAGCTGCACGGCGGCCGCATCGCGCTGCAATCCGAGCCGGGCCGCGGCACCACGGCCACCGTGCGCCTGTGGCTGCCCAGGGCCGGGGCCGTCCCCGCCGCCCTCGCGCCAGCCGACACTACCGCCGCCTTCGCCGCGACGGCCGCTCTCGCCGCCGACGAGCTAACCGTCCCAGCCGGTGCGGACGGCACCGAGGCCGCCACTCCTGCTGACCCAATCAATCCCGCCGCCGACTCCGCCGACTCCGCCCCCGCTGAGCGCCCGCTCATTCTTGTCATCGAAGACAACGCTGACGTGCGGGCTTACCTGCGCACCGCGCTCGGGGCCGATTATCAACTGCTCGAAGCGGCCCACGGCGAGGCGGGCGTGGCCGCCGCCCGCGAGCATTTGCCGGATTTGGTGCTCACCGATGCCATGATGCCGCGCCTCGACGGCTACGGCGTGTGTCGGCAACTCAAGCTCGACGAGCGCACGAGCCACATCCCGGTGGTGCTGCTCACGGCCCGCGCCGACCTGCCCAGCCGCCTGCACGGGCTGGACCTCGGGGCCGATGCCTACCTGACCAAGCCTTTTCAGCGCGACGAGCTGCTGGCCCAGCTGCGCAACCTCGTGCGCGGCCGCCAGCAGCTGCAAGCCACGTACCGCCGCCAGCTGCTCGGCACGGGGGCATCGGGCGCGTCGGGTGGGTCAGGCACGTTGGGCGCGTCGGCGACGGCCACCTCAGCCGCCGACCAGCTGCCACAACCGCCCGGCCCGCCCTCGCTGGAGCAGCTGTTTCTGGGCCGCGTGCGCGCCGCCATCGAGGCCGCGCTCGCCGACGAAACCCTCGACGTGGAAACCCTGGCCGCCACGCTCAACCTGAGCCGCACCCAGCTCCACCGCAAGCTCAAGGCCCTGACCGGCCACAGCCCCGGCGACTTCATCCGCCTCGTGCGCCTCACCCGCGCCCACGAGCTGCTCGCGGCCGGAACCGCCAACGTGTCGGAAGTCGCCTACCAGGTCGGCTACGGCTCGCCGGCCACGTTCAGCACCAGCTTCTCGCGCCACTTCGGCTACCCGCCTAGTTCAGTTAAGGGTTAAGAGTTAAGAGTTATGGAGGAGGAAAAGACAGTGCTCTACAAGAGCTTTTTATTCTCGCAACGGGTAGTGCGCTTGTACAAGTATTTGTTGGCTAATGGACAGCCGCGCTCGCTAGCGGACCAGGTTTTGCGTAGCGGCACCTCTGTTGGGGCCAATATGGAAGAGGCGACCGGCGGCAGCTCGCGCCGAGACTTTATCGCCAAGTGCGCCATTGCCTACAAGGAAGCGCGGGAAACGCATTATTGGCTGCGGCTCTTCAAATCTACTGACTGTCTAGAGCCGCGCTTAGCCGACTCCTTGCTACGCAACGCGGAAGAACTAGCCGGATGCTCAGCGCCATCGTTCGTACCAGCCGCGACAACCCTGACCTCCAGATTCCCGCCCCCCCGACTCCCGACCCTTCAACTCTTAACTCTTAACTATTCCAACACCACCCGCCGCGCCACCACGCGCCCGCCCCCGACCGGCGCGGCGCGCAGCAAATACAAGCCCGGCACCAGCCCCGCCGTGGACAGCACGTTGAGCGCCCCGGCCCCTTCGGCCACCCGCACCAGGCGGCCGCGCGCGTCGTAGAGACTCAGAGACAAGACCGCGCCGGGCGCGCCGGCCACGCGCAGCTCCTGCCCGGCGCGAACCGGCACCGGAAACACGAGCAGCTCGCCGGCCCGCACGAGCTGCACCGCCACGGTGTCGGAGACGAAGCTGCCGGTGGGGTCGTAGTCGCCCAGCACCCGGTAGAAATTTGGCCCCGGCCGGGCCGTCGGGTCGAGGAAAGAATAACGCAGCTTAGTAACCGGCTGCACGGTTTGAATGGTCTGAAAATCGCCGCCTGGCGCCTGGCGCTGCACGCGCAGGCGGCGTAGGCCGGCCACGGTGCCCAGCGTGAGGTCGAGGCGGACGGTGTCGGCCAGCGGCTGGCGGGGCAGCCAGGTGCGCACGTAGCAGCCCACGCCGGCCTGGCGCAGGTCGGCGGTGGGGCCGCGCTCCAGCAGGCGGGCGGCCCGGCGCGGGGCCACGGCGAAATAGCGCCCCGCCGCTTCGGCCGGCGTCAGCGTGAGCGTCGTGTCCGTCACCGCGCGCAACGGCACCAGGTGGGTGGGGCCGAGCACGTAGACCTGGTAGCCGGTGGCGCCCGGCGTGGCCGCCCAGCTCAGGCGGGCACCCGCGTCGGGGCAGACGTAGCCCACGCGCAGGGCTGGCGGCCGGGCCAGGGCGAAGGTATCGGACACGAACTCGCGCCCATCGACCACGGCCCGCACCTGGGCCAGGGCACTCGTGTCGGGGGCCGTCCAGGCCAGGGCGCGGGCGCGGGGGTCGAAGCTGGCGGCCAGCGGCTGCCAGGCGGTGCGGCCAACGGGCCGGTAGTCGAGGCGGGCGGCGGCGGGCACCGACCCGGCCCAGCTCCAGCGCAGCGTCGTGGGTTGGCCGGGGCGCAGGTCGCGCTCCGGGCCGGGCGTGAGCCAGCTCAGGCCGGGGGCCACCAGCTCGTAGGCCACGCTGAACGCCTGCGGGCCACTCAGCCCGGCCGCCCCGCTCACCCACACCTGGTAGGGGCCGGCGGCGGGCTGCTCCACCGTCACCTGCTCCACCGTGTTGAGATGGTCGGCGCGGCGGCGGGCGGGCCGGCGCAGCGAGTCGGGGTGCGGGTAGTCGCTCAGCGCCCAGGGCAGGTAGCGCGTGCCGCCGGGGCCACCCGACGGGCCGTCCACGCGCAGGTCGAGGTCATTGACCAGGGCCTGGGCGGCGTTGGCGGCGGCGGGCGGGTCGGTCCAGGTCAGGGTGATTTTGAGCTGCCAGCGGCCGGGCGGCACGGGCAACGCGAAGCGCTGGGCCTGGCCTGGCCCCACGCTGCCCTGCCAGAAGCGGCCCTCCGTCACCAGGCGCACGGCCCCCAGCGCGTCGAGCTGCCCGAAGCCAGTCTCGAAATCGACCTGCGGGCGGCCCACATCGGTGGCGCTGCCCAGCAGCGCGGCCCGCACGAGGTCGCTCGGCGGCAGACTGCCCAGACTGCCACTGCCACTGCCACCGCCGCCCGCGCCGGGCCGCTCGCGGAACGCCTGCTGCACGAGCAGCGCCGCGCCCGAGGCCAGGGCGGCCGCGTCCGACGACCCCGCATCGCCGCTGGCCACCAGCTCGGGCTTCACGCGCCCGTCGTAGGCCGGGCCGCGGGCGCTGAGCAGCGCCACCTGCCCCCCGGCATCCGCCGCGCCCACGCTGAGCGTGTTTTTGCCCTGCTTGAACTGCCCCGTCAGGTTGGCCCAGCCGGCCAGGCCCTGGTAGCGGCCGGCGGGCGGGGCGCCCGCGCCCTGGTTGCCAGCCGAAAACACGTGCAGCAGCATCGGCAGCTCGCGCGCCTGCTGGTCGTAGCCCTGCGCCTCCAGCCCGTAGAAATTCTCGATGCCGGTGCCGTACGAGTGGTTCTGCACGCTCACGCCGAGCGCGCGCAGCTCGGCGCTGGGGTCCGGCCCCAGGTTGTCGTACGAAGCCCAGGCCAGGCGCGCCCGTGGGGCCGCGCCCTCGCCGCCCGGCCCCGAATTGCCGGCCCCCGCCACCAGCGTGGCCATGATGCTGGCGTGGGCCGACTGAATAACCGTGCCGGCCGGCGTGCTCAGCAGCCGCCCCTGAAAGTCAATGTCCGTGGGGTCGAGCGGGTTTTCCTTGATGCTCACCGTCAGGCCCTGGCCCAGCAGGGCGGGGTAGCGGCCGCGCACGGCCCGCAGGCCGTTGGTGCCCAGGTCGGCTCCGTTGAGCAGGCGCTCCGGGTGGGGCACGCGGCTGGCCGGCTGGCCGTAGGCCGGGGCGGTTAGCAGCCCCAGCAGCCCTGATAGCCACAGCAGCGCGCTTCGGCGGAAGAGAGAGAAGGGAGTCGGCATCGGCACCGAAAGTACGGCGGGCTGTTCGTATGTTTACCTGACCCTAACGCCCGCCCCGCCCATGTCTGCCGCCGCCCGCCAACCCCTCGCCTGGCCTGACTTACCCGCGCCGGACCGCCGCTACACGGAGGCCGAGTACCTGGCCTTCGACGCGCAGGCCGAAGGACGCTGGGAGTTTCACCGGGGGCGAATTACCCCCGTGGGCGAGCCGGGCTGGTCGGCCCCGCCCGACCCGAAGTTCATGGCCGGAGCCTCGCCTCGGCACTACCAGTTGGCCAGTACCCTGCTGCGGCTGCTTTTTAGCAGGCTGCCGAAAGGCTGCCGGCCGTTTGCCAGCGATGCCAGGGTGCATATTCCACTCACGGGCGGCTACGCTTACCCCGACGTGGTCGTGGTGTGCGGCGAGCTAGAGTTCCAAAACCCCGACGTGGCGCTGCCGGCGCTCACCAACCCGGTCGTTATCGTGGAAATTCTGTCGGAAACGACGGCCGACTACGACCGGTTTGGCAAATTTGCCCGCTACCGCAGCATCACGAGCCTGCGGCAGTACGTGCTGCTCGACTCGCGGCAGGCGCGCGCGGAGGTGCTCACCCGGCGCGAGGCCGACGAGTGGACCTACGAGCTGCTGCTGCTGCCAGCTGAGATGGTTCGCTTCGCGGCCGGCGAGTGCGCGGTGACGCTGAGCGAGTTGTACGAGGGGCTGCTGCCGTTCGAGGAAGTGTAGCGCCCGTCCCTCGCCACCGATTGCCCCGCCGCCGATTGCCCGCCTACTGCCCACCCTGCTTGCTGCCGCCGCTCTTCTGGTCGTCGTTGCTGACGCTCTTGCGCTGCTTGCCGGGGCCACCCTGGCCGAAGCGGTAGCTGAAATTCAACCGGAAGCCCTGCTGATAGGAGCGGTAGGTGAACGTCTCGTCGAACACGGGCGTGGTCGTGGTGCTGGTGTAGGGCCAGAAGCGGTTGAAGGGGCTGGCGAAGTTGAGCGTCAGGTCGGCTTTCTCCTTCCAGAAGACTTTCTTCGCCCCGAGCTGATAATACAAGTTAGCCGGGCCGAAGCCCTGGATTTCGACGGTGCGCAGGCCCGAATACGCGTAGCCCTGCACGGTCCAGCCTTTTTTGAGCTTGTAGCTCGTGTTCAGGTTCAGGTTGGCCGTGAAGCCCTCACGGGAGGTGCCCAGCGCCGACGAGCGCCGCACGACGTACTGCACGTCGGGGCCGCCGGAGAGGCTCCAGCTCGGGTTGAATTTGACCGAGCCGTAAATGTTGAGTTGGTAAAACGTATTGGCCGCCACGTTGCCGAAGGTTTGCAGGGTCACGGCTGGGTCGGGCAGCACCCCGGCCGGCAGCGGAGCGGCGGGGTTGGTGCTGGCAAAGCGAATGCCCTCAATCGCGTTGCCGGTGTGGCGCACCGAGAGGCCGGCGTTGAGCGTGCTCGTCTTGATGGCCGTGTTGTAGCTCAGCTCCGCCGAGTGGGTCAGCTCGGGGTCAAGGTTGGGATTGCCGAAGCTGATGTTGAGCGGATTGGAGCGGTCCACGAACGGGTTCAGAAAGTCAATGAACGGCCGGGTGATGCGCCGCGAATAGGCCAGGCGCAGGCTGCTCGCTTCGCTGATTTTGTATTGGGCGCTGCTATTGGGCAGCCACGTCAGGTAGGTGCGGTCCGGAAAAGGCGTGTTGGTAGCCCGAAAATCGGCCGCGATGCCCGTGCGCTCCAGGCGCGAGCCGAGGCTGGCCGACACTTTTTTGCCCACCGGAAACGAGTACGTGGCGTAGGCCGACTGCACGTTCTGGGCGTAGGCGAAGTCGGTGCCCCGGCCCGTGAGCGTGCCCAGCTCGCCGCCCACGGCCGAGGTGCCGTCCACCGACGCGACGGAGCTGGTGCGCCGGAATATCCCTTTCAGGCCCATTTCCAGCGTCCGCTTGTCGCCGAAGGGCTGCGTCAGGTCGGTTTGCAGCGTGATTTCCGAGCCGGGCGTGCGGCCCCGGCTCCGCTCGCGCGAGCTGGCCAGCGCCACCACGAGCGGCCCGTCGAGGCCATTGTACTGGGCAAAGTCGTAGCCGAACAGACTGTTATTGTGCGTGTACTGGCTCAACACGGTCCACTCCTTGCGGGCCACGCCGGCGAAAGTGCGGGTGTAGGTGCCCGTCGCGTTGAAATTAACGGCGTTGAACACGTTGCGCGTGTCGCGGTAGAACAGCTGGTTGGCGCTGTTGTCGAAAGCGGTAACCCGGTTGCGCAGGCCCTGCAAACCCTCGCCGCCGTAGCCGTCGGCCCCGAGCGCCAACGAGAGCGCGTGGTGCTCTTTCGGGTCGTAGTCCACGCCCACGTTGGCGTAGCCCCAGCCGCCGCGGCTCAGGCCGTTGCCGCCCTGGGTCTGTGTGCTGCGCAGCTGCCCCTGCTCATTGAACGTGCGGCGCTCGCCCAGAATCTGGTTGGGGTTGTACCAGGCCCCGCTGCCGGCCGACGAAGTGAAGTTGACCTTGTCCTGCCGGAAGTTGAAGCTCGTGTTCAAGGTCGAGTTGCGGTTGCCGCTGCTCACGCTCACGTTGCCGTTCAGGCCCTGGTTGGTGCCCTTCTTGAGCACGATGTTGATGATGCCGGCCGTGCCCTCGCCGTCGTACTTGGCGGGCGGCGTCGTGATGACTTCCACGCTCTGAATCTGCTCGGCCGGAATGCTCTTGAGCGCTTCGGCCAGGTTCGAGGCCAGCCGGGGCGAGGGCTTGTTGTTAATCAGGACCTTGAAATTGGCCGAGCCGCGCATCTTCACGTTGCCCTCGCCATCGACGGCCAGCAGCGGGGTTTTGCGCAGCACGTCCTGGGCCGTGCCCCCGGCGTTGCCCGCGTCCTGGTCGGCGTTATACACGAGCCGGTCGGGCTTGACTTCCACCACCGGCTTCTGGCCCACCACTACGGCCTCGGCCAGGGCCGTGGCCGAGGCCGGCAGCAGCAGCCGGCCGGCCTCGGTGGCTCCGGTGGTCACGGTCACAGCCCGCGCCCGGCTGGCGTAGCCCACGTACGAAGCCCGCAGCCGGAAGCTGCCCGCCGCGAGCTTGGTCATCGTGAAGTGCCCCTGGTCGTCGGCCGCCACGCCGGTTACGGGCTTGGCATCGGCGGCCGGCGCGGCCGGCAGCAGCACTACCGTGGCGTAGGCCACCGGCTGGCGGGTGAGCGAGTCGAGCACCACGCCCGTGAGCGAGCCGGTCGGGGCCGGGGCGGCGGGGGCGGGCGTTTGGGCCAGGGCCGAATGGGTCAGCAGTATGCCGGGCAGCGCGGCGGTCAGCAGGCGGGTAAGGAACTTCATAAAGCAGGAGAAGAGGCGTCGGCGGGAAAGGATGCGCGGAAAGGGACGAAGGTTGCCGGGGCTACCGGCGCGGGGGGCGAAACGTTACGCGAGCCGAGGGCGGGCGGCTTTTTCGCCGCCCGCCCGCACCCACCACTACTTCTTCAACACCTCGTAGCCCATGCCCATGCCAAACGACGCATCGCCTTTGATTTCGCAGTGCAGCTCGGCATCGCGCTCGCCCAGGTTACGGACGAGCGCCGCCGAGCCAGCCCCGAAAGCCAGCTCGGCGCGGCCACCGGGTTCGAGACGGCCACGCTCCTCGATAGTGCCATCGGGCCGCCGCTCGGCCACGCTCACCGGCACCGGGCCGCTGTTGCGGGCCGCTACCCGGAAAGCCCCGCGCTGCGAGCCGCCCAGCACGAACTGCTTGCCCGTTTCGATACGCAGGTCAGAAGTTACGCCACAGGACCCCAGCAGGGCGAGGCAGGTCAGCAGGGCGGCAGTCCAGAAAGTACGCATGGCACAAAGGGGTTTAGGGGGGTGAAAGAATGGGACAAAGGTCCCCCACCCCGCCGCGCCCGGCGCTCCAAATGCTGCGTTGGGTCGTCCCGAAGTATGGTTTGGGACGGGTAGGGGCGGGTTAGGAGTGGGCGGGGCGTAGCAGCTCTTCGACGCTAGAGGTGAGTGAGCCGCGGCCGGGCGTGTACGTGGTGCGGGCCGGGGCGCGGGCGGCAAGGTTGGTGGTGGAGTAGGTTTCAGGGCTGCCGCAGCCCCTCGTAGCGCATCCCCAGTCCGCTGGCTTGCCCGTTGAGCAGCAAGTTTACCGTGGCTTGCCGGGTGCTGCTGTTGAGCCACAGCGCCGCCGAGCCGGCCGTCAGGTCGAGGTGGATAGTTTGACCGGGGGCCAGGGTGCCGCGCTCGGTCAGGGTGCCGTCGGCGCGGCGCTCTTGCACGGCTACCGCCACCGGCCCCACGTTGCGGCCATCCACGGAGAAGGCTCCGGGCTGGCCACAGCCCAGCACGAACTGCTTGCCCGCGTCGATGTAGGTGAGGGCGAAGGGGCCGCCGTGCAGGGTGGCGCAGCCCGTAGCGGCGGCCAGGGCCAACGGGAAAAGGTAGGTTCGGAGCAGGCGCATGGGCTTGGGGGAAGGAGTGAAACGAGGCCCCAAAGGTCTGGCCCTGCCCCCTGCCCTTGCGCCCCAATGCGGGTTTTGGGTCGTCCCAACTTATGTATTGGGCCGCCCCACCTCGCCCGGCACCTGGCCCGTGAGCTTCTTAAACACCCGGTTAAAGGTGGATTTCGAGTTAAAGCCGCTCTCCAGCGCCACGCCCACCAGCGAGTAGTGGGCCAGGCGCGGGTCTTGCAGCTTGCGGCGGGCTTCGGCCACGCGGTAAGTATTGACGAAGTCGTTGAAGTTCTGGCCGCAGCCGGCGTTGATGACCCGGCTCAGCAGGCCGGGGTTGGTGCGCAGGCGCTGGGCCAACTCGGTCAGGGTCAATTCGGGTTCGAGCCAGGGTTGTTCCTGCTCCATGAGGGTCAGCAGCTTGGCGCGCCAGGGTTCCAGCTCGGGCACGAGGGCGGCGGGCGGTACGGCCCGGGCCACGGCGGCTTCGTGGGCGGCGAGCAGCTCCAGCGGCACGGGCGCCAGCAGCAGCGCCTCGCGCTCGTCGTCCACGGCGGTATCGGCCCGGCGCTGGGCGGCGAGCGCGATGGCTTCGGCCGCGGTGGGGGCGGCCGGGGGCGCGGGGCCGCGGGCGGCAAGCGTCCCGGCGGCTCCGGCTTCGGCCCCGGCTTCGGCTTCCGGTGCGGCAATCACCGTCGCCTCAAAGCGCAGGGGCGAGGTGGCGGCGGCGTAGTTGGCCTGCAAACCGACCACGGCCAGGGCGTAGATGAGCAGCCCGCGCAACGCGAACGCGTACCACGACGTGTCGTAGCTGAAGCCGCCGGCCACTTCCTCGGCCGCCGAGTAGGCCAGGCTCAACACGAGCACCAGCAGCAGCAGCACCAGCAGCTGGCGCAAGCCGGCGAAGCGCAGGCGCTCGGTCTGGGAGAAGTTGTCGTCCAGGTAGCGGCGGTAGCGGCGGTAGGCGCGCAGCGTGGCCAGCCCGTAGCCCAGCAGCAGCGGGTAGCCCAGGTACTTAATCGGCTCAAACCACTGGTCGCGCCAGGTGGCGGCGGCCCCCTTGGTGCCGAAAAAGTCGGGCAGCGTTTCGTGGTGCAGCCCGCGCCGCCAACCCAAATCGAGCAGGGCCACGCCCGCGAACCCGGCCAGCTCCAGGGCCGTCGGCAGCAGGTGCAGCCAAGCCCGTGGCCGAAACCGAAACTCCTGGTTGGTGAGCGCCCGAAAATACAGGTACCAGAGCGGCCCCAGGGCCAGGTGCAGCTGCCAGGGCACGTAGAACATGACGGTCGAGTGCGCGTCGTGCGCGTCGTACCAGCCGGCGTAGCCCAGCATCCACTGCGCTACGGCCACCGTGGGCCAGGCCACGAGCAGGGCCAGCAGCCAGTCGGGCCGCGAGCCGGTGCGGATAGCCCGGAAGAGCAAGAACAAGGTCAGCGCCACGCCCGGCCCCACGAAGGGCAGCAGCAGCGAGCTACGGGCACCGAACTGGAAAAGCATCGGGGACGAAAGTACGGGAGAAGTGGGGCGGGCGAGAAGGTATTGGGTATTGGGTATTGGGTATTGGGTATTGGGTATTGGGTATTGGGTATTGGGTATTGGGGGTCGTTGTCATGCAGCGCGCAGCGAAGCATCTCGCGTGGCGCAGTAAATTCTAACGTTAGCACGAAAGCTGACGATTAAGATTACCGCACCACGCGAGATGCTTCGCTGCGCGCTGCATGACAACGCACCCAATACCCAACACCCTCACAACCGCGAGCTAAAGCGCGCACTACTATCCCTTTCTGCTTAGCTTTGGACACTCACCCACCCCGCCCCGCCGCATGGACATCATCGCCCACATCGACCTGACCCGCGTTTTTTCCTCGACATCGAAACCGTGCCCGGCCATGCCAGCCACGACGAGCTGCCCGAGCCGCAGCGGCCGCTGTGGGAGAAATTCTGCGGCGGTCGTTACGCGAGTCAGCTCAAAGAAGGCCGCACCCACGCTGAGCTGTTCGCCAACGGCGGCCTGCACGCCGAGTTCGGCAAGGTGGTGTGCGTGTCGGTAGGAAAATTCTACGAGCTGCCCGACGAGACGCTCGAGTTTCGCATTAAATCCTTCGCCGGCGACGACGAGTGCGAGGTGCTGCGCGGCCTGGGGCGGGCGCTGGGCGAAGCCCGCCCATACGGCACTAAGCTGCGCCGCGCCACCAACGCCAAGCAGCACGACGACCCGCGCCAGCTTGGCCACTACCTCTGCGCCCACAACGGCCGCAGCTTCGACTACGCCTACCTGGGCCGCCGGATGCTGATTTGCGGGCAGCCCATTCCGCCCTTGCTCGACGTGGCCGGCCACAAGCCCTGGGACCTGCCTCATCTGCTCGACACGATGGAGCTGTGGAATTTCGGCGACTACAAGGGCAGCATCTCGCTGGCCCTGCTGGCCGGGGTCTTCGGCATCCCCTCGCCCAAAGACGACATCGACGGCTCCCAGGTCGGCCACACGTATTGGGTCGAGCGCGACCTGGCCCGCATCGTCACCTACTGCCAGAAGGATGTCGAAACCACCGCCCGCATCTTCCTGCGCTACCTCAACCTGCAAACCCTCTGGGACTCGGTGCGGTGTACGCTCGTGCCCTGGCCGAAATGAGGTTTCTTGTTTCTTGTTTCTTGTTTCTTGTTTTTAGGGCGTGAGTCAGCGCAGAATTCCGCGAAGGGAGCGAAGTTTCGCGAAGTCAAAGTACCGCTACCTTGCTTGGCTCAAGTTTGAAACAAGAAACAAGAAACAAGAAACAAGAAACAAGAAACAAGAAACTCACCGCTTCACCACGCGCCGGTGCAGCAGCTGCCCATTCAAGGACACTTCCATCACGTACACGCCGGCGGCCAGCGCGGCCGCGCCACTCACCTCAGCTTGGGAGCTGCCGGCCGGCAGGCGCAGCGGCTGGCTCAGCACTCGCCGGCCCAGCGCGTCGAGCACGGTGAGCTGGGTAGCGGCTTCGGCCTGGGGCAAGGTCACGAACAGGCGCAGCCCCTCGGCCCCAAACGGGTTGGGCGCCGCCTCGCAGCTAAACGCGAAGCCGTCGCCGTCGAAGCGCACTACCCGCGTGGGCGAGAAGCTGGCGCGGCCGTCAAGGTCCACCTGGCGCAGGCGGTAGTAGCGCGCGCCGGCTTTGCCAGGGGCCGTGTCGCGGTAGCTATACACGCGGCCCGTGACCGAATTCGCCGACGGCGCGGCCACGAACGTGAGCACCCGGAACGCCTGGCCATCGAGGCTGAGCTGCACCTCGAAGCCCGCGTTGTTGGTCTCCGAAGCCGTGCGCCAGCTCAGCAGCGCGTCCGCGCCCTGGCGCTGGGCCTCAAACGCGCTCAGGCTCACCGGCAGCGCAATCGGGGCCTTACCCAGCGTCCAGAGGCCACCCAGGTTGGTAAGGCTGGCCTTAGTCACCACGTTGGGCGCGGCCGTAATGGGGTCTTGGTTCACCCAGGGGCCGCCCGGACTGCCCGTGGACCGGAACAGGCGCAGCTCGGCTGGGGCGAGGCCGTTCAACTCGTGGTTGAAGTAAGCGAATTCCATCCGCACGTCGAGGCCCGTACCCGTAGCGGGCTGTAGCTGAAAATAGCGCAGGATGCCGGGGCCGCCGTTCACGTTGGTCGGGGCCGTGCCCGTGGTGCGGTCAACCCGGGTAGAGCCGGGATTGGGCGAGCCGGCGGCCGGCGTCAGCGTCAGGCCCAGGCCGAGGCAGTCGTCGGAGGCACCCGCGCTGAGCAGGCGCTGGCCTACCACATCGCCTAACACGTAGCCGCCTTCCACTTCGCTGAGCCGGGCCGTGCCGGTGTTCAAGGTAAAGCTGAAGGGAGAAGTTCGTAAAGCGGTGGGATTACCCAGTATGACGCTGTTGCCCGCGCCTGCGTTGAGCACCCCGCTACTCATAGTCAGGCTTTGCCAAACGACCAGACTGTTACGCAGCGTCGTGCTGTTCGTCGTGGCGACATTGGTCGGGTTGGTGTCCACTTCCATATCCCACACGTCGTTCAGGCTTTGTATCGCGTGCGGCACGTTGCCCAGAATACGCAGCTTACTGCCGCTGGTAGCCGACACCGCATTGAAAAAAGTACCGAAGAAGGAATAATTGGCATCGGCCAGCCGCACCGCGTCGCGATTGAGGCCCAGGGTAATGTCGCCCCACAGCTCCAGCGTACCACTGGTGTAGATGAGCTTAGCCGGCGCGTCGCCGAATGACAGGTTGCGCACTGCGGCCACAGCCGAGGGCGGGGCCGAAACACTCGTGTAAACCGGATAGCGGTTGGATGCCACCACCGGAATTTCCGCGTCGATGTATTGGTTCGGAACGCACTGCGGAATCCAGTTAGTGGGGTCAAACCAGTCAGTGCTCGTGGCCCCGGTCCACTGCGAAACGTTGCTCACCAGCACGGCATAGCCGGCCGGCAACGCCGTAGCCGTGCAGTTAGCATCGCTGAGCGACGACACGGTGTAGGTCGTGGTGCTGGTTATCGTCGGCGTAATAGTGTAGGGCGACGTATTGACTACCACGTTGGCCGTGGTCGTGGTGCCGTCGAAATAGCTGAACGTCCACGGCCCGGTGCCGGTGAAGGTGAAGGTGATAGGGGTCGGCGAGCCGGCGCAATTGCCGCTGCCCCCGCCGCTGATGGCTATGGTAGGCGCGGAGTTTATGGTAACGTTAATGGGATTGGGCAAGGTTGTGGCAGCCCCATAAAGGTCACTCAGTGCCGTGATGGCGTAGGCAGTGGATGCCGTCAAATTGCCCGTTGGAATGCTGAACGAGGTTTGCCCCGCCGGCACCGTAGTCGTAGCTGGGTTGCTGCCGTTGGTGGTGTAGGTCAGGCTCCAGGGGCCGGTGCCGGTCAGATTGCCGGTCAAGTTGGTGCCCGTGCCGACGCACACCGGCCCGGCGTTGGCAAGCGTGGCCGTAGGCCGGGGCGCTACCGTGAACGTGGCCGTGTAGTTGGTCGGGTTGCCATTGTTGTTGATAAACCGGTCGCCCTCGTTGGTTGTCGCCTGTCCGTAAACTTCCAGCACGTAGGTGCCCGCAGCTAGGCTGCTGAGCAGATTAGGACTGAACGTGTAGCGGTTCCAACTCTGATTGATGGAGCCGACCGGCGGAGTCGGCACGAATAAGTCGCGTACGTACGGCAACGACAACCGCGTATAGACCGGGCTGCCCGGCCGCGCCCCTTGCTGATAGACGGTGTAGAACAAGTCGGCCGCGCTCACGTCGCCACCGCCGCTTTTGAATACTTTCAATTCACCCCCGTTAAGCGTCAGCGTCTGCCCCACGCCGTACGAACCTAGGTCCTGACCCTGAAAATTGGCACCCACGCCAGCACTCAACACGTAAGTAACGCCACTTACCTGCACGTAACTCTCGTATATGCCCGTCGCCGCCTCGGCCCGCCCCGGGGCCAGGCTCAGTAGCAGCAGCGCCAGCCAAGTCATTCCAAAGCTCCGCCAACCATTCAAAGCCCGCGGATTCTGCCGGCCGTAGCCACTAACATTGTAAGTCGAGTTTTGCATAATAGCTGGGCAATAAGGACGAGACAGAAGGGTTGAAAAATTTATCGGCGGGACAGTAACCTACAAAGAGAAGCCAGGCCAGGACTTTCTTAAAATAAATTAAAAGTCGGCATAATCCTAACGAAATACGCCCTAACGCTTCTTAGCACTATTATCGCCTAAGGAAAAACTAAATTTTCAAGTTCCAAATTATCCGCCGTCTTTGCCGTGCTTCGCCCCAAACGGCAAAAGGCCGGCCCCCGTTACGCGGGAACCGGCCTTGGCCTTGTATTAACTTATTTCAAGGTTCGGCTTACTTGGCCTCGCCCGTTTCCGGCTCCGGCTTCTCGGCCGGGCGCTCGTCGCTGGCCAGGTTCATGGCCTCGCCGCTCTTGCTCACGGCGAAAGTCAACTCCTCCTTGCCCTCCTCGAAATC
>Ga0123338_10002595_pt1 | contig 16817 bp, 14 predicted proteins | sample grotaG_FD_89793 | JGI IMG/M metagenome (GOLD analysis project Ga0123338, IMG submission 89793) | Glacier valley bacterial and archeal communities from Borup Fiord, Nunavut, Canada, to study Microbial Dark Matter (Phase II) -... | ecosystem: Environmental > Aquatic > Freshwater > Ice > Glacier ...
GAATCCGTGCTTTACGCAAATTCACCCGACTTGCATTCCGGTGAGCGGCGACTATCAGTCCAAGCTCACGCTGATGTCGGAGTCGCTGCGCAACGACGGTCGTGTATGGGTGCCATCGAAGATCGACGACGAACGGTCCGCCGCGCAGATCCCCGAAAACGAGCGCGACTACTACCTGGAACGGCTGTACCCGAGTTTCGGCAACCTTGCACCGCGTGACATATCCTCCCGCGCCGCCAAGCGCGCCGTCGACTCCGGCCGTGGTGTCGGCCCGTTAAAGAACGGCGTCAACCTCGACTTCCAGTCGGCGATCGACCGCCTCGGCTTCGACACCGTGTGGGAGCGCTACTCGAACCTGTTCGAGATGTATGAGCGCATCACCGGTGAGGACCCGACGAAGACGCCGATGCGCATCTACCCGGCCAGTCACTACACGATGGGTGGGCTGTGGGTCGACTACGAGTTGATGACCACGGTGCCAGGTCTGTACTGCGCCGGTGAGGCCAACTTCTCCGACCACGGCGCCAACCGCCTCGGCGCTTCTGCGCTGATGCAAGGCCTGTCGGACGGCTATTTCGTGCTGCCGTACACGATCGGCAACTACCTCGCCCCGATGCTCAACAAGCCGACGCCCGGCACTGATCATCCTGAATTCAAGGCTTCCGAACTGGCCGCCAAAGAGCGCTATCACGGCTATGTGTCGATCGGCGGGACGAAGTCGCCGGACCACTTCCATCGTGAGCTCGGCCGCATCATCTGGGATTACTGCGGTATGGAACGCACTGCTGAGGGGCTCGAGAAGGCACTCGCCGAACTGCCCGGTCTGTACGACGAGTTCAAGACCGATCTGCGGGTCACCGGTACCGACGAGGGCATCAACCAGACGCTCGAGAAGGCCGGTCGCGTCGACGACTTCTTCCAGCTCGGAATGCTGATGTGCCGTGATGCGCTGGAACGCGAGGAGTCGTGTGGCGGCCACTTCCGTGTCGAGCACCAGGACGCTGAAGGCGAAGCGCTGCGCGACGACGAGAACTTCTCCCACGTCGCCGCCTGGGAATGGACCGGCGACCCGATGGCCAGTATCCGCAACAAAGAAGAACTCACATTCGACAACGTCCACCTCGCCGTCCGGAGTTACAAGTGAGCACTTATCTGCAGAACATCACGCTCAAGGTCTGGCGCCAGGACGGCCCTGCCGACGGCGGCCGTTTCGAGCACTACAACGTCCCGGAGATCAGCGACGAAGCCTCGTTCCTCGAGATGCTCGACGTGCTCAACGAGCGCCTGATCAACGAGGGCAAGGAAGCAATCGTCTTCGACCATGACTGCCGCGAAGGCATCTGCGGCACCTGCTCGTTGATGATCAATGGCCAGGCTCACGGCCCTGCAAGGATGACGGCGACCTGCCAGTTGCACATGCGCAAGTTCGCCAGCAACGACACGATCGTCGTCGAGCCGTGGCGTGCGTCGGCGTTCCCGATCCTCAAGGACCTGATGGTCGACCGTTCGGCGTTCGACCGCATCATCGAGGTCGGCGGTTTCATCACCGCCCCGACCGGTGGTGCGCCTGACGCCAACCTCATCCCGATCCCCAAGCCGGTCGCCGACGCAGCGATGGATGCGGCGGAATGCATCGGCTGTGGCGCCTGCGTCGCCGCCTGCCCGAACGGTGCAGCCAACCTGTTCACGTCGGCGAAGATCGCCCACCTCAACATGCTGCCGCAGGGCCAGGCCGAGCGCTTCGCCCGTACCGAGGCGATGGTCGAGAAGATGGACGAGTACTTCGGTTCGTGCACGAACCACGGCGAGTGCGAGGCCGCCTGCCCGAAGGGCATCAGCCTCGACTTCATCGCGCTGATGAACCAGGACTACCGCAAGTCGAAATTCAAGAACCGCAAGTCCCTCAGCCGAACCTGAGCCGTCGGTGCCGGGTCCGCCGCACCGTCCAACGACGGTGGCTCGCGGTCACCCGGATTCCGTCATCGCGGAATCCCCGTGACCGCGGCGTGGGTGGCGTGGCTCGCGGTCACCCGGATTCCGTCATCGCGGAAACCCCGTGACCGCGGCGGCCGGCGGTGTCACACGGCTGGGGCGATCGTCGTGCTGTAGCGGTTGGTGGCTGCCCCGTCGGGACTGGTCAGGCTGAGGTCCAGTTCGAGCGGGCCGTAGACGGCGGGCACGACGAAGCGAACCGTGCCGACACGGCTGACCGAATCGGCTTCGATGTCGCCCGCATAGTGCCAGTCATGAGCGCCGCCGTTCCAACGCAGGGCGACATCCACCTGGGCGTCGGCCAGCGGAACTCGGAGGTCACTGACGACGTGGACGTCGAGGGCCATTGCCAGACCGGGTTGGACCGCGTCGGGCAGGCGATCAGCGACGATGATCAACTGACGTAAGGCCTCGGCAACGGCGTTCAACGCGAGCTTGGGAACGCGGTTGGAGTCGAGCAGGCCCCAGGAGATCGCCGGCTGCGGATCTGTCAACTGGCTGACGCAGAAGCCGCCGGTCGGGGAGTACTTCAGTCGGCGGAGCGTCTCGATGTGATATCGCAGCAGCGTCGACTGGTATGCCTGCGTCGCCAGCCTCCATTCGTCGAAGGTGCCGAATTGTCGGGGCGATACGTGGTGCTCCATTGCGGCCCTGTCGAGACCGAAGTGCGCTTCGAGTTGATCCCAATCGAGGTTCGGCCACATCGTTGCGTCGATGAAGTCCGCAGAATCAGGGACGGACTGGGCGCCGAATTCGCCCACGAAACGGACGAGGCGCGGCAGGCTCGCGGCAAGACCGGGGAGCTCGCGATCGCTGTTGGTATGCCAGCCGAGGTAGAGATGCGTGTCCGTGCCGTTGAGCTGTGGAAGATGGGGGAGCACACCGGAATGGGCGATGACCGGGCGCGTGTCGTCCGCTTGCTCGAACGCCCGTTTGACGCGTCGGTCGAGCAGCGTCCGGTTCCATGAGGGCAGTTGTTGTCCGAGCGCCGTCTTGATCTCGAAGTGCTCAGCGACCGTCTGTGGTTCACCATGCTCGCCGTCACGCTGACTGCCGCGAAACGGCTCGTTATGCCCGCACCATGCAATGATCGACGGATGATGAGCGAGTAGATCGACCGCTTCGCGTACCTGGCTGCTGGCCTGATCACCGATGTGGCGCGAGTAGCCGCGGTGCAGTGGAAAGTCCTGCCAGATCATCAGCCCGAGTTCGTCGGCAGCGTCGTACAGTGCCGGCGAGGCGATGTGGCTGTGGACGCGAACGAGGTCGAACCCGGTGTCCTTGGCGATTTCGAGGTCGCGTCGGATGACTGCTGCGTCGACCTCGCCAGGGGCACGTTTCGTCGGGCCGTAGTTGACACCTTTGACGAACAGCCGCTCTCCGTTGACCGAGAACACCCAGTCGTTGAGGCTGACCGTGCGGAATCCGATACGGCGCTCGACCCGGTCGCTGACTGCGTGTTCGACCGCGACTTCGACGGTGATGTCCGTGAGTCCCGCCTCGCCGAGCGACCACGGCCACCACAGCGTCGGGTTGTTGACGCCGAGAGTCCACGACACTTCATTGCTGCCGCGCGCCAACGGCTGTTCGCGTTCACGATCGGTGTAACCGCCGACGGTCGTGCGGATTCGGACTGTCTGATTGGCATCGCAATCGAGTTGGGCGACGAACTGCAGATCGGCGCGGTCGGCGTTGGCGTCGCGGCAGAGCACGCGGAGTTTCTCGATACGCACCGGACCCGTCGTCTCGACACGGACAGGCCGCCAGATCCCACCGGGATTCCAGGACGGGTCGATCGCGCTGTCGTGTTGGAACGCTCCGGTGATCAGCCGCTTGTTGCGACGATCGCCTTGCGGCGCGCAGTTCAACTCGACGGCCAGCGCATGTGACTCCTCGAGTCTCGCGAGCGCAGTGATGTCGAAGCTGTGCGGAGAGAAGTAGCCCTCTGGATCGCCGAGGTAGGCGCCGTCCAGCCACACATCGGCCTGATAGAAGATGCCATCGAAGACGACCCAGACACGTTCGCCGTGCGCAGGCGTCGGATAGTCGAAGTTGGTTCGATAGAGCATCGGGCCGTCAGAGGCTGCGAAGTCCCGATGTGACCGCCAATGACCTGGCACGGCGACCTCTGCCCATGCGGAGTCGTCGAACGCCATTCCGACACCTGAACGACGCAACTCGTCGTCAGCCTCTGCCGCTCGCCATGGACCCGACAACTGCATGCATCGAGCGTAGAGGGCCGGTGTCGGTCACCGTTGGACCGGGCCGGCGGACCGGCGTCGCCAACTGCCCGGCCGGTCCATGCCCGAACGGTAAAGCCGTCGGCGATACAGATATCGTCGTCACGATGACGCAACTTGCACAGACGCTCGGAGACCTCAAGGCGTCGGGCTGGAAGTCCGTGCCGATCAAGGAAGAACTGCGCACCAACGCCGTCGCCAAGATCGGCGCGGGCGAGCCGTTGTTCGACGGTGTGCTCGGCTACGAGAACACGGTGATGCCGCAGTTGGAGAATGCGCTACTGGCCGGCCACGACATCATCTTCCTCGGCGAGCGCGGCCAGGCGAAGACGCGGATGATCCGCTCGCTCACCGGGCTGCTGGACGAGTGGATGCCGGTCGTCGCCGGCAGCGAGATCAACGACGATCCGTATAATCCGGTTTCGAAGCATGCCCGCGATCTGATCGCCGCCGAGGGTGACAACACGCCGATTTCGTGGGTCCACCGCGACGAGCGATACGGCGAGAAGCTGGCAACCCCCGACACCTCTATCGCCGACCTCATCGGTGAAGTCGACCCGATCAAGGTTGCGGAGGGCCGCTACCTGTCAGACGAACTGACACTGCACTATGGCCTCGTGCCCCGCACGAACCGCGGGATCTTTGCGATCAACGAGATCCCGGACCTCGCAGAGCGGATCCAGGTCGGCCTGCTCAACGTGCTCGAAGAGCGTGACGTGCAGATCCGCGGTTACAAGATCCGTCTACCGCTCGACGTCATCCTCCTCGCCTCGGCGAACCCCGACGACTACACCAACCGCGGCCGCATCATCACGCCGCTGAAGGACCGTTTCGGCAGTCAGATCCGCACGCACTACCCGCTCGACATCGCCACCGAAGTGGCAATCGTGCGCCAGGAAGCACGCCCGCCGAGTATCGGCAGCGTCAAGGTCACGGTGCCCGCCTACATGGAGGAGATCCTCGCCACCTTCACGCAGCTGGCACGGGTCAGTACCCACGTCAACCAAAAGAGCGGCGTGTCCGTGCGTCTGACGGTCAGCAACTACGAAGTGCTCGCCGCCAACGCCTTGCGACGGGGCTTGCGGGCCGGCGAGAATACCGTCGTCACACGCATCTGCGACCTCGATGCGCTGCCGGCTTCGAGCAGCGGCAAGATCGAGATCGAAACGCTGGAGGAAGGCCGCGAGGGCGCGATCGTCGACAACATGCTGCGCAGCGCAGTGCTTGCCGTCTACAAGGCCAAAGTCTCACCCGATCAGGTCCGCGATGTCGTTGGTGCCTTCGAGGAGGGCATTGTCGCCCACACCGGTGAAGACGTGACCTCGGTCGACGAAGCCCGCCTCGTCGAGACGATGCCGCCATTGCGCAACGTCGTGCTGAGTCTGTCAGAGGGCGACGAGTCGCCGGCGGCGATCGCCAGCGCGGTCGAGTTTGTGCTCGAAGGTCTGCATCTGTCGAAGCGGCTGAACAAGGACTCCTCAGGGTCGCGTTCGACCTACCGCAGCCGTGGCTGATCGCCGACCCGAAGCAGTCACGCTCACCGGTTCGTTCGTCAGCCTCGAGCCGATCGAAGATCGCCACGCAGTCGGCTTGGCGGCTGCAGCTGCAGAGAACCGTGAAACGTACGGATTCACCGGTGTCCCCGATGGTGTCGACGAGGCACTGCGCTACGTCGCCACAGCAAACGAGACTCCTGACTGGGTCGCCTTCGCGATCGTCCGCCTGTCCGATGGCCAGGTCGTCGGCACGACGCGATTCCTGACGATCCAGTACTGGGCTGCCGACTCGCAATTCCCCGAGTCGTGCGAGATCGGCGGCACATGGCTGGCAGCATCGGCGCAGCGAAGCATGGTCAACACGGAGGCCAAACTGCTGATGCTCACGCACGCCTTCGAAACGTGGGGCTGTGTCCGTGTGCAGTTGAAGACCGATGCCCGCAACGAGCGCAGCCGCACAGCGATCGAACGCATCGGTGCCCGCTTCGAGGGAGTGTTGCGGAACTTCCAGCCTGCGCAGCCACGCCCCGGCCTCCGAGACACGGCGATGTTCGCCATCGTCTCCGAAGAATGGCCAGCCGTCAAAGCAGGCCTGCAGGCGCGCCTCGCGATGTGATCTGGGTGGATCGGCAGACGAGCGCAACTCATTCGTGGCTCCGTTGCTCCTCAGCCTTCGACCGACCGGGTACAACGCGGTCATGTCGAAACCGATGCACCCGCCGACGAGTCGTGTGAAATCTGCTGGCCATGCGGTTCGGAGCCGGCGTCAAGGAAAATTGACGGCTGTGTGAAAGCTGCTGCGCTAAACCCGGCTCAGACACCTCGCTCAGAAACCCGGCTCCGCCAGGTAGAACCGGTTGCCGTCGATGTCTCGGAACGAGAACATCGCCGGCACCCCCGGCCACCGCAGGATCTCGTCCACCTCGACGCCGTGCTCGGTCATCGAAGCGTGTTCGGCATCGGCGTCAGTCGAGACGAAGCGGATCCCGGTGTCGATGCCAGACGGCAAGGCACCGGATGCGGCGACGATGGCGAGCGAGACGTCGGAGCCAGGCGGTGCAACTTCGATCCAGCGAAAACCTGGTGCGATCTCGGCGTCCATGCGCTTCTCGAAGCCGAGTTCGTCGACGAAGAAGGCGACGGTCCGGTCCTGATCGGCCGACGGAATCGCAACCGTGCGGATGGTGGTAATCGTCGAAGTCGTCATTATGTGTCCTCTGTTCGAGCGCTGTGGGAAAATGGACGAGCGCCGACGTCGGAAGTCATCGCTTCCGTCATCCCCATCTTGCGGCAGTCGCCCCCATCTTGCGGCAGTCGCCCCCATGTCCAGCGCCGTTCTCCACGGAGTTCATCTCGACGCATGACGATTGGCGAGGTCGCATGGCGAGCGCACCGCTACCTGCATCCAGCGAAACCTGACGCGATATCGGCGTCACGGATCACCTCGCTAAGCGCGAATCGGATGACGTGAGCGTGTCGGGTGCTTGCGTCGTCCACTGGTTGCTGACTGAGAGCTGTGGCACCCACCACAGGGCATCGCCACGCGCCGGAGCTTGTCAGGTCGACGGGGCGAGCAGCAGATAGCCCTGCAACAGCAGGATGGCAACAATGGCGATCTACTTGCCAGGCGGTATGGAGACGCCGTCGAGAAATCGGCTGACGAAGAGCACGCCGACCTGCAATAACACGATCCAGCCGATCGTCACCGTCGCCAACTCGGCGTATGCAAGGCTCCTGCCGTAGACCCAGAACAGTGCGGCAAAGACGATGCACCCGCCGGCGAGCGCGAGCGACGAATGATTGACCGCGTATCGCCTGGCGATCAACGCGCCGGCGAGGTCGAGGATCGCCAGCGCTGCCATCGAGCCGAGCGCTCGCTGCGCTTGCGTCGTTTGGCTCAGTACCTGCACTCTCTCGATCTCCATGGAGTTCATGAGCGGTCTATGGGTGAGACGGATACACAGTTCTTGGGCGTACGTTCAGGTCAGCAGAAAGGCGTGTCCGCTGTCCTTCAATTCCCTATCGACGGTGACGATGCCGTCCGTTGCCCCACCAGCGTCGCGAAACGGGGTGATGGTCACGGAGGCCATCGGCAGTTCTTCAGCTGATCTGGCGAGTTCGACGCTCATTGCTTCGACCGAGCGAGTCCGCTCGACATCGTTCTTGCCCTCCGGCTTGAACGTCAGCGCGATCGGGCGATCAGGGGCCATCTCGGCCGCTCTGTATAGAATCGTCTCCGTTTCGCTGCGCGCACGAACACCCATGATGTCGCAGGATCCGGCGAAGTCCGCCAACTCGCGGTCGGCGCGCCCTGGAATGCTGATGGTTCCATCACGCAGTCCCTGCAGCCAGACACGCCACCGCAGCTGATCCTCGCGGCGGGACAGCTCGGCTTCCTGGATCGTCTCGTCCTTCGGGCGGATGACTTTGACATCGATCGAGGTGGCAACGGGTTGGCCGCCGCGCAGGATCCTCCAGGCGTCGCGCCATGCAACGGTGAGCGTGTTGACGACGTCACCGTGGCGGCGCGGGTCGTTCGGGACGATGCGTTCGGCAAGCGCGAACGGTGCCTCGATCGGAATCCACCCGGCTGCGACATCGCCGAGGGCATCGGTGACCGCCTCGACCCAGCGCGGCCAGAAGCGGCCGGCAGCCCGTTCGTCGAGGAACCCTCCCTCGTTCTCGAACCACTTGGGGAACTGTTGGGGGAGCAGCATGAACCACGGCTCGATGCCGAGACCTGTACACGTCTCGGCTGCGAATCGATAGCGCTCCACCCAGTCGCCGACGACGATCCCGGCCTTCGGTTGCATTTCCGCCCAGTTGACCCCGAAGCGCAGTTGTGTCAAACCGGATTCGGCAGCAAAGGCGATGTCCTCGGTGATCCGGTCGGCCTCGAACCCCGCCGCCGGAATGGCGGCACCCTTGATCACCCGGGCAGCCTACTCACTTCTTCCTACGGGATCTCCTGTGCCAGGGCACCTTTGATCCCGGCTCGCGAGTGCATTTTCGGCCGGGCAACCTGGTGACGGTCTCCTCCGACGGTGGACCGCTTCGAGTATTTCCGTGACGCTGAGCCCATCCGAGTATTTGCTTCGCGGCGTAGGGCGTGTTCCTACTCGATCACTCGTCGACAGGTGGGTCCGCCACGATGAGCGTGGTCGGCCGAGCATGGTCGCCCGAGTGTGTCAGCACTCAGCCGAGGAGCGGGTCGCGGGTCCAGAGTTCGGCGGTGTCGTTTCGCGGCTGGGCAGTTGGACGACCGGAGAGTTCGACGACGTCGACAGCGCCGGGGAATCCGCGCAGTTCGACTGAGCCGTGCGGGGTGGCGAGCACGCCCTCAGGCAGCCGCTCGAGCTGCATCGTCGGGAGCAGCGTCTCGAACGGACCGGCGAAGTCGCACAGGCGAGACGCCATGTTGACGGCAGAACCGATGTAGTCGTCGCCTTCGAAGAGCAGCGCATGACCTGACGCCATGCCGACGCGGACCGTGAGTGGAGCACAGACCTCGGCGGAGCGGCTTTCCAGTTCGAGTGCGAAGATGATCGCATCACTCTGGTGGATCGACACGGTCATGAAGCCGTCGCCGAGCCATTTGGCGATGCGTACGCCGGTCTCACTGGCGATCTCCCTGGCAATCGTGCGGAACGCACCGAGGATCCGGCCGGCGGCGTCATCCCCGTACGCGGCGGTGTAGTTCGTGAACCCCGACAAATCAACGAAGGTAAACGTTCTCGGCACCCGCATAGCGCTCCCACCGTAGCCGACGGCAGGCTCCGGATCTTTCGGATTTGTGAACTCTTGACACCACCGTGGGATACTGCAGGCAGCGTTCAGGCGTCGGGCCGGCCCGGCCGGAGCGCCGCCCGACCCCCGCCGGACCCCGCCCGAGCCCCGGGCGGCGAACAACGACGCAGAGGAGTAACGTCGACCCATGGCTGCTCGATTCACCTACTCCCGCTGGGATGGAACGCAGAAGGGCTTCGAGGTCGATGCCGATTCGATCTTCGACGAACTGACCGACGATCTGCTCTACCACGGTGACATCAACAATGCCCTACGGCGGATGATGCAGCAGGGTTTCAAGGACCGCAACAACGAAAAGGTCGCCGGCCTGCGCGAGATGATGGAGAAACTCCGCCAGAAACGCCAGGAGATCAAGGAGAGCGGTGATCTCGGCGGTGTGTACGAGGAAATCGCCAATGAGCTCGACGACATCGTCGACGAGGAACGCCACGGCGTCGAGAACCAGCTTCGCGACGCGCAGCAATCAGGTGACGAGCGTCGTGCGGAGACGGCCGAAGCAGCAGCGATGGAACGCAATTTCCGCCTCGACATGCTGCCGGACGATCTCGCCGGCAAGGTTCGCGAGCTACAGAGCTACGACTTCGCGTCTGCAGAGGCACAGCAGCGTTTCGAGAAGCTGATGGACAAGCTGCGCGATCAGCTCACTCAGCAGTTCGTCGATCAGGTCACCGACGGTGTGCAGAACATGTCGCCGGAGCAGATGCAGCGCATGAAGGACATGATGGCGGCGCTCAACCAGATGATCGAGCAGCGCGAACGGGGGGAGGAACCGGACTTCGAGGGGTTCATGGACAAATTCGGCGAGTTCTTCCCGGAGAACCCGCAGACACTCGACGAACTGTTGGAGCAGATGGCGCAACGCATGGCGGCGATGCAGGCGATGATGAATTCGATGTCGCCGGCCCAGCGGGCGCAGTTGCAGCAGCTCTCCGAGGCGCTGATGGAGGACATGGATCTGCAATGGCAGGCTGGACAACTCAGCCAGCACCTGCAGTCGATGTACCCGCAGATGGGTTGGGGACAGAGTCACGACATGCAGGGTTCCGATCCGATGGGATTCGGCCAGGCAATGCAGGCGATGCAGGATCTCGGCGATCTCGATCAACTCGAGAACCTGCTGAAAAACGCCACCAGCCCTGGCCAGTTGGCAGAGGCCGACATGGACAAGGTCCGCAACCTGATGGGTGACGACACCGCCAAGTCGCTGCAGAAGATGGCAGAACTGGCGAAGATGCTCGAAGACGCCGGATTGATCAACAACAAGGAAGGTCGCTTGACGCTCACGCCGAAAGGCCTCCGCAAGATCGGCTCGAACGCACTGCGCGAATTGTTCTCGAAGTTGGCCAAGGACAAGATGGGCCAGCATCAGATCGAGCGGCAGGGCATCGGCCACGAACGATCGTACGAATCGAAGCAGTACGAGTACGGCGATCCGTTCAACCTCGACCTGCAACGGACGATCCGCAACGCACTCGGCCGCTCGGGAACCGGGACGCCGGTACGCCTGACGCCTGAGGACTTCGAGATCGAGCGAACCGAGAACATCACCCGCTCGTCGACTGTGCTGATGCTCGACCTTTCGCTCTCGATGCCGATGCGTGACAACTTCCTGCCGGCCAAGAAAGTCGCCATGGCGTTGCATTCGTTGATCTCCACACAGTTCCCGCGCGATTACCTCGGCATCGTCGGCTTCAGCGAGGTCGGGCGGATCATCAAGCCGGAGGACCTACCGGAGGTCAGCTGGGATTTCGTCTACGGCACGAACATGCAGCACGCCTTCCAGCTCAGCCGTCAATTGCTTGCCCGTCAGAGTGGCACGAAGCAGATCATCATGATCACCGACGGCGAGCCGACCGCGCATATCGATCAACGAGGCGAGGTGTACTTCAACTACCCGCCTGTCGCCGAGACGATCGAGGCGACGCTTCGAGAAGTCATGCGCTGTACTCGGGACGACATTCGCATCAACACCTTCATGCTCGACGCCAACGCCTATCTCAAGTCGTTCATCGAGAAATTGACGGCGATGAATCGCGGCCGAGCCTTCTTCACGACCCCGGACACACTCGGCGATTATGTCCTCGTCGACTTCATCGAGCACAAGCGCCAGATCGCCCGTGGAGGTAACCAAACCCGCCGTCGGGCAGGCTGAGGTCGACCGCGCGGTCAGTTTCAGCCGGATTTCTTCCCGTTTAACAGGTGTTTCACAATTATTCTGCCATCCGCCCTTGCGCTCGGCGGGTGTGGTAGTGGAGAATGACATCGTTGTAACTACACGGTTGACATCGTTTGGACCAATCCGGGTTCGGCGGGATGGCACCGTAACTGGCCAGTAGCAGGGAAGGCCAACACCATGACTCAAACATCAATCAGCCATTCGGCAATCAATATCGAAGACGGCAGCTGGCAGGACGAGGCGAACTGCCTGGGCGTCGATCCCGATCTCTTCTTCCCAGAACGCGGTGCGAGCACTCGCGAGGCGAAAGAGGTGTGCCGCGGCTGTGTCGTGCGCCTCCACTGCCTCGAATATGCACTGGTCAACGGCGAGAAGTTCGGTATCTGGGGTGGCCTCTCCGAGCGTGAACGCCGCAAGCTGCGTCGTCAACGCGCCCTCAGCGGACGGCGTAGCGCCACCGCCTGAAGCCTGCGGGTTGCGGACGACGGGACGGCGCTAGGCGGCCACTTCGCTGGCGGCCCGGCAAGATCTCGCGGTCACATTTCACTCATCCAGAGTTTGCAGCGGGTTGCAATACCGGTTCGTCGGCCGTGGTGATACCGTAGATTCCATGTTCAGTTTCCTTGAAGGGCCGGAGCTCATCATTGTCGTGGTACTCGTCCTCTTGGTGTTTGGCGGCTCTCAGCTGCCAAAGCTCGCTAAGAATCTTGGCCAGGCGCAGAACGAATTCAAAAAGGGTCTTGACGCCGGCAAGGACAAGAGCGACGCTTCAACTGCGCCGCCTGTTGTCGTACAACAGCCGCCTGTCGTCGTCGCTCAGCCTCCCGCAGACGCGCCGAAAACCGATATTTGACCGACCGGCACCGCTGCGGTGCCGGTGCGTCGACATCAACCCGCGACCGGCTCACAGCCGCTCGCGGGTTTTTTGTTGTTCCGGCGCTCCGTGAACGGACAGTAGGTTCTTGGCGGTGAGCTCAGAGCCGTCCCCCAGTGTTCTCGTGGTCCGTGGATGTGACGTCTTGCGCGTGCCGGAAACTGGTGAGTGCTGGGTGGTCACCAACCAGGACATCGTCGTCGTTGGGAACGTCATCGAGTCCATTTCGCCAACGGGCGGCTCCGTCGACCCGGCGGCGCAGATCATCGACGGCCGTGGTCTGCTGGCGACGCCTGGGCTGGTCAATACGCATACGCACAGCCCGATGGTGCTCTTCCGCGGTGCTGCCGAGGATGTGCCCGTTGCTGCCTGGTTCAACGAGCGAGTCTGGCCGATGGAGAGCAATCTCACCGAAGACGATGTCGCAGCAGGTGCGATGCTGGCGTGCGCGGAGATGATCCAAGGCGGAACCACGGCTTTTGCCGACCACTATTTCTTCGAGGAGGCGATCGCCCGTTCCGTCGCCTCCGCCGGCCTGCGGGCGAACATCGCTCCGACCTACTTCAGCAGCCGTGGCCGAGAGGCGCTCGATGCCACCGTCGAGTTCGCCGGGCGATGGAACGGCGCTGCAGGCGGTCGGATCTCGACCTCGATGGGCCCGCATGCCCCGTACACCGTCGACGATGACGACCTCGCCGAAGTTGCCGCACACGCACGGCGCCTCGGAATCCGCGTGCACATCCACGCAAGCGAAAATATCGACCAGACCCGTTCGAGCCTGCAGCGTCGCGGAATCACGCCGATCGAAGTGTTGAGCCGAACCGGAGTACTCGATGCCGGTGTCCTGATCGCCCATGGATGCGGCATCGTGCCGTCTGACTACGAGCTCTTGGGGACGCACTCGGCGACCACGTCGGTCGTCAGCTGCCCGAAGGTCTATCTCAAGCATGCGCTCGCGCCGCTGACGCCGGTCGGGGACCTCCAGCAACTCGGCGTTGGCGTTGCAGCGGGGACCGACGGTGCCGCCGGCCACAACACGCTCGATATGTGGGAATCGATGCGGCTACTGGCAATGACGCAGAAATACCAGACGACGGATGCAATGGTGATGACGACGTCGGACACAGTTCGCCTGGCGATGCGTGGAGGTGCAGCGGCGCTCGGACTCGGCGACCCTGACCTACGCCCCGGCGGGCCTGCGGACATCGTGCTCGTCGATCTCGGTGGCTCGCACCATCAGCCGGTGCACGATGCCAGGGCTGCGCTCGTTTACGGGATGCAGACGAGCGACGTTCGGACGGTGATCGTCGATGGGCAGGTGCTGATGCGAGACCGCCAACTGCTGACGATCGATCTTCCCGAGGTGATCGCCGATGTTGTCGACAGAGTCAAACGACTGACAACGATCCGCGAAGGCCGCTCAGTCCAGTTCTACAACCCCTGACCAGGACATCTGCCGGAGACGCGTGTCGAGAAAGAGGGCGAGGAAGTCAGGACAGCACCGCGATGCGGCGACGCTTGGCGATGCGGCGACGCTCGCGTTCGGAGGCGCCACCCCAGACGCCGTGATCGATGTGGTTGGTGACGGCGTACTCGAGGCATTCGCTCATCACCCGGCAGGTCGCGCAGATCTTGCGGGCTCGGTCAACGCCGACGCCGTCGCTGGGAAAAAACACGGCAGGCGGGTAGTTGCGGCAGTTGCCGCGCGCCATCCACGCCGTCTCGTTGTCCTCAACCATTTGCCGGTTTTGATCCATCGGGGCATCCTCCGTGTTTGCAGCCGCGACTGCGTGAAATCGCCGCCCTCAGTCGAGGTGCGGACAGATCACTCGCGCTCATCAGTAGTAGACGCACGAGCGGGCCATTCGGTTCCCGACAATCTCCAGTCAAGCAGGCGAATCGCCCGAGTTCAACCTGCTGGCGTGCCAGTTCAATGCGCTGCCACTGTCTGTACACTCGTCCGTCCGCTCACTTCGGAGGATTTCCCATGACCGACATTGCGCCGGTACCACCCCGGGCACACGCCAGGATCACGTACGTCGGCCCCGTGTCGCCACACTGGGAGCTGTACAGCGACTTCGGTGATCGCAATCTCGTCGATGAATTCGCCGCCCGCGTCCTCGCCCGCCTCGTGCTGCTACCGCGCGACGACCCGCAATTCCGCCGCAACCGCGAGCGCATCGCACGTGACGCCGACCGCGAGAACATCTCGCTCGAATGGGACCTCGGCATTCCCGACTAGGGGTAGTACACACGCCCGACCGGCAGTGATACACGGTCCCGTCGAGCGTGAGAACGACCAGCTCCGGACTGAATTTCAGGTGAACGCCCATCGCGCATCCGACTGCTCGGTCAGGGGGTCACTACGATGACACAATCGGACAACGCATCATCAATCGGGACCTTTCGTGGCTGGACTTCAACGAGCGCGTCATTGCCCAGGCGCGCGAGCAGCGGGTCCCGGTGCTCGAACGTGCAAAGTTCCTGGCGATCGCCTCCAGCAACCTCGACGAGTTCTTCCAGGTTCGCGTTGCCTCGCTCAAGGACAAAATCGTCGCCGGGTTCGCCAGGCCGAGTGCCGACGGGCTGACGCCGGCGAACATCCTCGTCGAAATCTCCGATCGGGTGCACGCCATGGTGACCAGCCAGGAGGAGTTGTTCGCCGGCGACGTCAGCGCAGCGATGGCCGAAGCAGAGATCAGCATCGAAACATGGGATTCGCTGTCCGACGACGATCGTAAGGTGCTCGGCGAGGTCTTCGAATTGCGCGTCTTCCCGGTGCTGACGCCACTCGCTGTCGACCCCGGTCACCCGTTCCCGTACATCTCCAACCTGTCGCTCAATCTCGGTGTGCGATTGCTCGATCCTGGCACCGGCGAGCGCCGCTTCGCCAGGGTCAAGATGCCGCCACTGCTGCCTCGATTCCTGCCGCTGCCGGACGGCAACCGGTTCGTCACGCTCGAGCAGGTCATCGCCGCCAAGCTCGGCCGGTTGTTCCCTGGCATGGAAGTCGAGAGTTCTTCGGCATTTCGTGTCACCAGAGATGCCGATCTGTCGCTCGAGGAAGAGGATGCGGACGACCTGCTGGCGGCGGTCGAGATCGAACTCCGACGCCGGCGATTCGGCCGGGCGGTTCGCCTCGAAGTCGATGCAGAGATGCCGGTCGAGATGCTCGATTTCCTGCTCGAAGAACTCGATCTCGACCGTGACGACGTCACCTTCGTCCACACGCTGATCGACCTCACCGGCCTGTTCATCCTCCACGGCCTGGACAAACCGCTGCTCAAGGACGAGCAGTGGAAGTCGGTACTGCCGACGGAACTGTCGGTCGACGACACCAAGAGCATTTTCGCCGTGCTGCGCGAGCGGGATGTGCTCGTACATCATCCGTACGAATCGTTCGCCGGTTCCGTTCAGGCCTTCATCGAGCGGGCGTCACAGGACCGTTTAGTGCAGTCGATCAAGATGACGTTGTACCGCACGAGCGGCGATAGTCCGATTGCCGCCAGCCTGATCCGTGCCGCCGAACGGGGTGTGCAGGTCGCCGTGCTGGTGGAATTGAAGGCCCGCTTCGACGAGCAGACCAACGTCACGTGGGCAAAGGCGCTCGAGCGCGCAGGCGTGCACGTGGTCTACGGGTTGGTCGGTTTGAAGACCCATTCGAAATGCGTGCTGGTGGTGCGCAACGACGCCGACGGTCTCCGGCGCTATGTCCATATCGGCACCGGGAACTACAACTCGAAGACGGCACGGCTGTACGAGGACATCGGTCTGTTGACGACCGATCCGGAAATCGGTGCGGACGTCGGGGATCTGTTCAACCACCTCACCGGATTCAGCCGCAATACGGAATACCGGCGGCTGCTCGTCGCCCCGCACCAACTGCGCTCGCGTCTGCTCGAACTGATCAAGCGTGAGATCGCCTATGGCGAAGCGGGCCGCATCACCTTGAAGCTGAACTCGCTCGCCGATCCTGAGATGATCGAGGCGTTGTACGAGGCCAGCTGCGCCGGCGTGAAGATCGACTCGATCATCCGCGGGATCTGCTGCCTGCGTCCAGGCGTCGCCGAGATGTCGGAGAACATCACGGTTCGTTCGATCCTCGGGCGGTATCTCGAACACTCGCGAATCCTGCGTTTCGCCCACGGTAGCGAGGGGGCTCCGCTGTATCTGATCGGTTCGGCCGACTGGATGGGCCGCAACCTCGATCGCCGCGTCGAGGTCATGGTGCC
>Ga0123338_10002596_pt1 | contig 16810 bp, 16 predicted proteins | sample grotaG_FD_89793 | JGI IMG/M metagenome (GOLD analysis project Ga0123338, IMG submission 89793) | Glacier valley bacterial and archeal communities from Borup Fiord, Nunavut, Canada, to study Microbial Dark Matter (Phase II) -... | ecosystem: Environmental > Aquatic > Freshwater > Ice > Glacier ...
GCAATGGCGGTGGCGGTGGCGGTGGCGGCTACGGCGGCCCGGGTGGCGGCGGCCGGCGCGGCCGCTGAGCGTCGAGAGCGGCACAGGCCGACCCCTACAATCGACGGCTTTGCCAGGTATTTCCGGAGAACACATGGCGCTCGAACGCACTCTTTCGATCATCAAGCCCGACGCTGTCGCCAAGAACGTCATCGGCCAGATCTACTCGCGCTTCGAAGGCGCCGGATTGAAGGTCATCGCCGCGAAGATGGCGCACCTGTCGCGTGGCGAGGCCGAGGCCTTCTACGCGGTGCACAAGGCCCGTCCGTTCTTCGGCGACCTGGTTTCCTTCATGATCTCCGGTCCGGTGATGATCCAGGCGCTCGAAGGCGAAGACGCGATCGCGAAGAACCGCCAGCTCATGGGCGCCACCGATCCGAAGAAGGCCGACAAGGGCACGATCCGCGCCGACTTCGCCGCCAGCATCGATGCCAACGCGGTGCACGGTTCCGACGCTGCCGAGACGGCCGCGGTCGAGATCGCGTTCTTCTTTCCGGCGATGTCGATCTACGGTCGCTGATCGGCCGCTGATCACGCCCCCGCTCGCATGGTGAACCTGCTCGAGTTCGACCGCGACGCGCTCGGCGCCTGGTGCGAGCAGCTCGGCGAGAAGCGGTTCCGGGCGACGCAGCTCTTTCGCTGGATCCACCAGCGCGGCGAGAGCGATTTCACCGCCATGTCGGACCTGGCGAAGTCGTTTCGGGACAAGCTCACGTCTTCGGCTGTCGTGACGGCATTGCCGGTCGCGAGCGAGCAGGTCGCTGCCGACGGAACCATCAAGTGGCTGTTCGACGTCGGTGCCGGCGACGCGATCGAGACCGTGTTCATCCCCGAGCCGGGTCGCGGCACGCTCTGCATCTCGTCGCAGGCCGGCTGTGCCGTCAACTGCCGCTTCTGCGCCACCGGCCACCAGGGCTTCAGCCGCAACCTGAGTAGCGCCGAGATCGTCGCCCAGCTCTGGCACGCCGAGTTCGACCTGCGCCGGCGCCTCGCCCTCGCTGCCGGCGAGCGCGCCATCACCAATGTCGTGATGATGGGAATGGGGGAGCCGCTGCAGAACTACAGCGCCCTTGTGCCGGCGCTGCGGACGATGCTCGACGATCACGGCTACGGCCTGTCGCGCCGGCGTGTCACCGTCTCGACCTCGGGCGTGGTGCCGATGATCGACCGCCTCCGCGACGACTGCCCGGTGGCGCTCGCGGTGTCACTGCACGCGCCCACGGATGCGCTGCGCGACGACCTCGTGCCGCTCAACCGCAAGTACCCGCTCGCCGAGCTGCTGGCCGCCTGCCGCCGATATCTGGGGCGGGCGCCGCGCGACTTCGTCACCTTCGAGTACTGCATGCTCGACGGCGTCAACGATTCGTCGGCGCAAGCTGACGCGCTGCTGGAGCTCGTGCAGGGCGACGGCAGCGTCGACAGCCCCGGTGTCGCCTGCAAGATCAACCTCATTCCCTTCAACCCGTTCGCCGAATCGGGCCTGAAGCGATCGCCGCCGGCACGTGTGGCCGAGTTCGCGGCGGTGTTGCAGGCAGGCGGCGTCGTCACCACGGTGCGCCGCACCCGCGGCGACGACATCGCCGCCGCCTGCGGGCAGCTCGCCGGCGAGGTCCAGGACCGCACCCGCGTCGCCGAGCGGCGCGACGCGGCCCGCGACGAAGGCGTGCGCGTGGCGATGCCGGCGTCGCGTCGCCGCGGGGCCGCCGCCGCCGTCATCACGGAAGGCCGCGCATGACTCTCTCTTCGAGGACGACGTTCGTTGCCAGGCTCGTCGTCACGGCAACGTTGCTTGGCGTCCTCGCTGCCTGCGCGGTGCCCGAGCGCACGGCCCTGCCGGCCAACGAGACCAAGGACCGCGTCACCGCCTCCGACGAGCCCGACGGCCAGCGCCGCGCCCGTGCCCGCATGGAGCTGGCCTCGGCCTACTTCGGCCGCGGCCAGATGACGACCGCGCTCGATCAGGTCAAGCAGGCCATCGCTTCCGACCCCCTCTACGGCGAAGCCTTCAACCTGCGCGGCCTGATCTACGCCAACCTGGGCGAGACGACCCTCGCCGACGAGAGCTTCCGTCGTGCCCTGCAGATCAACCCGCGCGACTTCGACGCCATGCACAACTACGGCTGGTACCTGTGCCAGCAGAAGCGCTATGCGGAATCGACGTCGTTCTTCAACCAGGCGCTGGCGCAGCCGCAGTACCGAGGCCAGTCGCGGACGCTGCTCGCGCAGGGCGTGTGCCTCGCCTTCGCCGGCCAGCTCGCCGAATCGGAAGCGACGTTGACCCGCGCCTACGAGCTCGACCCTTCCAATCCCTTCACCGCGACCAACCTCGCCGAGGTGCTGTTCCGGCGCGGTGAGTACGAGCGCGCCCGCTTCTACGTTCGCCGCGTCAACGTGCAGACCGATGTGGCCAACGCGCAGACGCTGTGGCTGGCCGCGCGCATCGAGAGCAAGCTCGGCAACCGCCAGGGTGCGAGCGAGTTCGGCGGCCAGCTTCGTGGTCGCTTTCCCGACTCGCGCGAGGCGGCGGCGTTCGCGCGCGGCGAATTCGATGAGTGACGGAGCCGCGGCTGCCGCTGCGCCGGCGGCATTGCCGGGCGCATCGACGACGACGGCGGGCCGGCTGCTGCGCGAGGCGCGCGAGCGCCAGGGCCTGCACATCGCGGCGCTGGCGGCGTTGATCAAGGTCACGCAGAAGAAGCTCGAGATGCTCGAGGCCGATCGCTTCGACGCCTTGCCCGACGCCACCTTCACGCGCGCCCTCGCGCAGACCGTGTGCCGGGCTCTGAAGATCGATTCCGCGGCCGTGATGAAGCTGTTGCCGCCGCCTTCAGGGCATCGCCTGGAGCAGGTCGGCGAGGGCCTCAATGCACCCTTTCGCGACCGCACGGGCGCGCTCGTGCAGCGCGACTGGTCCGGCCTGAACGTGAGCCCGGCGTTCTGGATCACGGGCCTTATCCTCGTGGCGGCGGCCGCGGTGTTCTTTCTGCCGAGCGGCCTGACCCAGCGCATCGTGTCGCGGGCGGTGCCTGCGTCGGCGCCGGCCCGCAGCATCGCCCCCGCCGACGATTCGGCCAGCCAGCCGCTGCCGACCTTCATCGCGGCGCCGACCGTGCCGCTGCCGGTCGCTGCCGAAACTGCTGCCTCCGTGGCGATGCCGGCGCCTGCGCCTGCAGCGCTTCCGGCCGCCGGTGAGGCCGCTGCCGCTCCGATCGAGTCGGCGCCGGCCGGCGTGCTGCAGGTGCGCACCTCGGCGGACGCGTGGGTCGAGATCAGCGATGCGCGCGGTCAGCCGCTGCTTTCTCGCCTGCTTCGCGCCGGTGAGGCGGTCGGTGTCGACGGTGCTCCCCCGCTGCGCGTTCGCATCGGCAACGCTTCGGCGACGCGGCTCACCTTCCGCGGCCAGCCCACCGACCTGGCGGCCTTCACGCGCGACAACGTGGCGCGCCTGGAACTGAAGTAGGAGGCCCCATGCGAGACGACTCGACAGCTTCGCTCGATTCCTTCATCGAACCGGCTCGACCCGGCCGGCACCGCACGCGCCAGGCCAGCGTTCGCTGGGGCGCGCGCGCGGTCACGATCGGCGGCGACGCGCCGGTGCGCGTGCAGTCGATGACCAACACCGACACCGTCGACGCCATCGGCACCGCCATTCAGGTCAAGGAGCTGGCGATCGCCGGCTCGGAGCTGGTGCGCATCACCGTCAACACGCCTGAGGCTGCGGCGGCGGTGCCGCACATCCGCGAGCAGCTCGACCGCATGGGCATCGACGTGCCGCTGATCGGCGACTTCCACTACAACGGCCACCGGCTGCTGACCGACTTCCCGGCGTGTGCCGAGACACTCTCGAAGTACCGCATCAATCCCGGCAACGTCGGCAAGGGCGACAAGCACGATCGCCAGTTCGCGCAGATGGTCGAGATCGCAGCGAAGTATGACAAGCCGGTCCGCATCGGCGTCAACTGGGGCAGCCTCGACCAGGAGCTGCTCACCGAACTGATGGACGAGAACGCGAAGCTGGCCGAGCCGCAGGAGCCGCAGCAGATCATGTATCGCGCGATCCTTCTGTCGGCGATCCAGTCGGCACGGCGTGCCGAGGAGATCGGGCTCCGGCCGGAGCAGATCATCCTCAGCTGCAAGATGTCGGGCGTGCAGGACCTCATCAGCGTCTATCGGGCACTGGCGCGGCGCTGCGACTATCCGCTCCATCTCGGCCTGACCGAGGCCGGCATGGGCACCAAGGGCACGGTCGCTTCGGCGGCAGCCCTCTCGGTACTGATGCAGGAAGGCATCGGCGACACCATCCGTGTGTCGCTGACGCCGCAGCCCGGCGAAGCGCGCACGCAGGAAGTCGTGGTCGCGCTCGAGATCCTGCAGTCGCTCGGCCTGCGCGCGTTCAACCCGAGCGTCACCGCCTGCCCTGGCTGCGGCCGGACCACCAGCACCACCTTCCAGGAACTCGCCAAGGAGATCGACGATTACCTGCGCGCGCAGATGCCGGTCTGGAAGGAGCGCTATCCCGGCGTCGAGAAGATGAAAGTTGCGGTGATGGGCTGCATCGTCAACGGTCCCGGCGAGAGCAAGCATGCCGACATCGGCATCAGCCTTCCCGGCACCGGCGAGGCGCCGGCGGCGCCGGTATTCATCGATGGCGAGAAGGCACTCACGCTGCGCGGCGACCACATCGTGCGCGAGTTCCATGCGCTGGTCGAGCGCTATGTCGAGAAGCGTTATTCAACTTGAGTGAAGCTGAGCCGCCGCCGGGCCGCCCCAAGGCGGCGAACGCCCCCGTGGGGGGCAGCGCAGCGGCGCAGCCGCAAGCGTGGGGGCCTCGTTTAAGCGCCGTCAAGGGAATGAACGACATCCTGCCGCCGGAATCGGCGCGCTGGGAGTGGTTCGAAGGCAAGGTGCGCGACCTGATGCGGCGCTACGGCTATGCCAACGTGCGCACGCCGATCGTCGAGCCGACGGCGCTGTTCGTGCGCGGCCTCGGCGAGGTGACCGACATCGTCGAGAAGGAGATGTATTCCTTCGCCGACGCCATGAACGGCGACCGCCTGACGCTGCGCCCCGAGGCGACGGCCGGCATCGTCCGCGCGATGGTCGAGCACAACGCGCTCTACAACGGGCCGCTCCGACTGTGGAGCCAGGTCGCCCTGTTCCGCCACGAGCGGCCGCAGAAGGGCCGCTACCGGCAGTTCCACCAGATCGACGTCGAGGCGCTCGGCCATGCCGGCCCCGACGTCGACGCCGAGCAGATCCTGATGTGCCGGGCCCTGTGCCGCGACCTCGGCTTGGTCGAGGACCGGGACGTGCGCCTCGAGATCAACAGCCTCGGCCAGCCCGCCGAGCGCAACGCCCATCGCGCGGCCCTGATCGCCTACCTCGAGCAGCACGCCGCAGCGCTCGACGACGATGCCCGCCGCCGCCTGCACTCGAACCCGCTGCGCATCCTCGACACCAAGAATCCAGCGATGCAGCAGATCGTGGAAGAAGCGCCGCAGCTGATGGCCTTCCTCGGCGAGGCGTCGCTCGCCCACTTCGACGCGGTGCGAAAGACGCTCGACGCCGCGGGGCTCGCCTACCGCGTCAATCCGCGCCTGGTGCGGGGCCTCGACTACTACAACCTCACTGTCTTCGAGTGGGTCACCGACCGCCTCGGTGCCCAGGGCACGGTCTGCGGCGGCGGCCGCTACGACGGCCTGTTCGCGCAGCTCGGCGGCAAGCCGACGCCGGCGGTCGGCTGGGGCATGGGCATCGAGCGCATGTTGCTGTTGCTCGAAGCGGTCGGAGCTGTCGTTCCGCACCCGTGCCCCGACGTCTACGCGATCGTGCCCGGCCCCGAGTCGTTCGCTCAGGCGATGACGACCTGCGAAACCCTGCGCGCCGCCGGTCTGGCGGTGCTCATGCATGGCGCCGGGCCAGAGGGCTGGGGCAGCATGAAGTCGCAGTTCAGGAAGGCCGATGCGAGCGGTGCCCGCTACGCCGCCATCTTCGGAAGCGATGAGCTGGCGCGTGGCGACGTGGCGCTGAAGTCGTTGCGCCAGCCCGATGCGGCGCAGCGCTCGCTGCCGCTGGACGACGTGAGCTCGTGGGCCACGACCCTCGCCGCATAATCCCGCGTTTGCGCGCACCGCTCCCATGGCCACCCAACTCGACCTCGAAGAACAGGAACAGCTCGACCAGCTGAAGGCGTTCTGGAAGCAGTACGGCAACCTCGTCACCTGGACGCTCGTGCTGGCGCTCGCCGCCTTCGTCGGCTGGAACCGCTGGGAGGCCTGGCAGCGCGACCAGGGCGAGAAGGCGGCGGCCATGTACGACGAGGTCGATCACGCCGTGCAGGCCAGTGACGCCGATCGCGCGACGCGTGTGTTCGCCGACATGAAGGTGCGCTATCCGCGCACCGCATTCACGCAGCAGGCCGGCCTCGCTGCCGCCAAGGCCGAGGCAGGCAAGGGCCAGCTCGACGCCGCCCGCGCCAGCCTGGCATGGGTCGCCGACCAGAACGGCGACGACGACTATCGCCGCGTCGCCCGGCTGCGCCTGGCTGGCATGCTGCTCGACGAGAAGAAGTACGACGAGGCCCTGAAGCAGGTCGACGCCGTCGACGGCACAGCGTTCGAAGCCTTGGCCTCCGATCGCCGCGGCGACATCCTGTTCGCCCAGGGCAAGAGCGAAGAAGCCAAGGCCGCTTATCAGAAGGCCTGGGCCGCGATGGATGCGAAGGTCGACTATCGCCGGCTTGTCGAAGCCAAACTCAACGTGCTTGGTGCGGCGCCGGCCGCGAGCGCAGTGGAGGCCGCGAAGTGAGGGCGCTGTCCGCGACCCTCGCAGCAGTTGCTCTGCTCTCTGCGTGCGCTTTCGGAACCGATCGGCCGAAGCCGAAGCCGCTCGAGGCGATCGCCGCGCCGATCGCGGTGCGTGCGGTCTGGAACCAGAACATCGGCGAGATCAAATTCCCGCTCACGGTCGCCGTCAACGGCGGCACGCTGACGCTGGCGGCGAGCGACGGCAGCGTCGCCGCCATCGAAGCCGAGACCGGCCGCACGGTCTGGCGCCTCAACGTCGGCAGCAAGCTTTCCGCCGGGGTGGGCAGCGACGGCAGCACCGCTGCGGTGGTGACCCGCGAGGGCGATCTCGTGGCCATCGCCGCGGGCCAGGTGAAGTGGAAGAAGGCACTCGGCGTTCGCGTCGCCACAGCGCCGCTGGTGGCCGGCGGTCGCGTCTTCGTGCTCGGCGTCGATCGCGCGGTGCAGGCGTTCGACGCGGCCGATGGCGCCAAGATCTGGCAGGTGCAGCGGCCGGGCGATCCGCTGACGCTGTCGCAGACGGGAGTCGTCGCTGCCTACAAGAACACCCTCGTCGTCGGCCAGGGGCCGCGGATGGCGGCGCTCGATCCGGTCTCGTCGACGGTGACGTGGGAGGTCGCGATCGGCGCACCACGCGGCGCCAACGAAGTCGAGCGTCTGGCCGACCTCGTCGGGCCGGTGCTGCGCGCCGGCTCGCTGCTCTGCGCGCGCTCGTTCCAGGCAGGCGTCGGCTGCGTCGACGCCGATCGCGGCAGCGTCGCCTGGACCAAGGCGATCGGCGGCACCGATGCCGTCGGCGGCGATGCCGAGCTGCTGTTCGGAGCCGACGCATCCGACCGCATCACGGCTTGGAAGACGCCCAGCGGCGAAGTCGCCTGGACGACGGAAGCACTGATGTTCCGTGGCCTCGGCGCGCCGGTGGCGATCGGCTCGTCGGTCGTCTTCGCGGACATCGACGGCACCTTGCACTTTTTGTCGCGCGCCAAGGGCGAGGCGCAGGCGCGCGTGAGCACCGACGGCAGTGCCATCGCGGTGCCGCCGGTGGTCGTCGGCGGCCAGGTCATCGTGGTGACGCGCAAGGGCGGCGTGTACTCTTTCCGGCCGGCTTGAAACCCGTCATCGCCCTCGTCGGCCGCGCCAACGTCGGCAAGTCGACCCTCTTCAATCGACTCACGAAAACGCGCGACGCCATCGTCGCCGACTTCGCCGGCCTCACGCGCGATCGCCACTACGGCGACGCCAAGGTCGGCCGCCACGAGTTCATCGTCGTCGACACCGGCGGCTTCGAGCCGCAGAACCCGACCGGCATCGTCAAGGAGATGGCCAAGCAGACCATGCAGGCCGTCGCCGAGGCCGACGCGGTGATCTTCGTCGTCGACGTCCGTGCCGGCGTCTCGGCGCACGACCACGAGATCGCGCGCTATCTGCGCACGGCGAGCAAGCACATCCTGGTCGCGGCCAACAAGGCCGAAGGCATGCCCGACTCGCCGCTGCTGGCCGAGTTCTACGAGCTCGGCCTCGGCCCGCCACATCCGGTCTCGGCAGCGCACGGGCAGGGCGTCGGCAGCCTCGCCGAAGCGGCGCTCGAGGCCGCACTCGGCGCCGGCTGGGATGCCGAAGACGAAGACGACCAGCCCATGAGCACCGAGGAGATCGACGCCAACGCGCCGATTCGCCTGGCCGTGGCCGGCCGTCCCAACGTCGGCAAGTCGACGCTGATCAACGCCTGGCTCGGTGAGGAGCGGCTGGTCGCGTTCGACCAGCCGGGCACCACGCGCGACGCAATCGTCGTGCCTTTCGAGCGCGGCGGCCGCCGCTTCGATCTCATCGACACCGCCGGCCTGCGTCGTCGCGGCAAGGTCTTCGAGGCGGTCGAGAAGTTCTCGGTGGTCAAGACGCTGCAGGCCATCGCCGAGGCCAACGTCGTGCTGCTCCTGCTCGACGCGACCCAGGGCGTCACCGACCAGGACGCGCATATCGCCGGCTACATCCTCGAAAGCGGCCGCGCCGTCGTCGTCGCCGTCAACAAGTGGGACGCCGTCGACAACTACCAGAAGGAGACGCTGCAGCGCTCGATCGAGCAGCGCCTGCCGTTCCTGAAGTTCGCGCCGGTCCTCAACATCTCGGCGACGAAGCGGCAGGGTTTCGCGCCGGTCTGGAAATCGATTGCCGATGCCCACGCCTCGGCGACGCGCAAGATGCCGACGCCGGTGCTGACGCGCCTGCTCCAGGAGGCCGTGCTGCACCAGACGCCCAAGCGCGCCGGCGCCTTCCGCCCGAAGCTGCGCTATGCCCACCAGGGCGGCATGAATCCGCCGCTCATCGTCATCCACGGCAACTCGCTCGATCACGTGACCGACGTCTACAAGCGCTACCTCGAAGGGCGCTTCCGCGCCCACTTCAAGCTGACCGGCACACCGCTCAGGATCGAGATGCGCTCCTCGAAGAATCCGTTCGCCGAAAACGACCGCTGAATGGACGGGCTCTTGGCCTTACGACGAGCCTCGGCAGAAACCCTGTGTTAACGTTTCCCGCTCCTAATCACATCACGGAGTTTCAACGTGAGCAACAAAGGGCAGCTTCTACAAGACCCGTTCCTGAATCTGCTTCGCAAGGAGCATGTTCCGGTTTCGATCTACCTCGTCAACGGCATCAAACTGCAGGGTCACATCGAGTCGTTCGACCAGTACGTCGTGTTGCTCCGCAACACCGTGACCCAGATGGTCTACAAGCACGCGATCTCGACTGTCGTTCCCGGCCGTGCCGTGAACTTCCAGACCGCCCCGGACACGCCCGAGCAGCCTTGAGGCAAGCCTGTTCCGGCGCTCGGACTCGCGGGTGAGCGCGCGGAAGATCGACGGCGGCGACGCGCCGGCCCGCGTCGTCCTCGTTGGCGTCGACTTCGGCGGCAGGAAGTACTTCGACGAATCGCTCGACGAACTGGCGCTGTTGGCCGAGTCCGCGGGCGACGTCGCGGTCGCCCGCGTCGTTGCCCGCCGCAAGGCCCCCGACGCTGCCTTCTTCGTCGGCTCCGGCAAGGCCGACGAGTTGAAGGAGATGGTGCAGCTGTACCAGGCCGAGGCGGTGCTGTTCGACCAGGCGCTGTCGCCGGCGCAGCAGCGGAATCTCGAGAAGCACCTCGGCGTCGCCGTCGCCGATCGCACGATGCTGATCCTCGAGATCTTTGGCGAGCGAGCGCAGAGCCACGAGGGCAAGCTCCAGGTCGAGCTCGCACGACTCCAGTACCTGTCGACGCGCCTCGTGCGCCGCTGGAGCCACCTCGAGCGCCAGCGCGGCGGCATCGGCAATCGCGGCGGCCCCGGCGAAGCGCAGATCGAGCTCGACCGGCGGATGATCGGCGAGCGCATCAAGAGCATCAAGAAGCAGCTCGAGAAGGTGAAGAAGCAGCGCAGCACGCAGCGCCGGTCGCGCGAACGCAATGCGGCTTTCCGAGTCTCTCTCGTCGGCTACACCAACGCCGGCAAGTCGACGCTGTTCAACGCCCTCGTCAACGCCGAGGCGTATGCCGCCGACCAGCTGTTCGCGACACTCGACACGACCACGCGGCAGCTCCATCTCGAAGGCGTCACGCGATCGGTCGCCCTCTCCGACACCGTCGGCTTCATCCGCGAGCTGCCGCATACGCTCATCGAGGCGTTCCAGGCGACGTTGCGTGAAGCGGCCGATGCCGACCTGCTGTTGCATGTCGTCGACGGCGCCAGCCCGGAGATGGCCGAGCAGATGGCCGAAGTGCAGCGCGTCCTGGCGCAGATCGGCGCCGGCGACGTGCCCCAACTCGTCGTCTTCAACAAGCTCGACCGTCTAGACGAGACCGAGCGGCCGCGCTCGCTGAGCGATGCCGTCGAGTTACCCGACGGGCCCAGCGTGCCGCGCGTCTTCGTCTCCGCCCGCACGGGCGAGGGGCTCGACGGGCTGCGCCAGGCCATCGCAGCCGCCGTCGAGGCGCCGGCCCACGGTAGCTTGAACGCCTCGGCGTCGTCCTCATCTCCTGCCATCGCCGACGACGGCATGACCGAGGCGGGCGATGACGAAGGCAACGAGCGAACGGGCACCTATCATTCGCTCGCCTGAGCCGGCCGACCCGGCTTCCGCTTCCGCTGCCAACGCCCAGACATGACGCCTTCTCCTCCTCTCGACGACTCGCCTGTCCTGCAACGCTGGACAGCCGTCGCCTCGTCGGCGCGAGGCCTGCTCGCAGGGCTGGGCCGCCGCGCCTTCGCCGGCCCTGCCGGTGCCAGCGTCATCGAAGCCAGCAATGGCGGCGGCGGACGCAACGACGGGCCGCCCGATCTCGACGAGCTGTGGCGCGATTTCAACCGCAAGCTGAGCGGCCTGTTCGGCGGCAAGGGCTCTCGCCGCGGCAACGGCGCCGGTGACCCCGGCAGCGGCGGCCCGAACTTCCAGCCGAGCCTGCGCAGCGCCGGCGTCGGCGCCGCACTCATCGCCGTCGTGGTGCTCGTGATCTGGCTCGGCAGCGGTGCCTTCATCGTCCAGGAAGGCCAGCGAGCGGTGGTGACTTCGTTCGGTCGCTACAGCCATACCGTCGATGCCGGCTTCAACTGGCGTTTCCCGTATCCGTTCCAGGCCCACGAGACGGTCAACGTCACGCAGTTGCGATCCACCGAGGTCGGCCGTGCATCGGTGTCGCAGGCCACCGGCCTTCGTGACTCGTCGATGCTCACGCAGGACGAGAACATCGTCGACATCCGCTTCACCGTGCAATACCGGCTGAAGGACGCCCGTGCCTTCCTGTTCGAGAACCGCGACCCCGAGGCCGCGGTGACGCTGGCCGCCGAGTCGGCGGTGCGCGAGATCGTCGGCAAGAGCAAGATCGATGCGGTGCTCTACGAGCAGCGCGACGCCATCGCCACGGAGCTCGTGAAGTCGGTGCAGTCGCAGCTGGATCGCCTGAACACGGGCATCCTCGTCGTGAACGTCAACGTGCAGAGCGTGCAGGCGCCGGAGCAGGTGCAGGCGGCTTTCGAAGACACGCTCAAGGCAGGCCAGGACGGCGACCGCCTCAAGAAGGAAGGCCAGGCCTACGCCAGCTCCGAGATCCCGAAGGCACAGGGCACGTCGGCGCGTTTGCGCCAGGAGGCCGAGGGCTACAAGTCGCGCGTGATCGCGCAGGCCGAAGGCGACGCCGACCGCTTCGCGCGCCAGCTCACCGAGTACCAGAAGGCGCCACAGGTCACGCGCGACCGCCTCTACATCGACACCATGCGCGACGTCTACGCGAGCATCACGAAAGTGATGATCGATTCCCGCAACAGCGGCAATCTGCTGTCGTTGCCGCTCGACAAGCTACTGCAGCAGGCCGCAGTCGCCCCCGCGGCTGCCGCGGGAACCTCGGCACCGGCGGGGGTCGCGGAACCGGCCGGGACCGCCGGTACCGTCGACGTGCGCTCGCGCGACAACCAGCGCAGCCGTGATCGCGAAGGACGCTAGAGCCGCCATGAATCGCATCGGAATCATCATCGGCGGCGTCCTGCTGGCGCTCATGCTGGCGTCGTCAACGCTCTTCATCGTCGACCAGCGTCAGGTCGGCGTGGTCTACGAGTTCGGCCAGATCAAGGAAGTCGTGCAGGAGCCGGGGCTGCGCTTCAAGCTGCCGCCGCCGATCCAGAACGTCGTTTTCCTCGACCGCCGCATCCAGACCCTCGACAGTCCTGAAACGCGGCCCATCTTCACCGCCGAGAAGAAGAGCCTGGTCATCGACTGGCTGGTCAAGTGGCGCATCAACGACCCGCGCCAGTTCATCCGCAACAACGGCGTCGACATCCGCAACCTCGAGGCGAGGCTGTCGCCGATCGTCCATGCGGCGATCAACGAGGAGGTCACCAAGCGCACCGTCGGCGGCGTGCTGTCGACCGAGCGCGACAAGGTGATGCAGGATGTTCGCGCCCGCCTCGGCGACGACGCCAAGGCCTTCGGCATCGAGATCCTCGACGTTCGCATCAAGCGGGTCGACTTCGTCGCCAACATCACCGAGTCGATCTACAGCCGCATGCAGTCGGAGCGCAAGCAGGTCGCCAACCAGCTGCGGTCGACCGGCGCCGCCGAGGGCGAGAAGATTCGGGCCGATGCCGACCGCCAGCGCGAGGTCATTAACGCCGAGGCCTACCGCGACGCCCAGAAGATCAAGGGCGAGGGCGACGCCAGGGCGTCGGCGATCTTCGCCGAGGCCTTCGGCAAGGACCCGCAGTTTGCCCAGTTCTATCGCAGCCTCGAGGCGTATCGGTCCAGCTTTCGCAGCAAGTCCGACTTGATGGTGGTCGACCCGAGCAGCGAATTTTTCAAGGCGATGCGAGGCACGGGCGCGGCACCTGCTGCGGCGGCAGGCCGCAAGTAATTTGTCGGGCGTTGGCTTTTTGGATGTGGCGTTCAGCGCCTGCGCCTTGCTGCTCATCGCCGAAGGCCTGCTTCCCTTCGTCAGCCCCGGTGCCTGGCGGCGCGTCTTCGAGAGGGCGCTCATGATGAGTGACGGCCAGATCAGGTTCCTCGGGCTGGTCAGCGTGCTGGCTGGCCTGGCCGTGCTGTTCGTGTCATGGCGATGAGCCGCTGCCTCTGCCGCTCCCCGGTGCCCGTACAATTCCTTTTTTAATACCCCGGCGTTTTTGCATGTCCTCTGCCTGGCTCTTGCCGGAGCACATCGCCGATGTCCTGCCGGCGCGGGCGCGCCACATCGAAGCGCTGAGGCGCGGCCTCCTCGACGCCGCCGCCGGCTACGGCTTCGAGCTCGTGATTCCGCCGCTGCTCGAGCACATCGAGTCGCTGCTTTCCGGCACCGGCCACGCGCTCGACCTGCAGACCTGGAAGCTGGTCGACCAGCTCAGCGGCCGCACTCTCGGCCTGCGCGCCGATAGCACGCCGCAAGCCGCGCGCATCGATGCCCACATGCTCAACCGCGACGGCGTGACGCGCCTCTGCTACTGCGGGCCGGTGCTCCATACGCGCGCCGAAGGCGGCGGCTCGACGCGCGAGCCGCTCCAGTTCGGCGCCGAGATTTATGGCCACGCCGGCCTCGAGGCCGATCTGGAGATCCAGGACCTGGCGCTCGAATGCCTGCGCGTCGCCGGTGTCGGCGGCGTCGTCCTCGACCTCGCCGATGCGCGCATCGTCCGCTCGCTGCTGGCTGGTGTCGTCGCCGAGGCGGAGCGGCTGGAGGCGGTCTACGAGGCGTTGGCCGCGAAGGACAGCGCCGAGCTCGCTCACCTGTGCCGTGCCTTCCCCGAGGAAGCGCAGCGCGGCCTCCTGGCGCTCGTCGGCCTCTATGGCGACGAGTCGGTGCTCGCCGACGCGCGCCGCTTGCTGCCCGACCGGCCGGCGATCGCGACCGCGCTCGCCCAGCTGCAGACGCTGGCATCGCATGCACGGCAGGCTCACCCCGAACTCACCATCGGCTTCGACCTCGCCGATTCGAGCGGCTACGCTTACTACAGCGGTGCCCGCTTCGCGGCCTATGCCAGCGGTGCCAGCGACGCGATTGCGCGCGGCGGCCGCTACGACGAAGTCGGTGCGATCTTCGGCCGCAATCGCCCCGCGGTCGGCTTCGGGCTCGACCTCAAGGATCTGGCGATGCTGGCACGGGGACCATCGGCGCGGCCGGCCATCCGCGCACCGTGGTCCGAAGCGCCCGGCCTGCGCGCCGCGGTTCGAGAGCTGCGCGCCCGTGGCGAGATCGTCGTCGCCGAATTACCCGGCCAAGCTGAGGATGGCCTGGCGATGGTGGCAGACCGCAGGCTCGTCGGCGATCGCGATCGTTGGTCGGTCGAAGCGTGTTGAGCGCGAACGTGCTCGCCTATCTCATTCCACGTTGCACCAGGATCCCGGCATGAACGCGAGCATCGCCACGACCAGCAGCTCCGCGGCCGGCGGTCGCGGCCGCAACGTCGTCGTCGTCGGCACGCAGTGGGGCGACGAAGGCAAGGGAAAGGTCGTCGACTGGCTGACCGATCACGCGCAGGCGGTGGTGCGCTTCCAGGGCGGCCACAACGCCGGCCACACGCTGGTGATCCGCGGCGTCAAGACGGCGCTGCAGCTCATCCCCTCCGGGATCATGCGCGACGGCGTCGCCTGCTACATCGGCAACGGTGTCGTCGTCGATCCGCAGCACCTTCTCGGCGAGATCGCGCGGCTCGAGGCGATGGGGCTCGACGTGCGCTCGCGCCTCCTGATCAGCGAGTCGTGCCCGCTCATCCTGCCCTTCCACGTCGAGGTCGACAAGGCGCGCGAGCTGCTGCGAGAGTCGAGCGGCGCCGGCAAGATCGGAACGACCGGAAAAGGCATCGGCCCCGCTTACGAAGACAAGGTCGGCCGGCGCGCGCTGCGGGTGCAGGACCTGAAGCATCCCGAGCGCTTCGCCGCCAAGCTGCGCGAGCTGCTCGAGCTGCACAACTTCGCGCTCGAGGGCTACCTGCACGGCAAGGCGCTCGCCTTCGAGCCGATCTTCGAGATGGCGATGAAGGCCGGTGAGGAACTGCGGCCGATGATCGGCGATGTCGGCTACACGCTCTATAACGCCCACCGGGCCGGCGCCAACATCCTCTTCGAAGGCGCACAAGGCACGCTGCTCGACATCGACCACGGCACCTACCCTTTCGTGACCTCGAGCAACTGCGTCGCCGGCAACGCGTCGGCGGGCTCGGGGGTCGGGCCCGACTACCTGCACTACATCCTCGGCATCACCAAGGCCTACACCACGCGGGTCGGCAGCGGTCCGTTCCCGACCGAGCTGCCGATCGACGAGCCCGGCACGATCGGTCACCACCTCTCTAGCGTCGGCCAGGAGCGCGGCACCGTCACCGGCCGGGCCCGACGCTGCGGTTGGCTCGACGCGGCGCTGCTCAAGCGCTCGATCATCATCAACGGCATCTCGGGGCTGTGCATCACCAAGCTCGATGTCCTCGACGGTCTCGCCGAGATAAAGGTCTGCGTCGGCTACGACTTGCGCGGCCAGCGCATCGACATCCTGCCACTCGACGCCGACGACATCGTTGCCTGCGTTCCGATCTATGACAGCTTCCCCGGCTGGTCGCAGAGCACCTTCGGCGTCACCGAATGGAACGCCCTGCCGCTCAACGCACGGCGCTACCTCGAGCGCGTTCAGGGCTTCATCGGCGCGCCGATCGACATGGTTTCGACCGGCCCCGATCGCGACCACACCATCCTGCTGCGTCATCCTTACCAGCCCGACGCCGCGCCGCAAGCGGCGGCCCGCCGGCTCGCCGCCTGACCACGAGACTTCTCTCATGCTGACCGACGACGGCAAACATCTCTACGTCTCCTGGGACGAATACCACATGCTGATCGAGCGCCTGGCGCTCAAGGTCGACGCGTCGGGCTGGCAGTTCGACCAGATCCTCTGCCTTGCACGCGGCGGCATGCGACCGGGCGACGTGCTCTCGCGGGTGTTCGACAAGCCGCTGGCGATCATGTCGACGAGCTCCTACCGCGCCGACGCCGGCACCATCCAGGGCCGCCTCGATCTGGCCAAGTACATCACCCTGCCCAAGGGCGAGCTGGCCGGCCGCGTCCTCCTCGTCGACGATCTCTCGGACTCCGGCGTAACGCTGCGGGCGGTGGTCGATCGCCTGCGCGGCATGCCGTCGATCAGCGAGCTGAAGTCGGCGGTGATCTGGACCAAGGGCGTCTCGAGCTACACACCCGATTACTACGTCGAAATGCTGCCGACGAGCCCCTGGATCCACCAGCCGTTCGAGGAGTACGACGACCTCCGCCCGGCCGGCCTGGCGCGCAAGTTCCAGATTTGAAGACCCAAAGAAAAGGGCCGGCGAAGCCGACCCCTGTCTCGTTCTTTCTTGGTGCCCAGGAAGGGACTCGAACCCCCACGGAGTTACCCGCTAGTACCTGAAACTAGTGCGTCTACCAATTCCGCCACCTGGGCATCTCAGGCAACCACGGACTTTATCACCATCAAAGCA
>Ga0123338_10002598_pt1 | contig 16805 bp, 19 predicted proteins | sample grotaG_FD_89793 | JGI IMG/M metagenome (GOLD analysis project Ga0123338, IMG submission 89793) | Glacier valley bacterial and archeal communities from Borup Fiord, Nunavut, Canada, to study Microbial Dark Matter (Phase II) -... | ecosystem: Environmental > Aquatic > Freshwater > Ice > Glacier ...
ATGCTGTAAAAGTGACGGTGATCGCCACCGGATTCCAAATGCACGAAGCGATTCGCGAAGAGCCGTTCTTCATCAAGGTACAGACGCCGGAACCGCCACCGCCGGCGCAGATTTCCCAGCTGGCACTGACAGCGGAGCCGGTAGAGGAAGAAGAAGACGATGCCATGCCTGTCTTTTTGGATCCTGACGATTTGGACGTGCCCGCTTACCTGCGGAACAACAACAAGTTGCTCAACTAGCCCCTTAACCGCTCAGCCGACCTCGAGCGAGTGCACAATAATGCCTCGCTCACGGTCGTCTGCCTGGTCGGGAGGCACGGCGTGATCGAGCGAGAACCGCACTTCGCGCGCGCTGCCGTCTTGCGGGCCCAGATCGATGTGCGTTTCGTGATAACCGGCTTCGCGCAACGTAAGGGGAGGTGCGCCGCCCGTTTCTAGCGTCAATTCTCCCCACCGATCGAGCAATGGTTGGGGCAGAAACACCTTCATGGTAAGCCGGGTGCGCGTGTCGCCCACAGGCACACGAACCCTAATTGCAAAATGCTTTGCCGTCCAACGCCATCCATCGCCCTCATCATCGTGCCAGCCTTCCAACAGGTCCACATTGGCCATGGCATAGCGGCTGCGCGCAAAGCAGAACAAGCGCTCGTCGTGCTCGGCGCGCACCGGGTCTGAGGTGCTCTTGTCGCCATAGGTAGCGAGGTCCAGCACGTCCCAATTGGTGCGCTTGAGCAGTTGACGAAAGCTGGCTTCCGTGAAGATCCAGAAATTACTTTTGTCGCCATTCAGTTCCGTGGCGCCCAACAGATAAGCCAGTGAGACTTGGCTGACATCCTCAGCCAAACCGGGTACGTGCCGCGCGATTCGAGTACTCAACACGGTGTGCCGCGCCCGCTTGGAAACAGCCTCCAGCAGATAGAACGGATTTTTCAAATGATAGATGGCGCCCAGAACCAGCGCGAGGCCGAACTCTTTGCCCGGTAGCGTGAATTGGGAATCCACATCCATCGAGAGGATCTGAATTCGCGAACCTAGCGCCTCTTTCAGCTTGTGGACGCCCGCCATATGGTTATGGTTCGTGAACGGATAATCCACCACGGTCACTTCGCAGCCCAGCGATTCCAAGAAGAACGCCAGATCGCCGTCAGCGCAACCGATATCGAGCACCGGTTTGTCCTTCAGCACGCCGGTCAGATCACGGTTTGCGCCTGTCAGCAGGTTGGCGATGTGGCCGATGTTGGCGAGCGAATCGTAGCGGTACCATTCGAAGGACTGAGGCCCCAGGTCGCGCTTCAGTTGTTCCAGTTTGGCCCGGAAGATTTCGGCCTCCCCTACAAGATGTTCAATCGTCATTCGCCCATCACGTGAAGCATCACTTGTCTGGTATGCGGAGTGGCGCGATGCTCAAAGACGAACAAACCCTGCCATGTGCCGAAACTTAAAGCCCCCTGATGAATGGGAATCGCAATCGAGGTTTGCGTCAAGGCGGAACGAATGTGGCTGGTCATATCGTCAGCCCCCTCATCGCGATGCCGGTACCAGGTGTCGCTCTCTTTCACAAGGCGATTAAAAAAATCGCTCAGATCGGCGACAACGTCGGGGTCGGCGTTTTCCTGAATCACCAGTGAAGCACTGGTATGCCTGATAAACGCTGTCAAGAGACCCACAGTGACGCCCGTCTCCTGAAGAAAGCGTTCCGCCAAGCCGGTACATTCATAGAGACCTTTACCGCGGGTTCCCACCGCAATTTGCCGTGTGGCCTGCTTCAGCTTATTCTACCGTGACGCTCTTCGCCAGATTGCGCGGTTGATCCACATCGCAGCCGCGCCGAACCGCCACGTGATAGGCCAGCAACTGCAGCGGGACCACTTCCAGAATCGGCAACAGCAGTTCTTTGGTGGAGGGAATCCGGATCACATAATCGGCCACGGTGGAAGCTTCGTGATCCCCTTCGGAGACAATCGCCACCACGATGCCCTCCCGCGCTTTCACTTCCTGAATATTGGAAACGGTCTTCTCATACAGCGTACGGCTAGCGCTATCGTCAACATCGCGCGCCGCCAGCACCACTACGGGAAGCTTCTCATCGATCAGCGCGTTTGGACCGTGCTTCATCTCTCCCGCCGGATAGCCTTCGGCGTGGATATAAGAGATTTCCTTCAGCTTGAGCGCGCCTTCGAGAGCGATTGGAAAATGCACGCCGCGCCCGAGAAACAGAAAATCAGTGGAGCGGAAGAGCTTTCGCGCCAACTCTTCGAACACAGCGTTTTGAGCGAGGATCGCCTCCAGCTTACCGGGCAGCCTGGTCAGTTCCCGCACGTAGCCGATGGATTCGGCTTCAGATAGCACGCCTCGCACCTGGCCCAGATACATTGCCAGCAGGAACAGCGCCGTGAGCTGGCAAGTGAACGCCTTGGTGGACGCCACGCCAATTTCCGGACCGGCATGAGTGTAAATGGAACCGGCGGCTTCGCGCGTAATCATGGAGCCGACTACATTGCAGATGGCCAGTGTCTTCGAACCCTTGCTCTTGGCTTCGCGCTGCGCGGCAAGCGTGTCGGCCGTTTCGCCCGATTGCGAGATGACAATGGTCAGCGTCTTGGGGAGCAGAATGGGATCGCGATATCGGAACTCGCTTCCGTAATCCACTTCCACGGGAATGCGCGCCAGCTTTTCCACCATGAACTTGCCTGCCAGCGCGGAATGCCAACTGGTACCACAGGCGATAATCTTCACCTGCTCAAAGCCGCGAAATTCCTCGGGCGTAATATCCATTTCACCCAGGTAAATCTGCCCCGTTTCCTGACTGACGCGACCGAGCGTTGTGTCTTTCACGGCGCGCGGCTGCTCAAACACTTCCTTCAGCATGAAGTGCTTGTAGCCTCCTTTTTCCGCCATGATGGGATCCCAGGTGATGTGCTGCAGTTCGCGCCTCACCGGATTGCCTTGCAGATCCGTAAGCACCACGCCCTCCCGCGTCAGCACCGCCATGTCACCATCGGCCAAAAAGTACATATCGCGCGTGTGGTTTAAAATGGCGGGCACATCGGAGGCGACGAAATATTCGCCGTCGCCAATGCCGATTACCACCGGCGGCCCGGAACGCGCGGCCACAATCTTGTTCGGATCTTTGCGCGACAGGACGGCAAGCGCGAACACACCGGTAATCTCGCGGATGCCGGCGCGAACGGCGTCTTCCAAATTTCCGCGGAAATGCTTTTCCACCAGATGCGCGATGATTTCGGTGTCGGTCTCCGTCTTGAAAACGTGCCCTTCGCGGCGCAGTTGTTCTTTTAGCGGGATAAAGTTTTCGACAATGCCGTTATGCACTACCACGACATCCCCGGTGCAATCGCGATGGGGATGCGCGTTCTCTTCCGTGGGCCTGCCGTGGGTTGCCCAGCGTGTGTGACCGATGCCGTAAAGACCATCGACCGGGTCCAAGCGGATCACTTCTTCTAGGTTGCGGAGCTTACCGGAAGCCCGCCTAATGCCAAGCGATTGGTCATCGCAATAAACGGCAATGCCTGCGGAATCGTACCCGCGGTATTCCAGCTTCTTCAAGCCTTCCAGAATGATGGGAACAGCGCGCTTCTGGCCAACGTACCCCACTATGCCGCACATAGTTTTAAAGGTACTCGATCCTGTATTCTTCAATTACGGGATTCGTCAAAACTTCCCGCGCAATGGTTTCGAGATCGCTTTCGGGCTCCACTTCCATCTCAAAGACTTTTCCCTGGCGCACGTCCCGAATTCCGGCGTGCCCTAAACTGGCGAGTGCGTGTCCGATGGCTTGTCCCTGGGGGTCCAGAACCGTTCGCTTCAGCGAAACGGTAACGCGAACTTTCATGTCTCCAGTGTACGAAACGAACGACTGAAGCACTTAAGGTTTCAAAGCGTGCGCCGCCATCTTCCGCTCTAAGGCGGCTATCAGGCGCTCATGGACTGAAGCTGGAATCGTGCAGGCTTCCATACCCTTATAGATCTGAATCGTTTTTTTTGTTGTGTCACAGATGACCCAACAGTTCGGGCACTCCGTCACGTGCCGTTCGAGCTTGTTCTTAATCTCGGTATCGGCCTGCTCGTCCAGGAACTCGCTCAACTCGGAAAGGAACTCCTTACATGTAAGCAAATGCTCCCTCCCCCTTCCGCTTGAAGTATTTGGTCAACTTGTCTCTCAATTGCAAACGTGCTCTTAGCAAGCGGCTCTTTACCGCCGGGATGGAAAGGTCCAACGCGTCGGCCGTTTCTTCCGTGGACAATTCTTCCACGTCGCGAAGAACAAACACCGTCCGGTAAGCCGGCGCTAAGCTCTCGACAGCCGTGTTTAAGATGTCATTCATCTCATCACGGGAATATTGCTGCTCAGGGTTCTCATCCCAGGCCGCAATTTCCCGCACCATGATATCTTCACCGGTATCGATCCCTTCATCGATGGAGACGGTCTTATCCGTCTTGCGCTTCCGCAGCTTCATCAAAGCCTGATTTACCGCGATGCGAACTATCCAGGTATAAAACTTCGAATTGCCTTGAAACTGATCCAGATGTTCGTAAGCCTTCAGGAACGTTTCCTGAAGGACATCTTCCGCGTCTTCGCGGTTCTGAGTAATATGTTGGGCTAAACGAAAAATCTTGCGCTCGTACCTCTCCAGCAAATCGCTAAACGCCCGAGCGTTTCCCAATCTGGCCTGCGCAATCAGTTCCGATTCATCGGAAGCTTCCGCGAGACTGCTGTCGGTGGCTGCCATTTCTTTAGGTCCATGGTAAGGCAGCGAGTTCGAGCCTGTCCACCCGGCTCCTGCAGCCCGAACGAACACGCCCCGGTTAGCGGAGATCGTCATTGTTTGCAAATGTGCCTCGCGATGCGTGCCATCCTATGCTCACATCACATACGATGCAGACCGCAAGCAATACGTTGCAGATGGGCCACACTGCCATACTCGTAAGCGATGAACGCGGTTCCGACCAATGTGGTTTTGACAAACGATGACGGCATCTCCGCCCCTGGGCTGCTGGCTTTGGAGCAAGCCTGCGAAACATGGTGCTCCGTCACCGTGGTGGCTCCCGACCGCTGTCATTCCTCCATGAGCCACCGCATTTCCACCGATTGCGAAATCCCGGTTCTGGAAATAACGGCCCGGCGGTTCCAAGTATCGGGCACCCCCGCCGATTGCGCCCGCCTGGCCATTTCGGTTCTGGCGCCAGGGGCCGAATGGCTGATTGCCGGAATCAACCGGGGAGGCAACGTGGGCGCGGATACCTGCTATTCGGGAACGGTAGCGGCGGCGCGTGAGGCGGCTTTGCTCGGACTGCCTGCCATTGCCATTTCGCACTATGTGGCCAAGGGCCGGGAGGTGGATTGGCCGGCCGCTGGACGTGTGGCCAGCCGCATTTTGAAATATCTTGTCTCGCAGCCTCTGCCGCGCGGCGAGTTCTGGAATGTCAACCTGCCCCATCCACAGGAAGGGAATACGGAACCGGCCCTGGTTCTGTGCCCCTTGGACCCTTCGCCTCTGCCGGTGAGCTATCGGAAAGCGGGAAACGCATATCGCTATGAGGGTAGCTATCAGGATCGCCCGCGTATAGAGGGTCACGACGTGGCGGAGTGCTTCGGCGGAGCCATTACGGCTACACGCATACCGGCCATCGGCCACTTGAACCAAACATTGCGCTAGGCTGTTCGTGATGTCTGAACGGCGACTTTCCTCTCACGATTCCTTCGACCCCGGCTTAACCCAGCAATATGGCGGGCGGTTGCGCCGGTCCATCAACAAGGACGGAAGCTTTAACGTCCGCCGCACGGGAACGCGTTGGCAGGACAAGAACCTCTATTCGCTTCTGGTTCAGGCTCCCTGGCATAAGTTCCTCGGGATGGTTCTGACAGCCTATCTGGTAGTGAATCTTGTTTTTGCGTCCCTCTTTTATCTGATCGGCGTCTCTCACCTGCAGGGCGCCGACGTGTCCACGCCGGGCCGCGCCTTCCTGAACGCCTTCTTCTTCAGCACCCAAACGCTGACCACGGTGGGCTACGGAGCCATAGCTCCCGCCGATACAGCCACTAACGCGCTGGCCTCGCTGGAGGCATTGCTGGGCTTGATGGGGTTTGCCGTCGCGACAGGTTTGCTGGTAGGGCGTGTTTCGCGTCCTTCAGCCCGCATTGCCTTCAGCGACAAAATGCTGGTGAGCCCTTATGAGGGCGGTACCAGCCTGCAATTCCGCATCGCCAATCAGCGATCAAACAGCCTGATGGAAATGGAAGCGAACGTCATGCTGATGACCGTGGACGCTGCCGCGCAAGGCTTAAAGCGCGATTACGCGGTGCTGCGGCTGGAACGATCCAATGTCCATTTCTTCCCGCTGACCTGGACCATCGTCCACCCCATCGATTCGCGCAGCCCGCTCTGGCAAAAGACGGCAGAAGATCTGGAGCAGTTGCAGGCTGAAATCTTAATTTTGATCAAGGGCTATGACGAAACTTTCAGCCAGACAGTCCACGCGCGCTACTCCTACCGCTTCGACGAACTTCAGTGGGGAGCATCCTTTGCGCCGGCTTTCAATGTGGATGAGCAAGGCGATATGGTTCTGCACATGGACAGGGTCAGCGCCGTCAAGGAGCCGGAGAGCCGCTAAAATACAAATATGAAAGCTACATTCGGCGCAGGTTGTTTTTGGGGCGTGGAAGCTGCATTCCGCAAAATGGACGGTGTTCTTTCCACCGCGGTGGGTTACGAAGGCGGAAAGACAGAGAACCCCACCTACAAAGACGTGTGTACCGACAGGACCGGCCACGCAGAGGTGGTGGAAGTGGATTACGACCCGGCGAAGGTTGGGTTCGATTCGCTACTCGATGTGTTCTGGGAGAACCACAATCCCACCACGCTAAATTACCAGGGTCCGGATTACGGAAGCCAATACCGCTCGGCCATTTTCTACCACGATGAAGCGCAACGTGAAACAGCAGAAAGCAGCCGGCAACGCTGGCAGCCTAAGTTCAAAAAGCCCATCGTGACAGAAATTGTACCCGCGCAAACATTCTTCCGCGCGGAAGAATATCACCAGCAGTATCTTGAAAAGCGCGGGTTGGCGCAGTGCCATATTTAGAAATGTGGACCGAAGCTATGGTTCGCTAGAGACGGCGCGTCTATGGCTGCATTCGCTGCGGTTGGATGATGCGGCCAGCTATTCAGGAAAATTTTTCCCACTTGGGAAGTGCTTCAGTATTTGCCGGCCTCGGTGCCGTGGCCTCATCCGGCCGATGGCGCACTCACCTACGTGCGCGACTTTGCATTACCGGCAATCGCCCGTGGAGACGAATGGCATTGGACCCTGCGACTGAAGAGCAACCCGGATGCGGTAGTCGGTTATATCGCCCTGATGCGCTCGGAAGATCACAATCGCGGTTTCTGGTTAGCGACTCCGTGGCACCGCCAGGGGCTGATGACGGAGGCAGCAAACGTAGTAGCAGACTTCTGGTTCGACGTGCTCGGATTCGCCGTGCTTCGTGTGCCTAAAGCCATTGCAAATTCAGGCTCTCGCAAGATTTCCGAACACAGCGGAATGAGGGTGATTGCCAGTGCGGAGCGCGACTAATGTTTCTGGTCGATTGCTGTCGCAAACCTGGGAAGTTACCGCGGAAGAGTGGCGGCGGTTCCGCTTGAACCAATAAAAAAAGCCCGACCCTTTTGCGGGCCGGGCAAGCAAACTGGCAAGTTGAAACCTTACTTAGGAGCTATCTCAATCTGATTGGTGATACGGTTCGCCGAAACTATAGCTTGGGCTTTATTGGCTATCGACATCTTCTCATCTTCGGTGCGCACGGGGCCTTTCAGCGTCACGTTGCCATTTACAGAAACAATCTTCACGTTGTGGGCGTAAGTGGAAAGGGCCTTGTCCGACACTACGCTGCGTCGAATGCGCCGCTCAATCTCCAGATCGCTCAAGTCGTTTTTTCCTTGGTCGGCTGTCTTTTGTGAAGGCGCGCGATCGCGAACGTTGCGGCGTGAATTGTCGGCCGCCGGGGTGGACGATGTATCGCCTGTAAGAGGTGCGCTCGAAACAGGAACAGTCGCGTGGTTTGCGGCGACAGCATCAGTGGATGCGGGCGTCATGTTCTCCGTGGAATGCATCTCGTTCATCGCCGTTTTCCGGCCCTTGCGGCCATTCCTCACGGAAGGCGTACCCTTGCCGGAAAATAGTTGAATTTGCCGCATCAACTGCGCCGTTTCCACGGGCTGAGCTACGCTGCCGCTCAGAATTTCAGATTGCGTTACTTCGTGTCCGTACAGCTTTGCATTTTCGTCTTTGTCCGGACGCAGGGTGGCGCCTTCGAGCGATAGTCCCGCGAAAATGCCGCGCGATCGGGAATAGGTCAGAATTTCCGCTTTCATCAACACATCGGTATTCGCGCTCACGTTGCGACCTACCGGGCCAGCCGCTGCATTCGCTTCGCCGCCGAGCGTGAATTTGTCCGCTGTCAGCTTCTGCATACCGCCGTCATTCATCACCAACAGAATTACGTCGGTTTCACTACCGCCCAACTGCAGCCCGAAGCTTCCGCCTTCAATCCGCACCGCCGCTGGCGCGCTCCAGGTGCCTTTCGGGGTGATGCACGACGCATAGCCGCGTCCATACTTACCGCCGCCGATGAACGCAATTTTCTTTAAACCGGGCACGATAACAATGCAATGCGCCTTGCGGGTCAGGTCCTGTGGGACGCCTTTATCGTTGGCATGCGACATCTCTCGCAACACGGTCGTCGTCTGGTTTAGGCGCTTCGTGTCTTTGTAACCCACGGCCGCGAGTAGCGCCGGGGTCAACAGCCCGGCAATGATGGCATTTCGCATTTCTAGTTCGTTCTCCCTGGAATAAATCCTGTACTTGCTAAGTCCTCATTTTTAGGTGCACGTAGCTCTCCATACGGGAAAGCTGGCGTTACAAGCTAAACTCAATAGTTAAGGAATGAAACAAAAAATACGCTCTACCACCGTGTTGTGCGTGCGGCGCGACGGCAAAGTGGTAATGGCCGGTGACGGTCAGGTCACCCTCGGCACTGAAGTATTGAAATCTTCGGCGAAAAAGCTGCGACGCCTCTACAACGATAAAATTATTGCGGGTTTCGCCGGCTCCACAGCCGACGCGTTCGCCCTGTTTGCCCGTTTTGAGGCGAAGCTGGAACAGTTCAACGGGAACTTGCCACGCAGCGTTGTGGAAATGGCCAAGGAGTGGCGCACCGATAAAATTCTGCGCCATCTGGAAGCGCTTCTGCTGGTGGCCGACGTCAAGAATATCTTCATTCTCAGCGGCAATGGCGACGTCATCGAACCGGATGAATCGCTGGCTGCCATTGGTTCCGGAGGGCCCTTTGCAGTTTCCGCCGCCACCGCGCTCTTACGCAATACCAAAATGTCGGCGCGGCAGATTGTCGAGCAATCCATGGCCATCGCCGCCAAAATCTGCATTTATACCAATGACCAGATCTCCATGGAGGAGCTTTCTTAAGCCATGGTCATCTATCTTCCCAACAATGCCGTAAACGGTGAGCCCGCTCTTGATGAACTCACGCCGCGCGAAATTGTGGCCGAACTCGATAAGCATGTCATCGGGCAGCCGGATGCAAAACGGGCCGTGGCCATTGCTCTTCGCAATCGTATCCGGCGTCAGAAACTGTCGCCTGAAATGGCCGAAGAAGTGATGCCGAAGAATATTCTGATGATCGGGCCCACCGGCGTCGGTAAGACGGAACTCGCCCGCCGATTGGCCAAGCTGGCCAATTCGCCTTTCATCAAAGTGGAAGCCAGCAAGTTCACCGAAGTAGGGTATGTGGGCCGCGACGTGGAATCCATGGTGCGCGATCTGGTGGACATCGCCATCGATATGGTGCGCGAGGAGCGTCTGGAAGAAGTGTCCGACACAGCCGAAGCCGTAGCCGAAGAGCGCCTGCTCGATTTGCTCATGCCTCCCCCGCCCGAAGCTGGCGATTTGAACGATAAGAGCCGCGAAAAGCTGCGCGAGCGCTTGCGTGACGGCAAGCTGGATGAGCGCATGGTGGAGATCGAAATCAAAGATCGCCAGCCAAGCTTTGAAATTGCGGCGTCTTCGAACATGGACGAAATGGGCATGAACATCAAAGAGATGCTCGCGCCGCTATTCGCCAACCGTACCCGCAAACGCAATATGCGCGTGGCCGACGCCCTCGATAGCCTGATTCAGGAAGAGGAAGACAAGCTGATCGATATGGATCATGTCACTCGCCTGGCGCTCGACCGTGTGGAATCGAGCGGCATTATTTTCCTGGACGAGATCGATAAAATTGCGGGCCGTGAAGGCGGGCACGGGCCCGACGTCAGCCGCGAAGGAGTGCAGCGCGATATTCTCCCCATCGTGGAAGGCACCACCGTCAATACACGCCATGGCTTCGTTCGCACAGATCATATTCTGTTCATCGCGGCCGGCGCGTTTCATGTCTCGAAACCATCGGACATGATCCCTGAGTTGCAGGGCCGTTTCCCCATCCGCGTGGAACTGAAGTCGCTCACGGTGGAAGACTTTGTCAGAATTCTGAAAGAACCAAAGAACGCGCTGTCAAAGCAGTACATTGCCCTGCTGGATACTGAAGGCATCAAGCTCACTCTTACCGACGATGCGCTGGAGGAGGTGGCCCGTTTCGCCGCCCGCGTGAACGAAAGCGCGGAAAATATCGGCGCGCGACGGTTGCACACCATCATGGAAAAGCTCCTGGAAGAGATCTCGTTTGAGGGGCCCGATCTGAAAAAGAAGATCGTGAAGGTGGATGCCGCGTACGTGAGAAAGCAACTCGCCGACATCGTGAAGGATCAGGATCTCAGCAGGTACATTCTGTAGATGCGCCGCCGGTGGGTTGTTGTTGCTGCATTGTTGGTTGGCGTGTTGCTCGGCGGGTGTGGCTATCAGGGCGATCCTCAACCACCAAGCCTGCAGATTCCTGTCGCGATTACAGATTTGACTGCCGTGGAACGCGGCTCGAAGCTGGTCATTGATTTCACCGTTCCCAAGAAATCGACCGACAATCTGGATCTGAAAAGCGAACCGTATCTGGAGCTTCATCTGGGTGAACGAAAGCAGCGCGTGCGAACCACTGAACCCGTGGCGCACCTGGAAGTGGACGCAACGCCATTTTTCGCCCAAACCATAAAGGTGGCTGTGAAGGTGGAGAACGATCGTGGACGCGATGCCGGGTGGTCAAATGTTGTGGAATTGAGCGTGGTTCCCGCACTTCCCCAGCCTACGGAACTGCGTGCCGAAGCCGTCCCGAAGGGTGTCCAGCTGACCTGGCGCAGCGCGGAACGCAGGTTTGTGGTATTTCGCCAGGGCCCCGAAGATAAGGCTCTCGTACGCTTGGGCACCGCTGACGCGCGTACCTTTACCGACGAATCCGCGCAGTTCGGTAGCACCTATCGGTACGCCGTGCAGGCAGTCGCCTCCCCCGCGGAAAGCGACTTAAGTGAAGCCATCACCGTCAAGCCGCTCGACACGTTCCCGCCCTCTGTGCCGGTGAATTTGAGTGTTGTTCTGGGTCCCGCAAGCGCCGAACTATCTTGGGATCGCGTGACGGATTCGAACCTGGCGGGCTATCGCATCTATCGCGATGGAAAGCCGATCGCCGATGTTGGGGCTGGGCCCAGCTATAGCGATCGCAAAATTGAAGCCGGCCGCCGCTATCGTTACGCGGTGAGCTCTTTCAGCAAAGCCGGCATTGAAAGCGCGCAGAGCGCACCCGTGGAAAAATAACTACGAACTGCTCGGCAGCCTGTAGAAGCGTATGGCGGTTTCACCCAGCAGTTGATCGCGTACACTTTGCGGCAGCGGCCCGCAAGCTTGCGTAAAGGCCGCCAGCACCTGTTTCCAGCTTCCCGCCAAGCGGCAAACCGGCCAGTCGCTGCCGAACATGCAGCGTTCCGGTCCGAAGACCGAAAGCGCGTGAGCGATGTACGGCTGAAGGTCCGCGGCCTTCCAATCCTGCGGACTCGCTTCGGTAATCATCCCGCTCAGCTTGCAGTAAACCTGAGGCAGTTTCGCGGCTTCCGCCAGGTCCTCCGCCCAACCTTCCACCAGATGATCCGCAATGTATGGTTTCGACAAATGGTCGATCACCATGCGCAACTCCGGAACGCGTTCCGCCAGCAGCGGGACCAGGGCCAGGTGAATGGGTCGCAAAAGCAAATCATAGGGAATGTCTCTGCGGGCCAATTCCTGCAGACCGGCCAGTACATCGTCTCGAAGCAGCCACCGCGCGTCCTCTTCGTCGTGGACGGGATGCCGCACTCCGCGGAATTTCGCATCGCGCTGCAGCCGGTCCAGTTCATGCGGCAAGCGGTCGCTGGTCAAATCCGTCCAAACCACGGCGCCTTTGAGGAACGGATACTCTCCGGCCAGATCCAATAGCCATTGAGCCTCCCCCGCGTCCGTGGTGGCTTGTACCGCAATGCAGCCGTCGAAGCGGTGTTCTTGCAAAATCGAACCCAATTCCGGAGGAAGGTAATCGCGCCGCAGCACATTTTCGCCTGGCGGCATCCAGGCATAATCGAATTTGGTCAATTGCCAAAAATGCTGGTGGGCGTCGATGCGCATCTGCTCATAATACGAGGGTTGATAATACGAATGAACCCAACGCCCTGTACGTTCGTTTCAAACAATAGCCTCCCATGACCGCTGATTATGCCATCGAGACCATCGGTCTCACCAAAAATTTCTCGCGCGGCTGGCGCGGCAAGCCGTTTCTTGCGGTGGATGGAATCTCTTTGCGCGTAGCTCGCGGCACCACGTTCGGTCTGCTGGGGCCGAACGGGGCGGGGAAGACCACCTTCGTCAAAATGCTGCTTTCCTGTGCGCACCCCACCTCTGGTATGGCGAAGGTGTTCGGCGAAGACACGCAGTTGCGGCGGGCGCGTCAGAGAATCGGCTACCTGCCGGAAAATCATCGCTTTCCCACATACATGACCGGGACGGGGATGCTGGATTTTTACGGCGCTCTCAGTGGTATGGATGGCGCCAGCCGAAAGCGCCGCATCCCGGAACTGCTTGAAAAGGTCGGTCTTGCGCAGTGGGGTGGAACGCGGCTCGGCAAATACTCGAAAGGCATGCTGCAGCGTGTTGGCTTGGCGCAGGCGTTAATGCATGAACCAGAGCTTCTGGTGCTCGACGAGCCTTCCGATGGGGTTGACCCCGTAGGCCGGCGCCAAATCCGGGACATTCTGGAAGAGCTGGGACAAAAAGGCGTCACCATCTTCCTGAATTCCCACCTGCTGGTGGAAGTGGAAACGTTCTGCCGCGACGTTGCAATCATTCACGGGGGCAAGGTGGCGCTGGAAGGCACGGTTGCGGAACTCACCGCGGGCAGCGGCTATCGCGTGGAGGCGGAAGCGGTTCCAGAGCGCCTGGAAAGTGAACTGCGCGCGTCGGCCAAGAGTTTCTCACATGTGAATGGCACAGCCGGCGTGCTTTTCGACGATCGCAATCAGGCGAACCACGCAGTAGACCTTCTGCGCCGCGAAGGTTGCACAATAGAGAAGTTCGGGCGCGTCAACAGCTCGCTTGAAGAAATTTTCATAAGGACCGTCAGTGGCAAATAGAGCAGCTCTGCAAACTCGCGCCTTGGTGGTGGATACATTCCGAGAAGCCTCGGCCCGCAAGATCATCTGGGGCTTCTTCGGATGCTCAACGGTCCTCATTCTGTTTTTTCTGCTCATCGTGCGGATCGATGTGGTGCAAGGCGCGCTTGCCACCATGACCATCTTCGGCAGGTCGCAGCAGACGCGGAATGTGGGCGCCGCGGTTAAGGGCGCCCACGCCGGTATCGCGGCTTTGCTGTACGGCTTCGGCATGCTGCTCGCCATCCTGGCTTCAGCGGGTTTAATTCCGACCATCTTCGAGCCCGGCCGCATCGAATTGCTGCTTTCAAAACCAGTGGAACGCTGGCACATCCTGCTTGGCCGCTACTTAGGTAACCTGCTGGTTATTGCCCTGAACATCTTCTATCCGGTCCTGATTCTCTGGGTGATTTTCGGCGTCAAGACCGGCGTCTGGACCGCCGGTTTCCTCTGGGGTAGTATCCTGACGCTGTTCATGTTCGCTGTCTACCTCTCCGTCATCCTGCTGGTGGGAGTGGTGTGGGAAAGCGCGGTGGTCGCCACCATGATCACGTTCGGAATGATCATTCTCAGTCTCATCCTCTTCAATAAATCCACACTCGAAAGGCTGCTCAGTTCGGAGTGGAGCCGCGACATTGTGCGCGGCCTTTACTATCTGCTTCCCAAGGTGGTCGATATTGGCCAGATTCTGGGTAACATCGTCATGGAACGACCGGTGGATAATTGGATGCCGGTCTGGAGCACCGCTCTCTTCGGCTTGGCGTGTCTCGGCGGCGGCTTGTGGTTGTTCCAAAGGCGGAATTTCTGATGTTGCGGATTCTGTTATCGGGTATCCTCAGCGTTGCCGCGGTTCAAAGCGCTGAACGTATCGACAACGTCCTGAAGCAGTTGGTGCCTCGCGATGCGGTTAGCCTTTTCGGCGCGCAGATGGAACAGGTCAAGGCCACGCCGCTTTATCAAAAGCTGGTGGCAGGCCAAAAACTTACGCAGCTGGATGAATTTGCTGCACAGACGAATTTCGATCCTCGCCGCGACGTGCGCGAACTGCTGATCGCCTCCAATCTGGCTAAGAAATCAGGGGTGCTTTTGGCTCGCGGGAACTTCCGAATGTCTATGGATGGTCTTGCGAAAAGCAAAGACATGCACCGCAGTAACTATAAGGGCTATGTCCTGTGGACCAACACCTCGCAGCAGGCGGGCTTCTGTGTCTTAGATTCCACCCTCGCCATCGCGGGCCCCGTCCCCAGCATGCGCGCTGCTCTCGATCGTTATAGCGAACGCGGCAGCGGACTGCCTGGAGCCCAGGAGCGATCGCCGCTCCTCGACAAAGCCATGGCGATTCCCATGCGCAACCAGATCTGGATGGTGTCCGAAGGGGGCACTGACTTCCTGGGCGACAACATGCCGGAGAGTGGCCCGGCGTCGAACTTTGTCCGCATCTTTCACAACCTGGAAAGCACGCGTTTTCAGGCCGATTTAAGTCAAGGGCTAAATGCGTTCGTCCAGGGCTCCTGCAAAACGGAAGCCGACGCCAAGTCTCTGGCCGATGCAGCGCGTGGTCTGGTGGGCTTCGGACGTCTCAGCGTGCCGGACGGCCAGCCTCAATTACTTCGCGTGTGGGATGCCATTCAGGTAGCCCAACAGGGCCGCACTCTCAACGTAAACGCGGATATCCCGGCGGATCTGGTGGCCCAACTGCTCCAACTTCTCGAAAACGCGCCAGGGCGGCCTAATGGCCGAAGTTCATTTTATTCTTCGGAGGAGGAATCGCATCGCCCAAGATCGAAGCCCCGCCCTCACTGATGTAATTCCGGTTCCAAGCTGGAATCATCACGGTCACATCGCCTTTCACAATCGCCTGGCAGCCTAGGCGCGACCCCACTTGGTAATCTGCGGCGGTTTCACAACGGTCGGCTTCGTCCTCCTCTTCTTCGGAAAGATTTCCCACCCCCGCTTTCACCACCACATGGCAAGTGGTGCAGGCACAGTTGCCGCCGCAAGCATGTTCTAAGTTGAAACCATTGTTGAGGGCAATATCGAGCAGCGATTCGGGAAGACCATGCTCCTGATACGGCAGCTTGCCCGTCTCAAATTCGAACGTCTGATTGGCAGGCAGGAAAGTTACTTTAGGCACTCTATTCAATGATAGCCCAGGCTCTATCATGGTAAAGCCGATTGGGTAACAGTGGTAATCTGAATCATCCATGGAAAGCCACGCGCGGAGCATCGCGAAAGCAATCACGTACCGCGTTTTCGGTTCCGCATCCACGGCGCTGATTGTTTTCTTTTTCACTAAGAACACCGGAGCGTCGCTGGGCGCGGGCGCAGCCGATTCCGTGATCAAGATCGGTTTGTATTTTTTACACGAACGCGCCTGGGATTTCATTTCATTCGGACGGCCCAAAGCGCACCCGCCTGAATACGAAATCTAAGATTGCTCGCAGTGCTGACGGGCGGCCTCCGCTTCGGCTATTCCCACCACTTCACTCGTTCGGCCCCCGCCACGGAAGACGGCATGCCCCGCGAACGCCGCCGCAACCAAGGCCAGCGCTCCCATCAGGAAGGCGGACGAATATCCATACTGTTTTGCCAGTGACCCGGCCGCAAATGAGCTCACGCCCACAAACAAATCGTAGAACGCGCTGATGACGCCAACCGCTGAACCGCGCTCATGTTCCGGCACGCGCCGGAGCGTTGTCGATACAATCGCGCTCCACGGAAATGCAAACCCCAGCCCTAACAACCCTGCCGCGGCAATTGCAAATGGCGCCGAGGGGGCGAAAGCAAGAACCGTGAGACCCACGCCCATCAAAGCGAGACCGCAATAAAACGAGATCGCGGGGTCAACGCGGTCGGGCAAGCCGCCGAAGAAGAAGCGCGCCATCAACACCATAAACGCGTAAGCGGTAAACGCTGCCGGCCCAGAATTGCCATGCGAGGCAAGATGCAGAATCAGAAAGCCGGCAATCACGGGATACTGCACATTTACCAAGCCGATTGCGACGCCCGGCGCCAAAAGCGCGCGCGGCACCCAGGGTCCACGCTTACCTCGCGGACGCGGCCGATAGTCTTCCGGCACGCGGCTCAAAATCACGAAGGCGACACAAGCCAGCGTGGCCTGCATCATGGCGGCGCGCTGAAACGAACCCAACCAGTGCCCCACCACAGGACATGCGGAAAT
>Ga0123338_10002601_pt1 | contig 16773 bp, 17 predicted proteins | sample grotaG_FD_89793 | JGI IMG/M metagenome (GOLD analysis project Ga0123338, IMG submission 89793) | Glacier valley bacterial and archeal communities from Borup Fiord, Nunavut, Canada, to study Microbial Dark Matter (Phase II) -... | ecosystem: Environmental > Aquatic > Freshwater > Ice > Glacier ...
ACCTAAACGCTACCTGGATAGCTCAGTGGAAGTCTTCCTCGCGCTGGTGGCGTGCTCCGATCACAAGCACTGACTCGGGCGATCGAATGTCGAAGCGAAGGATGTAGCCGGTTGTGCCGAACGGGACGATGAGTTCGCGCAGCGTCGACCGGGCACCGACCTTGCGGTAGCTGTACGGTGTTGTCGACAGGTGGCTCAGTGCTGCTTGGCGGAGGACCTTGACCGCCTCGTCGGCGACATCGAGTTCTTCGAGGGTTTCGGCGCGATCGAGCAGGAAATCGTAGAGCCGCACCAGGTCGTCTTCAGCGCCTTGCGTGAATTCGACGGCGAAGCTCATCCGCCCAGTTGCTTACGGCGCTTCGCGAGCTTGGATTCGAGCTTGGCGATGAGCTGGGCAGCGGGGATGGACACTCCTGTGCGCTCGTACTCGGCCAGGGATGCGTCGCAACGCGAAGCGAAGTCGGTTTGCACGCGCCGGTACGCAACAGCGTTGCGCACGGCGACTTCGACGAAATCGGTCAGTGTTTCGCCAGGGCGGAGCACCGCGTCGAGGCTGGCGCGTAGCTCGGTTTCGACACGGACTTGGGGGATGACATCGTCTTTCATGGCCAGATCGTAGTGCAAACGCACTACGAACTCAACTCCCTATGCGCGGGTGACCTGCCCGTCCGTTCCGAAGCGCTCCCAAGCAGCCGCTCGTCGCTGGCGGGTTGTGGCCGAACGCCGACGGTACCCAATGATCGCTTGTAGCCGTCGACGCGCCTTCAGGCGGTCGACGCGACCAGCGACCGGATGGCCGCGTCGACGCCGCCGCGGCCGAAGGCGATGCCCTGCGCCTGCATCGCCGCCTCGACGCCGGCGAGGCAGCCGAGGATCATCGCTTCGTTCATGTCGCCGAGGTGGCCGATGCGAAAGACGCGGCCGGCCAGCGGCCCGAGGCCACCGGCGACGGCGACCTGGAAGCGCTCGCGTGCGACCGTGCGCAGCGCTTCCGGGTCGATGCCGGCGCCGACCTCGATCGCCGTCACCGACACCGAGCGCGCCGGCACCGACTTCGTGAACAGGGCGATGCTGCCGCCCTCGCCCCAGCGCTCGACGGCAGCGTGCACCGCGAGGGCCAGGCGAGCATGACGAGCGTGGACGTTGGCGAGCCCTTCGGCGGCGATCAGGCCGAGCGCGGCCTCGAGGCCGGCGAGGTGGGCGAGCGGCGGCGTGCCGCAGAACTTGTGATACGAATGGCTGCTCTGGCGGCGGCCCCAGTCCCAGTAGAAGCGCGGCGTCGTGTTGGCGCGCGACACCGCCATCGCGCGCTCGTCGGCGGCGACGAAGGCCATGCCGGGCTGCAGCATCAGACCCTTTTGCGCCGCACCCATGACGACGTTGACGCCGAGCGCGTCCATCGCGAACGGCGCCGCGCCGAGCGAGGCGACGACGTCGACCACGAAGAGCGCCGGATGGCCGGCGGCATCGATGGCGCGGCGCAACTCCGCCATGTCGCTGGTGGTGCCGCTGGCGGTGTCGGTGTGGACGGCGAAGACGGCCACGATCTCGTGATCACGGTCGTCGCGCAGCGCGGCTTCGACGGCGGCTGGATCGATCGGCATGCCTTCGACGTACGGCGTGCGCACGGCCCGCCCCCCGAACGCCTCGACCTGCTCGGCCCAGCCGTCGGAGAAATGGCCGGTGCCGGGAACGAGGATGGCGCTGCCCGGCGCGACCAGGTTGGCGATCACCGCCTCCCAGCCGCCGTGGCCGTTGGCGGCGTAGAAGAAGATATCGGCGCGGCGTGTCTGCAGCAGCGCCTTCATGCCCGACTCGCAGGCGGCGATGAGGTCGGGCAGGCGCGCGTCGGCGAGGTCGGTGGGCTGGCGCGACATCGCTGCCACGACTTCGTCGGGAACGCGCGTCGGGCCGGGGGAGTGGAGCAGGCGAAGGCCGGGGATGCGGGGGCGCGGGTTCATGACGGGAATGTTAGCGGCAGGGTCCGCCGTGTCCTTCCGAGTGAGGATGCGCCGGGGTGGCAGGGGCCCTAGTTTGGCACTGCGTTTCGTCAACGCTGTCCAACACCAAAGAGGGAACCTCATGAACACATCGCGCTCAGCCCTTCTCGTTGCCTGCGCCGTGACCGCAGCCGCCCTCGTGGCGGCCTGCGGCGGCGGCAGCAGCAACGACACGACGACGCCGCCCGTCGTCGTCGTGCCCGATCCCGCGCTCATCGGCACCGCCGCGATCGGCTCGGCGCTCGCCAACGCGCAGGTCAGCATCGTCGACGGCACCGGCGCAGCGGCCTGCCAACAGGCGAGCATCGTCACCAGCGGCACCGGCAGCTTCACGTGCACGCTGAAGGCCGGCAAGGTGGCGCCGTTCTTCGTCTCCGTGATCGACCCCGCCGGGCTCGTGCCGCCGCTGGTCAGCATCGCCACGCAGACCCCGGCGGCCGGCGCCTCGCTGGTCGTCAACGCGACGCCGCTGACGACGGCGATCGTGGCCCAGCTCGCCGCCGATCGCAACGCGCTGTCGGTCTTCACCGCCCACGCCGTCGACGCTGCGGTGCTGGCGCAGACGACGGCCAATGTCGTCGCCCAGCTGCAGCCGGTGCTGACCTCGATCAACGCCCCCGCCGGCTACAACCCGTTCACGACCAGCATCACCGCAGCGAGCTCGGCCGGTGCCGGCAACACCGCCGACCTGGTGCTCGATGTCGTCAAGATCGGCGTCGACGGCGCGGGCAACGCGACGCTCGCCACCAGCGACAACCCGGCCGGCGTGACCATGGCCACGGCTGCGCAAACAGGCACTGCGCTGCCGGCCGCGAACGCGAGCACGACGACGCTCGCGACCGCCATGCAGGCGCTGGCGAAGAGCTTCGAGCAGTGCTTCGCGCTGCCCACGGCGCAACGCGTGCTCGCCACCGACCTCACGATCCCGGCGACACGCGGCGGCCCCGAGGTGACGCAGGTCGCCCCGGCCTGCGCGTCGCTCACCGATGCCGCCTTCCTGCAGAACGGCTTCAGCGCCGGCCAGAACTACTACGGCATCCTCACCAGCGATTCGATGACCAACGCGCGATTCAACGTGCCGCAGGTCATGCAGCACATCGCCAGGGCGAACAGCGATGTCGGCTTCGAGGCGGCCATCGTGAACATCCGCTACGTCGACGGCAACGGCATCGCCGGCAACACCATCACGCTGGCCGTCGACAAAGGCACCGGCACCGCGAACTGGGTGCTCTACGGCAACCAGCATCCCGTCAACATCCTCGCGCGCGCCACGATCCGACAGCAACAGCAGCAAGCCGACGTGACCGTGGCGCCGTTCAACACCACCGCATCGCTCAGCACCTACCAGACCGGCCTCGAGTTCTTCATCTCGAAAGACGGCCCGGGGAGCACCGGCCTCACGGCGGCGCGCGTGCGCGGCCCGGGGTTGCCGGCCGCCGGCCTGGTCTTCAATCGGCCGATCGCCTCCGCCGAGCCGCAGCAGTCTTGGCTCAACATCGCCGACAAATTCGGCGGCGACCCGGCCGCGGTGGCCACGCAGAAGACGAATTGCGATTGCGACGTTTTCTGGTTGCAACGCACGCAGGGCATCGCCGGCGCGAATGCCACCGCGATCCGCAACAACCCGAACGGCGGCAACGGCAACAACGGCCAGTTCGTGTACTGGGCGCATCCGCTCGACTACGGCGCCGCCGTCGGCACGCCGAGCGATCAGTACGTGCCGTTCGCCAGCATCAAGGTCGGCTCGTCGTACCGGGTCGAGCTCTTCTACAACAACAGCGCCACGCCGACCTACACCTTGAACAAGACGCTGCTCTCGCCGGTGATCCCGGCCACGCGCGGCAGCTTCCTGGCCTGGAACGCGCCGACGCAGGCGACGCTCGACATCCTCAACCCGGCCAACGCCCTGGCCGCGGCGGCGTCGACATTCACCGTCGGCTGGACCCAGAACCCGTCGGCCGAGCAGATCCGGCTGGCGCAGATGTTCACCTTCAACGGCGCCAACTCGGTGAACCAGGGCAACGGCATCGGCGTGCCGAAGAGCGCCTTCTCGGTCGCGGTGCCGGCACCGGCCGGATTGCAATATCCGGTGCTAGACAGCAGCGGCGCCAGCGGCCGCAGCGTGCAGCTCACCTACCGCACCTTCGACAACAGCTTGAAGCTCGGCATCTACCGCTACAACTGAAGACGAAGCGGAGCATCGACCTATGATGGCGCCGGCACGTCGACGTGCCGGCGCCCTTTTTTTGGCATCGATGAACACACGCACCCACCCGCCGTTTCGCGCCGACCACGTCGGCAGTTTCCTGCGCCCGAAGCGCCTGCTCGAGGCACGCGAGAAGAAGGCAAAAGGCGAGTCCACGGCGGCGCAACTGCGCGACGTCGAGGACGACGCGATCGCCGAGATCGTGAAGTTCCAGGAAGACTGCGGCTTGCGCAGCGTCACCGACGGCGAGTTCCGGCGCACCTATTTCCACATCGATTTCCTGGCCCAGCTCGGCGGCGTCAAGACCGACATCCCGGTGCTCGTGAAGAAGGCCGACGGCACTGAGGAGCTGGCGCCGCCGGTGATGCGCGTGATCGACAAGGTGCGCCACCTGAAGGACATCCAGAAGGCCGACTTCGAGTACCTGAAAGCGCAGGTCACCGCAGGCCACACGCCGAAGGTGACGATCCCGTCGCCGACGATGCTGCACTTTCGCGGCGGCCGTGCCGGCATCAGCCGCGAGCACTATCCCGACCTCGAGCCGTTCTATCAGGATGTGGCCGACGCCTACGGCGACGAGTTGCGTTCGCTGGTCGCCGCTGGCTGCCGCTACGTGCAGATGGACGACACCAACCTCGCCTACCTCTGCGACGACAAGATGCGCGAGGCGGCGCGCTCGCGCGGCGACGATCCCGACGAGCTGCCGCATCGCTACGCGAGCTTCATCAATCGCGTCGTCGCGCAAAAGCCCGCGGGCATGACGCTCGCCGTCCACCTGTGCCGCGGCAACTTCAAGAGCACCTGGGCCGCGCAGGGCGGCTACGAGCCGGTCGCCGAAGCGCTGCTCGCCGAGATGGCCGTAGACGGCTACTTCCTCGAGTACGACGACGCCCGCTCCGGCGACTTCAAGCCGTTGCGCTTCCTGCCGAAGGGCAAGACCGTCGTGCTCGGGCTCGTCACCACCAAGCTCGGGCAGCTCGAGTCGAAGGACCACCTCAAGCGCCGCATCGACGAGGCCGCGAAGTACGTGCCGCTGGATCAGCTCTGCCTGTCGCCGCAGTGCGGCTTCTCGAGCACGGTCCACGGCAACGACATCGCCATGGAGGCGCAGCGCGCCAAGCTGCGCCTCATCGTGGAGGTCGCCGACGAGGTCTGGGGCGGTCACTGAAAAGTCGCGCATGTCTGACCATCCTCACGAGCACGAGCACGACGACGAGCACAGCGAGCTCGGCCCGATGGACCTGCGCGTGCGCGCGCTCGAGTCGCTGCTCACCGAGAAGGGCTACATCGATCCGGCCGCGCTCGACGCACTGATCGACACCTACCAGACGCGCATCGGCCCGCGCAACGGCGCCCGCGTCGTCGCCCGCGCCTGGGTCGATCAGGCGTTTCGCGACTGGCTGCTGCGCGACGCGACAGCGGCGATCGCCTCGCTCGGCTACTCGGGCCGCCAGGGCGAGCACATGGTCGCGCTCGAGAACACGCCTGAGCAGCACCACCTCGTCGTCTGCACGCTGTGCAGTTGCTATCCATGGCCGGTGCTCGGCCTGCCGCCCGCCTGGTACAAGAGCGCGCCCTTTCGCTCGCGCGCCGTTGCTGACCCGCGCGGCGTGCTTGCCGATTTCGGCGTGACGCTGCCGGACGCGACCGCGATCCGGGTCTGGGACTCGACCGCCGAAGTGCGCTATCTCGTGGTGCCGATGCGGCCGGCCGGCAGCGAGCATCTGGGCGAAGCAGCGCTGGCGGCGCTGGTGAGCCGCGACTCGATGATCGGCACCGGCCTGGCACGCGTGCCGGGCGGCGCGCCTTGAGTTACTCGACGCACGCCGATCTCGGCGGCCAGCCCGGCCAAGGCCCGATAACGCCGGAGCCGGAAGGCACGCCCTTCCACGCTGACTGGGAAGCACGCGCCCTCGCGCTCACGCTGGCGATGGGCGGCACCGGCTCTTGGAACATCGACATGAGTCGCGCCGCCCGGGAGACGCTGCCGGACTATGCGCGGCTGAGCTACTTCCAGATCTGGCTGGCGGCACTGCAAAAGCTCGTCGAAGCGCGCGGCCTGGCCAGCGCCGACGAGATCGCGAGCGGCCGCATGCAGCAGCCGGCGCGGCCGGTCGCGCGCGTGCTCGCTGCCGGCGCCGTGGCGGCGACGCTGGCGCGCGGCTCGCCGACCGAGCGCGCCGTCGCCGCGCCCGCCCGCTTCGCGCTCGGTGACCGCGTTCGCATGCGCAGCGAGATCCCCGACCATCACACGCGATTGCCGGCCTATGTTCGCGGCCACGTCGGCGTCGTCGAGCGGCTGCACGGGGTGCACGTGTTCGCCGATGCCCATGCGCTCGGGCTCGGCGAGCAGCCGCAGTGGCTCTACAACGTCCGCTTCGACGAAACGGAGCTCTGGCCCGGGCAGGCGCGGCAGGGCCACACCGTGTCGGTCGACGCCTGGGAGCCCTACCTGGAGCGGGCGTGACAGCGCCTCCTGCCGACCCGGTCTTCGCCGAGCCCTGGCAGGCCCACGCCTTCGCCCTCGTCCTGGCGCTGCACGAGCGCGGTGTCTTCACCTGGCCGGAATGGGCCGACGCCCTGGCCGCCGAGATCGCGGCGGCGCGGGCGCGCGGCGACGCCGACCTCGGCGACACCTACTACGCGCACTGGCTCGCCGCGCTCGAAGCCATCGTCGCTGCCAAGGGCGCGGGAAGCGAGCAGGAGCTGAGTCGCTACCGTGCTGCCTGGGACCACGCCGCCGATCGCACGCCACACGGCCGCCCGATCGAGCTGCGCGCCACCGACTTCGGCGGCTGACGCACTGCCGCCGCCCTCAGATCTTTCGCAGCAGCTCGATCAGAAGCGCCCGCTCGGCGCGGGTCAGCGACGCCAGCGCTTCCTCTTCCATCGTCGCCGCGATCCTGCGCGAACGCTCGGCCACGGCGCGGCCGCGGACCGTGAGGTGAACATGCTGGGCGCGGCGGTCGCGGGTGCTGCGAACGCGCTCGACCCAGCCGCATTCGGCCATGCGATCGATCGTCACGGCGAGGTTGGGCGGCGAGATGTCGAGGGCCTGGCCGAGCTGCTTCTGGTTGACCTCGTCGTTGCTCGCCACCAGCATCAGGATCGAGAACTCCGGCACCCGCAGGTCAAGCGGCGCCATATGCCGGGTGAAGACTTTCCGCAACTCGAGGGCGGCGCGCGAGGCGGCGTAGCCGACCAGGTGCGAAAGGGCGGCGTCGTCGAGGTGGCGGGCCGGCTTGCGGGGCGCAGCGGCGCCTTCGGCCGTGCCGGCGCGAGAAGCCTGCAGCGCGATCCCGGCGTTCACTTCGGCGCTTTCTTCCGCGCCGCACCGAGATAGGTCTCGATGACGCGCGGATCGCGGGCAAGGTCAGCGGCCTTTCCTTCGATCGCCACTTCACCCATCTCGAGCACGTAGCCGTAGTCGGCGACCTCGAGCGCAGCGCGCGCGTTCTGCTCGACGAGCAGGATGGTGACGCCGGTCGCGCGCAGCGCTGCGATGGTGGCGAAGATGTCGCGCACTACGAGCGGCGCCAGGCCGAGGCTCGGCTCGTCGAGCATCAGCAGCGCCGGCCGGCCCATCAGGGCGCGGCCGACGGCGAGCATCTGCCGTTCGCCGCCCGAGAGCGTGCCGGCGAGCTGCATGCGCCGCTCGCGCAGGCGCGGAAACACCATGTGGACCTCGCCGAGCGCCTTCGCAGTGTCTTTGCCGCGGCCGAGTCGAACCTGCCGATACGCACCGAGCAGGAGGTTGTCCTCGACCGACATGGTCGCGAACAGCGCCCGCGTTTCCGGCACCAGCGCGATGCCGCGCATCACGCGTTCTTCGAGCGCCAGCAGGCCCATGGGCTGGCCGTCGTAGTCGAACGTGCCTTTCGACGGCAGCACGCCCATCAAGGCGTTGAGCAGCGTCGACTTGCCGGCGCCGTTGGGGCCGATGACGGTGATGACCTGGCCCGCCGTGGCCGTGAGATTGATGCCGTGCAGCACTTCGGCGCGGCCGTAGCCGGCGTGGAGGTCGCGGACGCGGAGGAGGTCAGGCATGGAGCCTTTCGTTGTTCGCGCTGGCCGAGGCCATCGGGTGGCCCACTCCGCTCATGTCCCCCGAAACGCTGCTGCGCACCGTTTCTCCTCCTTTACTTCGCTGCGTGAGCCACCCGACACCCTCGTCCCGAACCGAGACGTGCAAAGAAGGCGGTGCAGGATCGGGACGGTGGCGCGCTCCATGGAGCAAAGTAAAGGAGGAGAGGCGGTGCGCAGCAGCGGCTCGGGGGACATGAGCGCAATGGAGCGCGCCAGCGGCCCGATCCCGAGAAAAACAAGAGCCCAACATTTCAGTGCTCCGTCCCGAGATAGGCAGCCCGCACCGCCGGCGACGCCTGCACTTCTTCCGGCGTGCCTTCGATCAGCTTGGTGCCGAACTCCATCACCACGACGCGATCGACGAGCCCCATCACCAGGTCCATGTCGTGCTCGACGAGCAGGATCGACAAGCCCTCGCCGCGCAACTGCCGCAGCACGCCGGCGAGGCTTTCCTTTTCCTTCAGACGCAAGCCGGCGGCGGGCTCGTCGAGGAGCAGCAGCGTCGGGTCGGCGGCCAGGGCGCGGGCGATTTCCATGAGGCGTTGCTGGCCGAGCGCGAGGTTGAAGGCCGGCTCGTGCATGAGCTCGCCGATGCCGATGCGCTGCAGTTGCCGCTCGGCTTCCTTCATCAGGGCGCGCTCCTCGGCGCGGTCGGTGCGCAGCATCGCCGCCGGGACGCCGTGCCTGCCGCGCAGATGAGCGCCGAGGGCGACGTTCTCGAGCACCGTCATCGTCGCGATCATCTTCACGTGCTGGAAGGTGCGCGAGACGCCCTGGCGTGCGATCTCGCGCGAGCGGGCACCGTCGATGCGGCGGCCGAGCAGCGTCACCTCGCCGCGCGTCGCCGGCAGCACGCCGGTGACGAGGTTGAAGGTGGTCGACTTGCCGGCACCGTTCGGCCCGATCAGGCCGAGGATCTCGCCGGCGCGGACGTTGAAGCTCACGTCGTTGACGGCGACCAGGCCGCCGAACTCCTTGCGGACCGCGCGCACGTCGAGTACGACCTCGCCGTGGGCCGGTTTCGCGCGTGCGGGCAATGCCGCCGCGTCGGCCCAGTCGACCTTGCGGCGGACGCGCGGCAGCAGCGCCTCGACGAAGGCCCAGATGCCGTCGCGCGCGTACTGCAGCATGAGCACGAGCAGCACGCCGAAGACGATGATCTCGTAGTTGCCGCTGGTGCCCATCAGCTTCGGCAGCCAGACCTGGAGCTGGTCCTTCAGGATCTGCACGACGCCGGCGCCGACCAGCGCACCCCAGACGTGGCCGACGCCGCCGAGCACGGCCATGAAGAGGTACTCGATGCCCATGTTGAGCCCGAACGGCGACGGGTTCACGGTGCGCTGGAAGTGCGCGAACAGCCAGCCGCTGACGCTCGCCAGCAAGGCCGCGAGCACGAACGCCGTGACCTTGACGCGGAAGGTGTCGACGCCCATCGCCTCGGCCATCGTCGTGCCGCCCTTGACGGCGCGCATCGCCCGGCCGGTGCGCGAGTCGAGCAGGTGCGTGACCGCGATGGCCGCCAGCACGACGATGATCCAGAGCAGGAAGAAGAAGCTGCGGCCGGTGCTGAGCGACTGGCCGAAGAAGGTGAGCGCCGGGATGCCGAGCAGGCCGTCGTACTTGCCGAGGAAATCGAGGTTGCCAAGCAGGTAGAAGAGCGACAGACCCCAGGCGATGGTGGCGAGCGGCAGGTAGTGGCCCGACATCCGCAACGTGATCCTCGCGAGCACCAGCGCGGCGACGCCGGTGATCGCGAGGCCGATCCAGACCGTGAGCCACGGCGAGACGCCGTAGGTGAGCGTGAGGTAGGCCGCCGTGTACGCGCCCATGCCCACGAACGCCGCCTGGCCGAACGAGGTGAGCCCGGCGACGCCGGTGAGCAGCACGAGACCGATCACGACCAGCGTGTAGAGGCCGATGTAGTTGGCCTGCGTGATCCAGAACTCGGGCACCGGCGCGAGCGGAAGCACGGCGAGCAGCAGCACGAAGACGGCAAGGGCGATGCGACGGAACAGCATCACTCCTCCTCGTCGTCGTGGCCGTGCTGAAACGACCGCCACAAGAGCACCGGAATGATCAGCGTGAACACGATCACTTCCTTGAACGCGCTCGCGTAGAACGAGCTGAAGCTTTCGAGCACGCCGACGAGGAGCGCGCCGAGTGCAGCGGCCGGGTAGCTGGCGAGGCCGCCGAAGATCGCGGCGACGAAGCCCTTGAGGCCGATCAGGAAGCCGGAGTCGTAGAAGATCGTCGTCGTCGGTCCGATCAGCAGGCCGGAGAGCGCGCCCATGAAGGCGGCGAGGCCGAAGCTCAGCTGGCCGGCACTCGAGGTCGAGATGCCCATGAGGCGGGCACCGAGCCGGTTGACCGCCGTTGCCCGCAAGGCCTTGCCGCGCAGGGTGCGTTCGAAGAACAGGTAGAGGCCGACGATGAGCGCGAGGGCGGCCGCGAAGATGATCAACGTCTGCCCCGACAGCATCAGCGGCCCGGCGGCGAAGCGCGCGTCCCAGAACGGCGGGTTGCGAAAGCCCTCGGCGCCGAAGAAGACGAGGCCGAGCCCGGTCAGCGCGAAGTGCACGCCGACCGAGACGATGAGCAGCACCAGCACGCTGGCGTCGGCGAGGCGCTGGTAGGCGAGCCGATAGACCAGCGGCCCGAGCAGCGTGACGATCGCGAGCGCCAGCGCACTCTGCACGAGCAGCGGAAATTTCTGCGGCGCCGCCCACACCGTCGCGGCCGCCACCACCGCCGGCAGCAGCAGCGTGCGCAGCAGGCCGCGCAGCAGCTGCGCCGCCGGCAGGCCGCGCCGGATCGCATCGACGAGATCGAGCAGTGCAGCGATGGCGGCGAGTGCCACCAGCAGCCAGACCGTGCCCGGCACCTTGCCGAGCTGCAGCAGCGCCAGCGTCAGCGCCCCGTAGGCGACGAACTCGCCCTGCGGAAGGAAGATGACGCGGGTGACGGCGAAGACCAGCACCGTCGCCAGCGCCAGCAGGCCGTAGACGGCGCCGTTGGTGACGCCGTCGAGCAGCAGGATGCCGGCGGTGGAGAGATCCATCAGCCCGTCACGTCATTCACGGTCACTGCACGACTTGCCAGTCGCCGCTCACGATCTTCAGCAGCACGCCGGTCTCGGGCGTGTAGCCGAAGTGGTCGGTCGCGGTCCAGTTGAGGACGCCCTGCGACACCGGCGTGCGGCCCATAGTCTCGAACGCGTCTTTCAGCGCCTGGCGGAACTCGGGCGTGCCGGGCTTGGCCTTCTTGAGGGCGATCGGCACCGCTTTCTGCAGGACGATGACGACGTCGTAGGCGTGGGCGCCGAACTGGTTCGCCGAGCCCTTGCCGTTGGCCTTCTCGAACTCGGCCTTGTACTGCATGCCGATCGACTTGCTGGCATTCGAGTCGGGCAGCTTCTCGGCGACGACGGCCGGCCCCGACGACACGTACGAGCCCTCGACGTCGGCACCGCCGACGCGGATCAGGTCCATCGTCGCGGCGCCGTGGGTCTGGTAGATCTTCGTCTTGGCGTAGCCGCGCTCGACCAGGCCGCGGTGCGGCATGGCGGCGCCGCTGCCCGAGGCGGCGATGAGGATGGCATCGGGGTTGGCGGCGGTGAGCTTCAGCGCCTGGCCGGTGACGGCCGTGTCGCTGCGCGCGAAGCGCTCGACATCGACCTGCTTGATGCCGGCCTTCTCTGCGGCGACGCCGAGGTCCTTCAGCCAGGCTTCGCCGTAGGCATCGGCGTAGCCGAGAAAGCCGTAGGTCTTGACGCCGGTCTTCTTCCAGTGCTCGACGATCGGGATCGCCATCACGGCGGTGGACTGCGGCATCCGGAACGACCAGCCACCGCGGCCTTCGGGCAGGTTCACGGGCGAGAGCATGAGCTGCACCGTCTTGCCCTCGGCGGCCACGTCGGCCATCGCTGCGGCAACCGGCGTGGCCACCGAGCCGACGATCAGGTCGACCTTGTCCTCGTTGATGAACTTGCGGGTGTTCTTCACCGCCGTCGTCGGGTCGGTCGCGTCGTCGAGGAGGATGACGTTGAGCTTCTCGCCGGCGATCGACTGCGGCCAAAGGGCGATGCCGTTCTTGGTCGGGATGCCGAGCGCGGAGGTCGGGCCGGTCAGCGAGATCGTCACGCCGATGTTGATGTCGGCGAGCGCGGCGGTGGTGCCGAAGGCGAGCGCGACGGCGGCGGCGAGGCGGGTGAACGAAGTCATGGGGAATGTCTCCTTTTTGGATTCAGCTGCAAAGAGCCTTGATGTCTTCGGGAACGGGAATGGCGCGCAGGCGGTCGGGATTGTCGGCGTCGCGACGCACGAAAACGCGCGTCTCGGTGCCTTCGCAGATCAGCGTCTCGCCGCGCATCACGCGGTGGCGCTGCACGAAGGCCTTGGTGTTCCACGACTCGACGTGGGTCGCGATCGTGAGCGTCTCGGCGTAGGTGGCGGCGGTGACGAACTTCGTGGCGATCTCGAGCAGCGGCGTGCCGACGATGCCGCGCGTCTTCACCAGCTCGCGCCAGGGCGGCACGCCGCACTGCATGAAGAACGACAGCGAGGCAGCGTCCATCCAGCGCTGGAAGTTCGGATAGAAGACGATCCCGGCCGGGTCGCAGTCGCCGAACTGCACGGTGACTTCGAAACGGGTGGTCTTCGGCGGTGCGGTGGTCATTGCGGCACCAGCACGTCGCGGTCGCGCCCGACATACATCCGCTTGACATCGGCATCGCGATGGGTGAGCACGGCGCGCTGGTTGATCGAGCCCTTGTCGGTGATCTCGCCGCGGTCGATCGACGGCGGCTCGGCGAGCACGAGGGCGCGCGTCACCCGCGTCGCGCTGCCGGTGCCGCTCGAGTGCATCACGTCGACGAGGCGCTGGAAGAAGGCGCGCAACGTCGCATCGCCGACGACGATGTGGGCCGGCGCGTTGGCCGGCAGTCCGCAGAAGGCGCGGCAGGCGTCGAGCCGCGGGAACAGCAGGATGCCGACCTCGTTGCGGTCGATGCCGGCGATGACCACGTCCTGCACCATCGGGTCGCCGGCCGCGATGATCTTGGCGCGCAGCGGCCCGACCGACACGAAGGTGCCGGTCGAGAGCTTGAAGTCCTCGGCGATGCGGCCGTCGAACACGAAGCCCCTGGCCGGGTCGGCCGGGTCCATCGGCCGGGCCGCGTCGCCGCTGCAGTAGAAGCCTTCGGCGTCGAAACTCTCGGCCGTCTGCTCGGGCGCGCGCCAGTAGCCGGGCGTGACGTTGGGGCCGCGATAGCGCACCTCCTGCTTGGCGCCGGGGCCGGCGCCGGCGGGTACCAGCTTCAGCTCGAGGCCGGGCGCCGGCAGGCCGATGTGGCCCGACTCGACGACGTGGGCGTTGGCGCAGATCGCGAACGGCGCCGTCTCGGTCATGCCGAGTCCGGTGAACATCTTCACGCGGTGCCCGATCTCCTGCTCGGCGACGCGGTCGAGCTTGTCCCAGACCGGCTGCGCCAGGCCGGCGCCGGAGAAAAACATCATGTTGAGGCGGCTGAAGAAGGTCTTGCGCAATACCGCATCGGCCTCCAGCGCGTTTGCGATCTCCTCGAAGCCCTTGGGCACGTTGAAGTAGATCGTGGGCGCAATCTCGCGCAGGTTGCGCAGGGTTTCGCCGATCAGCGCCGGCGTCGGCTTGCCTTCGTCGATGTAGAGCGTGCCGCCGTTGTAGAGCGTGATGCCGACGTTGTGGTTGCCGCCGAAGGTGTGGTTCCACGGCAGCCAATCGACGAGCACGGGCGGCTCCGTCTGCAGCGAGCGGAAGCACTGGCGGATCATCTGCTGGTTGGCGCAGAGCATGCGCTGGGTGTTGATCACGCCCTTCGGCAGCTTGGTCGAGCCCGAGGTGAAGAGGAACTTGGCGATGGTGTCGGGGCCGACCTTCGCATGCGCCTCGTCGACGGCCGCGGTCGGCACGGTCGCCAGCAGGTCGGCGAAGGAGCGCACGGTGCGGTCGTCGAGCGCGCCTTCGGTGAGCACGACCGGCGTCGTTACCGGCACCGCGGCGGCGATCGCCTTCGCGTAGGCCGGACCGCTGGCGAAGACCAGGCCGGGCGTGAGCAGGCCGAGGATGTGCTTGAGCTTGCCGTGGTCCTGCGAGAGCAGCGAATAGGCCGGCGACACAGGCGCATAGGGCACGCCGGCGAGCATCGCGCCGAGGCCGAGCAGGAGATGCTCGATGTCGTTGTCGGAGAGGATCGCGACCGGCCGCTCGACCGACACGCCGAGATCGATGAGCGCCTGCGCGACCGAGCGCGCCGCCAGCAGCGCCGCGCCGTAGCTGACCTCGCGCCAGTCGCCACCGGCGACTCGCTTGGCGACGAGCGTGCGTTCGGGCGCGGCCTCGGCCCAGTGCAGGAAGCGGTCGGTCAGTCGCGCCGCGTAGGGCTCGAGCAGCTCGTTGGAGACGATCAGCGTCGAGCCGTCGGCGCGGCGCGTGAGCGTGGCCTCGAGCGAGCCGCCGAGCGGCAGCTCGCGATACACCGCGCCGCTCACGACTTCTTCACCTTGCCGGCCTTGCCGTCGAGGAAGGCGCGCATGCGGGTCTTGGCAGCTTCGTCGCCCTGGGCGATGGCGGCCATCAGCGACTCGGCGAAGAGGCCGTCGTCCTGGCCCATGTCGGCGATGCGCGGCAGCGCGTGCATGACGGCGAAGTTCGAGAGCGGCGCGTTGGCGGCGATGCGGCCGGCGAGCTCGAGCGCCTTCGCCACGCCCTGCCCGGCCTCGACGCGGTATTGCGAGAGTCCGATCGCGAGGCCCTCGTCGGCGTCGTAGACGCGGCCGGTCAGCATCATGTCGGTCATGCGCGAAACGCCGATCAGGCGCGGGATGCGGGCCGAGCCGCCGCCGCCGACGAACAGGCCGCGCTGACCTTCGGGCAGTCCGTAGAACGTGCTCGGCTCGGCGACGCGCACGTGCGCCGACGCCGCCAGCTCGAGGCCGCCGCCGACGACCGCGCCGTGCAGAACCGCGATCACCGGCACCCGGCCGAACTGAATCTGCTGGAAGGCGGCATGCCACGAGCGCGAGTGCAGGATGCCTTCGGCGACGCTGCGCTCGCCGAGCTCGGAGAGGTCGAGCCCGGCGCAGAAGTGATCGCCGTCGCCGCTCAGCACGACCGCGCGCGTCGCCTCGGGCAGGTTGACGAAGGCAGTGTGCAGCTGCGCGACGAGGTCGTCGTTGATGGCGTTGCGCTTGGCCGGGCGCGAGAGGCGCACATGCAGCACGGCGTCGTGCTGCTCGATGCGCAGCAGGTCGAGTGCTGAAAGCAGCGCCGGCAACGCTTGCGCAGGGAAAGGCGTTGTCGTCATTTCGTTCATGTTAGTAAACATGCACGCCTCGCCGTTCAGGGTTAGTCCCGTGGCGGCCACGCCTTTTTGCTTATTGGATTTAACTAAACAGGTGTTCGTTCGACGCACCGGAGGAGACTGCCAATGAATTCCCTTCGTGGCATCCCGCCCGCTGCGCTGATGGCGGTGGCGCTGGCGGCAACCGTTTCCGGTTGCGCGCAGACCGGCACGCCGGCACCGCACGCCGCCGCCCGCGGCGGCGTGCTCGGCGGCTGCACCGACCTGCCAGCGCGACTGGCGTGGCCGCGCACCGTTTTCGCGGCGGTCGCCGACGTCGCTGCCGGCGAGCTCGTCGTCGCCGGCACGCCGGTCGCGGCCCATTGCCGCGTCACCGGCGCCATGAACGAGCGCATCGGCAGCGTCGACGGCAAGCGCTTCGCGATCGGCTTCGAGTACGGCTGCCCGCCGCCTGGAGCGGCCGCTTCTACTACCAGGCGAACGGCGGCGTCGACGGTGCCGTGGTCCTGGCGACCGGGCCGGCGACCGCCAGCCTCGCGGCCGCGAGCGCGCTGGTCAAGGGCTTTGCCGTCGTCAGCTCAGACGCCGGCCACGCCGCGGCGCAGAACGGTTCCTTCGGCACCTATCCGCGGGCCCGGCTCGACTACGGCTATGGCGCCGTCGCGGGCGCTGACACCGATGGCCAAGGAAGTCATTCGCGTCGCCTACGGCCGGGGTCCCGATCGTTCGTACATCGGCGGCTGTTCGAACGGCGGCCGCCACGCGCTCGTCGCTGCGGCACGGATGGCCGGCGCCTACGACGGCTTTCTTGCCGGCGACCCGGGTACCGTCCTGCCGCGTGCTGCAGTCGCGAACCTGCTAGGCGGCAAGGCCTACGCCGGCCTCGCCGGCGACTTGGCGGACCCCGGCGCCGGCTTCACGCTCGCCGAGCGCCGCCTCGTGTCCGACGCGGTGCTGCAGCGATGCGACGCGCTCGACGGTGCCGCCGACGGCATGGTCCACGACCGACCTGCATCGGCGCGCGCGACGGCACCTGCTTCAGCGGCGGCCAGTTTCGTCTGCCGCTGAGCCTGGCGCGGCCGGGCGCGCGATCCACACCTGCAGGCTTGCGTGAGAGCCGCGTCGAACAAGGCGTGAGCCTCGTC
>Ga0123338_10002603_pt1 | contig 16772 bp, 15 predicted proteins | sample grotaG_FD_89793 | JGI IMG/M metagenome (GOLD analysis project Ga0123338, IMG submission 89793) | Glacier valley bacterial and archeal communities from Borup Fiord, Nunavut, Canada, to study Microbial Dark Matter (Phase II) -... | ecosystem: Environmental > Aquatic > Freshwater > Ice > Glacier ...
CACGGCGTCGTTGAGTTGCGGGTGGAGTACGTACCTCCGGCAGTGTGCGCCGACAACGGCGGGGAATGGATGCCCCAGCGGGTCATCGCGACCACCGGCGCCGACCACCGGTGGCCTGGACGTATATGGTGCCGGGGCCGATGTTACGAAGTGGCAGTGAGTGAGCGTAGTTGTTCGGCGGATATACGAAAAGTCGATCGCGCCACGCTTGTTGATGCTCGAAGCGCCTTACTGTTCGTCGAGGTCGTGCGTATTTCGTACGCTGTAGCGTCGGCGTAGTTGCGCAGGATGGGGATGCCGCTCTTGGCGCAGACGTCGGCACGTCTTGACCCTTTCGTCTGTGACAGGTGGTGGATGCTTGGCCACGGCGTCGACCATCTTCTCCAGACGGCATTCCCTCAGCCACCTCGCACATCGAGTGAAAAGGCTCGGGCCAGCTCCATGATTGGATGGGCACACACCAGCCACGGGTGGTAGCGGCCGGCGAGCGTCAGGTCCAGCACTTCTCCGACCACCATCCCCACCACCGCGCCGTCCTCGTCCTCGACGAGCAAGCCCGAGTCGCCGCGATGGGTGAGCGGCTGGTTGTCGACAGGCTCGACCAACAAATCGGCGCGCGCTCCGAAGTGGTCGGAGCGCCACGCACTGGAAATCACCCGACCCGCACGCCCGCCGACCAGGACGCCCGCGCCGTCGCGGACCCTGGAACAAGCGACGCATGGGGCGTCGAACTCGACGAACGGCTCGGCGATCGCCGCGTCGAGCGACGACACCTGGCGGGTCCAATCAGACCACCCACAGGCCACCGCCAGCGCGAAGGGCTCAGCTCCGTCGAGCGTACACAGCCGCCGTGGGTGTGCTCGCAGGTCGCGCACCACCCCGTCGGTCGGAGGTGCCGGCAGGCTCGACAACAAGTGCGCCACGGTCAGCGCCACCGCCCGGCCGCTCGGCGCATGGCGAAACCATCCTGCCAGGCGAGCGCGATTGAGGCCGTTCTCCTCGATGATGGCCGTCCCTGCGACGACGTTCATGGTTGGCGGGTCAGGTTGATGAAATCGGAGTGGTTGTTTCCACACGTACCCGGGTTGACCTCATGCCGCAGTCCGGCCAGCGACGCTCGACCAAACGAGTCCTGCCGGGTGGCCGAGAGGACAGCGATGTGGTCGTTCATGCTCGTCTGGATCGCCGCATCCGTCGCTCGCGCCACCGGCACCGGTGGCTCCACCGGATCGATCTGCGGCGTCGCACCCGCCGCAGCGACGGTGGTCAGAGTCGCGCGCGCGCCGCCCGCCTGGACTTGAGCGAAGGTCTCGTCGCGGTCGGGTCGCGGCGGCAGCGCCAGCGTGTACGTATTGACGCCGGTCACCGTCAAGACGTAGTCACCGTCGAAGGCGGCGTCCTCCGAGTGAGCTACGGTGACCTTCATCCCGGCCACCAGATTGTGGCCGGCCTGGGTGACGGTCAGGGCGGCTCCGCCGGCAAACGCCACGATCGCGGCCTGACCAGCGACGGTGATGCCGCATTCGGCAAGGGCGTTGCCCGTGGTGTGCGGCACGGTGTACGAGCTCGCATCCACGACGGCGGGCACATAGACGCCGGCGTGCGCGCCGCCGACGATGGTGACTTGCTCGGCGGGCGCACCGGTGAATGGATGGCCCACCTGGTTGATGGTGGTGCTGACACCGTCGTCCCAGGCGGCGACCGCTACCGGCGCGGCCACCACGCCGCCACTGGTGGTGGTGGCGGTGACCGCGACGTTGCTCTGGGTCATGTGCGGCGGACGAGTCTCGACGGTAACGGAGGTTGCGCTGACCACGGTGGCGACGGCGAAGGTGCTGTTGTAGGTGCCATCGTAGGTGCCGGCCAAGACCACGGCCGCGCCGACGTTCAGGCCGTGGGGAGCAGCGGTCACCAAGGTCATGGTGCCGGCCACGCACGACAGCGACGTGCCTTGCGCTCCGTTCACCTGAAAGCGCGACTCGGCGGTTGGGCGCGGCACCAGCCCGCGGGTGACCGGAAGCGTGTAGTGCGTCGGGTCGTTCACCGCAGTCACGTTGTGCGGCCCGCCGCCCAGCGCGCTGTTGGCCAAGGTCACTGCGGCTCCCACCGGCAGTCCGTGGTTGCGATGTGCGACCACCGTGTGCACACCGTCATCGAGCGTCTGCACCGGCTCGTTGGCGAAGGATTGCGCCCCCCGGGAGCCGAGCACCGGCACATTGCCTACAAAGTTGCCGCCTCGTCGGATGCAGATGAAATAGTGATCGGCATCGATGACCGCGATCGGATCGGGCCCACCGGCCAGCGGCCCGCCGCCACCGATGCTCACCTGCGCGCCGTCGACGAGACCGTGCGCAGCCTGCGTCACACGGATGCAGTCTCCAGGATCGTCGATGGTCACCGGCGTGTCCGCTTTGCGACCACCGCGCCCGGTGACCTGCGCGGTATAGGTACCGGCCCCGCCCGCTCCCGCTCCTACCGAGTAGGTATTGACGTCGATCACGGTGATCGGCGCGTTGACCACCGCGTTGAACGGGGCGATGTTGAACGGGCCTACGCCGCCAGTGTTCACGGTGTTGGTGATGCTGATGAGGTCGCCGGTCGCGAGCTGATGGTTCGCATGGGTGACCGTGCTCTTGCGTCCTGGGTCGAGGATCTCGATGCGTTCATTGTGGAACGTGACAGCGATGCGCCGGGCCTCGGCGGTGGTCGAGCGAAAGGCGAGCACGGAGATGCGCGCTCGATGCACCACCACACCACCATTACCGAAGGGGACGGTGTAGTGGTCATTGTCGACCACGGTCACCACCCGAGCGACACCGTCATACCCGGGAACGGCCACCGCGCCAAGCGTTAGGGTGCCGACGAAGGTCACCAGGTCGCCGTTGCTGAGGCCATGCGACCGATGCCGGACCGCGCTCACCGCGCCTTGATCGGCGATGGCCACCGAGGTGACCAGGGTCGAATGGAAGACGTTGCCGGTGGTACCATTTGTGGCAGCGATCAGGAACTCGTGCGCCCAGCGACTGGTCACCTGGTGCCAGCCGTTGTACGCCGGCAGCGTGGGGCCGCCGGGCGTTCGGACATGTAGGTGGTCGAGGTATACCCAGTCGCCGACTTGATAAGCGTGAGCGCGGACCGCGACCTCGGAGCCGATGCCGCGCCGACCGGTCTGGGTGAGGAGCGTGACCCCGTTGGCCACGGCCGACTCGGCGATGGTGTACGAGTTCACACCGACGGTGGTGGTGCGCCGCATGTTTCCTCCGAGACTGGAGCCGGTCTTCGCGATCTCGATCCAGTCGTTCGCCAGTAGGCCATGTGCGGGATGGGTCACGGTGGTCGTCAGGCCACCGGTGTCATCCAGGTGAATCCGATCGACGAAATCGCGGGCACGCTGGGTGCCGCTTGCGTCGCCGCGGTATTTGCCGCCGACACCGTGGCTGCGTTGAATCTCGTAGCTGTCTTCGTCGACCTTGGTGATGGCCAGGCCGATTCCGTTGAAGGTTCCGCCCGGCCCACCGGCGACCCCGGCAATGTCGATCAGGTGGCCGGTGGTGAGGCCATGATGGGCGTGCTTGACCAGCGAGCTCGGCGTGGCGCCGCCGTCGAGGATGGTCACCGGCTGGTTCACATGAGCCGTGCCGGCGCCGCCAAAAGAGATGGTCGCCGCCGAGCGCAGACGGCCGATGGTGCTAAGCGGCACTTCGTAGGTGTCGGCGTCGACGAGGACCATGTTGGCCGTCACGCCGTTGAAGGTGAGGACCGCAGCAACGTTGGCGACGTTGTTGAACGTCACCGCCGAGTTGTTCGGCATGCCATGGCCAGGGTGGTGCACGATAGCGTACGGGGCGCGTTGCACGACGGCCAGGGCGGTGTTGAACGGCGCCGGCGCGGCCGTCGCCACCACCAGCTTGGGCGGCGGCGGTGGGTCGGTGACCGGATGCGGACCGGGCGCACCGGCGGGGAGCATGGCAACGTAACCCGGCTGGCAGTGCACCAGCTTGGGCGCCACGACGGTGCCCTCAAACCCGCCTCCGGCGAATGAGGCATTTGCCAGCGCCAGCGCAGAGAACTCCGCCTGGTTCGCCGCGGCATCGAGCGCGGTGACCATCAGGTCGTCGAGCGCGTCGACCTGATCGAAAGCGGCGCCGGCATTTGCCGCCAGATTCAAGTTGGCGACGATGGGGTTAACCACTCCGATCGTCGCTCCGTTGGCCACCGCCGCATAGGCCGGCTGCGCCACCGCGGTCTGTGCCGCCGTCCGCACGGTGGTCGCGGTCGCGGCACTGGCGTTGCGCGCGGCGTACGCTGCCTCCAGCAGAGACCGCACCGCCCGATGCTGGGCGAAGGCGACGCGCAGCGCTCCCGCGTCGGTCTCGTACTGCGTCGCCGCGGTCTGGATGGCGGCTGCGGCCACCAAGCCGGGCGCGGGTCCATCGAGCCGCCAGCCAAACAAACGATTGCGAGGGGCGGTGAACGGCGCGGTATTGGCGCCGGTAGGCACATTGGTGCGCAGCGCCAGATGATAGCCGCGTCGACGGTACCAACCGATCGCTTCGGGGCGGGGATGGTTGTAACCGCCCGCCGCATAGCCACTCGTTCGGTCGATTCCCGCAGAGTAGATCACCAGAGGCGGAAACCCATTGAGCGCCGGCGCGGCTTGCGGAATGTGATGTTCCTGGCCTTCCATGTCCGGCTCGTAGGCGCCGTGGTGGACGGCATTGATGCCGATGATCTTGCCATTGAGCTCACCGCCCACACACGATGGGATGTTGTGGCAGGAGGCGTCGCCAGTCATGAGGATGTAGCGCTCGTCGGGGAAAATCTGCGGGCGCCTCCCTCCGGCGTCGAGCGCCCGCCGTTCTCCGATGGGAGGGGCGTCGCTGTCGTCCTGCACCCGCAGCAACACCACCAGGCCGTTGTTATTGCTCCGCACCCCCGCGCCGCTGCCGTAGAAACTGGCGCGCAGCACGAAGCCCCAGTTGTACTCCTCGAACGCAAAGCGACGATCCGGCCACACCCGCTTGTGGGTGAGCGCGTTGAAAATGTTGCCGGTGCCACCGCCGACCAATCCTTCCATCACCAGCCACGGCACATGTAGCGCCTCGTGGTGATCGCAAGCCAGCTCGTAGTGGTCGCCGTCCCAATGCGAGAGAATGACGGTGGGCGATCCGGACAAGCACGGCTTCATTGCCAGGGGTCTGCTGGCCCGACTGCGCGCGCGCCCAAAGTCGTAGTACAGAAATGGCCGCCCGTCGCTGCCGTAGATGCTGGAGCAGCCGCCTTGGCCGATGTTTTGCACGCCGACGAACGCCACCTGGGCGTTGACCTGGGCTGCTTGCGCGCCCACTCGGTCGGGCCTCACCGCGAAGATCCCCTGCAACTCGTCGGTCTTGCCGCGCGGCGGAAACTTCATGTCGACGATGAATTTCTGCTCCGGCTCCTCGAACTGCAGCGACGGCTGCATTTTCTCGTAGCTGCATTCCTGGGCGGGCACTCCGCCACCCATCAGCTCGAAGAGCCCGGCGAGCCGCAGCTCATACCAGGTGGACTCTTCGAACGCCAGGTAGAAGCCGGTGGCATACGCGACATACTCGGTGCGCTCGAGCTTGCGCTGCCCTCGCCCGCCACGTTCCCTAAGCTCGGCGGTGAAGCGTACCAGCCCGACCGGCACGAACGGATTGGCCTGGCGGAAGTCAGCGGCCTCAAGGTGGCAGCGATCATCGAACCAGTCTGCCGGGGTGCACTCCAGTGTGACCTCGAACTGCCTCTCGTTGAGCAGCTCGATCTTTTGTACGAAGGCGTAAAAGCGCGGTACATGGCTGTTGGCGGTGCCGCCCCGCTGGCCGCGGGGAAGGTTGAAGCGACGACGAATCTTTGGCATGATCAGCTCCCGTGCTGCGCAGCCAGTTTTTCGCGCGATTGATCGTCAAGCAATCCAGTGGTGTCGAACTTGTTGTCCTTTTGAAAGTCGGCGATGGCGTTTCGCAGTTGATGCGGATTGACCTCTTCGGAATCGAGATAGCCGAGGTTGCGAAGCCGCGCCACGATACCGCTCTCTTGATCGAGCGGCGGCAGCGCGCCCACCTCGAGATCGAGCTGTTCGTGTTCGCCGATGAGCAAGGTCACCTCCTTGACGCCCGGCGACAGTCGATGTTCGATCCAGCCGTCACCATCGGTTCGGCCAGCGGTTCGCACCCCGGCGATCTCGATGAAGTAGTCGAGGTGCTTTCGCGGCTCGTTCTCGTCGAGAAGTCGCATCTTCAGGGTCTCCGGTACCGCGCGGCGGCGAAAGGTGTGGATCCGATCCGTCGCCAGCTTGAGCACTCGCTGACGCAGATCGGGTACGTGGACCTGGTCTCCGGCCACCAGTTGATGGAGGTCTTTGCGTTTCTCTTTGAGCGCGCGATTGGCCTCGTGGTCCCACACCGTGTCGGGCGCGAAGCCGTTGGCGAACGCTATGCTGGCGATGCAGTCGCCAGGACTGACCTTGTGCTGTTTGGACATCAGAGCGTCTCCCAAGCGTCTTGATCCAGATCGGGAAAGGCGAGCTCGCACTCGCCGGCCGCGAGGCCGAAGAGCTTGACGCGGCCTTGGTCGTCGAGAAAGCCACGATGTTGCAGCCCCGTACTATCGGTGATGATGTAGCGCTCGCCGCCGAGTGGCTTGCCGTCGACGCCGACCATTCTCACCTCGAACCAGTGGTCGGGGAGCGGCGCAGCTACGGGGGTGGTGGCCGGAGCCTCTGCGCTCGGGCTCGTCGTCGGTTCGGCCGCGGCCGCTGGCGACGGCCCGGACGCGGACTGCGCGGCGGTCGCGGCGCCGGCCGGACCTTGGGCGCCGCCAGGTGCCTCCCCTGACGAGCCGGAGGCAGTCGACGGAGACGAGGCCGAGTCCGCCGAGCCTCCCCCACCACCGGCGGCGTCACCGACCAGCACGTCGCTTGAACCCTCGATCAGATTTCCCGGTCCGCCACAGTGTTTGGACGGATCGTTCAAACGGTAGGCGGACTTGCCGTTGATGAAGACCGTGGCCGATCCCTTCTGCGCCTGCCACATGTTTGACCCGCAACAGGCGGTGTGAATGCCCAAGTCGTCACTGCGCAACGCTGGGCGGCCGTTGACGAACACGTCTCCTGAGCCGGCAATCGCCGGACCGGTTCCGGGATGCGGGCACCCCGGACATCCGTGCGCGTCGGCGCTGACGTTTGCTTTGTCTCCAAGACGACCCTGGCCCGGCAGAAATCCTCCACAGTCAGTGATCTCTGCACATGTAGCAAACATCGCGTGCGTTTAACAAGGCTCAAAGTGAGCGCAAGTGCTGAGGTCGAACGTCGTTTAGTCCTTGATGTCGGTGACATTGCGGCGCTTATTTCCGTGCAGCAACTTTTCACTGCCGACGAAAAGAATTCAATCTAAGACGCTTACGGCATCCCATCGCACCTCGGCGTCAGATGCGAACCGCCCATACCGTTTGACGGTAGGGTTGATGTCGCTGTGGCCCAGGAGCTCGGACACCACCGAGATGGGCACGCCGCGGGTGAGCAGGCGCACGGCGAATAGATGCCACAGGCCATGGAAGGTGACCACACCCTTGAGCCCAGCTTGTTTGACGGCGTCGCGGAAGAACCCCTTGCCCTTGAGCTCGTCCGAAACTTCGATGCGCACATAGGGCGCGCCGCCGAAGCTGGGAAAAAACACGGTCGTTGGGTGAGCTTGGACCCTCTGCGACGCGGTCCGGACCCAGAGCCGGAGAGCCGCGACCCAGCGCGCTCGAGCCGGTACGTCAGGCTGACGCGACCTAGAACACGAGCCCGCTAACGAAACCCACCACGACGAAGAACCCGAGCAGAATGACCGCGAGCTTCCGAGACACTTCGCGCCACAGGTAGATGGTGGGGATGATGCTGTAGGTGCCCAGCGTCGTCGCGAAGAGCATCACGTAGCCGCTTGGGATGCCTTGCTGGTGCAGCTGGGAGGCGAACATGACATCGAGCGCAATGGGGACCGGCATCAGCACCGACAGCACCGACACCAACGCCACCCGCCACGGCGTCACCACCGAGAGCAAGCTCGCCCACGGCACCACCGTCAGGAGCACGCCGGCGGCCAGGCTGGCGATCAGCATGATGGTGAGGGTGGGTTTGAGCAGCATCCATACGTTGCGTAGGAACTCGCCGCCGAGCTCGCGCGAGACCTCGCCCAAGGTCTCGGTGCATTCGTCGTCGGGGCGCTCGATCGCGCAGGCGGTGCCGAAGTCTTCAATCGCCAGCGGCGTAATAGGAGCAGTGCGCTCCAGCCGCGCGATGAGCCAGGGCACACCGACGGCGATCAGTAGCACGAGGAGGACATATTTGGTCACCGCCATCCCGAAGGGAAGGCCTGCAAATGTCATCGCCACCACCACCGGATTGAAGTTCGGCGAGCTGAACAGGAACCCGAGGGCGACCTCCACGTTGCCCTTGCCGCGCGTCACGCCACAGGCAGTCGGCACAGCGCAGTTTGCGCACACGCCCATGGGCACGCCAACGAGCGCGCCTTTGAGCGAGTTGATGTAGAGGTTCTTTCCGATCTTGAGCGGGTAGTACTTGAGCGTGGTGTGCAAGAGCGCGCCGAGAAGAACGCCGAAGGACATCCCGATTCGCATGCTCGCCAGCCAGTTGACCGTCGCAGCCAGGATGCGCCACAGCACCGAGTCGGTGGTCGTCGCTATCACCACGACGCTCGAGAACGCCATCGACGGCACCGTCTCACCGACGTGGGATGCCTTGGTGAGGAGCTGGGGATATCGCGACGCGAACCAGAATGCCGCGACCAGCATGACGCCTGCCAGCGACAAGAGAATGGGCCGAAAGTGGCAGCGGATCCGCGCGTACGGAAGAGTCAAGATCATCTCGGCACGATGGAAAGCATACCAGCAAGGCCAAGGTGTGAGCACTTCGCCGTCGAGAAATCGCTACAGAGTCAGCGACGAACCGCTTGCGCCTGAAAGAACGCGTCGCTGTCTTCGTCCGCCGGGAACATCAGCTCAACGCGCAGCTCCGACGCCGTCACCTCCACCGCAGTATCGAACCGCATGACTGTGGAGATTGTGCGGATCGTCTGATTGCCAATCCTCAAGCGTGGGCAGACCACCAACGCATCCAACGGCGTACGTGGTTGGAGGCATGGAGCTCCGCAGCCAGATCGAGATCGACGCACCTGCACAGGCCGTCTGGCAGGTCCTCGGTGAGCGCTTCGCGCACATCGGTCACTGGGCGGCGGCCATCACCTCGTCTTGTCCAGTGGGCGCCGACGAGCCCGGCGTTGGCGTCGTGCGCGCTTGCCATATCCCTCGGTTCGGACCGGTCCCAGCGGGCACGATCAAAGAGGGTCTCACCGTCTTCGACCGAGACCAGATGGCTTTGGAGTATGAGGCGGTCGAAGGCATGCCCAATCAAATGGCAGATGCGGGCGGGCGGCGTACGCGTGGCGGAGGAACTCAAGTACTACGTCGAGCATTCGCAGCCCCATCCTCGCAAGCGCGCTGCTACGGCTTTGAGACCTCGATCTTAGTCGCGCTCGAACTCGAACACGATTCGCAGGACGGCTCCGACGCTTGGCCCGCGATCACGATTGGCCACGAAGCAGGGGACGCCCAGGCCAACGCGAACGGGAACCTCGCCCAGACGAAAGGCAAGCGCGACTTCAGGGCTGATGACGACCGGTGAGGCACTCGCCCAATCGGTGACGACCTCGACGCCCGCGAAGGACACAACGCCGCGCCGTGCACCCCATTCAAACAAGATCGCGGCATCGGCCCAGATCGGAACACTCCCACCATGGCCAGCAATGGAGGGGCCGAGCCCGAAGCGCAGCGTCAACCACCGTCGCCGCCAAGCGCCGCGCAAGCCGAATGCATAGGGTTCAGCACCATCGTCGGGAATAGGGCGGAGTCGTGCGGGAGCAAGCTGGCCGTCGGACACTAGCGCGCGGGCTTCGAATTGAAAATGAAGGTCGCGTCGGTAATCGTGCCAGAGCGCGACGGAAAGCCCGGCGTTGAGCGCGCCTTGAAATCCATGGTCTTGCGCGCCGGCGAATGCGATCTCCAGCGAGACGCCGAGGCGGCGCGTCAATCGAATCTCGATTTCTGCAGTGCCAGTGCCCCAGGTCAGCCCTTCGCGGCCGTGATAGATTCCGCCGGTCAAATCGACCTCGGTCTCGCCCGCTTCGTTGCTGTCGATGTCGGTGATGCTCTCGCCGATGAGTGGCTCGGCCATGGTGGGTCGATGAAACTGTGGCTGTGCTTCTGCGACGGTCGCGCACAGGCTTACCGCGCTCAACACCAATAGGTGCGTCGACAGACGAGAGTATCGCGATGCGGTTATTGCGCCACCACGGCGAAGACCACGAGACCGATGGCCATCAACATCAAAGAAGACAGAGGGAGGACGGCACTCATAGACGTTGTCGATGCGGTCGTGGCAGTCCAGCCTTCAATGTTTCTTCCGGCGCTCGGCACGTTCTTTCTCGGGTGACTCGATTTCGACCGACAAGATAGCGCCGGTGCTGGCATCGACGTGGACCTCGGTGATCTGTCGATCGTCGCCGCGGATATCGAACGAATAGAGCCATGTGCCGTGCTCTTTTTCGTATTCGGCGCTGGTGATCGAGCCTGGGGCCTTGGCGAGCGCAATGGCCCGCGCCTTCTCCATCGAGACCAGCGGCTTGGCGCTGGCAACGGAGCACACCAGGAACGACGCTGCGAGCAAAGTTCTGCGCATGAAACCTCCGAGCCACGACGGTGGCTCATGATCCGCCACAGCTTGACACGGCAAGCTCACGCCGTCACGCTCAGGAGGCATGCGGCGACCAGGAATGCGCATCTTTGACGTGCCCCCAAAATTTCGGACCAGCTGAAACTTGAGGGAAGATGTTTTCGGGCTCAACCAGGGAGACCCGAAATGCGCAGATCGAGATTCACAGACGAGCAGATGGTGAAGATTCTCCGCGAGGTCGACAAGACGCCCATTGCGGAGGTTTCCAAGAAGCACGGCGTCAGCGAGCAGACCATCTACGCGTGGAAGAAGCGGTTCGGCGGGATGAACACCGACGACGCCAAGAGGCTAAAGCAGCTAGAGACGGAGAACGGCCGACTCAAGAAGCTCGTCGCTGAACGCGACCTCGAGATTGAGGTCATGAAAGAGATCAGCGCAAAAGAATGGTAAGCGCGTCCGACCGTAGGCGGCAGGTCGAGTACGCGCGCAACAGAGGCGTCTCCTGCCGTCGAGCGTGCATACTGCTCTCCGTGGCCCGTTCCGCTCGGCTCGTCGATGACCTCCAAGCAGGTGGCTTTGCTGCTCGCTGACCTTGGCGTAACCAAGACCCACTCTCGGCCTCATGTCTCCGACGACAATCCATTCTCCGAGTCGCATTTCAAGACGCTCGAGTATCGACCTGGATTTCCTGATCGTTTCGTCTGTATCGAGGACACTCGGGCCTTCTGCGTAGACTTCTTTCACTGGTACAACGTCGAGCACCATCACAGCGGCCTCGGCCTCCTGACGCCGCACGAGGTCCACTACGGCCTCGCTGCCGCTCGTCGTGAGCAGCGGGCCGCCGTCCTCGCCGCCGCGCACCAGGCGCGTCCGGAGCGCTTCCCTCGCGGTGTCCCAATGCCACCGCCGCTGCCTACTGCGGTCTGGATCAACAAACCCAAGCCGCCAACACCCGTCTCAGTCGACGGGGGCTCGCCTGTGGTCAGCTCGTCTGCGAGCTGTCCATCAGGCGAAGGCGGAGCCGTCCCCGTCGACGTTGGGACAGAAGAAATGCGAGCATAAATTTCGAAATCAAGTGTCTCGGTTTTGTTGACAGGTTCCGAAGTGCGGGACGGGATGAAGAACGTCATCGTCCGAAACAAATACGGTGAAGACCCGACCAAGCTCGACTTCGATCGGGTCATCCTCCACCAGCAAAACCTGCCCGGCGGGATGTTCGCTCAAGCGGCGGGGCAGGGCGGCGTGGGTAAGCCCGCGCGCCCCAAGAGGCCACGGCCCGACAGCTTCAACATCGACGATTTCTCGCAGGCGTTCGTCTATCACGACCTCGCCGCCGAGGCCGCCACGGGCGTCGTCGCGCCGAGGGGAGCGCTGAGCTCCCAGGCCCAGCCCGCGACAACCATGTCCAAGTCCAACCACCCTGCTGGACCCCTGACGCCGCGACCCATGAAATCATTCGGAAATCAGTCGGCATGCCGATTGCTTAGCTGAGCCGGCATGAAAAGGCACCTGGTGTTGGCGTGCGTCGCTTTGAGCGGTTGTCAGGTCGGTGATTGGCATATGGTGCAATTGAGTCGGACCGCCGACGGCGGCATCTTCGCGGAGGCACGGCGCAACGGGCACCACGACGCGTTGACCGACACCCTCGTCTACGATGTACGCGCGTTGACCTTCTCGGCTGCTGGCACATTGGAGTCCGATGACTCCAAGATCCCAGACGCTCTCCACAAATGCGACGGGGTGGTGGGCCCCTGCACCGGCAGCACCCCCACCTACGCCTTCGAGCAGCACGAGCCGGGCTTCTTCTGGCCGCTACCCGACGGCGACGAGGTCCACTACTACTTCGATTCGCCGCGTATCGAGCGCCTGCACAACGGCGCGGTGGTTTGGTCCAACAGCGAGATCAAACACCCGTCTGTACCCACGCAGGTCCTGTTCAACGACACCGTCTATGTGAACGACCTGGCCGTCTATTTCGACGACCCGGCGGCACCGTTCACGCTGGCCAACCTGAATGTTGAAACCGGCACCTATCGCTGGAAAGTGGACCTCACCAAATACAATCTGAAGCCATGAGCTCAGCGCGCGGGACGCAGGTCGCGCTCGCCGGCCAGCATCGAGCCCCCGGTGTTGGGCCGCACCGTGTACCAGACGGCGCGGCGCGGGGTCTTGGACTTCTTCTCCAGGCCACGCAGCCATTCGGCCACGTCATCGATCTCGCCGTCGACGGCGGCGTCGTCGAGGCTGCTCCACACCGCGGTCACTCGGCCGCGCTCGTCCCACTCATCTATCACCTGGTCACCGACGGCAAAGCGAGCCTTGCCCTGGTGCGGTTTGGAGTGCAGGAAGAATAAATGCACTTTTTCGCGCGACGTGCAACTCGGCGGGCCTCGGCGGATGTCGTCGACCGAGTCCGGTAGCACCTCTTACGTCACGCGGTCAAGGCCGAGGCGTGGGTCGATCTGCAAAAGCCGTCGACAAGCTGCGCAACAGCGACAAGGCCGACGTCGTGGTCATCTTGTCGCATGGTGGCGTCAACACCGCCGACGTCACCGAAGGCGAGGACTACGATCTCGCCGTCCACGTCAACAACGTCGACGTGATTGTACGTCGACAGCAAAGGCGTGCTGGGTTCCACCTCGTGGACAAAAGCGCATTTATTTGTCCTGCACTGAGGGCTTACGCCAAACGCACAACGCCCGGCGCGTTGATGTTTCGGCGATGGCTAACGGCTTCACTCCGCTCGGGTCGCACCGCCGGGCCGCCACGCAGTAGGCGCGGTGTCGTCAGCTTGTTGCGGACCGTGGTGTGCCGTTCGTACCCCGCTGCAAAACTGCGCGCGGGGAACGCCTACTGCGCGACGCCCCTCTTTGCTCATTCGCTTCGTTGACCGCAGCGTCCGGCGGTGCATTCGTGACGAAGTGGAGCCGTGTGGCGCGAGCCATGGTTGTGGCGATGACCTGGCCGACGATGACCTCCAGACGCGGCTGGGAGACGAAGCCCAGCTCTTCGAAGCGCTCATCGCTGATGCCGGGCAGCGGGGGGAGCTGCGGCGTTTTGCGGGAGGGCAGGGCGGCGATCGCCGATTGCAAATGCGCTGCGACCGCGGGCGCGTCTTCTTGCAAACACCAGGCGATGACGTCCCAGGCCAGCTCGGCATGGCGGGTTTCGTCGACGGCAATCATCTCCCAGGTCTGGCGGATGACGGGATCGATCACAGTGGTTGCCGCGCTGGCAGCGACGGCCGAGGCTACGCCTTCGCCGAGCGCACCGTCGATGAGCGAGGCCGACGCCAGATGAGCCAGTGCTGCGGAGCGCGCACGTTGTGGGCCAGGCCCACGTTGGAGGTCGCAAAATGCGCCGGGGCCGTGCGGGCCACCGGCATACGCCGACGCCAGCGCGTAGCAGCGACGGGCGTGACGGATCTCGTCGAGCGCGGCGAGGTGTGAGCGCTCGATGAGAAAAGAGGGTGCACCGAGCATCAAGAGCTCCTCCGCCAGCCGACCGAACGCCGGCACCGAGGCATGCTCCAGTTGCGCCGAGACCAGCCACGCCTCGACGAGGATGTGTCGCCCTGATCCTTCCGGTTGTCGTCACATCGGCTGGTACCAGGCCCGTGTGCCCGCCAACGGGGTCCTCACCGATGTGTGGGGCACCAGCGCCAGCGATGTTTTCGTCCTGGGATCGGGGGCCGTGGCCAGCGGTAACACGGCCATCCTGCACTTCGACGGTGTGAGCTGGGCCGTGACCGACTCGGGGGTGTCGGGCTTTCTGACGCGGCTGGGCGGTAGCGGTCCCAGCGACGTGTGGGCGGTCGGTGGCAACGGCACGGCGACGCACTGGGACGGCTCCCGGTGGACCCCGCGGGCAACGGGGAGCCTGGCCAACTTGGGCTCGATCGTGGCGTTTTCGCCCAGCGACGCGTGGATGACGCTTGGCGGACCGAGCCAGCTCCTGCACTGGGACGGCACCGCGTTCTCCGTGCGTGACGCCGTTCCGTCAACTGGCGCGAGGGGCATCTTCTGGGCGTGGGGCTTTGGCCCGAGCGACATGTACGCCGGAAACAGCAACACCGTCCTGCATTTCGACGGCGTCTCCTGGAGTGTCGCCCAGACGCTGGCCGCAGCCAACATCGTCGACGCCTGGGGCACGAGCAAAGACGACATGTACTTTGTCGGCTCGCAGATCGTGCACTACCACGGCGGTGTCTGGGACGTGGGCGCTGGTGTGCCAGGTGGCCTCGTCCGCGTGTGGGGGACCGGCGGGAACGATCTCTACGCTGCAGGCAGTTTCGGCATCGAGCGCTCGCTGGGCGATAAATGGGTGCACACCCAGCCCATACCGATTGTGTCCTACATCCTCTCGGTGTGGGGCGGCGGTAGCCGGGACATGTGGTCGGTGGTCAACGGCATTTTGTATCGCAGCGACGGCTCGGACTGGGTCTCGCTGGGCTCGGCCAGCGGGTCCAACTTGTTCCACGCCATGGCGGTCAGCGAGAGCCAGGTCTTCACGGGGGCCAACATGTCGGTCTATCGTTCGACGACGGGAACCTGGTCGTCGAGCGCGGTGTGGGCCACTGCCCTCGCTGTGCGTGGTCCCAGCGACGTGTTCGCCGCTGGTGGTGGAGGCTGGTATCACTGGGACGGCACGAGCTGGTCGCCGTTTGCCGGGGCAGGGACCCAGGTTCCCCTGGCGATCTGGGCGGATGGCGGCAGCGGAGATATCTGGTCAGCAGGGGTCAACGGCGATCTATATCGCAACGTCAACGGCGTCATCACCTCGCTGGGCAAGCCGGCGTTTTCACATCTGCGTGCCCTCGGCGGTATCGCCAACGGCGCTGTGTTTGCCGTTGGTGACACGAGTGCGCTCCGCATGGTGGGCAGCACCGTCACCGATATCAGCTCGCCGCAAACAACTGCGTTGCGCGGCGTATGGGCGGCTAGCGCCACCTCGGCCTACGCCGTTGGTGGGTCGGGCAAGATCCTGCACTTTGACGGCACGTCCTGGATGACGATGAATTCTGGCGTGCAGGCCGAGTTGGTGAGCATCTCCGGCCTCGCCGATGACGATGTGTTTGCCGTCGGGTACGCCGGCAGCGAAGGCGCCATCGTGCACTACGACGGGGTTGACTGGACGGAGGTACGGGCCCCAGCCGTCGAGGGGTTGTTGTCGGTGTCGGTGCAGCCGGATGCGGTCTACGTGATGAGCTACACGGGTGTGGTGACCAAGCTCCTCCGCCTGCCCAAAGGACCCTGAGCTACGTGCCTGCGAGCCAGGCTTCGGCTTCGGGGAGCGCGGCGAAGGCCATGAGCTGCTGACCGGGTACGCGGCCGGCATGCGGAAACACTCTGCGTGGGCGGTGACCATTGCTGCAATCGCTGATCTGCTCAAGTAGTGGCGGCTGATCGTCGAGAAGGAGTTTTCTTGGTTTGGCACACTGTCCGCCAGCTTCAAGAACGTAAAGAGAGACTTGGCCGGTCAAATTTGAGCGAAGGGATAGAGCCGATGACAGGCGATTCTATGCAAGTCGGGATATAGTCGGACGATGTCGGTTTGGCGACTGTGGGCGTTGGGATGGGTGTTGGCCGCGGGATGCTTGGAGCCGGCTGCCGAGCTCTGCGGCGGGTTGTTGTGCCCGCCGGGCAAGACTTGCGCGCCAGGGTTGCCGACCTGCATTTTCCCCGACCAGCTCGTTGCCTGCGCCGCGGATCCTGCCGCCGCTGTTTGTCACTTCGGCAACGTGACCGGCTATTGCCACGAGGGCGTGTGCCTGGCGCCTTCGTGCGGCAATGCGGTCCTCGAGGCCGGCGAGCTGTGCGACGACGGGATCAATGACGGCACCGCCTGCAGCCGCGACTGTCGGTCGGATTTGCGCTGCGGCAACAGTGTCCTCGATCGTGGCGAAACGTGCGACTGTGGCGACGGCAGCGTGCCGAAGCCGTCCGGTTGCAATGGGCCCAACGCCGACGATGCCGACGCCACCTGCAGCCTCGCCTGCACGCTCCATGTCTGTGGCGAC
>Ga0123338_10002608_pt1 | contig 16761 bp, 15 predicted proteins | sample grotaG_FD_89793 | JGI IMG/M metagenome (GOLD analysis project Ga0123338, IMG submission 89793) | Glacier valley bacterial and archeal communities from Borup Fiord, Nunavut, Canada, to study Microbial Dark Matter (Phase II) -... | ecosystem: Environmental > Aquatic > Freshwater > Ice > Glacier ...
GTGGCATCATTTGAAGATTTAGAAAAGTTGTACAAGCCAATTCCGATAAAAGTCATCGGATAAAACGCAGACAACCGATTCTTCTTTTAAAAGAATAGCAAAAAGTCATTTTCACACAGCCTCCTGTGCCGCGTGCCCACCCACTCTACTTTAAAAACTATCATACCATCACTCGTATCATCGCGACGTTACTCAAACCCAAATTCCTTTAACAAAACAATGATATTGATCTTTTCTCAAATTAAAGGGACATCTCATTCATCAACGAATCGCCACGCGCTGGCAGCGCTGCTGTGCAAGTTTCATTTGATAATCTGGTACACAACCTAAGAAACAAACACATAAATAATAAGCTTGTTAGTTTTAGTATCTAGAACGACTAGATCAAAAGCAGTTTCTCGCTGATCATGAATCTTAATTTGATACAAACCTTGTAAATTTTTTAGAAACATAGAACCTAGAACATAGAACCCAGAACTTAAAACTCAATTACGCCATACTCTCCGCGCTCACATTCAGCGTAATCTTCTTTACCAATCCCTGCAAGACCTTACCCGGTCCACATTCGATAAAGTTCGTCGCTCCGTCAGCCACCATGTTTTGTACGCACTGTGTCCAGCGAACGGGAGACGTTAGCTGATCGATAAGATTCTTTTTTATAACTAACACATCCACAGATGGCTTTGCATTTACGTTTTGGTACACCGGGCAAACAGGAACTGAGAAATAAGTTGACTCAATTGCTTCTGCAAGCTCTTCACGAGCAGGTTCCATCAGTGGCGAATGAAATGCCCCACCTACTTGTAATGGCAATGCGCGCTTCGCTCCTGCAGCTTTTAATTTTTCGATAGCAATTTCAATTCCTTTTATTGAACCCGATATTACAAGTTGTCCGGGACAATTGTAATTCGCAGCAACAACAATTTCCTCTTTTATCGATGCACATATTTCTTCAACTTTCGCGTCGTCAAGTCCGAGTACAGCGGCCATGGTGGATGGATTGATCTCACATGCACGTTGCATTGCAGCAGCACGTTTTGACACAAGCCTCAACGCATCTTCAAATGATAGAGCGTTGTTTACCACCAACGAAGAAAATTCTCCCAGGGAATGCCCGGCAACCATATCAGGCTTAATGGATGAGCTGGATAAGGCGACAATTACTGAATGAATGAATATGGCAGGCTGCGTAACATTAGTCTGCTTCAATTCATCAGCCGTACCTGAAAACATTGTATCCGTAATCCGGAATCCCACTATCGCATTCGCCTTTTCAAATAATTTTTTTGATCCGGGATTGGCATCGTACAACTCTTTGCCCATTCCTGTGAACTGCGCTCCCTGGCCCGGAAAAATATATGCTTGCATCGTTTTTACTTAGATCCAGCGTCGAAGATAGCAGAGGGAGGTGGAATAAGCCAAATGGAAAACGGTTGGAAGTTAGAAGTGATTCTACGAATGAATGTCGGTACACTATAATTTAATAATTCATTTGGAGTTGAGAACTGTACAACGACAAGCGCAACCCAGAACATAGAACCCAGAACCAGAACATTAGCGAATAATCTGCACCCACCCCTTTATATCCTTCGTCCTCTGTGCCGGATCCACTACAGTGAAGATAACCCGCGCATTATAATAATAGACTCCTGCTGACAAGTCTTTTCCATCGTTGTCTTTACCATTCCAGTTGATATAAATTGTATTCTCACCTCCTGATTGATAGGTATAAACTTCTTTGCCCCATCTGTTACTCACGGTAAATGCAACACTTTCAACAAATCTTGCACAACGCAATTTTTGTCCTACTAAGTCAATTGGTCCGCATTGTCCGTTTCCATTCTCATCTACAGTCTTTTCACTGAAAGCAGCGAATACATCATTACACTTGTCATTATTCGGTGTAAATACATTCGGCAATTCATAGTGAGGGCAATTGTCAAAGCAGAACGATTCACTCAATTGCTTACTCTCAAGTCCTGCACGATCCACAGCTGAAACTTTATAACAACGCGCGTATGATGGAAGATTCGAATCCACATAGAATGTATCAACCACATTGGCAATCAGTGTAAAATCTTCACCTACATGAGGTGCGGAATAGATGTTATAGCTTCTTATGTCCTGGCGACAAGCAAGATCAGCGGATCGTTTCCAGGTAACTGTATTACTGAATACTTTAGGATCACATGCTGCGGTAGAGATATAATCCGGGCAGTTTAGTCGCGTTATGGAAAACTCCTGCTTACAGGGAGGGATTGTATCATTTGGCTGTGCACAATTTATTTGTGAATAATTTAGCAGAGGTTCTTTGATTTTTGGATTACCATATACTCCTCTGGTAAGTACACGATAGCAATAGGATTGAGCATCACTTAGTCCTGTATTCAAATAGGTAAACTTACCCGAGGTGGCAATAATGCTATCGATTTTTACCATTTGGCTTTCGGTTGCACCACCGGGACCTCTGTAAATCACATGGTACGGAAAATCCTGGCTTTGATTAGACCATGGCACATTTGCAACCCACGTGAGCCGGACCTGCTGGAATTGTGGTTTTGCATCAAGTCTCACGGATGAAGCCTGAGCGGATGAATCCAATACCTGCCCGGAACTGTTAAACAGAATTATTCGATAGTTGTAAACTTTCTCTTCAGTGTCAATTTGCGTATCAACATATACCGTATCCGATAATAAGCCGGTGTGTGGGCTGATCTTGCTTTTAGACACAAATCCTTCACCCCTCAAAACTTTGTATTGATAGGGTGGCGGAAACTGCACCTTGTCAATATCAAATGGTGATCTCCACTTCACGGTAATCTGACCGGATATAATACTCGTTTTATCAACAGTAACATTTGTAATTACCGGGGCTGCTGCTTTAATGGGGGCAAGACATGTGTCCCGCGAAACATAACTTTCTCCTCCACTTGGTTGCGGGTACACTGCTACAAGCCGATAGCAATAGGCAGCACCAACAGCGAGACCTTTGCCACCATTAGTATCAATGTATTTGGTTTGCGCAATGGGAACTTCAGCGATCTTTGAAAATCCTAAAAAATCCGGTATGCCTGTAACACAATTCGGTGGTGTGAAGGCGTACGAATCCACTCGCCGCCATACTTGCATTATCTCTGCATTCTGACATACATAAGGTTTCCATTCGACCGTTGCAGCCCGGTTTGCAACAGAAATATTTTTCCATTTAGGAGCAGGACCTACTACACGTATCTTCCATGTTTTGAATTGAACAAGGTTCGCACCGCGATTCAATCCTACACTATCTATGACTTTGAACACAATCTGATAGGGTTGTTGTTTGACATGAGCGCAGGTGGTTTGCCAGACAAAGGAAAGTTTTGCGATATTTGCTCCACCTGTCTTTTGATACCTGGCAGGATTTGGTGTGTACGTTGCGGGATTCGGAAATGGAAAATTAAATATCTGTGAGAAGGCTTCAATTTTTACTCTGTCATTCTCAGGATCCGTTGCAAAAATATCAGCGGTAATTTTTGTGCCTGCCTCTACGCAAAGATCCGGCGGCACCTGAAGTTCGGGACGCTTATTTCTACAATCATCAACAATGATCTGCATATCACGCACCACGTAACCCAGGTTAATCCACGTTCCATTTAATTTTCTCCACTCCTTTACAATAAAGGCGATATTGTATTCACCCGAGACACCGGGCGCGTCCCAGATAATAGTTCCTGTAACTGAATTAATAGTAAAAGTCGGCTGCCCATTCTGCGTTTCGTTCGCCGTACCATAATTCAAACCAATGCGATCATAAAACTCTCTTACGTTAGGATCGCGATAGTTATTAACGGGGATGTTCTTATCTCTTTTCGGTGTTGTGAATTCATACGACAAGCTATCTCCATCCGGATCGTAAGCACCAGGATTGTGATAGAACGCAGCACCGGTACATGCTTTATCAATCGGAGGCACAAGGAGTCTTGGGCTGTTATCACACCCCACAAATGGATCAATGCTAACGCTTGACTCCATGTAGAATCGTGTCTCTACGGAATTGAACATGTTTAGAATTCCGGCATTGCGGTTAGGCTCAAGGTAACTAACAACATATCGGCCAGGGCCTGAAAATGTGTGAGTTGTTGAATAGGATACTGTACCAATTCCCGGACCTAGGTCAGGCCTCAAAATATTATCCCTGGTTGGAGTTGTTACAGGTTTGGTGCCATCGCCAAAATCAAGAATTCCATCACCGAACCGGATGCCGGATCCCGTATTAGTGTATACTGTGATCGTTATGGTGAATGTAAGACTAGTGCAGCTTTGCCGTGTGATTGTAATCTCCCCTGCTCTAAGGTGAGTGGCATCGGCTGAATGAGCAAAGACAAAAATCAATAAAATCGAAAGGATAAAATATCTAATGCGCATCTCAGTAAGTTAATCCTCCATAGAAATCAAAATTACAATAACTCGTTCGTTCTATTTGGCAAATTTGAATAAGAATTTACCCACTCCCGGCTTAAAAACGATTGTTCATCCCAAATATTGGATTAAATGATCGGCGTCATTAAACTTTTGTCCTCATCCTTTATCTAAATGGATAAAGGATCTATTGTGAGCATTCTTATCCCCCAGCCTAAGGTAAAGCATCTGATGAACAGAGCTTCGTTTGGATTGGGCATTTCGGAAGATGCAGGCAACACGCAGCAGTTATTCCAAAAATCCAGGAAGATAATACCTCTGGACATAGTCAAAATTCCTGAACTTGATAAAATAGACCTCCGCTCATTGAAAAATGACCCTACCAAAAAGCAAATGATAAAAGACCTGCTTGGAAAATCAAGACAGGAATTAATGAAACTTAATATTGCATGGGTAGATAAAATGGTATCGGAATCAACGCTCAGGGAACGAATGACTTTCTTCTGGCATGGACACTTTGCCTGCAGAACGCTCATTCCCTATTTCGCACAACAGCAGAATAATGCTATCCGGGCACTAGCACTTGGTTCTTTCCGTGATTTACTCACCAGCATATCGAAAGATCCGGCAATGCTTCAGTTTCTTAATAATCAGCAAAACAGAAAAGATCACCCCAACGAAAACTTTGCTAGGGAAGTGATGGAGCTATTCACATTAGGTCGTGGGAATTATTCTGAAAAAGATATTAAAGAAGCTGCAAGGGCATTTACCGGATGGAGTTTCAATACTGCAGGGCAATACCAGTTCCGTGAAAAGCAACATGACTTCGGCAACAAAATATTCAGAGGGAAATCAAAAAACTTTACGGGAGAAGAAGTGCTCAATAGTATTCTTGACGATAAAGCAAGCGCAAAATTTATCACCATAAAACTTTATAAATACTTTGTATCCGATTCAAATATTTCACCTTCTGCCATTGAAGATTGGAGTACTTCATTTTACAACTCCGATTATGATATTCAAAAACTGCTGACAAAAATTTTTAATTCGTCTGAATTCAATGATCCTTCAAATATTGCTACAAGGATAAAATCACCTGTTGATCTATTGATAGGAATACAACGACAAACCAACGGACGGTTTGATAATCCACAGAGCCTGGTATTTCTTGAACGAGCACTTGGGCAGATATTGTTCTATCCGCCAAACGTGAGCGGTTGGCCATCCGGTAAAGGATGGATCGATAGTTCAAGCCTGGCATTCCGGCTTACGATCCCTATGCTATTATTCGGCGGCGTTGAAACTGATTTCGAAGCACGTGATGATGGCGACGCAAATGGTCTGGGAAAAGAAGAAAGATCGAAAAGAAAATTACAGTGTAATGCGGACTGGGCTTACCTGGCTGATAAGTTTACAAAGACTTCTTCTTCTGACACCCTCCAATCTGTACAAGAGTTTTTACTTTCAAAGAATACTACTGCCGCTAATCAGCAAACGGTAGGTCGTGTGGCTTCGGCTGCTACGAATGATCAGGAATTTATAAAGAAGGCTTTTATAGGATATATGTCTGTTCCCGAATATCAACTCTGCTGAAATGAAAAATATATCAAGAAGAGGATTTCTTCAAAGATCAATGTTCGCAACGTCTGGCGCATTACTTATACCCCAATTCCTAAAGGCATTTGAATCCAATGCGCTCCAAAATGATTCAGAAAAAATATTAATAATACTACAGCTCTCTGGTGGAAACGATGGACTGAATACCATTGTGCCGTATCGGAACGATACCTATTACCAGTTGCGTCCGAATCTTGGTATTGCAAAAGATAAAATTCTCCGCGCTTCGGACGAACTAGGATTTAATCCAGCGTTGAAATTTCAGGAACTTCTTGATCAGGGACATCTCACTATTATCAATAATGTAGGATATCCAAATCCAGACCGATCACATTTTCGATCCATGGATATTTGGCAGACAGCAAGTCAATCAGATGAATATCTTTCCACAGGATGGATCGGGCGCTATCTCGATTCAAATTGTGAGGGATGTAGTGCTCACACGGCAATAGAGATTGATGACTCACTCACACTAGCACTGCGTGGCGAGCGTATTAAAGGTATGGCGATTAAAGACCCTGGTAAACTTTATAAGACTACGCAATCTCCCTTCTTTAAACACGTTTCTGAAAATCATTCAGATGAACCAACTCTTGAATATCTGTATAAAACAATGGCCGAAACGGTTTTAAATGCCGAATACATTTATGATACATCAAAAGTTGTTCGGTCAACATTTCAATATCCAAACACTGATTTTGCAAAAAGATTGAAAATAATTGCTGAGCTGGTCCAATCAGGAGTTAAGACAAAAATATATTATGCTTCCCTCACAGGTTTCGATACGCATGTCAGACAAGCTGGTCAGCAAGAACGATTACTCACCACGTATTCAGAAGCAGTGAACACACTGGTAAGCGACTTGAAATCTTCTGGCAATTTTGATCGGTCGCTTATTATGACATTCTCTGAATTCGGAAGACGTGTGGAAGAGAATGCAAGCGGCGGAACAGATCATGGTACTGCCAATAATTTATTTCTTGTTGGCGGAAAACTAAAGAGACCCGGGTTTTATAACCAAACGCCGGACCTTACGAAACTTGATAACGGCGATCTCATCTATGAGATTGATTTCAGACAGGTGTATTCCACTTTATTAAAGAATTGGCTGGGAACAAGTGATACCAGGATTATACATCAGAGCTTTGCGCCGCTGGGGTTAGTGTAGGATAAGTGACTTCGCACTCACAATTTTTTTCAGATCTCAAACAGGAAGAGATTTATAATAATAGGATCCTCAGGTTGTATGTATTCCATAGCCATTTTTTTTACGGCGCTGGGTTATTAAACCAAATGCATTCCTTTGTGTTTAATAAATCGTGTTATATTGGGCTACACGGCTTTGATGAACCTGCAAGTAGATATCCGATCTTTTTTCCTTGTCGTAGCCGCCATTCAGGCGACTATTTTTTCTCTTCTATTAGTCTGGCGGAGCTGGCATAATCACAGGCTTTCAGATCGGCTGTTGGCATTATTTCTAATCGCTCTTGCCGCCACGTTAAGTGAACACATCGCGGGATGGATGAACTGGTATCAGGGTCAACGATTGACGTTCTTTCCTTTTGGCAATAATTTCCTTTTCGCACCATTAGCCTATCTATATGTAAAATCCATTACTAATAATGCCTATCGGTTCAGAAGAAAGGAGTGGTTTCACTTCATTCCCGCTATGATTTACTTTACCTTTCATCTTACCATTTGGGTGCTCGGCGTAGAAAGAAAAATTGAGATAATCCAACATCTCAACAATTATTACTACTTCTATACAGAGGGTACACTTGACCTCCTCGTCCTTACGTATTATTTGATGGCATCGATACAACATTATCAGAAATATCTAAAATGGATACCCTCTGCGTTTTCCAACTTGCCACTCGTTTCATTGACCTGGTTGCGAAATTTTTTAATCATTCTCGCGGCAGTCTGTACTATCGAATGGGCATTCAGCCTTACCTCATTGATCGTGGAGTTCGGGTATGGCGTGAGGTACTGGGATTATTTCATCCGAGCCATTCTACTTTATTTCCTGAGCATCGCCGGCTTCACCTATTCGCAACGTACGGATATTGTATTTAAGGATGTTAGGCCCGAAGAAATTAAATATGATGAAAATAAATCACGCGATGGCAGAGTCATTATAAAACAAAAAATTATGCAGCACATGGTTGCTGTTAAACCTTACCTTGATCCGGAATTAACATTGAGTCAGTTATCCCAGCAAACGGAACTTCCAACGCCATTAGTTTCCCAGACCATCAATGCCGGAATGGGTAAAAACTTTAATGATTTCATAAATGAATACCGCGTACAGGAAATATGCCAGCGCCTGAACAATGACGAGCATAAGACGAAAACCCTTCTCGGTGTTGGGTTGGATTGTGGTTTTAATTCCAAGGCAACCTTCAACCGGTCTTTTAAAAAAGTCACCGGCGTCACCCCGCGGGAGTGGCTGGAAAATCAGAATACAAAGTCTCAAATAATCTGACACCTCTTTTTATCGTCTCAAATAGGATTTTGAGACTAAATGAGGCATCCCTGGGGGCAATCTTGCCGTGCAAATCAAAAAATTAAAACAATTATGAATATGAAAATCCTAACCGCAATTGTCCTCATGGGGCTCACACTGGCAAGCTGCACTAGCCTGACCTCTACCACCTATATCAAGGCTAACGACAGCTTCGTACTGGGTAATAACAGACACGAAGCTTTCAGTGTAAGGTTAAAAAACATATCACCGGAAGATGTTGAAGTCCATCGTGCACCCATTTCGGGAGGAAGTCATTCTTTTGAATCCATTAAGCGCGGCCAGACGGTGAGTATTATGGTAGAAAAAGACTGTGCCCTTGTTATCACCAATAAGGCAGCAGACAAGGCCACTGTTCAACTCCTTGTAAAGGGAGATACCGATCTTTCGATGGGATACAAAAATCAATAGAAGAATTTAAACAGCACCAAAATGAAAAAAATAATATTTGTAAGCTTGTTATTCTCCCTGGTACTTTCATTTACTTTTTCTCAGCAAACCAAATCATTGGTCACCTTACGATTTAAGAACGGGTCATTGCTACCGAGAAAACTTACCGTGATTTCTTATGCGCCGTCGGAAACCGGAAATGGTACACAAGGCTTTTTTCTTTGGCCTTTGGGCACAAAAGAATTAACCTACCAGGAAGGGACCAGATTGTATTTGGCTGATCAAAAGACGGTGGATGTCATTATGGATGGCAAATCAATTAATGATAAAAAAGCTTTTTTAATTGTAGAGAAAAAACATAACGGCCAAGTATTTAAGTTCTAGCGATCAAATAAAATTCATCTATCTTTCAAAATCCGACAGCACTATTCGTGTTGCCGGATTTATTTATTGATCATCAACCTATTATCTTGCTTCATGCGCGTTATAGGAGAAATATCTCATCCACAATGTAAGATCACTCTTTTTCACTGGAACAATCGGTATTTGATAAAGCTTGAGCAAGGTCCGTTTGAGCAAACGTTCAAGATTCAGGAATACGACATATCTTCAGAGGATGAAATCAAGTTAGTTGTGTCAGAAGAATTTATTCAGTCTGCCCTGATACAGTTCAATTCCATGAATCAGGCACTGAATGATGCCATGAGTAAGGTCTGAATGTTCGCAAAGTTCTTAACTTTGGCCCCCAGTCTATAGCTATGGCGGAGATTTTAGTCGAAAAGAAGAATAAAAATGTTGGGTATGAACCCATTTTAGATGGGATTTCAGATTGGCCTGTATATCAGCTCAGCAAAAACAGGAAGGAATTTCTGGCAGAGGTTACCCGAAAGGCAATAGAACAAATCCGCATAACCCGCCCTTCCCGAAAACAACTCATTGACGAGCTGGAATCAACCGTTTTCAGGGAACAAAACAGGATAAAACGTAATCGCTGGAGAGTTGATCCAAAGGACGACTCAAAGTTTTGGTTGAATGTCAAAAATGAGTTGGTTGATCTCACCAATAAAACGGTTGAAGAAGCCGGTAAAAAAGAGGATGAAATTCTTTTTGCAATTGTAAGTCGTTATGCCAATGAAATAGCAGGAACATTTAAACCGGGATCGTATAAGTTCGCACGAGGAGCTCTGAAATTTTGGTTTAGCCGATTGCTCAACGGAGCACGTGTAAAAAAATTCGGTGCTTACTTTAGAAATCAATACACCTTAAGAGATAAGATCCACATCGTCGGTAAGGTAAAGATGCTTCGCAAGCTGGCAAAGCAAGGAACTGTAGTAATGGTTCCCACCCACTTTAGCAACCTTGACAGCATTCTTATTGGATGGGTCATACATTCGTTGGGATTACCAGCATTTTTATACGGTGCGGGGTTAAATCTCTTCAACATCAAGATCTTTGCATACTTTATGAATAGCCTTGGCGCTTATAAAGTAGATCGCAGAAAGAAAAATCTCCCGTATCTGGAAACATTAAAGATGTATTCTAATCTCGCCCTTCAAAAAGGTGCGCATAGTTTATTCTTCCCTGGAGGCACGAGATCACGTTCTGGTCTAATCGAAAAACAATTGAAGCTTGGATTACTTAGTACAACTGTTGAAGCACAACGAAATTTGTATGTTGACAATGCGCCGGATGCAAAGAAAATCTTTGTTATTCCGGTTACAATAAATTATCACTTTGTACTGGAAGCTCCTGAGCTAATCGAAGATTATCTGCAGGTAAAAGGTCAGGACCGGTATTTTGCAGAGCAAGATAACTACGGCAGCTTTCAGTTAATCAAGTTCTTATTCAAGTTCTTTACAAAAGGTTCCAGTATTTCTGTATCGATCGGATCTGGACTTGATGTAATGGGCAACTATGTAGATGATGACGGCAATAGCCTTGATGCCAATGGTCAGATACTCAACCCACGTGAGTACTTCATGACGAATGGTGAGGTTACTATTGATAAGCAGCGTGAAAATGAATATACACGCATGTTGTCTTCGAGAATTGTAAGTGAATATCACAGAATCAACAGAGTATTCGCGAGCCACCTAGTTGCCTTCATAGCGTTTGAGATGTGGCAACGCAAATATCCGAAGCTGGACCTATTTGGATTCCTGCGTCTGCCGGAAGAAGATCTCCAAATACCCTACGAGGAATTCAAAGAAGTATTCAAAAAGGTTCGTAAGGAAATCTATCGACTTAAAGACGAGGGAAAAGTCTATTATGCTACACATCTCAAAGGTGAGGCAGATATTGTCATTAAACGTGGACTAGATAACGCCGGTATATTCCATTTGAAACGCCCTCTGTTGAGGAATAAAAAAGGAAATATTGTAACACAGGATCTTAACGTCCTATATTATTATCACAATCGCCTTGTGGGGTATGACCTTGAGAAGCTCATCTGATAAACCAATAGGTGTAATCGGAGCAGGTAACTTCGGTACTGTAATCGCAAACATCATAGCTATGAACCGAAAGGTGCTTCTCTATGCCCGCGATGAAGAAGTAGTAAGAAAGATACGTGACAGTAAAGAAAACCGGGGACATAAAATCCATGAGAATGTATTGCCAACCAGCGACATGGAATATTTGGCAAGTCAATGTGACGTGATCTTTCCCATTGTTCCTTCTTCTCATTTCAGAAGTATGATGCAAAAGCTTGCACCATTTTTACATCCCTATCATATTTTAATTCACGGAACGAAAGGATTTGATATCAAGCTTCCAAAAGGGGAAACTATAGAAACCGTAAAGACTTTAAATCGTCAGCAAGTAAGAACGATGAGTGAAGTAATACAGGAGGAAACGAGGGTCGTAAGGGTTGGATGTCTTGGTGGACCAAACCTCGCAAGAGAACTTTCTCAGGGACAGCCGGGAGCAACTGTTGTTGCAAGTCATTTTCAAGAGGTAATTCAAACTGGAAAAAGATTGTTGAGAAATGGTCGTTTCCAGGTTTATGAAAACCATGATCTTGTTGGAGTTGAGATGGCGGGAGTTTTAAAAAATATAATTGCGATAGCATCCGGTGCACTTAGTGGATTGGGTTATGGTGAAAATGCAAAAGGCTTGCTGATCAGTCGCGGTGCGGTGGAGATGGTTTACTTAGGTGGCGTTCTTGGTGGGGACACAAAAACATTTCTTGGTGTGGCCGGCATCGGTGATTTAGTCACAACATGCAACAGCCCGATGAGTCGGAATTATACGGTAGGATATCGTCTTGCAAAAGGAGAAAAACTGGGAGACATACTTGAAGACATGGAAGAAGTCGCTGAAGGTGTTAATACAATCCGCATCGCAAAAAAATGCAGCGACTACTACAAGGTTCGTCCATTAATTACAGATACGCTTTATAAAGTTCTTTTCGAAGGGATGACCGTTCAAAACGCTTTGGACTACCTGATGCGATATCCATTGAATGTGGATATCAAGTTGCTTTAGCATCTTTTTCACCCAATAGGCACATAATTTATACAGAGGACCATCTGGTGGAATTTTACCGCAGAGTTTCGCTGAGATTTTATTGCTTTGGATTTGGATTTAGATTTCGTTGCGTGTTTCTCACTTGTTTAAGACACATATTCGAGGGCGAAGCTCACGGTCTAATACTACAATTAAACTGCGACTTTGTGAGCTTAATTGTTTCTGAGTAATAGCATAAGAATAGCTCAGCCGTCTTTGTGGTAAAAATGCCGCGGAGCTTTTTATTCAGGTGATCGAGTAATTCATAACCTAAACCTTACTCATCATCCGAATCCTCTCCCCATCAAGCGTCATATACTCCCCCATTGCATCCGCAGTAAGGCACGCATGCACAGGAATAATCCCCATCACATCACCAATCTTTAGTTTTTTAATATCATCAGCAGACGCCGAAATAACTCCATGTTCCTGAGACAACGATTTCACAAACATTGAAGTTGAGTTTAATTCCCATCCATTATCCTTCAACTTTATTACCTCTCCAAACGAAATTTCTCCATCCACCCGTATGAGAAAATCTTTTGCAAAATGAACACCGCCACCATGCACAAAAACTTCATTTCTATCTTCGTTAAAGGCAACAACCGGGCAAGCCATTGCTATCGCGATCTGATCTTTTTTACACGATCCAATACTACTTTGCTGCAGATCGTAAAAAACAAGATTACCAGGCCTGATTTCATTTATACCTGAAAAATTATCTGCAATAGAACAGGTGGGTGTATCGCCAACAGAAAGAACAAGATCAGGAAACAACGAGCGATAATGATCACCCAAAACCTTCATAAGGGCAATAGAATCATCATGAATTTTCATGATCTCTGAATTAGTATGGGCTTTATAGCTGTGCCCTGCATGACTTAAAAATCCTTTAAATATCAGCAAATGGTTTAATGCAATGGCAGCGATAATTTTATCAATACCATTATGATCTCCTGGTTTAAGGCCTGTGCGATTATAACCTGGATCTATTTCTATAAAAATCTGAATGGGTGAGGTTAACTTTTTACTCAGCTCCATTATTCCTTCCGCCGAAACAGCAAGTAGGTTTAGTGTACAAATCTTTCCAAGGCGATTGATCTCGCCGATCTCACGAATGTTCAATGGAAAAGCAATTGTGATATCATTCCAGCCATCTTCAGCAAAGTACGTCGCCATCTTCACGGAAGATACCGTACATGCCGTAACACCTTCAGGTCTGTACCAACGGGCAATCTCATGCGACTGATGTGTTTTGAAATGAGGTCTGAACGCAACACCTGACTTCTTTGCTTTATCAGCAATGCGTTTGATATTCGATCTGCATATCGCTTCACTCAGCAATAATGTAGGCCTGGTAATAGCGATCATGTTAAAATGCTTTACGGATCTTCTGAGCTATGACAGCAAGCTCCTCTTCAGTAAGCTTGAGCTTCGGATTGGAAAAATTCGCATCGCTCATAACATTCATTGGAATGAGGTGGATATGAGCATGAGGGACTTCCATTCCCAGGACAGCTACTGCCACTCTTTTACAATCAATGGCCTTCTTTATTGCCTTTGCGACAGTAGCGGAAAAAAGATGAAGCCCTGTAAATTTTTTTTCGCCCAGATCAAAGATATAATCAATCTCTGTTTTGGGAACTACCAGCGTGTGCCCCTTCATCAGCGGCAGTATATCAAGAAAGGCAATGTAGTTATCATCTTCGGCCACGATATGCGCAGGTATCTCACGGTTGATAATTCGTGTGAAAATCGATGCCATTATCAAATAGCAATGTTTGTAATCTCAAATTCAAGTTCGCCTGCCGGAGTCTTGATCTTTGCCGAATCGCCTTTCTTTTTACCTAACAATCCTTTTCCAATGGGTGATTGTGTTGAAATTTTTCCCGCCTTTAAGTCAGCCTCTTCTTCAGAGACAAGCATATACGTTACTGACGCATTGTTCTTTTTATTCTTAATAGTGACCTTTGAAAGAATGGAAACTGACTCTGTATCAAGCTTACTCTCGTCAATCAGGCGGGCGTTCGAAACTATTTCTCCTAACTGGGCAATCTTTGCTTCAAGATGACCTTGAGCATCTTTTGCTGCATCATATTCGGCGTTCTCACTCAGATCACCTTTATCACGCGCTTCGGCAATTTGCTTCGCGATATCGGAGCGTCCTTTTGTCTTTAGCATGGCAAGTTCCGTTGTCAACTTCTCCAAACCTTCTTTTGTATAATAGGATATACTCTTTGCCATAAAAAATAGTTTATTGTATTGATCTCAAACCAGTGCACCTTGATCAGCAGAGTGCAAAAAAGCAACAACGGCTTCGTTGCCGAAACCGTTGTTGCTCTATAGGTCAAATGTAAGGATTTTTGTAATACAAGTGCAAACGCAACGATAACGTTTAACTGTTAACTCACTGTCACGCTTCAGCCAATTCAGGCATCAATTCTTTCACTTGTGCCTGTAGATCATCATCAAACTTTGCCAGGTAAAGAGTTTTGGCTTTAGACAATTGCTCAATTGTAAGACCCTTTGATCCACGGAAGTCAGCTTTGTATAAGCTTGCATTTTCAAAGTCAGCACCCATCAGATAGCTATTTTGCAAATTTGCCTCCATAAGATAGGCATTGGTAAAATTAGCTTTGATCAAAAATGAGTTCTCAAATTGCGTCTTTATCAGGAAGGCGTCTTTAAAGTTTGCACCGCTTGCATAAGCCCCTTTTAAATTAGCTTGATTAAGGTTTGCGTTCTCAAAATTGGTTTGATTAAGTCGTGTATTCTCAAGATTAGTCTCCAATAAAGAAGCACTTGATAAATTAACAGAGTTCATGTTAGAACCCTTTAAATTGATATAACTGAGATGTGTTCTTGCGAGATAACAGTTAACCAGATTAATCTCGTGGATCTTATGACGATTGAGACGCTTTATATTTCCCACCATTCTGAACGCTGCTTCATCTGATTCCAGCAAACGAAAATCGTCGATCTCATCTTTGTAGGTGCGAATTCGCTGACGTATCTCACCATTTTGATTCAACCAAAAAAGTAAAATACCGATGATAGCAATATCAAAGATCATCCCGTGAGCTTCAACAAGTACCTGCTCCCAGAATTTCTCAAAATCGTTTAAGTAATATTTAAAACTTAACGAAACCACAAGAATAGTCACCACCAACAGAACGATCAGGGACGTTAATAAAGGCTTTTCAATGATGTAATTCATACGATCATTGAAATCGATTTTAAAATTTTTCCAGGTGAAGGGCTTGGTAAAAAATTTCAAATTGTCTTTTTTGGTTCGGTCAAAGTTAGAAGAAGTAACCACTCAATTCGATGTAATTTCTAAAAGAATCTTACATCCAACAGAAGAAGTCTACAGCATTATTTGAATAGTGATAAAATAGACCGTAAGGCCCAATAAATCATTAATTGTGGTAATAAATGGTCCGGACGCCACTGCAGGATTAAATCCGAATTTATTAAGGATCAATGGGGTAATTGTTCCAACCAGCGAAGCAAAGACCACAACACTGAACAATGCGATCGAAACCACCAATGAAAGCTGTTGATTGCCGAATAATAGCCAATTAGCGCCAAAAACAATGACTGACAAAAAAACACCATTCAGCAAAGCCACGAATAATACTTTCGTCAATCGTTGCCACAAGCCTTCATCAACAAAATCAGCACTCGCCAAACTTTGAACAACCAGAGAAGACGACTGAATTCCTACATTCCCTCCCGTTGCCTGAATAAGAGGGACAAAAAATGCTATGGCTGTAACTCTCGCCAGTTCCAGCTCGAATAATCCCATAAAACGAGCAGAAAGCATCCCTCCAAAAATCCCAATTAGAAGCCACGGCAGTCGTGCTCGTGTATTTTTCCACACCGTATCATCTTCTTCAACATCTTCTGTAATACCAGACATCAACTGACGATCCTCTTCTGCCTGCTCTGTGATCACATCCACGATATCATCAATTGTAATTCTCCCAACAAGCTGTCCCTGAACATTTACAACAGGGACAGATTCCAGGTCATATTTTTTCATAATGACCGCTACTTCCGTGTCAGTCAAATACGTTTCAACTGAAACAATGTCTTCTTCATAGATATCTGCCACCAGCTTATGGGCATCTGCAATCACTATATTTTGCAAACCAACTCTTCCAAGAAGCTTATCATTTTCGTCTACAACAAAAACGTTGTAAAACTTCGTAACATTTTCAGCTTGTTTGCGGATCTCCTCGACACATTGCACCACTGACCAATTGCTTCTCACCTTGATCAACTCTTTTGCCATCAATCCACCGGCAACGTTTTCATCATAA